>Ga0114930_10005822_pt1 | contig 10045 bp, 9 predicted proteins | sample AnhtaG_FD_87300 | JGI IMG/M metagenome (GOLD analysis project Ga0114930, IMG submission 87300) | Deep subsurface microbial communities from Anholt, Denmark to uncover new lineages of life (NeLLi) - Anholt_01485 metaG | ecosystem: Environmental > Aquatic > Marine > Oceanic > Sediment | place... | reverse complement strand
TACATAACTTAAACGCACCTTCACGATCTGTCATAATACCTATCTTTTTCTTATATAATTTTGATTAATTTTATATAATATTTGATTTCTTACATTAAAATAAAACTATCTTTATACTTAATTATAAAGATAACTTCTTAATAAAAGAACTTTTTAATGGTAAGATAAGTAATCCATAAATTTCTAAAAATGTGTGATAAGAAGAAAAATAATAAATATCATATAGAATAAAACTAAGATTATGTCAAATCAAAAAATTTATTATAAATATTGGCCTGTAGGAGTTCCTAAAGAGGTTAATATACCAAAGAAGAATTTAGTAGATTTTCTCGAAGATTCTGTAAAACTCTATCCTAATAATATTGTAACATATTTTATGGGGTTCGAACTCACCTATACTATGTTACTTGATATTGTATATCGCATGGCAACAAAATTAACCGAACTTGGCATAAAGAAAGGCGATTGCGTAGCAATCCAATTTACAAATAATCCGGCGTTTATTGCGTATTATTACGGAATTTTGAAAATTGGTGGAGTTGTTACTCCAATCTCGCCATTATTTAAGAAACTTGAGATTAAACGACAGTTAATTGATAGTGACGCAAAAGTTTACATCGGTTGGGAAGGTTTTTCGGGATTAGTGGATCCTATTATTAACGATACCGGTGTAAAACACAAGTTTTATAGCAATTTATCTCCATATTTATCACCTGACTCTATGGCACCTCCTGAATTTTCCATGGGAGGAGAACCTATGATTGAGGATTTAATTCGGGAAACTGAACCAAATCCACCGGAAGTGGAAATAACTCAAGATGACTTAGCTCAATTGCAATATACTGGTGGAACAACTGGATTCCCTAAGGGAGCAATGTTAACTCATGGAAGTATAGCTGCAAATATATATCAAGCTGAAGCGTGGTTTGTTAAAAAGGAATTAGGAAAAGAAGTATTACTTGCGGCTTTACCGTTTTATCACATTTATATGGGTTTTATGATGAATATGTGTGTCCATAATGGATGGAAATTAGCATGTGTCTTCAATCCTCGGGAAGCTCACGAAGTCATTGAAGTTATCGAAGCAACTAATGTTACGGTTTTTCCTGGAGTGGCTGCAATCTATAATAACCTAAATAATTACGAGGGAATTCAAAATCACGATTTGTCAAGTATAAAGTACTGTTTAAGTTCAGCGGGACCTCTCCCCGACGATGTAAGAAAAACATTCGAAAAATTGACGGGATCCAAGCTTCGAGAAGCATATGGATTAACCGAGATGTCCCCAGCAGTCACAGCAAACCCTTTTGAAGGTAAGTTTAAACCAGGTACAATTGGAATGCCCTTCCCTAATACAGATGTAAAAATATGCGACCCCAATGGAAATACACTTGGGATTGGAGAAGTGGGAGAATTAGTGGTCAGAGGTCCACAGATGATGAAAGGATACTATAAACGGGAAGAGGAAACTAATAACACAATCAAAGATGGTTGGTTGTGGACTGGCGACTTAGCCTTAATGGACGAAGATGGTTATTTTGTCATTAAAGATAGGTTAAAGAACTTAATCAAATACAAAGGCCATTCAGTTTACCCTACGGAGGTTGAAGATCTCTTGTATTATCACAAAGCTATTGAGGAATGTGGTGTTATTGGAATAATTGATGAAGAAGGAAAGGAAAACATCAAAGCCTATGTCGTAATAAAGGGTGATTACAAAGATAAAGGGATAATAGAGCAAGACATCATCGATTGGTCAAAAGAAAACATGGCAGGAGATAAATACCCCAGATTTGTGGAATTTATTGATGAAATTCCTAAAACAGTAGTAGGAAAAGTGCTTCATCGCGAATTGAAAGACCTCGAAGCACAAAAGAAGTAGTATAAAAATATAATGTTATTATATTTATTTCTTTTTTTTATTAGATTTCCTTCTATTTATTTTTAATAATATTTGCGTCTCGCCTTTTTTTTTTATAAGAAATCACCATCATTTTTTTTAGTATATTTTATTTTAATTGTATTAATAATGGAAGAAGCTATTTTTGGAGCAGGTTGTTTTTGGGGAGTCGAAACTAAATTTGGAAAGGTGGAGGGCGTAATTGAAACTGAAGTCGGATATACTGGTGGGGCAACAAAGAATCCAACTTATAAAGACATCTGTACGAATAATACAGGACATGCTGAGGTGGTTAAAGTTACCTTTGATCCTTCGATCGTATCTTATGAGGTGCTATTGGAAATCTTCTGGGATATCCACAATCCTACTACGCTTAATCGCCAGGGTTGGGACATTGGAACTCAATATAGATCTGCGGTGTTTTATAATAATGAAGAACAGCGATTGTCTGCAATAAAATTAAAAGAAATGTTGGAAAAATCCGGGAAATATAAGAAGCCAATTGTTACTGAAATAGTTCCTGCTTCGAAGTATTATAAAGCAGAGGAATATCATCAAAAATATCATGAAAAAAACTAAAAATCAACATTTTAACATCAAAATTAATTAATCATACATAAAAAATTAGGCGAATCATAACCAATTAATAATTACACTTTTTTTATGTTCAATCTTAAATCATTTTATGTTAAACCATAGATTAATAGATCCACCCCATGAGCCCGAGAAGTTTGTAAAAAAAGCAGTTCAATTTTTACAAAAGCACGCTAAAAATAAAAAAGTGTTCTGCGCTCTCTCTGGAGGAATAGACAGCTCCGTTACATATTTATTACTTAAAAAAGCAGAGATTGAAATGATCCCCGTTTTTATAGATCACGGACTCATGCGAATAATAAGAGGGGTAGAAGAAAGGGAACATATTAAAAAACTATTTCCTGATGTTTTAGTAATAGATATTAGAGAAACTTTTCTACCAAGGATTTTTGGTGAAGAAGACGCTGAAGTTAAAAGAAAATTATTCAAAAACGCGTACTCCGATACAATTAGTAGAGTTATTAAGGAAGAAAATTGCCAATTACTAGCTGATGGTACCATTTTACCGGATATCGAGGAGAGTTTTGGTGTGAAAATCTCAGACTTGAAAGAGACTATGTCATTGCAAGAAGAGCTTTCATTAAAAGCTAAAAATATGCAGGGTTTTGTTAAAAGTCAGCACAATTTAGAGATTGAATATGATGTAGAAGCTACAATCCAACCAGTTGCTAGTCTTACCAAACCAGAAGTTAGAAAAACTCTTGAATACTTCAATATGCCCCCAGAATTAGTATTTAGGAAAGCTTTTCCAGGACCCGCGCTTTCAGCGAGGATAATTGGTCCTGTTACTATAGAAAATTTGAAGTTTGAGAAAAAGGTCCACGACATCGTAGAATCCACAATCAACGATTTTTACACCGAGAAGTTTGGAAAATCGATGATTTTTAATGAAAAAGGAGAACAAGAACCTTTTCAAGCGTTTGCTGCAACTACTACAGATGTACTATTAAGAAAAGTAACAGGAATTATTAAAGGCAAAAGAACTTATGAAGTTCCTTTATCAATTAAGGGTGAATGGGATTTTGATAAATTGGTCCACTTTTCATCTCAAATAAAAGGCTACGCTAGAATTCTTTACGAACTTCATGAGAGCCACGAAGGGGTTTATGATGTAATAATTCGTTCTATCAATAGCATAGATGCAAGAACCGCAAGTGTTACGAATTTACCAATAGAATTAATTGAAGAATTAAAATATAGGTTGTTAGAATTCCCAGACACAAAAAATATCTATTTTGATATTACGCCAAAACCCCCAGCAACAATAGAATATGTCTAAAATGCAATTATAGTTAATCGAATTGAAAAATATACATGAATGGAATCTTTGGGATTAAAAACGATTTAATGCAATAGAGGCTTTCAATCTTTTTAATTTTGAATCGTAATCCGGACAAATTTTATATTCGAGAAAATTACATAATTTTTCAATCTTGGGAAGGTTGCATGAGTGCAAGAATGGGCAGGATAAAATAGCGCTCTTGAGGTCAAATTTTAATTTGCTAATCATTAAAGGTTCACTTTTTATATTTTTTCAAGGAAAAAAATACTTCATTTGTCCATTACTACATCTCAAAGAAATTAAAAAAATCTGACCTAGTGAGTTTATTAATTTTTGAAAAAAGAGGTTTCAAAGCTACAAAAAAGTGGTGAAAAACTGATTAATTTCTATTTAATTATATCAGTTATAAAACAAGTTTCTACGATTTTTATTCCTGCGATCGGAGATATTTTGTCTTCTATCAAAGGATTAAATTCTTCGATTGATTGGATATCAACTTTCATAAAGAGCCCACAATCTCCCGATAATCTCCAAATACACGTAATTTCTTCGATTTTCTTTAATTCAACAAGAATCTGCTTAATTTCTTTAAAGTCTGGCTCAACTTTTATTGTTGCTGAGGTTTTGGGTTTTGTATCAAACTCATATTCCACCGTAAAACGCGATATAATCCCATCATCCTGCATTTTAGATACTCTTCTTCTGACTGTTGCTTTAGTTTTTTCGATAATGTCACTTATTTCTTTAAATGACTTTCTGCCATCCTTCTTTAATTCTTCTAAAATCTTTACATCTGTTGGATCTACAGACCTCATTTTAATAAACTCTAACACTTAATTTTAATTTTTTATTATAATATCAAGCAATAATAAATATTATAATCGATTGTTTTACATGTTAAAAAAAAAAATAGTGAGAGTAACTTCACAATTAAAAATAATAGAAGAAAAGACTTGAAAAATGTGTAATAATTGTAATTGCGACGGTTATGATAAATGCTCTATAGTAGGTTATCTTCCGATAGGTTTTTGTTGTTCTCACTGTTATCTTTATAACGAAACTCATACGTGTTTATTAATAAAAACAAAACTCCTTGAGGAGGAAACTATTTCAAAGGTTTCTGAAGGAGAGATTAAACTGATTAGTTCTTCTATCGAGGGTAATCTTTTAAGGGTGGTAATAGAGAATAAAGGTGAAGAGATACCTATTAATATCGATCTTAAAAAGCACCTCGAATAAAGAAACCTCATGAAAGCCGCTTTTATATTTACGCAACTAATTTGTATAAATTTGTAAAAGATCAATTAGAACTTATATTAGTTATATAATTACAAAACACAAGAAAAGAGAAAAATAGTATTGATATGAGTGTCATTAATTTTGAGTTTAGGAACGAAGTCCTCAAGCATAACGCGTCTTTAAGTTACTGTTATCAATGTTCAACTTGTTCTGGAGGATGCCCTATAGCTTTAATCACTAATGGATTGTATAATCCAAGAAAAATAATAGAAGAAGCGATCTTAGGGTTGCATAATAAATTAGTAGAGAGTCAAGATCCGAATCCTTGGTTATGTTCAACATGCCAGAAATGTGTTGAGCTTTGTCCTCAAAATGTAGAGTTAACAGAGATTTTTACTCTGATTAAAAACAGATGTTTTGAAAATCATAAGTATCCCGAAGCATATTATATTCAAGGTCATTCAGTCTTAGAAAATGGGGTCGCAATTCCGTATTCAAATGCGATAGTTGTTAGGAGGAAAAATCTAGGACTTCCAGAAATTAAAACTGCACCTATAGAGGAGATTCAAACGTTATTGAAGGAAACTAATTTTGAAAAAAACATTCTAAAGGGGACCGAATAAAATGGTATTTGACTTATTTTTAGGGTGCGTTATACCTGCTAGGTTACCTTATTTAGAAGTATCTTCACGGAAGATTTTTGAAAAACTTGGTATTGAATTGCGCGATGTTGATGGCTTCAGTTGTTGTCCTGACCCAACAGGTATTGAGCAAATAGATCATAAAACATGGTTGACTTTAGGGGCGCGAAATTTAAGTTTGTGTAACAGTAATGGCGGGATAATATCGTTTTGTTCCGGTTGTGTTGAAACTTTGAAGGGCGTTAACTATAGTCTAAATAGGAATGAGGACGTTAAGAAAGAAGTAAATAGCTACTTAAGCAAAGTAGGAAAATCTTATGAGGGTAAAGTAGAAGTAAAACACTTTGCTCAAGTATTATATGAACATATCGATAAAGTTAAAGATAATGTTGAAAAACCACTAGAAGGCTTTAGGGTAGCGGTTCATTACGGTTGTCATTATTTAAGACCTTCAGAAATTATTGAATGGGATGATCCTTTCGAACCAGTTACTTTAGATGAAATTGTTAAAAATCTTGGGGCTGAATCTATTGATTACGATTTAAAGATGGAATGCTGTGGAAATCCTGTTGAAAAATCAGATAAAGATTTGTCTTTACAAATGATTGATAATAAATTGAAAGCTATCAAAGAATCAGGAGCTAATTGCGTTGTTGTAGTGTGCCCTGCTTGTTATCAACAATTTGAGTTTAACCAACGAGAACTCAATAAAAAAAACAATTCAGAATATGATTTCCCAGTTTTTTATCTCTCAGAGTTAATTGCACTTGCTTTTGGTTTCATACCAGAAGAATTAGGTTTTAAATTTCACAGGATAAAACCAAGTAAACTATTTGAAAGTATTAACTTCACAGTTTGAAATTCACGATAAAAATAAAAAAATATTTAGGAATTATTAGAGGAATTGATATTTTATGGCAGATGTTTTACCAAAAAAAACAGTATTAAAAGATGTTAAAATCTTCAAGGATCTTGAGGAAGAAATCATTAAAGCTAATAAGTGCTGTGCATGTGGCGCTTGCGTAGCTTATTGTTCAAGCCAGACGTTTGATGTTATCAAAATGGAAGGATATACCCCTCAATTCATTTCAGATGCGAATATTGAAAATTGTAAAGAATGTGGAGTATGTTATTATATATGTCCTCAGACAGAACCGTTGATGAAACATTTAAAAGAAGATTATCGAATCAAAGATGAGATTGGGTTCATTCAAAATGTAATTGCGGCAAAAACGAAGGATGAAAAAATAAAAGAAATGGGACAAGATGGAGGTTTAGTAACCACTCTTCTGACGTATTTATTTGATAAAAATAAAATTGATGCCGCCGTTGTGTCTGAATATGACGATAAATTAAAACCGATTCCAAAAATCATATATAACAAAGAGGAACTATTAAAATCTTCAGGGACAAGATATTCAATATCTTCAAACATTTTACCTCTAACAGATCTTTATAATATTGCGCAGGAAATTGTTGAAAAGCAACGTCAAATTTATGATATAAATCAAATTCGTATGGCGTTTGTTGGAACCCCTTGTCAGTGTAGAGCTGTCCGAAAAATGCAACTATTAAGTATCAGCCCTGCCCATGTCATTAAATATGTTTTTGGTTTGTTTTGTATGGAAAACTTTGATTATGAGAAATTGTTCCAGTTAGTGAAAAAGGAGACTAACGAAGATCCAACAAATATAGCTAAGATGAACATAAAAAAGAATTTTTTCATAACAAATAAAGAAAATAAAGTTTATGAAGTCGAACTCCATAAGTTTGACGATGCTGTAAGGAACCATTGCCATGATTGCGATGAGTTCACAAGCAGATTTTCTGATGTTAGCTTTGGGGGTTCCGGGGCCGTTCAACAAAATTCAATGGTTGTAATACGCACCGAAAAAGGTGAAGAACTTATCAAAAATGCAATGATGGCCGGTTATATTAATAAATTTACCCCTAAGAAGTCTACAATTACGGAATGGAAAGCAAAAAAAATTGACTTGCTTAGGAGAATGACAAATAATAAAATAAATAAATCTTAATAGGTGAAAAATTTGGGAGAAAATTCAAAATCCGTTGTAATTATTGGAGCAGGAATTGCTGGCATTCAAGCTGCCTTAGATTTAGGCGATATGGGAATACAGGTACATTTAATCGAAAAACAGCCTTGCATTGGAGGCAGAATGGCTCAATTAGATAAAACTTTCCCTACACTTGATTGTTCAATTTGTATTCTCGCTCCTAAACTTTCAGAGTGTTATAGACATGATAATATTACACTATATACTCTTTCAGATATCCAAAAAATCGGAGGTTCAGTAGGTAATTTTTCTGTCGATGTGATAAAACATGCGCGTTACGTTAAAGAAGGTGTTTGTACCAATTGCGGAGATTGTGGAGCTATCTGTCCTGTTAGAGGGATTACTAACTTTTTTGATGCAAATTTAGTTACGCAAGCAGCAGCGCAAATAGCCTTTCCAGCTGCAGTTCCTGCGGCGTATCGTATTGATCCGAATAAATGTTTGTATTTAAATTATGAAATTTGTGGGTTGTGCTATCAAAACTGTGGTGCGGATGCGATTGATTTCACGCAAAAAGATTCAATACTTAGTTTAGATAATGTTGGAGCAATTATAGTTGCTACTGGTTTAGATTTAGCAGAAGATATTCATGATTTAAATATCTATGGTTATCAAAAATATGATAATGTAATTACAGCAATGGAACTTGAGAGATTAATTTGTGCTTCAGGTCCACAGGCAGGCCATTTAAGTAGATTAACCGACGGAAAGCATCCCAAAAAAATCGCTTTTCTTCAATGTATTGATTCACGCTCTCAGAAAGGACAAATGTATTGTTCATCTGTTTGTTGTATGTATACTACAAAAGAAGCTATGATTGCATTTGAACACGACAATGAGTTAGAATCTTATGTATTTTATATTGATATGAGAGCCGGAGGCAAAGGATTTCAAAGATTTCTACAAAGGGGCGCTAAAGAGTATAATATAAAGTATTTAAAAAGTAAAATTTCTCACGTAGATGTTGATAAAGATGATAATCCGATAATCACATATGAAGATTACGAAACATCTGAAATAAAACAAATAACAGTAGATTTAGTTGTATTAGCAACCTGTATCATCCCATCGAGAGGAATAAATAATTTAGCAGATGTGTTAGGTATTGATTTAGATCATTACGATTATGTGAAAACGAATCCATTTTTACCTGTTGAAACGAGTATAGAGGGAATATATACTTGTGGTTGCGCTCGGGAACCAATGGATATCCCTCGTTCTGTCGCTGAGGGCAGTGGGGCGGCAGCAAGAGCGGCAGAAGTAATAAAAGGAGGTTAAAAATACTATGTCCGATAAAGAAGAAGAACCTAGAATTGGAGTATTTGTTTGTTCTTGTGGAAGTAATATTGGAGGGCTTATAGATGTCAAAGCTCTTGCCGAATATGCTAAAACTCTACCGAATGTAGTGTTTACTGAGGATAATCTCTATACTTGCTCAGAAACAGGACTAGCTCAAATTAAGAATGGGATCAAAGACCATAATTTGAATAGAGTAATTGTCGCATCATGCACACCAAGAACCCATGAACCTTTATTTCGGGATTGTGTTAAAAAAGAAGGCGTAAATGAATATCTCTTTAATTTTGTAAACATAAGAGACCAAAATACATGGTGCCATCAGAAATACCCTCAGGAAGCGTTTGAAAAGGCCAAAGACTTAATTCGTATGGGTGTAGCAAAAGCAGCTAAGCTTGAAGCACTCGAAAATATTATAGTTGATGCAACTCCTACTGCATTAGTAATTGGTGGAGGTGTTTCAGGGATGACTGCTGCACTTAGTTTAGCAAATCAAGGATTTAAAACACACTTAATTGAAAGAGAAAATGAATTAGGTGGAAGGCTGAAAACACTATATAAACTTTTCCCAAATGACCAAGAAGCTCAAATATTATTAGAGAATCTTAAGAAAAATGTTGAAAGTAATGAAAATCTGAAAATACATACCTCAGCACAGGTAAAAAATATAGAAGGATTTGTTGGTAATTTTGAGATAAGCGTTGAGGAAAATGGGAGCAATATTGATTTAACTATTGGTGTTATTATCGTTGCTGTTGGAACGTCGCTTTTTACACCAACCGGATATTTCGGCTATGATGGTAAGATACGAATTACCCAACATGAATTAGAAAGTAAATTAAAAAATAATGATGTTAAAGCCAAAGATATTGTTATGATACAGTGCGTTGGATCTCGTAATGAAGAAAGAGCATATTGTTCAAGCGTATGTTGTATGACTGCCCTAAAAAATGCGCTCATTTTAAAGGAGAACAATCCTGAAGCAAATGTATCCATACTTTTTAGAGATATGTATACG
>Ga0114930_10005821_pt1 | contig 10046 bp, 11 predicted proteins | sample AnhtaG_FD_87300 | JGI IMG/M metagenome (GOLD analysis project Ga0114930, IMG submission 87300) | Deep subsurface microbial communities from Anholt, Denmark to uncover new lineages of life (NeLLi) - Anholt_01485 metaG | ecosystem: Environmental > Aquatic > Marine > Oceanic > Sediment | place... | reverse complement strand
TGGGCCGGTATGACCTGGGCCGGATTCTGGCCCTGGACGACTTCGAGGGCCGGGATAGACTGGTGATTGCCCAGGCCTTCCCCTCCCTCAACCTCCGGAAGAACGCGTTCCTGGACACGGTGACAGACAGTCACGGCAGGCTGCGGTTGGTCCCGGAGATCAACCGGCTAACTCTCACGGCGGCGGTGAATGAGCCGGACTATGTCCATCTGGTCTGGCAGGCGGTGAGAGACAGAGACCGATGGCGGTTCCGCCCGGACATCGGCAAGAGCCAGGTCAAACGCGCCAAGGCGCGGGAGTTCGCGGTCAAGTGGCGGACTGATGAGGGTCGGTTGTGCTTCACCGCCACCATCGACCGGCTCGTGCAGATGGTGCAGGACAAAGCCGTGGCGCCCTCGTTTCCGGCCCTGAACTACTGCTTGGACATGACCGATCCCCGGGCCACGGCTGAAGTAGCGGCCAGGCGCGTCCAGGCGTTCCACATCGGTGCCTTCCCCAGGAGTAACCACACGGGACAGTATCTCAAAGAGGTGCTGCGGGAGTACGGTGTATCCATGACTGGCAACAAGGAAGTCCTCTTGCGCAAGCTCGCCAAGCTGGCCGCGGAGCAGTACCAGAAGCACTTGCCGGAGATGGACGCCTTTTTCTCCGACCAACGCTTCATTCGCATCAACAGCGTCCCACCAAAGATCGAGCCTCTGCCGGTTCTGGAGGACCTGCCGTACCTCCGCAACCTGGTCCTCACCATGTACGCGCTCAGGCACCTCCGAGGCAGCGCCATCCTCGAGGCGTCCCACGAGAACAACACGTACACTGAGCAGCAGCTTGCCTTGGCGCTGGTGTCCGGCAAGGTAAGCCTGGACGCCGCGCTATTGCGCGTGCCCTGACCTCAGGGAGAGGCGGACCCCCCCGTGTGGGGTCCACCTTCTTCTCTCCCGTCTACTCGTACAACTTGAACCAGTTGGTTCCAGACAGAGCAGCCTCTCTGATCCCGTAGCCGTGAGGCCTTTGAAGTCACTTGTTGGAAGGAGCGAATGAGGAGCCCAAACAGGGACTCGTACCGTGTGTCCCAAGCCTCATTCAGAGCAGATGCCCTTATGCCATGCGGAGATTGGCTCATCCTTCACCTGAGTAGCGGTAATGTGTTTCTAGCCCGAAGGCCCTCATTGTAGGATCATACCCGTGGCACTCCTCGTCTACCGCTCTGCTCCAAACGAAGACTGGTGGAGGCGGCGGGAATCGAACCCACGGCCAATTGGCTTACGATCAGCATTTAACCCATGTTAGCCAAATAAGTTACGGCGCAACTGCTCTTTTCGCCGTCCTACGATTCAGCGTATATGCAGCTCTGTTGACCTCTCTGGCTCGACAAATGGACACACCGATGGCCAGAGCACGGCGAACCTACGGCTGCTGACTTCCCACCCTGACCAAGAGGACTTCGCTACGAGGCACGCCGGACCTTTCCAGGGCCTCAACCGTGTCAAGAGAAGCCGGGGCGATTGCCGAGAAACCGAAGTACTCCGGGGGTATACTGTGGCGGTAGACCGTGCGAAGTCCCCTCCCCCTCAATTGGAAAGGTTTGGGCCACCAATTGAGGCAATCTACCGAATGGCAGTTCCCGCCTCCCGTAGGATTTCGCTTCTCATCAAGGCCAGAGCCGCATCCGGAAACACATGAGACGGCTCATAGCAGACGATCGTATCGAAAGGCGAGAGCGACGCAGGCCCCAGGTCGTTGGCATCTCGACAAACAATGGTGTGCCTTCTCTGCTCTTCTCGGGGCGCTCCCTGAAAGGGCAGCTCAGAGACACTCATCTCGACGCCGACATAGCCCTTGATACCCCACGATTCCTTAAGCCAGCCGGTCCCGCAACCGAGGTCGAGGACGCAAGATCCCAGCCACTTCGCTACGCGGACCAAGCAACACTCAGGCGTACTGCCAAGAGGGGCGTTGAACGGATAGCGATTAGCGAGTAAGCTCCGGATGAGCCAGGTTCATGTTGTGCCCTACGTGGACCTGATCAAGTGAAGCGGGCTTTGCGTCATGTGGATCGCCGACTTCGTCCTGCCGACCAGGAAGGCCTCGGCCAAGGAGCACGAGTCTAGCGACGAGGTCGTTGCCTATGACGAGGAGGCCGGTCGAGTCCACACGCTGAACCGGTCGGCGCTGCTCATCTGGCGGCACTGCGACGGGCAAACGCGGGGCCACGAACTCGTGGCGAAGATGCCCGAGGCCTTTGCCGAAGTCAGCCGGGTAGAGTTCGCCGTCGACCTCGCCGATGCCCTCGAGGTCTTCCGGAAGGAGGGCCTCGTCGAGGGATGATGGGTCGCCGCAAGCTTGCCCCGAGGGAGAAGGCGAAACGCGTGGTCGAGGGCCGCTGGCAGGCCGCGGGCAAGTGCGTCCGGCTCCGAGTGCGTGGGGCCAGCATGGGGGAGGCCCTGCCCGACGGCACGCCCATCGACGTGCAATTCAGCGAGAAGCCAGTCCTCAGGCGCGGGACGGTCGTCTACCTGCGCCGGGGAGACCAGCGGGTCGCCCACCGCCTGGTGGCCCGATTCGGACCGCTCTGCCTCGAACGCGGCGACGCGACAAGGTACCCGCGTTTGTGCTTGTGCTCGTCCATCATCGGCATCGTCCGGCCCGCACAGGAGGGCGGCGACGCACCGAATCCCGTAGGGTCAAGAGACTCGGCCGACGCGTAGGGGACTCCGGACAGGCGATTCGTGGCGGCGCCTTTTTCCTGGATTCATGCGGCTGACCCGTAGGGTCAAGAAACTCAGCCGACGCATGAGACACTCAAGATAGGCGAGTTGTGGCCACCGTTCCTCCATGTATTCAAGCGGCCGATTCAGCGCTCACCTGCCGAGATGATACTCTCCTTGGCCAAAGATGGCGTACTGATTCGCATGATGGCGTAGAGTCAAGAAGCCCAGCAGATGCGTAAGGGGCTCAAAACAGAAGCCTTGTGGCATCCTTGCTCTTCCGGATTCGACCGGCTGATCCCACCCTCGCCTGGTGAGATTATACTCTTCTTGGTCCAGGATGGGGTATCGATTCGCATGCTGAGTCTCCTTCCGGCCCCGCCTCGGCCCGCAGATGCTGCACAGCCACGTCAAACTCGTCCACCCCCTCGCGGTCGATGTACCTCTGGGGCATGGAGCTGGTCATCGCCCAGCCGAAGCGCTTGCACAGCTTGAACCAGGGTAGGCGATTGCTCCAGTACGTGGCGGAACTGTGGCGAAGGAGATGGGGATACACCCGCTTGTCCAACGCTGCCTGGCCTGCCCGACGAACCACCATGCGTACCGCGTTTGCCGTCATGGGGAAGAGCTGGGCATTGGGGTTCTCCGCTGTGATTGAGCCATCCGGCCCTATCTGGGGGTGGGCGGGATGGTCCTCCAACCAGAGGCTGAGCCACCTCGTGGTCTCGCGCTGCGCCTTGACAAGACAGGAGCACCTCTCGCCGCAGATTCGAGGAAGAATGCCGTCGGTTCTGCCTAGGTCCGAGCGCGGGCTTTGCCGCGGTACTTAACGGCACGCCGCGCCCGCAATCTTTATGACTCCTCGCGTCCCAAGGTTCCCTATGAACTGCGAAGATCGTTTGTGCGAACTCCAGGAGGAATGGCTGGCCTTCCTTGCGGAACGGGGCCACAGCGCCCTTTGTCCAAGGGGGCTCAGTTGCGTGCTGCAATCGAGGAACGCCGGTGGGAAGAAGTACAGGTGGCTGTTGGTCACGGCTCGAGGCAAGAGCAAGACCTTCAATCGTTTCGAGCTTGACGACCTGGCATACCACGAGGAACGCGCCCGCAAGCTCAAGCAGACTGCCTACGTCGTGGTCGGCTTCCAGAAGCCCCAGCGAAAGGTCATCGTCGTACCTGCGGAGAAGGTCCTGCGAAACAAGCGCGTTCTCCCCACGAAAGGCGGCCTTGTCTGGCGCGACGCCGAGTGATCGGCCGTTCCGCTGAGGCGGCTGCTGGCTCCAGGGACTGGCGAATCCACTGGCAGTCCTAACAAGCGCCACTGGTGCTTGTTGCATGGGGGTTGTTCACGCTGAGCCCTGAGTTCCTTCGGGAGGGTGCCCGCGCAGCAAGCACTCCACGTGATTCTGAATGTCAAGCAAGGACAAGCCCAAGAACGGTAGAGGAAGGTCCGCAGGCAGCCAGGAGTCCACCGTGCCAAGGCGCGACGGCCTTAAACAAGATGTCGGCCAGGAACTCACAGGCATCCTCTCCGAGCGCATCGACAACCTACGCGAAGCCATCGAAGAGTTGGACAAGGCCTTGGCCCAGAGAGGAGTCCTGAGTAGCCGGTTCCATGAGCAGATCCGAGAGGAGATCAAGGAGGTGCACTACCAACTCGGACACCTCAACCCGCCCTGGAAGACCGGTTTCTATCCTGAGCTCGAGTTCCTGCGGCTCAGCCTGCACAAGAGCCTGACGTCCCGGCAGAAAGAGATACGCGGGGAGGAACTCAAGTACTGGCAAGACGTTCTGGCCATCCTCAAGGACAGGCGGAAGTTCCTGGACCAGTACAAGGCGCTGCTCAGCACGAAGAGGAGGCTGACGGAATGAGCAGCTTCATGTTGACCGCGAGGAGCCCACTGAGGGCTTTTCCCCTTTAGTCGGAGGCCCCCCGCGACAGGAGGTGATGAGTATAGGACAGAAGCCCTTGTTCAGAGACGTTTGGGCGCTCGGCCCACCGAGTACTGGATACCCAGGCGCATTCCCGAGAGGACTGATCAACAGAATCAGAGAGCGGTGGTGGGGAAAGGACAGGCTCTGGCTGTTCTCGGGCGGCTTCAAGGACCCAGAAGGAACGACGGTTGATATCAAGAAGGAAGTGCAGCCGGACCACGTCTGCAACTGCGAGCAACTCCCTTTCGAAGACGAGACCTTCGACTTCGTGATGCTTGACCCGCCATACAGCCAGAAGGAGGCCAGAGATCTCTACGGTTTGCCCTACCACAACATACTCAAGGTGATGGACGAAGCTGCCCGGGTCTGCAGGACGGGGGGCCACGTCATCCTGCTCCACAGACTCATCCCCTGGTATCACCCGTGGGAGTCCATCCACAAGAAGCGACTGAAGCCCGTGGCCGTCGTTGGAGTCTACACCATAGCGGGCTATTCGAACCTGAGGGCGCTGACCGTCTGGAGAAAGCAGGCGGAATCTGCAAGACCAGCGCGCAAGAGATCCAAGGCGTCTGCCTCTCAACCACACAAGGCCGCAAAAGGTGGACCCCTGTTGAAGAACGGGCGCCAGCGGTCTTGAGCCAGCAGTGGTTTTGCCTTGTCAAGTTGAGGGTACATGAACATAGACGAAGTGTTTCGGAAGCTGAAGCCGGTGATGGGCGACAAACTGAACGCCCTTTGGCAGGAGTACATCGTTGCCGACCAGGACACCCGGCAACTCATTGAGAAGAGCCTGCGAATTCTACTCGCACGGCGGTACGAAGAGGCCTTTGACAGCCAACAAGTCCTTCTCGAGCCGCCTCCCGAGGAACTGGCCACAGGCGAGTATCCCCTGGGCATCATCCACTACGGCAAGGACAAGTTCTACCCCTTCGGGCTCCGGGAGCACGAGTTCATCCAGCACGTGGGGATTTTCGGCCGCTCGGGGTCGGGTAAGACCAATGTGGCCTATTTGATTCTCCTGAACCTGATCCGGGCCGGGAAGCCCCTCCTGGTGTTCGACTGGAAGCGAAACTACCGGGACCTTCTGACGCATCCCGAGTGTAAGGACATGCTCATCTTCACCGTTGGCCGGGGCATTTCGCCTTTTCGATTCAATCCCCTCATTCCACCGCCAGGCACCCCGGCCACGGTCTGGCTTAAGAAGCTCATCGAGATCATGTGCCACGCCTACTTCCTGGGTGAGGGAGTGTCCGTCTTGCTGATGCGGGCCATTGATTCCCTGTATCGCGAGAGCGGGCTCTACGACGGCCAACCCGCGGCGTATCCGACTATGGCGGACGTAAGGGACTGGCTCGTGGCCTACAAGGCCAAGGGCAGGGAAGCGGGCTGGATGGAGTCGGCCATGCGGGCCGTCGAGGTCCTGTGCTTCGGCGAGGTCGGGGGTGTTCTGAACAGCGGGAACTCCTTCGACGTCCAGCGCCTGCTCGACAAGCGGGTCATCCTGGAGCTCGATGCGCTCACCAATTCCGACAAGACGTTCCTGATCGAGGCCCTGCTGCTGTGGATTCACCACTTCCGCATGGGCCAGGGGCAGCGCGAACGGTTCAAGCACGCCGTCATCATCGAAGAGGCGCACCACATCCTGCTGAGGAAGAAGCAGGAGGCCACGGGCGAGGAGACGGTGACGGATGTCATTCTGAGAGAGATCCGAGAGCTCGGCGAATCGATCATTGTTCTGGACCAGCACCCGAGCCTGATATCCAAGCCGGCGCTGGGGAACACCTACGCCACGATTGCGATGAATCTGAAGCACCGTGGAGACATCGCCATGATCAAGGACTGCCTGTTGCTGGACTCCGAACAGGCCGGGTACCTGGGCAAGCTGGAAGTCGGGTGGGGTGTGGCAAAGCTGCAAGGGCGCTGGTTCAAACCATTCCTGGTGAAGTTCCCGCTCGTAACGCTAGACAAAGGCAAGACCACGGACGAGAGGCTACGACGCCATATGGAGACTGTAGACGCCGAGTGGACAAGGCCCCGCAAGGCGCGAGAAGGCAGTTCCGGGGTTATTCCGCCGACAGGAGGCACCTCCGGTCGTCCTGGAAGCCCTACTGCACCTGTTCCGGCGATTCCGGTTTCAGGGAAAAGGGAGGATAGAAAAGGGAAGTGCGCAATTCGTCTGACAACGAAGGAGAAGGAGTTCATGGAGGACGTTTTGCAGCATCAGACGTCATCGATCACAGAAAGATACGGACGTCTCTGTTCTTCTGCTCGTTCTGGTAACAATATCCAGAACTCACTTCTCATCAAAGGCTTCATATTTCCTCAGTCCTTTTCTTCTGGCAAAGGTCGTATCAAGACGCTATCGCTGACAAGAAAAGGAAGAGAAGTGATGGGATATGGGACAGGGCCGTCAACAAGGTGCGGGGGCATGGAGCATCAATACTGGAAGGAGAAGGTCGCCGCCAAGTTCAGGGATACCGGCTACACCGTCCGCGAAGAATACCCCATCGGCAACGGCAAGACCGTCGACCTCGTTGCCCGCAAGAACGGGAACACCATCGCCATCGAAATAGAGACTGGGAAATCGGATGCCCTGGCCAATATCCGAAAGTGCGTCGACGCGGGTTTTGAAACGGTGCTTTCGCTTGCGACGACTGGTCGAGCGAAAAAGGAACTCCACGAACAGGTTCGAGGACTGGGAAACAGCCGACATGTCGTGAGCGTGCTGAGCGTCCAAGAGCTTCTTGACGCCCAGCAGTCAAGAGACAGTTGGAGATTGGAGCGAATTCAGGAAATGAAGGCCGAGCGCAAGTTCGAGCTTGAGGAGGTCGGTGCGCTATGAAGTGCAAACAGTGCGAGAGAGAAGCTTACGCCGAGGAACTCACAGTTGACGGGTTCTGTTCAGCCGCATGTGAGGAAGCGTGGCATCGCGCGCACACGGAGGCATACAGCATCGATACTGGAAAGAGAAAATCGCGGCCAGGTTCAGAGCCTGCCGTCATACCGTCCAGGAGGAGTACCCAATCGGCAAAGGCACAACGGTCGATCTTGTCGCCCGTGGAGACCGCAAGAAGGTCGCTGTGGAGATCGAGACGGGGAAGTCCGACGCCTTGGCGAACATCCGGAAGTGTTTGAGAGTGGAGTTTGACCTCGTGCTGTCTGTGGTGACAACGCAGCGACTGAAATACGCAATCGCTGCGGCGGTGGAGTCACTAGGCCAAGAGAGAAACACAGCCCGGGTAGTCACGGCCGTCGAGCTACTTGATCATGAAAGGTCAATACAGCGACCCAAGGAAACTAGCAAAACTGCGAATTCTGTGGGGCGTTGAGACACCTAACTGCCCATTCGGCAGTTGGTCTCCGGCGGGGTGGGTGGGTGCCTCAGGAAGCGTTTGCTTGCTTCACAACTGTATCCCTGATTCTCACCCGCCGACCGTCTGTCAACGCTCGATGCGGCATTATCTGTTGACAAGTAGTTCTGCCCAAAAAAAGAAAACAAGAAGGATTTTCTTCTTGACAAAGGCGCTCTGTGTCTGCGACAGTAGTGCTAGTCGCACGGGGAGGATTGGTGGACAAGTGGAAGTGCGCCCGGAGGGATACGAATGACCCTCACCGGAGAAGCACGCGAGAACGGGACCTGACAGAGCGTGGTCTGGGTCAAAGGAGCGCCCTTGCCTCGGACCACAGGGTTCGTATGAGTGGTTCTTGATCGAGTTGCTGCACCTTACCCCGGGGGTTGTGCAGCAGAGCCCGCAGAGGTCGATTTCGATGGGAGTGATGCATGCCAGACACGAAGAAACTTGTTCCAATCAACGCGAAGATACCGCCCAAGCTCAGAAACTACCTCAAGACCTTCGTTGTTCGCTTCAACACTCATGGAAGCCCCGATGTGCCTGAGGCCAAAATACAGGATGTTGTAGCGCTCGCGATAGGGGTCTTGAGAGCGGTCTCAGTCGCTGACATACAGAGGGCGGGTACCCTCCAGCGCTTGGAGGAAAGCCTGAAGGCTCGGATAAGGGGGGAAGGCTAGACCGTTGCGCCGATTGCCGGCTTCGTTTATAAAGGATGACCACCCACTATAAAGAAGATTAGCACACTGTCTTGGGGACGGTAAGATGACCAGAAAACGCAACGCTGGTTACTCCAGCAAAGGATTCTCGTATGCAGAACAGTCTCAGGCCGCAGACTGCATCATCTGCACGCGAGAACGACCTTCCCGGGCTGATCTGCGGATACTGCAGGTAATAGAAGGGCTCACCTACCAGCCTGGAGTGCCTACCGCGAGGATTCTCCTGGACATTATCTCGGAGCACAGAGGAAGGACTCCCATCAGATACAGAGTGATTCACAGGGGAAAGACGAAAGCGACGCTCCGCAAGTATTCCCTTGAGGCCACCACGCCTGAGCAGCGGCTTCTCAACCGCACGTATCAAGAGCGCCTTGAGCCCAACCCGAAGGATCCGGACTCGATCCTCTTCCACCAGAGAACGAACTGCTCCGATATCTCACCTGAGGGTCTCGTGATCAGTCTCGCTGGCCCTGGTTCGTGCTTCACCCAACTCGGGGCCTCTCTTGACCTATCTCCAGAGCTAGGTGAGAGGGGGCCGGACCCTGTCTTCACCTCGTACATAATACCACCACAAGAATCCGAAGCCATCCAACCGCGGGAACGCGCTATCTGCAGACTTGAACTAGAGCTCGGCGAACGCACGTACGAACGGTTGGTCCGGGACGGGAGCGGTTTCTCTGTTGACAGTCACAAGAGACTAATGCGCGACATCGAGGCCTACGAACTCGAGGATGCGCCAGAGGAACTGAGGGACCTTTACAAAGGCACCGTGCAAAGAAAGGACTGTCTCCTAGCTCCGGAGAAGTACGATATCGTGGTCTTCCAAAACCTCGGTCGACGTGTGAGGGTTCGCCCGAGCAGCTTCAACGTGACACCTGGCCCACTCCCTGATAGAGCACTGAAGGAAGAGGTTCTGTGGTTTTTCGGTAACGACGAGTTCTATCTGGAGTTGGAGTACGTCTAGCTCCGGTCCCCGGCTCAGGTGTACTCAGCGCTCTGCGGTGTTTGTGGAGGGGTAGTCCAGGGGTGCTTCTGTGTCGTCATGTAACTGTTAGTTGAGGATTAGGTCTAATACTGTTCACTTAAGGGTCCTTTGTGATATCATGGTCTCAACGAAAGGAGGATATCACAAATGGCACGAACCCTTGCAGAGCTCCCTGAAGGGAGCCGAATCACGGATTACATTAGCTTGGGCGTTATCAGCAAGACATTCCCTCTGGACAAGGTCAACGAGGTTCTACGCGATACAGGCAAGACCAGCAAGCGGCAGCGGGATTTGCCCGCCCACGTCATGGTGTACTATTCGATCGCGTTGGCGCTGTACATGCAGGCGTCGTGCC
>Ga0114930_10005819_pt1 | contig 10047 bp, 8 predicted proteins | sample AnhtaG_FD_87300 | JGI IMG/M metagenome (GOLD analysis project Ga0114930, IMG submission 87300) | Deep subsurface microbial communities from Anholt, Denmark to uncover new lineages of life (NeLLi) - Anholt_01485 metaG | ecosystem: Environmental > Aquatic > Marine > Oceanic > Sediment | place... | reverse complement strand
ATCTTCGTACTCAGCCATATATTTTTCTAATTGAGACTGCTCACTCTGACTGAGTGTTGCAGACCTCTTTTTATCTAAAAGCTGATTTCTTTTTTTCAAGAGTTCTGAAAAATAAGTGTCTTTTTTTAGGTAGATTATTAAGGCAGTGGTTTGACCGTCGAGGCTAAGAACTAAATCTTTATATACGGGGCTTTCCAGTATTTCTTTTTTTGCCTTTTCAGTATCAACAGCAGGATCTTCCAGGGTCTTAACATTTTCCTCTGTAATCTTTGAAAGTTCGACACCGGAAGTTCTTAAAAGTGGAATATCAAGAAGTGTTATTACCGAATCAACTCTTTCTAATGCCTTTAATTCTTCTCTTAATTCTTTTAGACGCTTTAATGATTCCTCAGAGAATAAATCTTCATAAGGAGTAAACGTTACAAATAAGAATTCTTTGGTATTGTATCGGTCACAGATTTCACGAAATACTTTTAAATCTTTATCATCCTCTAATAACAGAGAATCGGCAGAAGCATCGAGTCTAAAGTCTTTGGCATGATATGAAAAGAACGAAAGCAACAATAAAAGCACTATAAGTACAACTTTGGGGTGCCCTAAAACAATTCTGTCATAGACCTTTGAAAAACCGTTCATTATGTTTGATTGATTTTCTGATTTAATGTGACTCAGTGAATTTGTCTTCTCATGCCAGATTAAAGAACTTGGTGCTTGAGCTCTTGAAATGGAGCAAGCCTTTCCGGCTTAACCCTTTGATTAGGAACTCGCTCCTGGCTGGAAAAAGTATAGGGTTAAGGCCTTTGTGTGTCAACAGAAAAGGACCCACTGCTCCAAAAACTTCCCCCAAACCAATTTGATAAAAAGTTTTCAACTACAACATCACACGTGTGATTTGAGCTTGACACACAACCATCAATTCCCTATCCTCCTTGGCATAAAAAGAGATTCCAATGTTTAAACCATTAGGACTCCGATTTAGCAGCATCGGAGTCTTAAGAGGTGAAATTCAAGGACAGCCGAGACGGCTGTCCTACGGTTGTTTGGTAATCTTGCATACAAGAATCTCTCAATTTATGTCATATCATTTCATTTAGTGGTCAGTGCACACTGTCCTGTAGAAAGGTGACAAAAGGGGCAGAAAATAAATTGAAACATCTATCATTTGTCCTCCTACTTCTCGCATTTTCTTTAGTTGGGTGCGCCCACAGACACGTTGCCAATCCTTCCTCCGCCCCGACGGACGAATCATTACATCACAACCAGGAAACGACCCTATCCACATCAGACCAGACCCCATCGAACAACGGGGAGGATGAGGGGGATTCTCTCGATAAAGATCTGGGTTTTTTGGACGAAGAGGCCGAAGAAGAGGTGGTGCAAGTGGCAGACCCTCTAGCACCCTGGAACAGGGCTATGTTCCTATTCAACGACAAGCTCTACTTCTGGGCTCTGAAGCCCCTTGCAAGGGGATACAGGGCTGTGATACCCAAGCCCGCCAGGAGTGGTATAAAAAATTTCTTCCATAATCTCACCATGCCCATTCGGATGGTAAGCTGCATCCTTCAGGGGAAGGGGCGCGCAGCTAGTGCGGAATTAACCAGGTTTCTGATAAACAGCACCGTGGGAGTCCTTGGATCTGGTAACCCCGCCAAAAGGTGGCCTGAGCTGAATCCCAGCGAGGAAGACCTGGGCCAGACCCTTGCAACTTATGGGATCGGCAACGGGTTTTACATTGTGTGGCCTATTCTGGGCCCATCCACCCTGCGTGACTCCGTGGGGATGGTCGGAAATTGGTTTTTGAATCCTGTCTCATATGTGCATCCCACCGAAGCATACCTGGAAATTAGGGCCGTCGAGACTGTAAACGAGACTTCATTTCGGATCGGGGATTACGAATCTCTCAAGGAGGCAGCCGTTGACCCATACGTGGCGTTCCGCAATGCCTATATCCAGTATCGTAAAAAGAAGGTGGAAGAATAGGGGAGAAGTGATGGTGAGATATGCTATTTGGTGGTCATGGTATAAACCCCATCCCAGGTAGGAGGTGGCGGATTATTTTTGAGATCAAGGCACCTTTCAATGTAGACTTCTGCTGCATAAAGGTTGGGATCCATGGCGGTAATATTTTCAAAGATATGGATTGCTTTATTCCATTTTCTATTTTTGTAAAAATTAATCGCCTGATTGAACTGATTTACTATCTCCTCCTGCATATCAGGGAGATCTTTATCTCCTGTCAGGTTATAAATCTTAACAGGCTGTTCCTTTCCTTTTACCCTGACTGAATCCAGCTCCATGCAGGTAAATTCATTTTTCACCCTCTCAAAGGTAAATTCACTAATTATTATATTGGTCTTATAGCTCTTATTTGCACCTTCAAGCCTGGAGCCAAGATTAACTGAGTCACCCATAACAGTAAAATCAAACCTCTGATCCGATCCCATATTCCCAACCATCATGGGGCCAGTGTTTACACCAATGCCGATATTTATAGGCTGCTTGCCTTCACCAATCCACTTTTGATTAAGTATCTTTAGCTCCTTCATCATTTCAAGGGCTGACCTACATGCCTTGATGGGATGATCCGGCAAATCGAGAGGCGCCCCGTATATGGCCATTATAGCATCTCCCATATATTTATCTAAGGTACCATTATATTTGAAGACAATATCTGTCATAGCTGTGAGGTATGCGTTTAAAAGGTGTACTAAATCTTCAGGTGTTAGTCCTTCAGCAATTGTAGTAAAACTCCTAATATCTGAAAAGAGTATTGAAAGTTCCTTTCTGTCTCCCCCCAGTTTGAGTTTTTCAGGATGTTTTAACATCTCATTAACAACAGAAGGGGATACATAATAGGTAAAGGCACCCTTAATTTTCTTCCGCTCTCTTTCCTCGGTCATGTATTTGTATATAGTGAGAGATATATATAGAACAATCAAAGCTATTAGGGGGTATGTTATATTAAAACATAGACCATATTTAACGAAAAGGATCCTGCTAAAAAATATATATATTATGAAAAGACCTATAGCAAATAGAATTCCTTTTACTGCGCTAAGGCGAGGAATGACAATCCCTATAACTATACCGATAAGTATAATAGCAAAGAGGTCAAAGATCTTGGTCCATTTAGGCCGGGTCAGAAAATTTTGTCTCAAGATATTATCTATTGTTGTAGCGTGTATTTCCAAACCAGGATAAACAGTGGAAAAGGGGGTGTTCCTCATATCATATATGCCTATTGCTGTGGCTCCTATCAAAACTATTTTGTCCTTAAAAACTCCCTTATGGATTTTATTATTAATTATGTCTGTAATAGGGTAATGGGGGAATGTCTTAGGTGGGCCTAAGTAGTTTATCATCATTTGCCCCGTCTCATCTGTTGGAATCTTGATATCTCCTATCTGAATTCCTTCTACCCCGTAACTGGCTATCTTGACGATCAAGGGGGGACGATCCAAATAGTGCCATATAGATTGAATTGAAAGAGGGGGGAAGATCTCTTGTCCGCATTTGATAATCAAGGGCATCCACCTAACTACACCATCGAAGTCTGGGAACATGTTAAAATAACCAGATGAATCGCCAGCTTGATTTATTATTGGGAGATTAACTTCAGGGGCATAGGCCTTAAAAAAGGGGTCAATATTAGTATCTTCTTGAGAAAACTGTATGGGGTATCTGGATCCACTGATCTGGGCTATTTTATTGTTTATCGTTTCCCTTTCAATTTGATAATCAAGACTCTCTTGGATCATATGAAAAAAATAGCCCAATACCACCTTGGCCTTTGACCTTTTTATAGAGTTAGCTAAGATAAGATCGTTATTGGCCAGGATTTTAGATTTATCTAAAAACCTGTCTAACTCCCTGTTTTTTAATTTTAAACTTCCTAATTTAGATTCTAATTGTTGGATAAAAGAGAGATTGCTGTTTTCATCAGGCTCAAGGAAGCCAATATCAAATCCTATGACCTTTGCCCCGTCATCTGAGAGATAGTTAATAAGCCTGGCAATCTTGGAGCGTGACCATGGCCATCTTCCTTCTTTATCAAGACTCTTTTCATCAATAACAGCAAGGGCAATAGCATCACTACTTTCCATAGTACCTCTGGATTTAAACCTTAGATCCAGGGTCTTGAGCTCAATAATCTCAAGAAATGTGGGGCCTGTAAGAAATATAAGAATGATCAAAATAGTAAGATAAATAGTAATAGAAAGGGGATTTAAAGAAAATAATAACTTAAGTTTTTTAATCATCCTTCATCCCTTATATAAAGTATTCTCTTCTATAATAGGTTTTATGTTAGAGAGGAAAGTTTTTTAAGTTTCCATAAGTTTAACCATATATGGTAAACAGCCATCAAAGTCAAGAAGACAAGCAATTAAGGGGAAAATTTGATTGACAAATCAGGACCTAAATTTTATAAGATGCTCTATCATAAGGATTTCGGCTGAAAGTCATTTTATAAGCCTCTTAAGGTGATCTGGTTTAAAATAAACCGTTTTCTTTTAAGGAGAAAACGGTTTATTATGTTATATATGAGTAACTATTCTGCCACAGATTTACACAGATGACCGCAGATAGGTTTAAATATAAAGAAATCACAGATATTATTCGTAACCGTTCATGGGTTCAGGGTTCAGAGGTTCAAGGTTCGGGGTTAGTGAAGGCTAAAACAAAAGCAACCATGGACCCCTCCTGCCATTGCCCTATTTGCTTAGTCGTTCGAAGCCTGCCTGCTATAGCTAAGCATAAACGGGTAGGTGTTTTGGGCAGTAGGGGCATGGGCGGGCAGGCAACAAATATTGAAGTTGGCTTATTATTGAATTCCTGACCCTGTCAGGAACAGGTTTTGGCAGAAAACCAGAATTCAAAAGACCTGTCTGCGTGCAACGCACAGGCAGGTTTGTGTATGATAATAAAAGAAAAAATATCAGCGATAATCAGCGTAGATCGGTGGCTGAGTACTTACATAAATGATAAAGGTATTGACAATAGCAGGTTCAGATAGCAGTGGAGGAGCAGGGGTTCAGGCAGATATCAAAACCATATTTGCTCTTGGGGCCCATCCCTTAACAGCAATAACCTCTTTAACAGCCCAGAATTCCCTTGGTGTGGATAGCATTCTTAGGGTTCCACCTAATTTTATTATAGCCCAAATGGAGAGTGTGATCAAGGATATGTCTCCCCATGCAACAAAAACAGGTATGCTCTTTAATGTTAACATCCTCATGGCTGTGGTGAGAACAGTTGAAAAATATAGATTACCCTTGCTGGTAGTGGATCCGGTAATCCTATCATCAACCGGAACAGTTTTGCTGGAGTCCAATGCTATAAATATAATGCGGGAACAACTCTTTCCATTAGCTACTGTTGTGACCCCCAATTTACATGAGGCCGAGGTTTTGAGTGGCCAGAAGGTGGGTAATGTAGAAGAAATGGTAGCAGCAGCAAAGCTGATCAAGGAATTAGGTCCCTCTAATGTTATTATAACAGGAGGTCATCTAAATACGGAATGTATAGATATATTATATAATGGTACGGGGGTTTATCATTTTGGCGGACCTCGGTTAGAAACCGAGCATACCCATGGAAGCGGTTGTGTTTTTTCCGCTGCCTTAGCTACATTTTTGGCCATGGGTAACAATGTCAGAAAAGGGGCCGAGATGGCCAATAACTTCACAAGAAAGGCAATCAGCAAGGGATTCAAAGTAGGTAAAGGCCCTGGGCCTGTCAACCCCCAATAGAGATGGAAAAGGAGAAAAAATATAATGACTCAATTAAAAGAGGCAAAGAATGGGGTTTTGACCCCGGAAATTAAATATATAGCTGAAAAAGAGAAGGTCGATCCATCCTACCTGGGAGAAATGGTGGCTAAAGGAAGGGTTGTTATCCCGGCAAATAAAAATCACAGGAATTTAGTCCCATGCGGTATTGGTGAAGGATTGTTAATAAAGGTGAACTCAAACATCGGGACCTCCTCTGATCATATTGATTTGGAAGAGGAAATGGCTAAGCTAAAAGTCTCTATTGAGGCAGGAGCAGATACTGTGATGGATCTCTCCACTGGTGGTGATATTGACCTGATAAGAAGGAAAATCATAGGGGCATCGAAAGTGCCTATTGGAACAGTTCCCATATACCAGGCAGTGATAGAAGTGGTTGAGGGGTCAGGCGGTCTTATTCACTTATCAGTGGATAAACTATTTGAAATAATAGAAAGGCAAGTAAAAGATGGGGTTGACTTTATCACTGTCCATTGTGGGCTTACTCTTAAGGGCCTCGAGATGCTAAAGGCTCAAGGTAGAGATCTTGATATAGTCAGCAGGGGAGGGGCATTTCTGACTACCTGGATGCTGCATCATGAAAGAGAAAATCCATTATTTGAATATTACGACAGGCTCTTGAGTATTGCCAAAAAATACGATGTTGTCCTCAGTCTCGGCGACAGCCTAAGGCCTGGCTGTCTGGCCGACTCGACTGACAGGGCCCAGATACACGAACTTATGACCTTAGGCTATCTTAATAAACTGGCCCGGGAAGAGGATGTACAGGTAATGATAGAAGGGCCAGGCCATATCCCTTTAAATGAGATCGAAACAAACGTCAGACTTGAGAAAAGCCTCTGTAACAATGCCCCCTTCTATGTGCTCGGGCCCTTAGTAACTGATATAGCTGCTGGCCATGATCATATCGCCTGTGCTATAGGTGGTGCTGTGGCTGGATGGTATGGGGCGGATTTCCTCTGCTATGTAACACCGAGTGAGCACCTCTCCTTGCCCTCAGTGGATGATGTTCGGGAGGGGGTTATTGCCACAAAGATTGCTGCACATGCTGCTGATATTGCCAGGGGTAATAAGCTTGCTATGGAGCCAGATAAAAAGATGGGTATAGCACGAAAGGATCTTGACTGGGAAAAGCAGATGGATCTTGCACTTGATCAAATAACGGCCAGAAAATATAGACAGAGTAGGCCACCAACAGAAAAGGATGTATGTACCATGTGTGGCAAATTTTGCGCCATTAAGCAGGTAAAAGAATATTTCCATGGTTGACAGTTCAAAAAGACACCTACATCATATTGATATTTTACATAACTTAGCATTAAATAAGATGATGGCTCTTTTATAAGGGCATGGGTGCCTCTTTTTTTATTTATTGCCTCCCGACCCGCACCGTCTCGGGATGGGTGAAACAACCAGTGGAAGGAGCATGGGTATCTTTTTTCAAACAACGAACTGGTAAGCCTCTTTTGCCTTCTCATTACCGATGATCCAAGCGGGCGGCCATCCGGGTACGAGTCTTACGAAGCAGAGTGAATGGGCGAGCCCTCTTACGCCTTCCCGCCCGCTTTTAGCCGAGCCATTAGCGGGCCTTAAAGCATCTGCTCTTTCGTGTTTGAAAAAAGATACCCATGCTCCTAACCGGTGCTTGCTAAGGGAATAAAAAAAGGACACCCATGCCCAAAAAAATGGTGGATTATGAAAAGCCCTCAGATTTTGATATTTACAGACTTAGATGGAACATTGTTAGATGATAAAACGTACAGTTTCAAACCAGCACTACCAGCACTGAAGATTATTCATTCACTTAAGATTCCCCTTATCTTGGTAAGCAGTAAGACCCGGGCTGAAATTGAGTTTTTTAGGAAAAGATTGTCTCTTGACAGCCCATTTATAGCAGAAAACGGTGGGGAATATTTTTCCCAGATAGGTTTAAATTGCCTAAAGACTACCTTTATGAAAAGGTCAATGGTTATAATGCAATATTTATAGGAAGGCCAATTAAGGAGATGCTTGAGAAGATCCATAAACTAAAGGAAGATTTTCCATTCGAGGGTTTTTCGGAAATACCTGTTAAAGAGATTGCCGCTTTGACTGGCCTCACATTAGAGCAGGCTATTCTTGCCTCTAAGAGAGAATTTGATGAACCAATAGTATTAAAAAATCCCCTTGATGATAGGGAGATATTTTGCAAGAAAGCGTCTGATCTTGGCCTTGATTGTGTATACGGGGGGCGATTTATTCATCTTTTTCTCGATGGGAATAAGGGCAAGGCTGTGGAGATAGTGCTAAATATTTATAAACAACTAAGGGGACCTATTTTTTCTATTGGTCTTGGAGACAGCCCAAATGATATCTCTATGTTAAGGGTGGTGGACAAGGCTATTTTAATGCAAGATAGAGATGGTGCCCATATAAAAGGTCTGGTTCATCCAGATCTCACCAAGACAGAGGGAAATGGTCCTGAGGCATGGAATAGGGTGATGTTGTCTATTTTAGAAGATTTTTTTTCATGGCCTGATATGTATTTTAATAAAAAATAGCTTAATGAAAAATGAAATATGCAAAAGTCACAGCAAAGGATAAATATTAACAGGCATAAAATAGTTTTCATTTTTATGATGCAAGACGTCTTTATTAAATCTGTAGCGCACCGTTTTAACGGTGCCAATAGATGCAGCCCTAAAGGACTGCGCTACCCGCCTGCCGTCCGTCGGGCAGGGCCTGAGGCGAAGCCGACCCGCCTACCTCGCCTGCGCGAGAGCAATGGCGGGCAGATGGCGGGCAGGCATTTTTTAGATGCAAACAATTATATGCTCTGGGTAATAATTTTTCAATTTGCATTTTGATATTTACATTTTTCATTGAGGTTTGCGACATGATTCCTACAATAAGATGGGGAAGCAACTGTATTTATATTATTGATCAGAGAGAGCTCCCCCAAAAAAAGGAATGGCTTGTTTGCCGATCTCTTGAGGATGTTATTGCTGCTATTAGAGAGATGGCTATAAGAGGTGCTCCAGCTATTGGGGTGGCTGCAGCCATGGGCCTCGCATTAGGTTCTCAATCTATCAAGACAGAGAAATACAAAATCTTCAGGGAAAGATTTTTAGAAATGGCCCAGGACATGGAATTGGCCAGGCCCACAGCAGCTAACCTTAGGTGGGCAGTTGAGAGGATGATTAAGGTTCTGGAAGGTATGTATGATAAGCATGTGGAGGAGATTAAAGAGGCTATTAGAAAGGAATCCCAGGTCATCTTAGAGAACGATATTGAGATAAATCTCAAGATCGGTCAAAATGGTCTGGCCCTTGTCCCAGATGGAGCGACTATCCTTACACACTGTAACGCCGGGGCCTTAGCTACTGGTGGTTATGGCACTGCTTTGGGCGTGATCAAGGCAGCTTATGAGGCCGGGAAAAATATCCATGTGATCGTGGATGAGACAAGACCATTGCTCCAGGGCGTGCGTCTTACAGCATTTGAACTGATGGAGGAGAACATCCCGGTTACGGTTATAGTAGATAGTGCGGCAGGTTATCTAATGAGAAAAAAGATGATAGATTTAGTAATAACCGGGGCTGATCGGATAGCCTTAAATGGGGATATGGCCAATAAGATTGGCTCCTACCAATTGGCCGTGATGGCAAAAGAGAATAAGATACCTTTTTATGTTGCCGCACCCATTTCAACCTTTGATCCTGACCTAAAGAACGGAGATTTAATGCCTATTGAAGAAAGAGACCCAGAAGAGGTTATTTCCTTTGCCGGTCATCTCATTGGCCCAGAGGGTGTCGATGCCTTTAACCCTGCCTTTGATATAACCCCTTCCAAATACATTTCCGCTATAATAAGCGAAAAAGGAGTTATTAAATCACCTTATAGAATAAGCATAAGGAATCTATTTGGAACAGAAGATGATAATGGAACAGATATGAAATAGAGAAAACCCTGGTACAATTTCAAACGGGGCTGTGAAAGCGCTCCTTTGTTCTGTTTGCTTTATCTAATATCAAGGTTTTCACTTGACCTTTGACAAGGATATGTCTTATGATTTTCTTAATGGCCCGGCTACATTCATGGGTCGGTTTTTTTTCTGAAGGATTATTCCCTTTTGTTAAAGTGACGACCTGAGGCTTGGGACCATAAGAGAACATTTTAGAAAGGAGGTCAGCACTTTGGCACAAGGAACAGTAAAGTGGTTTAGTGATAAAAAGGGATATGGCTTCATTGAGCGGGAAGACGGTCCGGACTTATTTGT
>Ga0114930_10005818_pt1 | contig 10047 bp, 8 predicted proteins | sample AnhtaG_FD_87300 | JGI IMG/M metagenome (GOLD analysis project Ga0114930, IMG submission 87300) | Deep subsurface microbial communities from Anholt, Denmark to uncover new lineages of life (NeLLi) - Anholt_01485 metaG | ecosystem: Environmental > Aquatic > Marine > Oceanic > Sediment | place... | reverse complement strand
TCAGCCGGCACCACCCTCAGCCACGGGCTTCAGCCCGTGGTGACGGTCCCGCCTGACCCTCCCCGTGGAGCTGGCTTTAGCCAGGCTTCTCGATCCACCGCATTCATCCAGTCCTTGCCCCCAAAACGCAGCCACACGGGTGCCGCTACGCCCCTACAGGGCTTCCCAATCCTCGCAAGGACTAGTTTTTCCTGTATCGCCCCGTTGGGGCTCACAGCGTTTGCATCGCCAAGCCCCGAAGGGGCGCCATACTATAGCCCTGGGCAACGCCCAGGGACCCGGCACAGCCCAATAATCCAAGCTCTGAAAGAGCGCAATAATCCCATGCCCCTCAGACGCGGCCACACCCCTGCGAAAATAGTGCTTGACTTGGCGATGGAACTCCGCTATCATTTCACAAAATGTTGGAGATCTGGCAGGACCTGGCCACAGAGCTGAACAAAGAAGCCTTTCTCTCAGTTAAGGAAGAGTCCTTCCCACCTCATCTTTCTGGCCTCGAGAAGATCATTGTCATTATGAACCTCAATCAGCTCGATTTCCTCCCCTTAACGGGGGTGATGTAGGAGCGCACGTATAGAGCAGGGGAAATACCCGAGGGTTCACATCCACAAGATCATTATTGCTCCAGCCCCGCAGAGATCACTTACAGGAGACCTCAAGGACGCTGAGAGCCTTCTCTGGCACAGTGCCAGAGCACAACCATGTCTATTCGGAGATCCATGACGGAGGTATGCCCCGTGCGGTTCGAGGATAGACCAAACATCCTCTTTCAATGAAGGGAGAGAAGGAATGAAAATGTATGTGGGAAACTTGTCCTACGAAACAGGTGAGGAGGACCTGCGGAAGGCCTTTGAAGAATTCGGCACGGTCGATTCCGTCACTGTCGTAAACGACAAGTACACCGGCAAATCCAAGGGGTTTGCATTTGTCGAGATGAGCTCCAAAGAAGAGGCTCAGGCCGCCATGACCGGGCTCAACGGCAAACAGATCGGCGAGCGGTTCATCAAGGTGGACGAAGCTCGCCCCAGGCCCGAACGTAGCGACCGCGACAGAGGCGGGGGCGGGGGCGGACGAGGTGGCTACGGAGGCGGAGGTGGTCGACGAGACCGCTGGTAAGACGCCGTCCTTGATGTCGCGCGCCGGAGCGAATTTTCGCATAAAAGGACCCGAGCCTGGGTTTCCCAGGCTCGGGTCTTCCTCCAAACACATATTCGGTATCACCTGCAGCTCTCTCGCGTCTCACGATGCGTTTCTTTGCACCCCGGCGACTGACGCAAAGAAAATGCCGGCGGAAAAGCTGGCCCCTCTGCCAGTCGCAATGACCGGCCCAGGGCCTTGCGCAACGCAACGGCTTCGTCGGGAGAAGATAAGCCCACAGAATCGAGCGCCCGGACCACACCCTTCTGGCGAGGTCTGCTCGCGAAGGGGCAATCGGCGGAACCTTCGCAGTAACATCGCCGTTGACAAAATCAAGAGTCGAAAATAACATAAGGCTGGTGCGAGTTCAGCAGGTAGGCTGCCAGCAAGCAGCAAGGTGATGACATATCGGGAGTCTTGCCATGTGGGATTATTCAGAAAAGGTCAAAGATCATTTCTACAATCCCCGCAACGTGGGCACAATCGAGAATCCGGACGGTGTGGGTGAGGTCGGCTCCCTCGCCTGCGGCGACATGCTCAAACTCATGTTCAAACTCGATGACCGGGGCAGAATCGCCGACGTCAAATTCCAGACCTTTGGCTGCGGCAGCGCTATCGCCTCAGCCTCCGCCCTGACCGAAATAGTCAAAGGGAAAACCCTCGAAGAAGCTTCCAGAATAACCAACCAGGACATCGCCAACTACCTCGGCGGCCTGCCCGAGCAGAAAATGCACTGCTCCGTTATGGGCCGCGAAGCGCTCGAAGCCGCCATAGCCAACCATCGCGGAGAGAAAGTCGAGACCGAAGAAGGTGAAATCGTCTGCAAGTGCTTCGGCGTCACCGATAAGGCCATCGAGCGAGCCATCAAGGAGAACGGGCTCACTACCGTCGAGCAGGTCACCTACTACACCAAGGCTGGCGGCGGCTGCGGCACCTGCCACGAGGACATTCAGACCATCATAGACCGCGTGATCAAAGAAACCGGCGGCGGAATCTGGAGGGTCCAACCCGAGCGAAAGAAGTTGACCAACATCCAGAAGATCAAACTCATCGAGGAGACCATCGAAAACGAAATCGCTCCCGCCCTCCGAAAAGAGGGAGGCGACATCGAGTTGATTGATGTCGACGGAGATAAAGTTGTCGTCGCCTTCCGCGGCAAGTGCAGCCAGTGCCTTCTGTCCGGCTGGACCATGCAGAGCTTCGTCCAGGCCAAACTGCGAGAATTCGTTTCTCCCGAGATCGTCGTCGAGGAGGCGAAAAAATGAGACGCGTGTATGCCGATAACAACGCCACCACCCGGGTGGACGATCGCGTCGTCGAAGAGATGCTGCCCCTCTTCAACGCAACCTACGGCAATCCCTCCAGCATGCACACCTTCGGCGCCGAAGCGGAGAAGAAGCTCCGGCAAGCACGGGTAAGGGTAGCCGAGTTTATCACGGCGGACCCCTCAGAGATCGTCTTCACCGGCTGCGGCACGGAGAGCGATAACACCGCCCTTTTCGGCACCCTCGAGGCCTACCCCGATAAGAAACATATCGTCACCACCAAGGTCGAACATCCTGCCGTCCTTAACCCCTGTCAGCTTCTGGCGAAAAAGGGTTACGCAGTCACGTTCCTCTCCGTGGACAGCGAGGGAATGCTCGATCTCGACGAGCTGAGGGATTCCATCCGAGATGATACGGCCATCGTTTCCATCATGTACGCCAATAATGAGACCGGCGTTATCTTTCCCATCGAGGCCATCGGGCAGATCGCCAGGGAAAGAGGCATCGTCTTTCACGTGGACGCCGTCCAGGCGGCGGCCAAGATACCTCTCGATGTCAACAAGCTGAACGTTGATCTTCTCTCCATCTCCGGGCACAAGATCCATGCCCCGAAAGGTGTCGCTGCACTTTATGTCCATCGGGGAACAAAACTCAGGCCCCTCCTCGTCGGCGGACACCAGGAGAAAGGGAGAAGAGGCGGCACGGAAAGTCTCCCCGCCATCGTCGGCTTCGGGAAGGCCTGCGAACTGGCCGCGGAACATCTCCCCGAGATGGACGCCCGCGTCCGAGCGATGAGGGATAAGCTGGAGAGCGCCCTCCTGCAATCCATCCCCGAGGCCCACGTGAACGGTGGAAAAAGTCCCCGCGTCCCCAACACACTCAGCGTGCGGTTCGAATACGTTGAGGGCGAATCCATCCTCCTCCTTCTCGACCGGGATGGCATCGCCGCCTCGTCCGGCTCAGCTTGCAGCTCCGGTTCTCTGGAGCCCTCACATGTCCTGAGGGCCATGGGCATCCCCTACACCTCCGTCCACGGTTCCATCAGGCTCAGTCTCAGCCGCTTCAACTCTGACGAAGAAGTTGACTACATCCTCGAGAAGTTCCCGCCCATCATCTCCAAGCTCCGCGAAATCTCTCCCTTCGTCCAAACCACGCACGCCCCAAAGCAGCCGTGAGTCTCTTCCCGGGCGATTCGAGTTGACTCCAATGGGCTTCGGCTTGGGCAATCTCTCGCTGCTGCGGAAACACGATACTGAGGTTGGCGGATCATCTCGCTCTCGATCTCACCAAGGGGGGCCCGTGCAGCAACGCCCTCCTCGGTACCAGGCCGACCGTTTCCTCGGGCTCACTCGATGAGAGATGCTTTGGAGAGACCATCCACCGGCTAACGATCTCCTGCGCCCTGCGGAGCGTCATCACCCCTCACCTCTTCGGCAACTACCCCCTTCAACTTCCTGTACCACGTAACGTAGAGAATCGCGGCCAACCCGGCAAGGATGGCGCCGCACACGGCCATGGCCACCCACCGGCGGAGCATGAGATACATCGGCGCCAGGTAAAGGCACACCATCATCCCCGTTCCCAGGATCGCGTTGAGGAGATCGTGTCGGTCGTGGGCGGGGAAGGAGAAGTCGGGCGTCTCCTCCAGGACCATCTTCTTCGCATATCCCCATCGTCCAAACGGCCTCACCCGGCGGTAATATCCCGCGAGCACCTTCCTCTCCGCGGGCCGGGTCACAAAGGCAAAAACGAAAGAGGTCACCAGGCTCAGACCCGCCAGAATGGGGAAATACTCCAGCTCCGGCATCCTGGGGTGTAAGAGCTTGATGTACGCCGCTGTGGGCATCACGCAAAGTCCGCTGAACAGCATTGCCCAGCCGTTGAACCGCCACCAGTACATTTTTAGAACCATTGGAAAAATCAGGCACGAGCCCAGGGCAAAATTGATCGGGTTCCAGATGTCCCTGATGTTTTCGGTGTAGAAACTGATCAGGATTCCGATACAGAGGAGCACGAACGTGGAAAGGTAACTGCACAACATCAGCAAACTCTCTCGGGGCTTTCGCAGCATCGGTTTGATGAGATCGTTGACCACGAACGAGCTGGCAACGTTAAGGGTCGAATCGAACGTGGACATGAACGCCGCCAGAAGCCCCGCCAGCACAAGCCCTCGTACCCCCACCGGCAACATGGTGTTGATGACCCGCGGGAGAACTTTTTCCGGGTCCATTGTGCCTCGTATCGTCGTCAGCCCCAAGATGACGATCGCCATCACCATAACCCATCGCACCGTAAATGCCAGCCCCCACATCAGCCCTACCTTCGACGCATCCACCTCGTTCCTGGCCGCCCGAAACCTCTGAAACTCCGGACCGCGAGCTCCTCCAAACAGGAGAAGTACACCCCTCGATACCCACATCAGCGCCAGAAGCCCGAACAGCTCATACCCGGACTTGTCCGTTTTCCACACGGGCACGATCGAATGCCAATTTTGCGGCAACGCCGATTGAAGGGCTTCCGGCGTGATGCGAACAAAGGCGACGATGCTGATATAGACGGCCGCCAGACTCAAAAGGATCGTCTGAAAAAGGTCCGTGAACGCCACACTGAAGAATCCCCCGAGGATGACGTAGATGCCCGTGATCCCGAACAGAACCGCCACGCACACGTTCTTGTTCCACGGAACGTATTCGCTCGCGAACTTCCCGATGCCCGTACCCGCATACCCCAGCATCAACGCCATTCCAGTCACGGAGATGATCAACTCCAGCAACCTCGCCTGTTTTCCTCCGCCCTTCTCCCCGAACCGGAACATGTTCCACTCTAAGCTGGTAAGGACGGGGCTGCGTCTCGCCCATTTGGCCCGATAGGCCAGGGCAAATCCCGCGAAAGGGAAACACCAAAACCAGTGCACCCACATCCCTTTCATCCCCAGAACGTACAACGTCGAAACGATCCACATCGTCCCCGTAATGTCGAAATACGTCGAGCTTCCGCTCATGCCCAGAATCCACCAGGGAATCTTCTTATCCCCGAGGAAATACGAATCGAGTCCCTTGCTGGCTCTTCGCTGCGTCCACACCCCCAGGGCGAGCGCGAAGAGCAGATAGGCTCCAATAACGACTCCGTCAACTGGCTCAAGATAGCGAGGCATAACTCTTCCCTGACCGGGGTAAGGTGGTTCTGGCAGCGGCTTTCGTACCAAGAGACGCCGAACAATACCCTTCTTGCCCCGCAGAGTCAATTCCTACACGAAGGAGGGGTGCGCCTGCGTAATGGTGGCAAACCCCCGTCGTGATAACCCTGCCTTCCTCTCGGGGGCCCTTTGGGGTGGCACGGGCGTCCCGCCCGTGGGGAACCATGGGCAAGATGCCCATGCCACAAGGAAGTTCCCACATTTTCCTTCATCGCCCGAGGCCGCGCAAGCTGCATCGCTTAGGCGAAAGCTGAGGGCCTACGCGGATGCCACTGAAATACGGCCGAACCCTACGCTGAAGAATTCCCCCTACGGGGCTTGTTGACTTTGCTCTGTTTGCTCCGCGGGGCGCCGCGCTCACCAGAAGCTGCCTCTTAACAACGATGAGGCGCCCAACTGACACACGAAAAGCGGGTCTCCCCGGGCATTTTCTCGCCCTGAAAGGGCAGCGCTAATCAAGCCCAGGGCAACGCCCTGGGGAGAGGTTCCACAGGCGATCTGAAGCCCTGAAGGGGCGAAATAGGTTCGGATGCCCGCCGGCACCCGCCAGTCCAAACCGATTCTGCCCCCCAAATACAGCCGAACCCATCGAAAGAGACTGCAAAGCCTCATTCGCCGAGAGAAGGAGGGACACGTTTCTCCCCAGGCGCCATGAGAATGCAAGGCTGGCGAACGGGAGAGAAGAGGGGCCCGCACCGGGCCGACCCGGGAAGGTGTCCGCTCCGTTACCTCACTTCTTGCCCCTTTTCCAGACCGCGAAGCCCACCTCGAGCGCTCGCAAAACGCCCTCGGGGGAACTTCTCGGCGATCACCGCCTCCGGATGGCGACACGAGGGAGATAGCGCTCCACTTCCTTTCTGGAGAGGTCGGCGATGGGCCACACCGCGGCGTTGGCGCACCCAGCGGCTGCTCCCCACCGGAGGCATTCCTCCACGGGGAGATTGCGGGTGAGGCCGTAGACGATTCCGGCGATCAGACAGTCCCCGGACCCCACGGGCATGATTTCGGCAATGCTCGGAGGCTTGACCACGAACGTCTCTCCTTTGAAGGACGCCCTGAGGCCTCGTTTGCCGAGGGAGATGACCACGAGGTCAATCCCCCTGCTGTGAAAATGGCGGAAGGCCTCCTCATAATCGGCAGCCCCTCGCAGCGGGTTCCCGGTGGATGACTCGTATTCGGCGCGGTTGGGTTTGACCATGAACGGAGACGCCTCCAACCCGCGGAGAAACGCTTCGCCGTACGTGTCCAGGATGGTCAGGGTCTTGTTCTTATGAGCCTCGCGAATGAGATCGCGGTACATCGTCGCCAGGTTCGCCCCGGGGACGCTTCCGGAAAGGACCAGAACCCTGGCTCTCCGCACCGAAGCCATCGCTTTTTCCTTGAGGCGGCGGACTTCGTCGCGGGTGATGGGGTTGCCTTCTTCAATAAGGGTCGTATTTAGCTCCCGAGAACTCTCGTGAATGCGGGTGGAAAATCGAGTGGGGCTTCTCACCCAGAAGGGGATGAGGGGGATGGATTCCCCGCGAATGAACTCCGCGAGCAGCTTCCCGGTATGCCCCCCGAGCATCACCAATGCCCGGACCGGCAGCCCAAAATTCTTCAGGACACGAGCGACGTTGACCCCTTTCCCCCCGGCCACGATCTCCTTCCGTTCCGTCCGGGAAATGACTCCCTTTCGCAGACGCTCAACGAACACCGTTCTGTCAACGAGGGGATTAAGAGTAATTGTCACGATCATTTGGAGCGTTACCCGCTGTCTGTCGCCATGCCCTTCGACGGTTGAAGGCCCCTTTTCTTCTCCCTGCGCCGCATTCCAGATGACGAAACTCTCATTGTCGACCGGCACGAATGAAAACGGTGACCCGTTCTTCAGATGCAGCGCACATTTCCCACAACGTAGCGGCTGCCCGGGGTGCTGTCAATGGCCGTTTCTGCGGAACATGACTGCCCGCCTCACTCAAAAACCATGCTAACGAACGAGACGATAGATTGCGTGGCGCGCTCCACGCCCTTGTCGTACTTGAGGAGGTGAGCCTTCGCGGGGGCGATGAGATTGAGGAGAAGGTAAATGGCCGGGAAGCCGCATATTCTCCTCTTGTCGTTGTCCTTCGCCACGGAGGCGAAGAAACCGGCGGCATCCACGTTCTCGACGTGCTTGAGCATGTCCCTGTCCTCCCTCTCGAGGAGGATTTCGGTGCCGGGGCTGAGCATCCCCGGGTCGCCGAACTTCTGCCCGATATGACTGAGGTCAACGCCAGCAATGAAGCAAATGTTTCGCTTACAGCGGGCCGCGGCGATCCTGACCGCCTGAACAAAATCCTCGACACGTGAGTCTTTGATCGGCTGGCGGTTGGCGGCGATCATCTCGTGAAAGGACGAGCAGAGGACGGGAACGATGGATACCTCCTCGTCCGGGAAGATGTATCGCAGGAAGATCGCCTGGAACTCCACCGAGTGCTCGTTGCGGTGAGCGAGCTCGTCCGCGAGAAGGTCGCCGGGGTAGCTCTCGATGAGGGATTCCACGAAGAGTTTATCCGTGGGGAGTACCCCCAGAGGCGTCGCGAAATCCTTCGCGGTGACGGCGAAGAGCGTTTCCATGGGCCCGTGGCCTATTCCCAGGATGACGAAAACGTCCGGGCGAGGCGAACGAGCGATCTCACTGTACGCCCAGGCGAAACACGGACCGCCAGACCGAAGGTCTATATGCGGAGCGATGACCGCCTTGACCCGTTTCCGCCGTTTTCCTTCGGAGAGAGGACCGGGGCCTTCCGCGGATGCGAAAAAGCCATCGATCAGGGCCCTCAGGCCGGCGGCATCGCCGGGGTAGGCCCGCCCCGCCAGAAACGGGAGACGAACCCTTTCTTCCCTGAATTCCCCCTCAATTCTTTCCTTGTGCCGGCGAAATCTCTCGTTGTCGAGGAAAAGGCTTTCATCGAGCCCCGACAGGATTTCGTTGAGCCGCGACGAAAGGAGGAGTGTGCCGAACCTCCGGACGTACGCGTACTGGATGTCGGCGAGGGAATGATTCCCATCGCACAACGCCATGATGAAGAAAACGTCGGGAGTGACCACGATCGTGCTCTCGGACACGCCAACCGGATCGGAGATGTGAATCACGTCCTGACCCTGGTGCCGAACCGGCGTTGGCTGAAGCGGTCGGAGCTTCGGATGATCCGTCGAAGGGGTTCCGTCTTTCATTGGTTCCCTCGGACGTGGCCAACCGCGGAAGCCCGTTCCATGGCGGCCCTGACAAAGCCGCCGAACAGAGGGTGCGCAGCCGTTGGCTTCGACTTGAACTCCGGGTGAAACTGGCAGGCGACGAACCAGGGGTGGTCGGCGAGTTCGACGATTTCCGCGAGGTTACCCTCCGGGAATATCCCGGTGACAACAAGACCGTTTTCTTCGAGAAGCTGGCGATATTCGGAGTTCATCTCGTAGCGATGCCGGTGGCGTTCGCTAACGGACTCCTGCTCGTAGGCGGCGGACGTTCTCGTGCCCGGCTTGATGGCGCAGGGATAGGCGCCCAGACGCATCGTTCCTCCGACCAGGACCACGTCCTTTTGCTCGGAGAGGAGGCTGATGACCGGATGAGGAGTTTTTGGGTCGAACTCCGTGCTGTTCGCCTCGCGAAGACCGCAGACGTTTCTGGCAAACTCAATGACGGCGCACTGCATCCCCAGGCAGAGTCCGAGGAAAGGAATTCGATTCACCCTGGCATAGCCTATGGCGGCGATTTTCCCCTCGATTCCCCTCGGGCCGAATCCACCGGGAACCAGGATGCCATGGGCTTCCTTCAGAAGCTCGTCGGGACCGCCCTTTTCTATCTCCTCGCAATCAATGCGGAGAACATTGATTCTACAGTCGTTGCCGATGCCGGAATGGTCAATGGCTTCGTAAATGCTCTTGTACGCATCCTGGTGCTCGATATATTTGCCGACGAGCGCCACGGTGACAGCGCTCTTGGGATGTCGGACGGCCTGGACAACGTTTTCCCAGACCGAAACGTCGCTTTCCCTGCAATCAAGGTCAAGAAGCCTGACGATAATGTCATCCACGCCCTCCTTGTTGAGCATGATGGGGAGTTCGTAGATCGTGTCCTTCACGTCGGTTTCTTCGACAACGGCTTCGATCGGGACGTTGCAGAACAGGGCGATTTTGGCGCGGACTTCCCTGGAGAGGTGCTTCTCGCTGCGGCAGATCAGGATATCGGGCTGGATGCCTATCTCTCGCAGCTTGGTCACGCTGTGCTGCGTGGGCTTGGTTTTGATCTCGTGCGCCGCACGGATGTAGGGCACGTAGGTCAGGTGAATGTTTACGCTGTTGTTATGGCCCACGTCCAGGCGAAGTTGACGAATGGCCTCCAGATACGGTAACCCCTCGATATCGCCCACAGTCCCCCCCACCTCCGTAATCACCAGGTCAACCCCGCCTTCCGGCGGGGCAAGGGAC
>Ga0114930_10005817_pt1 | contig 10048 bp, 5 predicted proteins | sample AnhtaG_FD_87300 | JGI IMG/M metagenome (GOLD analysis project Ga0114930, IMG submission 87300) | Deep subsurface microbial communities from Anholt, Denmark to uncover new lineages of life (NeLLi) - Anholt_01485 metaG | ecosystem: Environmental > Aquatic > Marine > Oceanic > Sediment | place... | reverse complement strand
GCCGTTATACTACGGCCGCACCAGCGCTGGTGCGGTGTGCTTCGCTTCGGAAGTGAAGGCGATGCTGCCCGTTACGCACGACGTACACGAGGTCCCGCCGGGACACCATTGCGACGGCGAGCGGATGAAATGCTACTTCAGCCTCAAAAAGCAGACCCCGCTCGACAGGTCGTCCGGCCATGTGGCGAAGGAACTCCGGCGGCGGCTGGCGGCGTCCGTGGAAAGGCGAATCGGTAATGGCCGAATAGGCTCGTGGCTCTCGGGTGGACTTGACTCCAGCACGATGGCGGCTCTCGCCCGGCCGCACGTGGACAAGCTGCACACATTCGCGGCCGGTGTGTCCTGCGCTCCCGACGTCGAACACGCCCGCGAGGCAGCGGCATTCATCAAGTCGAATCATCACGAGGTCATCGTCACGCTCGACAAGATGCTGGCCGTCTTTCCCAAAGTCATCTATCACCTGGAATCGTTCGACGCGCTGCTGGTGCGGTCGAGCATCACGAACTATCTGGTTGCAAAGCTCGCGTCCGATTACGTGGATGAGGTATTCTCCGGCGAAGGCGGCGACGAACTGTTCGCCGGCTACGAGTATATCAAGTCGCTCGATCCCGCAATGCTCCCCGATGAGCTCATCGACATCACCGGTCGGCTGCACAACACCGCCCTCCAGCGCGTGGACCGGAGCGCGTCGGCGTATGGCACCGTGGCGCACGTTGGCATACTCGATCCGGACGTCGTGGACTATGCGCTCAGAATCCCGCCCGAGTTCAAACTGAACGACGGCGTCGAGAAGTGGATCCTGCGGCGTGCGATGGACGGCGCGCTGCCAGAGCGTGTGTTGAACCGAACGAAGTCGAAGTTCTGGGAAGGCGCCGGCGTCGGCGAGCAGCTTGCAGCATACGCCGACGAGCACATCACCGACGAGGAGTTCGCCCGCGAGCGCGATCTGCCGAACGGCTGGACGATCAACACCAAGGAAGAGCTGATGTACTACCGCATCTTCCGGGAGCACTTTGGCGAACTCGAGGACCTATCCTGGATGGGCCGCACAAAAGGCGCTCCGAAGCAGTAGCACTGCCCCACCGGTCACTGACCGAACTTCTGGATGCCCTACTTTGCCGGGTCGGGCGCGAGTGAGGACGTGGCCACTTCCCCTCAGAGCTTCTCCAGCGGCTGGACGTTCCCGTACTGCGGCACCGGGGTGTCCACCGGCGCGGCCCAGCGCACGGCGTTCTCGATGACTTTCAGAACGTTTGCATCCTTGTAGATCGGGTAGCTCTCGTGCCCCGGGCGGAAGTAGAACACTTTGCCCCGGCCGCGATGCCAGCAGCACCCGCTCCTGAAGACCTCGCCGCCCTGGAACCAGCTTATGAACACCAGCTCGTCCGGCTGAGGGATGTCGAACCGCTCGCCGTACATCTCCGCCTCCGGCAGCTCGAAGTATTCGCCGAGGCCCTGCGTGATCGGATGGCTGTGGTCAATCACCCAGAGCCGTTCCTTCTCATCGGCCTCGCGCCACCTCAAGTTGCAGGTCGTACCCATCAGCTTCTTGAAAATCTTCGAGAAATGTCCGGAATGCAGGGCGATCAGGCCCATGCCGTCCAGGACCTTCTGGTGGACTTTGTCCACGATCTGGTCGTCCACTTTGTCGTGCGCCATGTGGCCCCACCAGGTCATGACGTCCGTGCTGTCGAGGACGTCATCCGTCAGGCCGTGGTGCCGCTCTTCGAGGGTGGCTGTGCGGACCTGCATATCCGGCTGCTTGCTGAGGTGGCCGGCGATAGCGGCGTGCATCCCGTCGGGATAGATCTTGCTCGCCGGGTGATCGGTGTGCTTCTCGTGCAGAAACTCGTTCCATACGGTGACTCGGATTGGTTTGCCCATTCTCGTCTCGCTTTCTTATGGATCTGAGGTTTGCCGAGGGATTTGTTCTGTGCGGGGCTTCACGAGTCCTTCTCACGTACCCGTGCGGTTAAAACCGCGGGTCCGCCTCGGGCGGATCGGCCTGCGCCGACTCAGGTAGGGGAGGCCCTCGTGGCCTCCCGGCAGTCCCCGAAGGGGACTTTGTGCACCTGTTGCCCGCGAATTCATTCGCATGGGGAAGAGAAGCCGTCAGCAGTCAGCTATCAGCAAAACCCATGTACAGCTAGCCCTGCGGTTGAAACCGCGGGCCACCCGAGCACGAAGTCGGCCTGCGTCGACTGAAGTAGGGGAGGCCCTTGTGGCCTCCCGACAGTCCCCGCAGGGGACTTTGTGCACCTGTTGCCTGCGAATTCATTCGCATGGAGAGGAGGAGCGTAAGGGCTGACAACAGAATTGGGGCACCTTAACATGGCAGCAGTTGATTGGCTCCGGAGGTGACAGAGAGTGGAGCAAGAATGCACACGGGACACGGCCGCCTGGTGGATGTACTATTTCAAGGTCAAGTGGGATTCGCAGGCAAACGAACCTAAGCCGTGGCATGTTGACGCACTCGTCGCTAACGAGGTCATACGCCCTTTGTTAGCCAGGTGCGAGCGCGACGTGGAACTCTGGCGTTTCCACAGAAGAGCAGCGCCAGGCGGCGACGGACACCGATTCAGCTTCCATTTCTACTCCACGCCCGCAACTGCGAAGACGGTGTTCGCTTCGCTCGACTCAGACCAGCTATTAGAGACACTGAAGGCTAGCGGCGTATTGGAACGCTTCGATGCCGAGGAGAGAGACGCTAGCGCGAGGGGAAACATCACAGATGACACCGAAGGGAGCTGGCCGGCCGAGATTCAGAAATCCTGGCCGTATTTCATCATGGGGGTGTCGAAGATGTGGCTAGAGCTGGTTGAGCAGGTCGTACAGAGCATGGGAAGCAAGCCCAGCAGCTCATCGCTTGATGAACTTAAGGAGTTTTACGAGCGGGTGCATGCGGAAGTCACACAGGTGTGGCGGTTCTACGGAGGCCATGCCTTCCTACACCATCTTAATGCTGTTTTTGCGTACCAGCAACTGCTCATCACGCCAACCTTTTCAGCCACGTTTTGACCCCTGCGGTTGAAACCGCGGGCCACCCGAGCACGAAGTCGGCCTCCGGCGACTCAGGTAGGGGAGGCCCTTGTGGCCTCCCGCCAGTCCCCGAAGGGGGACTTTGCGCAGTCGTTGGCCGCGAATTCATTCGCATGGGCAGTGGAACCCGTCTCAAGCAACGGCGGAGTGGGGGCAAACATGGCCCCCGGGAGCGAGGGCTGCTCGCACTGGCACGCCGCGCGCAGGCTAAAGACCTGCGGCTACCGCGTACTGCGGTCACCTCTGGGGAATCCAGACCTCCATGTGCGACGGGCCGCGGTTCGCCCAGGCGTAGTATGGAATCGCGGTCAGATCGGTCGGCTGCGTCTTGAGCTTCACGCTTCCGAGCGGGCGGTAGAGCGGCCCTCGATCCACTCCAGACGCGGGATGCGAACCTTTTCCACGGATTATGGTCACGCCGCCCAGGAGGTCGGGCTTGAACTCCGCAGACAACTCGGCGACGACGTCCAATTCCACGTCGCGAATCGGCACATCCGCGTTGTCCACGCTCTCCAGGCAGTACACTACCGGCCCGCGCTGGATCGCGACGCTCCCGAGGTTCTCGCGCACCCGCGGGTCGCACTCCTGGAGCGAAACCGGCATCGGCATCTTCAGTTGGATGGTGTCCCCGGCTTTCCAGGTCCGTTCGAGCTTGAAGTAGCTTCCCGGCTGGGCTTCTCCTGCCCGCTCGCCGTTCACCGTCACCGAGGGTTTCTTGCACCACCCTGGAATCCGCAGGAAGACGGCGAACTCCGCGGGCGCCTCGGGGGAGACGGTGATCTCCACTGTGTCCTCCCAGGGGTACTTCGTCTTCTGCTCCAGGGCGAACTTCCGGCCGTCCTCCAGCCGCCAATCGAGCCGTGAGTTGTCGTAGAGATGCACCCAGACGCCCTCCGGACTCGTGCTGTAGAAGTACCCCGGCAGCGACGAGAACATCCGCACGACATTGGTGGGACAGCAGGTGCAGTTATACCACGGGAGCCGCTGATGCTCCCGGAAGCAGGCGAGCGGATTCACGTAGAAGTAAAGAGTGCCGTCGAGCGAGACGCCCGACAGAAATCCGTTGTACAAGGTTCTTTCCATCACGTCGGCGAACCGCGCCTCGCCTTTGATGGCGAGCATCCGCCAGTTCCAGAATATGTTCGAGATGGCGGCGCAGGTCTCGGCATAGGCATGCTCATTCGGCAGCTCGTAAGGCGCTCCGAAGGCCTCCCCGGCATACCTGGCTCCGATGCCTCCCGTGATATACATTTTCCCCTCGGTCAAGTCGGCCCACAGTCGTTCGAGCGCGTCCAGCGTCGCCTGGTCCCCCGTCTCCATGAAGTAGTCCGCCGCGCCCGAGCACAGGTACCCCGCGCGGACGGCATGGCCCTCGATGACCTGTTTTTCGCTGAACTTCTGGATCGAGAGGAAAAAGCCCGCCAGGTCGAGGTACTTCCGCTCGCCGGTCGTACGGTATAGCTCAACGAGCGCCAGCTCTACCTCCGGATGGCCGTCCGCCTCTTCGATCTTTCCCGGGCCGAACTCGCGGGTCAGCAAATCGGCGTAGCGGAGGACCGGGTCAAGCAGACTCATGCTGCCGGTCGCACGGTAATGCGCGACCCCCGCCTGGAACAGGTGCCCGGCGCAGTAGAGCTCGTGCTCGCGCCCCAGGTTTCGGAATCTCTGGTTCGCCAGGTCACCGGTGAAGAATGTGTTGAGGTACCCGTCCTTGCACTGGGCGGCGGCGACCTCGTGTATGGTCTGCTCGAGTGTGGTTTTGATCCAGGGGTCGTTGGTCGAGTGGAGCACCCATGCGGCGCCCTCCATCCACTTGTACACGTCCGAGTCCCTGAAGTACGGCCCGCGCTTCTCACCGGTCTTCCTCCCGGACGCCAGCATGAAGTTGTCAATCCTCCCATGCTCGTCGAGCAGACGAAAAAGCTGCGGGATGCCGTTTTTCCGGTTCGCCTCGATCCTGGGCTGCCAGAAGCCAGGCAGCATCGTCACCGCACGTACGGGAACGGGGTGAAGCTTTGCATACGGGCTGTTCGCGGTCGAGATGACCCCGGCCTCCTGCCAGGGAATGGGTGTTGTGGTCATGGTGGCCTCCTTTCCGGTTGAGTATGAATGCGGTCGCCGTCTGGAGTCGCCTCCCGTGCGGTCAGGGCGAGCCACGCATTTCGCGACGGCCTCGTCGAGCCTCCGAAAAAGCTCCTCGGCGCGCGCGGCCACCGACTTCTCGCCGAGCCGGAATTGGTGTTCCAAGCCCAGGTAGCTGGATATCAACCCGTCGAGCCGCCACTTGACCTGCTGAGCGGCCTCCCGATTTCGCTTCTGTGCAATCGGCGTGAGCCGCTCGAGGTCTACCAGCCGATGGAACGTCCGATCAAGCTCTCGCCGGGCGGCGGAGTAGCGAAGGTCGGATCTCTCAGCGTCGGCCAGCTTCTCCCTGGCCGTCAGAATCAGCGCCAGAGCTTCGCTTGCGGAACCGCGCTCAATCGCCCGCTTAGCCCGGCCCGAGATTTGGTCCACCTGGTCGAGCGGTACCCCCCATTTTTCCGCAGTCTCCCGGTCGAGAGCGAGCAGCCGGTGTTCCGCATGATAGCAGTTCGTCCGGATTCCCCGTGCGACGCGCACGTAGGCCCCCTGATCGCCGACAAGGAAGATCCGGCCGCTCCCGGGTTCCAGTCGCAATTCGAGCGACGGTTTCGCCTGTGGGTCCTCGTTCGTCTCGACGAGCGAGAACAGGTCATACAGCCGCAGGTTGGAGACTCGGGCGCCTACGGAGAAGATCGCCTCCGCCGGTTCCTCCACGCTGGTGTTGTAGACCACCGCGAACGCGTGTCCCGACGGAGATGCCAGCACGGAGCACGCGGCCGGCGGGAGGTCCTTCGGGCGATGAGAATCCTTGTTTGGCGCTACTTTGAACTTCACCAGCGTGCTCTCTCGGTCCGGCCGAGTATCGAGCATCTCCGGGCTGATCGCGCGCAGCTTCTTTCCGAGATCCCCGATATCGTCCCAGAGCGGCGTGGGGGCGTTGAACTGATTGGTGATATGGTCGTAGATGAAGTAGAATATGCCCTTCGCGCCTTCAGCGACCGCCATGTAGGTCATCATCCGGCTCTCGGCGATGGTGGGAAGCTGCCGTCCCTCGCCTTGGAACGCCTGGGCGACGAACCAGATCGGCTTCGTCGTCGCATCCACATAACGCCTCACGCGCGGTCCGACGGCCCAGGGGTTGGGATTGTCCACGAAGACCGGGTAGTAGTCCGCGGCCTGCGCGACGTCGTGGTTTTCGAACCCCTTCGGCCCGCCGTGCGTGACGGCGATGACGGGATGGTTCGGGTCGGCGGCCTCGAAGACCTCCTTGTACCTCAACCAGCGGGGGATGTCTGTGTCCAGTGGCTCGTCGAACGGGGCCCAGGCCAGCAGTCCCTTCTCATCTCGAAGGGGGCGCAGGCGGCGCTCCGCCCATGCTTCCAGCTCGTCATCCTTCGGGAGGCTGTTCTCGCTCGCCCACATGAGGATGCCCGCCCGCTCACCCTCCCCAAGCATTTGTCGAAGGGCAGGCAGGGGAATTGCCGCCGTGTTTTCAACGGCAATGACATTGATATAGTGCCGGGCCATGTCCAGCAGGTCTCGCCGGTAGGGCTCCATCATAGGCCGCCCCATGTGGGTCGGGTAATCCGGATTATGGTATTCGCCGATCCGTTCGGCGGCGACGTACATGCCGAACGGAAAGAGATTCCGAAGCTGGGGATAGTCGGCGATGGTCTTCTCCGGCGCAGGCTCGGCGGCAAGTGCGCCGATATTGGCAATCAGAACCAGAACGGCGAGCACCGCTTTGCAGACCTTCGGACAATAGGTATTCACGATTCCACACCTCATAACACTTTAGTAGTAGGTCTATGCCCGGGCGGTTGTCCCGCTTCCAGACGGGATCTCCCGCCTTCGGACGGGATCCCGCGAGAGGCGGGAAAGACCTGCGACTACCATTGGGTATTGTGGCCATTCCCGGTAGCCGCAGCCTTTATGGCTGCGTTGTGGGAGTCACCCGCAGGCTGAAGACCTGCGGCTACCGTTGCGTATCGCTACTCCTTCGCTCTTTCGGCGTACAACTTCCGTTTCTCCTCGATGCGGAAGTTCTCGACGGCGTTCTCCCGGAGGATGCGATTCGCAGCTGTGACTGCAAACTCCTCGGTAAATCGGCCTTCCTCGACTTTCTCCGCCAGCACGCGGGCGATCTCACGCCGGGCAATCACCGAGTGCCCATAGCTCCCCTCAACGAAGATGAAGTCGCCGCCGAACCCGTGGATCTTGTTGAGCGGCACGGTCTCCAGCATATCCGCCAGCCACCGCCGGCATGCCGGCGGGTTGAAGATCCACGCCCAGCAGAAATCAACGAATACGTTCGGGAAGTTCTTGCAGATATCTATCAGCTCCTCGGTGTACGGCCACGAGATGTGGTAGATGTCGAACTTCACCTTCGGGTACTTCATGAAGAGATTGATGAGCAGGGCGGCGCGGCTGTTCTTAATATCGTTCGCGTTCCCTTCCTGCAGGCCGGTGTGGAACTTCGCCGGGAGGTCGTGCTCTTCGCATTTCCGCATGCAGTAGTGGAGGATGTAGTCCTCCAGTCCTCGGATGTCCCTGCGCGCCGGGGTCTCATCGAATTTGCGAAGCTCGTTGAATACGCGCTCGGCGTCCGCAAATGGCACATCGTCGAAGAACAGCGTGCGATTGTACGCCCGACCGACTTTGAACGCCGAGGCCTCGTCCGCAAACTTGTCGAAGTACCAGTCGATGATATTGAGGTAGTCGCGGAGCGAGCGAACGTCCATGCCCGCGTCTTTTGACAAGCCGGGGACGTCCAGGTAAGTGAAAGAATCGTACATGTCACACAGGAACAGCTCGGGGTACCGCCGCCGGGCATAGGCGGGCTCTGCCTCTAGATGCTGCTCCAGCGCTATGTCAATCCCGGCCTTGTCGAAGACATTGCGCGTCCACGACTCCCTCGCCACGTTGTTCATCTTATCGCTGAGCTGCTCGACTGTGTCGTCCCTCAGGTCATCGATGCCGAAGAGGTCACGCATCGCGATGCGGAGCGCCTCGCAGTAGCCGGTGTTCCAGGACTTCTGGTACCAGGGCTCGAGCGCCTGCCATTTCTCCTTCGGCGTCCACTTCGAATTCATGTTCTGGACTTCCGCCATGTCCGCCTCGGGCATCCCGGCGGAGCGGAGGTCGCTGCTCGCGTAGTGGGCGAACAGCCGCCCGAAGTCTATCTTCGCCATCTCGACCAGGTTGTGGGGATACGACAGGTGTTCGTGCATGTCGATGAGCTTGACCTTGTCAACTTCCGCGCGTATCCCTTTGTAGAGATCAGTGTTATACATGGTGTGGTCCTTTCGGTTCGATATCCGCCGCTGCCGAGGGTAGTGTACGCCGGGGGACCGGCGTTCACCTGCTCACAAAGGGCAGATCTACGGGGTTGGTCGCCCAGGAAGCCGTAGTGGCGGTCGCAGGGGTCGAAGCTGCATTCCCTTCTGGCCATATCCCACCTTGACGCCCCTCCCCTTCAATAACTACAATGGATCGGCTGAGGGACACCACTGAGCCGATCGGAGGAGGATGCATGAAGGAAGAGCTGCTCCAGCGCCATCCCGCCAACCCCATTCTGACGTACCGCGATCTCCCGTATCACGTGAACGCAGTCTACAACCCGGGTGCGGTGAAATTCGGCGACATGTACGTGCTGATCCCCCGCGTCGAGGATGGGCGGCGAGATAACGATCTGCACGTCGCGATGAGCGACGACGGCATCCATTTCAGAATCAATCCCTCGCCGATCGAGATCCCCGGCGCGGATGAGGACCTGGCCTGGGAGAAGCATCGGTACGACGCCCGCGTGACCCACCTGGAAGGTGCGTACTACATCGTCTATTGCGCGCAGACGATGGCGGAGACCGTGCGCATCGGCATGGCGCGGACGACGGACTTCAAGACCTTCGAACGGATGCCGTTCCTTACCCAGCCCTGGAGCCGGAACTGCGCGCTGTTCCCCGAGAAGATCGGCGGATTGTACGCGCGCCTCGATCGCCCGATGAGCGGGAACGACGCGATCACATGGGTGACCTACTCGCCGGACCTGGTGTACTGGGGCGACTCGAAGCCGATCAACCTTCAGACCCAGACGTGGATGCGCGAGAAATGGGGACCCGGGCCGACGCCGATCAAGACGGAGAAGGGCTGGCTGCTCATCATCCATGGGGTGTGGTTCGCATGCAACTACGTCTACCGGCTCGGTGTGATCCTGCTCGATCTCGACGACCCGTCGGTCGTGGTCGGCCAGTGCCCGGAGTTCATCTTCACGCCGAGGGAGGACTACGAGCGATGCGGCGAGGTGCCGAACGTCGTGTTCTCGAACGGGGCGATCCTCGAACCGGACGGCGAACTGAAGGTCTACTACGGCGCGGCGGACACGTGCATCGGCTTGGCGACCGCGCAGATAGACGACCTGGTGGAAGCATGCCTGGAGGGCATCAAACCGCCGAGGATGATCTCGTATTGACGGTAAAACCTTTGTCGGAGGCGTCGCTCCGTCGCCATCGCTCTCGTGCTACGTAGCGAGCTACTTCGCAGAGTAGCAATAGAGCGTCGGCGACTCCAGACGGCGATGGGTTTCGCCGACTGGAGTCGCCTCCTACAAGCCCTCACCCCGTGCCGCCTCAGGCGCCCCACCCCGCGCCGTCGCCATAGCGACTATGGCGCGTCGGCGACTCTCCCAGTCTTGGGAGAGGGGAAGATCGCAGCTCGCCAGGTGTGCTACTCCCCTCCATCTTCCCCCGTGCCCTCTGTGCCTCTGTGGTACCTGATGCCGCCGGCTCAGTCGGGCAGCTCGCGGATATAGATGTCCTTGAACCAGAGCGGGCTGTGGTGGTGCTGGAGCTCGATCGGGCCCTCCTCGGGCAGGCCGCCGATGCTGTTCATCTCCGCCCGGTCAACGACCTGGATGCCGTTCTCGACTACG
>Ga0114930_10005816_pt1 | contig 10049 bp, 4 predicted proteins | sample AnhtaG_FD_87300 | JGI IMG/M metagenome (GOLD analysis project Ga0114930, IMG submission 87300) | Deep subsurface microbial communities from Anholt, Denmark to uncover new lineages of life (NeLLi) - Anholt_01485 metaG | ecosystem: Environmental > Aquatic > Marine > Oceanic > Sediment | place... | reverse complement strand
GTGTCAAAGGCAGCGGGCCAAGAATGGCCCGCCTACGCGGCTGCGGCCTTCAGTGCGCCGCTCGCGGCCCGCATCCCCGCGTAGGTCGGGCTTTCCAGCCCGACAATTCCGACGCGGACCTACGGAAGCAGGCACTAGCCCGAGCATTCCGAAACGGACCCATACAGTCACGTGCCAGTCGAAGGCATCAGCCCATGGGACGAGCGCTGCCAGCCCGATGGCAATATGCCTCACAACGCTTTATACCATGTGCGTACTGGGGGCGCGTCGAGTGGGGAAGAGGGCGGGACGCAGACCGCGCGTGTGCGCGCGTCCGCTCCTCGTGCTCACCGGATGGCGCGCGCGTGCGATGTTTGCTGCTGCGACGTGAAAACTCGCTCCCCGTTTACTTCCAGGAAGGTCCCGTGGTGGACCGCGAAGCTGGAGAGTCGGCCGTCTTTCATGCGCACGAAACAGCGGGCGGCGTCTGTGCGAATCTGTTCGTACACGAGGGGGCCACCGTCGAGCGCAAACAGCGCGATGTCGCGGACGTTGGCGTCCTCGACGAGCGCTCCGAGCAAGCCATCGGACTGGATTGCCTGCGCGCGTGGGCACACGGGCTGCTGCGCTTCTTCGACCGGCTGGGGAAACAGAAGCGTCAGGAAGTGTGCCGAATCGGCCCGCTCACTGGGCCACAGCTTGACGAATGTGTTGGCGATAGCCGTTGGGAATGGCCGCGAGATGCCAACCTGCTCCCACGATTTGCTGTGCAGTTCGTGGTTGAAGGCTCGGGGCAACAGCATCTTGACAGCCACCGCGGCCGCATCCTGCCGAATGAGGATTGTGTCGTCCTCCACGGTCATCTCGCCGTACGTGTGCAGGTGCCAGTCGAAGCGAGAGCGCTCGGTCGCTTCCACTCGATCGAACATGATGAAGTACTCCGGCCGCTCGGACGTCGCTTGCCGCACGAACATCACTTCGCGGGTGAATAGCTTCACGTCAGTTGGGTCATAGCCCCGGGTGGCGTCGCCCTTGAGGTAGTCGTACTGCGGCGTGTGCATGAAGTCGGAGATCTCGCACCAGTGATCTGAGCCGCCCCGGCCGCCGGCCACCTTCACCCCATCGAGCTGCTCCTTCCCGTTGATCATGATGGTGTTGTGGGCCTCGGTCAGACAGCCCCATGTCTCGTGCGGGTAGCCGAGGTCGGTGATGAGCGGCCGACCGTGGGCGTACAGGACGAAGTGATTGAGGTCGTGATGGTGGTGGTCCCAGTCGTTGTAGCCGCCCTTGAAGGCGAAGAGAATCGCCTTCGGGTCGGTCCAACTGGTCCGCGTCACGGCCCAGTGGATGTCGCGGAAGTGACGCGCCAGCGGGAGGTCCGAAGGCGGCTCAGGGGACAGCGTCGTATCGCACCAGAGGAAGCCAAAGAGATTCGTCGCCGCGCTCCAGGATTGCATGAGCTCGGCCAGCCACTGCACATGCGAGTCGCGGGACTCGGCGGCAAACTTGCGGTAGTACTCGCCGCTGCGCCGGATGCCCGTGCCGCAATTGGAGAACTTCACGAAACCCGAGTGGTCCGGCTCCAGCAGATACAGGTGGAACAGGTGCGCCTGCCGGAGGTCGAGATCATCGAACAGGTTCTCGCGCCCGCCGGTGACGTGCTGCAGCGCCGCCATGAAGTACGTCGCGCACACCCAGGCGTAGGTCGTGTAGCTTGCCCCCTCGCCCCAGCCGCCGTCGCGACCCATCTCCTGCCGATGGAGGCGAATCTTCTCCCGGCAAGTGTTCACCCACATCGGCACGCGCGGGTCCTCGCCCAAGAATGCCAGCGCCGCGGCACCGGCGTGGCCGTGGATCACCGAGCCCCAGTTGCAGCGATACCAACTGCTCCACCAGGCGCCCTCTGCCGAGGCGCGGAAGATGGGCTCAAGCCCGCGCTCGAAGACGACGTCGCGCCACTGCCGGCGCTCGTCCGCGGCGAGCCGGTCATAGAGCCAGTCGTAGACGACCGCGATGGCGAAGGATATCTCCGCGCTCACCAGGTCGGCCTGCGCTCGATGCTTTGGGTGACTCCACTGCTCGGCCACGAGCACGTCGGCGATCTCGCGCTTGGCGCGCTCCGCGTATCGCCCGTCGCCGGTAAGGGCGTACACGAACGAGAGTACGCGCGCGTTGCGGGCATGTCGGCGCGCCTGCTCCACGGCCCGGTCCGCGTCGTCCGTGATCCGAGGCAGGAATTGCGACTCCATTACGCGGTCGGCCTCTTCCTTCACGCGCGTCCAGGCCTCGCTGGCCATGGGCTGCTGAGTTTTCTGACGGAGCCGCGGGATATCTTCCCCGCGGAAGTACAGATACGGGTGCGCGCCTGGTTTGAGGTCCTCATACCCGCCCGTGTCCGTCGCCGGCGCGACCGTCAATCCAGCGACGTAGACCGCCCGGTCGGCCGGTGCGATTTCCCAACGGACCTCCACCCGGTGCGAGCCTTCGGGCACGGTGAACGTCGAGCCCATTTCCTTCCACTGGGTTCGCACCGTGGTGGAGAAGGTTCGCATGCTCTTCTCACCGCCGTCTTGCGCAACAACGACAGTTCGCGGCGACACAGTTGTCGGCTCTTCGCCGGTTGCGCGAACCCAGTACCAGAGCTTCTTCGGCCCCGGCTCCGGCCTATCGAAGGCCGAGACGTGACCGTTGCCGATCCGCACTACCTCTCCGCCCACGGGGCTCTGCACGGCTGTCACTCCTCGGTTATCGGCGCCGCGCTGTGTGCCGAAGAGGCAGAGCGAGACGATGGGTATGCACACGGTCAGAATGTAACTATGTCGCATGATGTGGCCCTCACACCGGGATGTAGACCCCACCCCGGCCCTCCCCGCAAGCGGGGCTTACCATTACCCACAACTCCCGTCGGGAGGGAGGGAAGTGGCCAGCGAGAAGCCGAGCACGATGTCGTCTAATCGAGTCAAGCCTCGCCACAGCACCTTCACCCCAGGAAGCGGGTCGCTGCGGCGGGCCCTACGCCGCCTCCAGCTCCCCATCCCGCCGAGCCGCCGGTTATGATGAGCCGAAACCCACTAATTCTCCTCCATCCACTGGTCTGGTACTTGGGGTGCAGTCCCCCTCTTCAGCCACCGGGCAGGCGCCTAACTGCTCCTCCCCACCGACAATCTTTACACGCACCCCGACCGGCTCGGCACCGTGCTCGGTGCCTACCGCTCTGGTTCACCCGGCGGGCCGGGTACGCTCGCCGGCTCGGCATGCTCGGGCACGCGGAACACGCGCACCGCGCGTGGTGGCAGCGTCTGGCTCAGCGTCCGGTCCTCGACCTCAGGCCGCGCGTCGCCGGCGAAATACGGCTGGACGGGCTGCGGTGGCGCGAACGGGAGGCGAATGCGCGCCGTTAGGGGCTCAGGCGTCGGGTTGACCGCGATAAGTGCCTGCTCCCGGCCGTCACCGATCAGCGCGGCATGAACGCCCGCTGGCTCCGCCTCGAGCCGACGCGGGCCTTTGGGCGCCAGCAGTGCCGGGGCGAGATCCCGGAGCTCCTCGTTGGTCCGCACGACCGCACGCCAGAGCTCCGGGCAATCTCTGGGCAGGAGAAGCTCCGGAGCGCCGCGTCGAGAAGGTATATGATACGCACTGTACACCATGCCACGAGCTCCGTGAACTATGGCCAGATAGACCATGCAGCGTAGCTCCTCCGGCGTGGGCGGCCGTCCCTCGCCTGACTTGCTCAGCCCCTGCCCGATCCGCCACGCCAGTCCGTCCGTTTGTACAGCGGCCCATACCGGTTTCAGCCCCCGGACCGGGCGCCGTGCCAGATCGAGTTGCTCCGCGAGCGTCGTTAGAGGCCAATAGATGATCGGCCGCGACTCGGTGAGCAGGACGTCTGCGCCGCTATCGTGCTGAAGGGCATACGGGGGGCCGGCCGGCGGCCCTATGACCGGGTGATACGGATCCAGGCTGGCGAAGCGCGCCCTCAGCTCGGCACCCACGGCCGGGGAAGCCGAAGGGTGCCCGGGCGCTTCGACGACGTACCAGCCGAGGAGCGCCGGGTGCGCGGCGAGACGCCGCAGGGACGCACCGGTGCGCATGGACGTTGACGGCTGCAGGACGACCACGACCTTGATGCCGCGCAGGTGGGCCTCGTCGAGGAAATCAAGCCTGATGGCGTCTCCGGGCGCGAAGACGCAATTGAGACCCGCCTCGGCAAGGCGCTTCAGTATCTTGGCGCTTTCGATGCCCAGAACGCCGATAGGGAACATGGGCCGACCGCTGATGCGCAGCACGCCGTATTGATCATATCCGATCTCCCAGCGCCGGGACTCCAGCACCCAGAGCGGAGCGCGCGCTGCGAGAAGGCGTCCGCGACGTGCGCGTGCCGTCACTACCAACTCGTACTTGCCGGGTCGCAGGCTGCCTGTGGGCGCCCGCAGCTCTCGTTCGCGGCAATCCGCGCCTTCCGTGATGCTAACGCCAACCTCCACGCCCTCGCCAGACGTATCGCGCAGCACCGCGGTGAGCTTGATCTGCTCAGCGATCGGCTGCGCCGCATTGATCCGGCACAGGGCACGATACGTATCGGTCGGCATGGTCGAGAGAACGGAGCTGCGGAAGGCGGGCACGATCGGGTGCACCTCGACCAGTGAGGGGGCCTCGAACACGAGTTGCTCGAAGACGCGCAGCCGCTTGGAGTCAAAGAAGGTGAGTGTGGCCGTGTGTCGCTGCTTCACGTCGAATGGGTACGCAATGTCGAGCACTGTCTCAGCGTTCGGGGCCAAGTTAAACGGCATCGACTGCGTCACTGTATGGCCCTTTTCCGCCGTCGCCACCAGTTCAGCAATGCCGTCGATCTGGAACTTGCCCACGTTGTGCACCCGGGCCTGCGCGATCCGTTTGTTCGGCAGGCCCACCACGAGCCCGGGCAGGAGCATTTCCGCTTCGAGTCTATTCGGATACGCCACGACAGCGACATCATCAACCGTGAGCACTCCCTTGCCCCCGACTCGAAACAACAGCATCCCATAATGGGCCGCCGGGCTCACGCGAAAATGGCAGGACATGAGCCGCCACGGCTTCGCCGCAGGCAAGGCGCGAAACTCGAGTTGAACCGGCGGCCGCTCCCATAACCTCTCGGGGACTGGCCCGTGTGATGTCGCCAACGCAATGGTGACTCGTGGTGTACTGCGCGTATGGTAGTAACACGTGACCAGGAGCTCGTTGGCGTCGCCCAGCTCGAAGGGATCCGAGTACCCGAAGAAGTCGGCGAGCTCGAAATTGCTCGCCAGAGCCAGAGCTGCCCGCCCGGAGCGGGCGGCAGGCACCAGCCCTCCCGCTCCCATCGCCATACGTCCCGCTCCCTCGAACGACCAGGCGGCCGGACCGCCGTCCTCGGCGACCTCCTCGAATCCGCCGTTGGCCACGAGGTTCTGGGCTGCCAGCTCTGACGCCGGCGCGCATGCGATCACGACCAAGACGCTGCTCGAGAGCCAATGCTTCATCATAGCCTCGCTGGGGCTCGTGCGGCTCCTGTGGAACCGTGTGGCCGAGAGCCGCCGCCCAGGTACTCTTCGGCAGACGAGCGGCAGCTTCCTACCTGTGGCACAGCAGTTTCGGTCGCGGGCACGGGCCGGGTCCAGGAGGTCAGCCATCGGCACCGGCGAATGTCGCGCGTGGCAGAGCGCAGTGCACCAGGCTCAGGGGATGGGCCGGTGTTTGAGCCGATGGAAACAAATCCGATCAGGCTCGAGATCTTTCGACACCTCTTTACGGCCATCGCCGAGGAAATGGGCGTAGCGCTGTGTCGCGCCAGTTACTCGCCGAACATCAAGGAACGGCGCGACTTCTCGTGTGCCATTTTCGACGCAAAGGCCGAGGTGATAGCGCAGGCCGCCCACATCCCGGTGCACCTTGGGGCCATGCCCCTCTCGGTGCGCGCCGCCGTGGATGCGCTGCACTTTGAGCGCGGCGACGTGGTCATTCTCAACGACCCATACTGTGGCGGCACGCACCTGCCCGATATCACGCTCATCTCCCCGGTCTTCCGCGCCGGCGAGGCCGAGCCGATCCTGTTCGTGGCCAACCGGGCGCATCATGCGGACGTTGGCGGCGCGTTCCCAGGATCGCTCTCGCTGTCCACGGATATCTACCAAGAGGGCATCCGGATCCCGCCCGTGAAGTTGGTGGCGGCGGGTCGCCAGGATGAAACGCTGCTCGGCCTCATCCTGCGCAACGTGCGCACCCCGGCCGAGCGCGAGGGAGATATCGCCGCGCAGTCCGCCGCGAACGACATTGGAACTCGTCGCTGTGGCCAACTGCTACACAAGTACGGCAATGAGGCGCTCAGGTACGCCAGGGCTCTGCAGGATTACGCCGAGCAGCTCATGCGCGACGCCATCCGCCGCATTCCCGATGGCGTCTACACTTATGAGGACCGGCTGGACGACGACGGCGTGACCGACGCCCCCGTCCCCATTGTCGCCGCCGTTACGGTCGAAGGCGACGCCACCACCGTGGATTTCACCGGCTCAGCAGCGCAGGTGCGCGGAAGCGTGAACGCGGTGTACGCTGTGACCGTCTCGGCCGTGGCGTACGTCTTCCGCACTCTCGTGCCCGGCGACGCTCCACTGAACGCGGGAACCATGCGTCCCATCACGGTACTGGCTCCCGAGGGCACTGTGGTGAACGCGCAACTGCCCGCTGCCGTGGCCGCCGGCAATGTGGAAGCGTCTCAGCGGATCGTCGATGTCGTGTTCGGGGCGCTGGCGTCGGCGCTCCCGGATACCGTGCCGGCGGCCAGTTACGGGACGATGAGCAACGTGACACTGGGCGGGACGGATCCGCGCACTCGGGCCCCGTTTGCGTACTACGAGACAATTGCCGGCGGGATGGGCGCCCGGCCGTCCGCCGATGGCCTCGACGGCGTGCATTGCCACATGACCAACACCCTCAACACGCCCATCGAGGCGCTCGAATTCAGCGCCCCGGTGCGGCTGTTGCACTACGCAGTACGCCGAGGCTCAGGAGGCAGCGGCAAGTGGCGCGGTGGCGACGGGCTCCGCCGTGACATTCAGGTGCTGGCCGACTGCGAGATGTCGATCATGGCGGACCGGCATCGTTTCGGCCCGTACGGGCTGGCGGGGGGCGATGCCGGCAAGCCCGGCCGCAGCCTGCTGCTCAGGGGTGACGCGGAGCGCGAATTGCCGAGCAAGTGCAACCTACGCCTGGAGCGGGGCGATATCGTCAGCATCCGCACCCCCGGCGGCGGGGGATGGGGGCAGCCGGCTCGGCAGGCCACCACAGTGGTCAGTGGCCAGTGCTCAGTGACCAGCCGCCATAGGCGGTGCTGTGGTTTTGCTCAAGCTTTTCGCCCTGGAGGAGCTGTGGAAAAGCTTGAACGCGAAAGTGACTCACTGCTCGGTGGTCAGCCGCCATAGGCGGTGCTGTGGTTTTGCTCAAGCTTTTCGCCCTGGAGGAGCTGTGGAAAAGCTTGAACGCGAAAGTGACTGATGGCCTGGTGTCGGAAAACGCTCTGCCGCCTCCGGTCAAAGGCGTCTCGTGGGCCAAATGGGCGCTGCGGCTGGCTCTTTCCGTCGCCATACTGTTCTTTCTGGTGCGCTACCTGTACTTGAGCTGGCGCAGCGCCTCAGCATACGAGTGGCACTTCAGCCCCGTTCCGCTATCTCTGTCGCTGGTGGCGTTGCTCATGGCCCAAGCGCTCGCCGGGGCATGTTGGCACTTGATCTTCCATGTGCTCGGTACCACGACCAGTCTGCGCGCCAGCTACCGAGCCCTGCTCCTTGGTCAATTGGCGAAGTACGTCCCCGGCAAAGTACTCACGCTCGTGGCCCGCGTCCATCTGATGAAGGCAGTCGGCGTGCGGGGTGAGACGACGCTGGCGGCGCAGGTCATTGAGGTGGCCGCGCTGTGCGTATCGGGGGTGGCGGTAGGAGCCGTGTTCGGCCTCGGTTCGCCTCAGGTTCTGTCCAATAAGGGCTTTCACGGCCTCTTGCTGGTTGTTCCTCTCGGCCTGATGGCGATGCACCCCGTGGTGCTCCAGCGACCGGTGGCGTTCGCCGCGCGGAAGTTGGGCCGCCGCGCGGTGCGCCTGCGTGTCGCATACGGGAGCCTGTTGGCGATCACCTTTTGCTACGCGTTCGTGTGGATCGCCTTTGGCATCGGCGTGTACTGCCTGTCCGCCGCGGTGAGCGCAGCCCCCGGCCACCTTTGGACGTACGTTGGCGCGTATGCGCTTGCCTGGGTAGCTGGGTTTGTCAGCTTCTTAACGCCGGCGGGCCTCGGCGTGCGGGAGGCTGCCTTCGCCGCGCTCCTGAGCCCGCAGCTCGGCGCTGCGCCCGCCGTAGCCCTGGCGCTCCTGGCGCGCCTGTGGGTCACCGCAGGTGAGATCGTGTGCGCGGCGGCCGTTTCAAACTTCCGCCTCAGATCGCTACTGCCGCACAGCCGGGAGCCGCAATGACGCACCCATTACGCCAGAGTAGATCCACACACGCCGCCCGGGGCACTTCCATTGAGGGGCACCGGGCGGCGATACCGCTGCTCCTGGTCTTTTGCGCCCTCATCTATCTCCCCCGCCTCGGAGCGATGCCGCTCTGGGAGCCCGATGAGCCACGGTACGCCGAAGTAGCCCGTGAGATGCTGGAGTCGGGCGACTTCGTCACCTCCCGCTACGACTATGTGCGCTACCTGAAGAAGCCGCCGCTGCTCTTTTGGATGACTGCCGCCTCGTTCGCGCTGGTGGGCAATACCGAGTTCGCCGCGCGTCTCCCCTCCGCGCTGGCGGGGATCGGCAGTGCCGTCGTGTGCTATGTGCTGGCCCGCAGCATGTTTGGCGGTCTCGCGGGGCTGTTCGCCGGCGGCATTCTCGCCACGAGCCTGCTGCAGTTCGCCCTTGCGCGCGTCGTCCGCTTCGATGGGCCGCTGACTCTCTTGGTCAGCCTCGCCCTGCTTCTATTCTGGCTCGGTCATCAGGAGCCTGATCCCCGTCGGGCCGGGCGTGTCTTTCTGGCGATGTATCCGGTGCTGGCGCTGGCCATGCTGGTGAAGGGCCCGGTCGGGCCGGGGCTGGTGGGGTTGATCGTCTTCATCCACCTGCTGGCGACGCGCAACCTGCGGATGATCGCCCGGATGCAGCTTCCACTCGGGCTCATCATCTTTGCGGCGATCGCCGCGCCGTGGTTCGTGCTGGCCGAGCGGGCGAATCCGGGCGCTGCCAGGTTCTTCCTGCTCGGGGAGAACGTGAGCCGATTCACCACCGGTGCGGGCGGGCATCCGGCGCCCGTGTGGTTCTATGTGCCCGTGCTACTGGTCGGTATGTTTCCGTGGACCGGGCTGTTGCCTGCCGCCATCTGGCACGGCATCCGCTGCCGTCGAGACGACGAGCCGCGGCGCGACAACGCCGCCATCCTGTGTCTCACTTGGGCGGCCGTCACCGTCGGGTTCTTCTCGCTCAGCGGGAGCAAGGTGGAAGCGTACGTGCTACCCGCCTGGCCGGCGCTCGCCGCACTTAGCGGGAGCGTCTTGGCGCGCTTCGCTCAGGGGCAAGGCCCCCGGGGCGCATGGCGCTGGGCATACGCAGCCTCGCTCGGGGCGGTACTGGCGCTTGTGCTCGCGGCAGGCATCGGAGGGACCATCTTTGTGCGCAGCGGCAGCAGTGTGCCGTCCGCTGCCGTGCCCGGCCTGACAGCGGCGCTTCTCGTGCCGGCCACGATCTCCGGAGTCCTTGTACTCGCCGCCCTGTTCACCAGGCGTGTCTCGGCGTTCGTGCTGATGACTGCCGCCCTCGGCGGCCTCATGGTGGCACTTGCCGGCGTGATGGTATCTGTGGGCGCCGAACGCTCCCTTAAGCCGCTGGCGCTGCGGGCGAAAGCGGAGCTGCGGCGTGATGACCTTCTCGTCGCGTACCAATGCATCGAACGTGACCTGTGCTACTATGCCGAGCATCCGCTCGTCGTGGTCGGCGGCGCACCCAGCGAATTCGACTTCGATCGCGACGGCGCGCGCCGCGACGACATGTGGGTGCCGGAGCCCGCCCGTATGCTCGACCTGCTGCGCTC
>Ga0114930_10005815_pt1 | contig 10050 bp, 6 predicted proteins | sample AnhtaG_FD_87300 | JGI IMG/M metagenome (GOLD analysis project Ga0114930, IMG submission 87300) | Deep subsurface microbial communities from Anholt, Denmark to uncover new lineages of life (NeLLi) - Anholt_01485 metaG | ecosystem: Environmental > Aquatic > Marine > Oceanic > Sediment | place... | reverse complement strand
CCTTCTGTGTCCCCGGGGTATACTCGGGGGTCTGGCGCAGAGAAAAGCAAAGGAGACTCAGAGAAAGCGCGAGCGAAGGGCACCAGACCTGACTCCTTGCGGCACATTAGCGTTGACAATGCCGTGGCGGCCACACGCCGCTCCCACGGCGTTATCGAACGGTTCCGGTCGGCGGTCCCTGTCCCTCGCCGGAGCGGAGCCGACCATTCTCATCGACGGTCTCGGGGCCTCGGGCTGGTGGTCTCCTAGCGTCGCGCGCCTGGCACAGCAGGCTCTTCACCGTACCGAGGTTCGCTCGCAGCCAGAACACCTGGTCTTGGCATACTCGCGCCCATTTTCCCCACACGCCGCTGGGCGGGTTGTCAGTCCTGTGGAGCCGGTTGACGAGGAGGAAGATCACGCAACATACAAGAGTGAATGCTGCTTGTCTGACGAACTGCGTGGAGCCGGGAGTTGTGTTCCCGACCTTCCATTGCACAGCCCACGTCATCGTACCAGGGGCTGCGAACGCCAAGGCCGTGTACTTAGTATAGAGGACCGCCCGGCAAGCCGAACTCACGCTAAGTACATAGCCTCGTAGGTAATCCGTGAAGAGATTGTCAAAGATATAGAACCACACAGAGCTCGGAAAACGGTAGCCTAGCTGACTGCCACGTGTATGCGTTCGACAGCACGGACTCACGCACTTGCGGCACAGTGACTCCAAATACTTGCTCGGGAACTGGTCGCGGAAGAACGTCGTCTCGGGTAGCCGCTTCCAGTTCAGCAGCGGGTCCCATGCATCGATCATGAGTCCCAAGAACACGCTCCAAAAGGCGTACAACGTAACGAAGAGCGTGTTTCCAGCCTGCAGCCCCCAGAAGACCACGCCGTACACGTAGGCGGCTGTCACCACCACGAGGCCTGGGAACAGGAGCTTCAGGAACTCAGCGACGGACAGTGCTGGCGTCGGCACCGGACTCGCGCTCTCTATACAGCCTCGATGTGTGCAAGCTCGGGCTTGTACTCCTCATCCATCTCTGCCAGTTGGTAGCGCACACCTTGCCGTAGCTGCTTCGCCGGCTCGAGGCAGTGCTGAGCGAACAATCTTGGGTTGACTGTGTCCAAGTCCGGGAAGAAAAGCCGGAGGAGCCCCGCAGCCAAGCGCTGGACTGCCCTTATGTCCCGAAGATCGCCCGAGGTGCGAGTGTGTTGCTTCACGTAGTCCATATACTCGCCCCGTAGCCGCAAGGCGTGCAAGATCTCGCTAAGGTAGTCGGCCCGAAGACCCATGCCGGTCGCGAGGCAGTCTTTTCGAATTCGCGGCAGGTCCCAGCCCGGGATCAGGCCGTGCAGCCTGTCAAGCAACGCCGTAGATTCGGGCCCATGAAGCCACGCTGGCAACAGTTCGAAGTAGTTCCTTCGTTGTGGCCTCCCATCGGCGCCAATCGGGATGTTGGCCAAGAGCCCGAAACCCGCCTCGGAATTGCCCTGGTACCCCATGACCCGAAACTCACCCGCTTCGAGGAACCCTTTCAAGGCTCCCAGTACTTGTCCTTCGTCAGACAGGCGAATCGTCTGGACCTCGTCCAAGATAACCGCATCGTACCGGGTGATCACCCCTGGCATCTTCGTTGCCATGTTATAGAACAACTGCGCCCGGGTGACGATGCCGCCGCTTATCAGCCAGGCATACTTCGAGAGCTGCGAGAATACGTACGACTTGCCCGTGCCCTTCGGAGCTAATTCCACTATGTTTAGTCTCGGCTGCACCAAGGCAGTGAGGCGCGCCAGCATCCACGTCTGCTGCTGCCCTGTGTAGCTGGCGGAATTGTATCCCATGCTCTGTATGAGCAGCTCGCGCCACTGCTGCAAAGAGAAGGCATTCCGCTGGTCGATGAAGTAGTCAATGTCAACCACGCTCGTCTGCATCGGCCTGAAATCATCCATCCAGATCTGGCGCCGTTCCGGTACGTCAGGGGCCCGCCTGCAGACGAGGCGTCCGCCGCCCCAAACACTGCCAACCAGCAGGAGGTTGTTTGACTCCACGATCTCGTCCGCGACGAAGGCGTCGAAGATGTCGAGGGATGGGATCTTCAGCACTCGACGGCCTCGCTGCAGATCAACTTCGACACTGTACGCATCAAGGATCGTCACCTGCTCACCCTCAAGCAAACGGTTCCGGAGAAGGTTCACTTGCTGCTTGTCTGGCAGGTGGTTTGCCAAGAAGTCCTGGATACGTTCCTTGTCCAGCACGCCCGTCTGGCTGTATCGACTCACCAACCAGTCTGCCACGAAAGCTGGGATGGCCCGCTCTCCTATCCCCACCTCTCGCGCAGCTCGCTTGTCCACGCATACGTCGGGAAAGCGCTCAGAGATGAGCGCGTCCAAACTCTCGTTGACCACGCTTACTCCTCCCCAAGATCATTCGAACAGCCTCTCAAACTCCTGCTCGGTGGCTGCTGCGCCCTGCGTGGACACTCGCGCCTCTACATGTGTCGTCTGCTCTCGTCCAGCGGCCTTCCAGTGCATCGCGCCGCTCAGGACTATCTCGGAGCTCGTCACTGACGATCCATCGACTACGGCAGTGATGGTATGCATCCCTTCCGCAGGGATTTCAGCTGGTATGGTCGATACGATGCGAGTGAGCCGAAGACGCAATGATTGCAGGAGTGCGCCCTGCCGATTGGGGTTAGTGACCTTTATCTCGATCTCGTTCTCTCGCCGCCCGCGAATGACCGAGCCAGAGACGATGATCTCGAGGTCACGCAGAGACTCCGGCTGAACGGTCGACACTACGATAAGGGGCACGGCCAGCTCCTGAGGAGTCATCCCTCCGTGCACTGCCCCCCGCGGACGCGGCTCGAAGTAGTGATAGCTACGTGCGACGGCGACCTCTTCCCGCAGCATGAAGTCCTCCGCTTGGAGGACTGCAACTGAGTCAGCAGGATGCCCGATGGGAGAATATGCCGCGCGTCCGTGCGTAGCCTTGACCCCGTCGGCGATCAGGATGCCTCGTCCGACATCACGCCCGAGGCAGGTGTACCCATGATCGCCTACGATGGCAACGGTTGGCGCTTCGCGACACCTGCCCTCAATGATCTGCGCTGCCGAGCTAACTGCGTCCGCTAGATCGCAAAGATACTGCCTTATCTTCTCCCGCCTGACGTGCTCCCGCAGTGGCCTGTGCACGAGCTTCTCGTCCATCTCCGTCATGCAGAAGAAGGTTAACCGACGCCCTTCATAGGCAATGCTCTCGACATCGCTGTCCCTATCTGTCCCCGCGGCAATGTCCTCTGTCGCCATTTCAGTGCTGGTTGCGAGAGCGCGCACATAACCCTCGGTCGTGTCGAATGCCGACTCCAGCTGGGACGGCAATCTTCCTCGAAGCATGCAGGGCTTTGACACCTTCGTCAGGCTTGGCAGGAGCGATAGGAGCAATCGAGGATCGTCCGCAGCATGCAGTCCATGGTCGGCGAGTGCGTCCAACAATGTCCGGCACCACGGCCACCCCAGAGCGTCAACGACGACGAACAGGATGGGACCTTGCGCGAGCAGCCTTTTCAGATGATCTGGCAAGCAGCAGACGAAGCACTCGGGTTCACGTGTCAGGCCAGCATAGGCACTGATCAGCCAATTCTCAAAACTCTCGACGGCGGCAACCGTGTCGGCGAGCCGTCCCAGGAGTGCCCGGTGATGGTAAAAGGGTAGGTACTCCTCCGCGAGCCACCGACGTACATCTGCCCAGGCGGCATTGGAATCCAGCTTGCTGGGCGCCGGCACAGGCCGGAGTTCATCAGACAGGCGCAGTAGCTTGCGAGCAGCGCGGCAACGAGCGAACTCACGCTGCAGGGAGTCCACGTCGGCCACCGAGATTCCAGTGCCTTCCGCAATCGCGCTCTCAACATATCGTTCGACAGTCCGCGCTTCGTCAACGAGGCAGCCGGAGACCATGCCTAGGACTTTGGAGAGCCCGTCGTGAAGCGTGCGCTCGAGGAACTGTCGCAAGACTGCCCCGGCACCAGGGGACAGGAATAGGTCGCTTCCCGCCGGATGCAGCGGCACTCTGTCACACCAAACCTGCCAATCACTTAGCGCACACAGGTCGTTCCACATCCCCTCTGCCGACAGTACCTCTCTGACAACGCTTGCCAGGTATCCACGCAGCGCCTGTGCCAACAAGAATGTGCTGGCGCGCCGTTGGGGCGCCTCCGCCACCCACGTCAGGAATGCGTGAAACTCCGTGTCGGCAGCGGCCCACTCGCGCAATCGCTCTGCTCTCAGCGCAGCGATAGTCGGGTGCAGGGGGGCCGGTTCCGCAGGTTGCGCCAAGTCCATCACGACGGCTGAGATGTCTGCAGGCGAGGAAACCCGGCCCCGGCCCCAGACAGCGCCCAGCCACGTCCGCAAGCACCAGTCCTCTGCATCTTCATCGACGCCTCGCGGACGAACGAGAGCCTTGGTCAGCATCTCCAGTTCGACGATAGCCGCTGGGTCCTCTTCAATGGCTGCGGGCAGGTGAGAGACACGCAAGGCTTGCCGCAGTTCCCTCCGCGGATCCATAACCACGATTCTCGCAGCGCCAGATTCAGCTAGATCGTCGAACCAGCTCGCGTGGGAGCGGTTGCGAACGACGATAGCTCCGGTGGGGAACTCCCCGTCGGGTGTGTGAAACCACTTGCGCGCCCGTACATAGTCCGCCGAGGAGCGAATTGTCACACGCGGCTCACCCGTGTAGATCCCATACATGTCCACGACGATATCAACAGCCATCCAGCATCTCCCTCAGCAGACGCACCATGATCGTCTCGCATTCTCCGTCCTTGAGCGTTCGCCCAATTGATAACGCACTACGCACGATGTTCTCCATGCCGCGCCCGCTTTCGCTTATTTCGTCTACCCTCGTGAACGTGCGCTCATAGCACGACCCATCCGGCTCCAGGATAACGAGCTTCACTTGACTGCCCTTCGGTAGAGGTACCGCGACCTTGGTTCCCTCAACATCATCCCCCGCATAGTCTTCGATGCTCCGTTTGGCCGATTCAAGGTGCCCACGAAAACGCTCGACAGCCTCGTCGCCCCATTCGGGAATAGCCATTCCCGCCAGGTCGGTTGCTAACTTGTCAACTGCGTCCTCTCCCGGGGAGCTTGCCACAGCTTTCAACAGCTTCGCGTCGCCACCAAAAACGTTGTTGCGCTGCACATCACTCAGTCGGCTGAACCAATTCTGCAGTGCCTGCTGAGCTCCGACGTCCCGGTCGCGATCTTCTCCAAGCACTTCCACGATCGTTTTGCTGACTGTGCCACGCAGTCGCGCCACTGCCGTTTCAATTTCCTGCTTGATCTCCCCGAACTTCTCCGCAACAGCATCAGCATCTATCAGTGCCCGGTCTTCTGTCTCGACGATGTCCGGGAGACGTTCGAGTAGGATTTCCTGAGCATCGGCGTCTGGATGGATCAGCGGCGCGAGTATCCTCTCTCGAAAGGCCTTCGCGCCCTCTGAAAGCCCACTTGTGATTCCGACGTGGTTGGCTTGATCCATCCACCATCGCCTGAGCCCTTCACTTTCGGTCACAACCATTGCCGATATGTCTTCCTCCTCTGGCAGGGCAATATCAAACGCCTCAGCTACACCCCGCAGAAGGGCCTGTACTGGCTCTGGCACTACGATATATCCGAGCTTGTATCTGTCTGCATCAGCGACAGCCTGCTCGATATCCCTGCCGCGCGGCTGGAGGATCTTCTCGCACTTGGTCTTGGTCCGCTCGTGTTCGAGAACGAGGTTCCCTCGGATCACGTAGGGCCTGGCTACTGCCCCTATCATCACCCCCAGACATCTCAGCGGCAGCCCGAATGGCGGACAGCGTAGCCGGCGTACGAGTTCGCTCATCGGCTGCGCGCTGTCCTTCGCAGTCTCTATGAACCGGTCGATCTCGTCCCACACAGCGGCCATCGCAGGGCTCGTCTCGTCGGAGGGACGGCCGATCTCGGGCTCTCTATCCACCGTCCTAAGTATCCCGGTCTCCTCCAGAGCAGCTCGTATAACGTGCTGTTGAGCCGCATCCGGCTCTTGCTTCAGCAGCATGGGCCCGTCGCGTGCGAACAGCATGTCGATGACTGGCTCTCGGTGCTGCCTGTGCCGGTCCTGCCCCTCTCGCTTCGTCATTATATCGTGACGCACGGTCGGTGTGAGCGGGAAGACCTCCTCCATGACATCGGAAGCTAGCTGCCGAAGTGTGCCGCGGCTGCGAACATCCGCCCGATGCTCTCCCTTCCAATACCACTCCAGCGCACGCGCATCGGGGTTGAGGAGATTCCCGAGCACGTCCCGAAGTGCCTCGCTTCTGTCCTTGAACCAAGCCTCCCACTCGTCAGCCTGCTCTCCACCCTCCCCGTAAATCGCCTGCTGTGTCTTGCGCAAATATGATAGGCCCTCATGCTCGCGAAGCAACTCCTCCACTCGTACTGGCTCCCTTGGGATAGCGATCACAAGCTGCTTGTGCTGCGCAAGCTGCTCCGCGGCCGCCTCCGCCTCTTTGATTTCACCACTATCGTCGGCAAGCACAATCAGGGCATACCCGTCAACGAAATCGCCTTGTCCCAAGTTGCTGAGCCAGGGCCTTAGGTTGGAGAGGGCCGTTGGCGCGATCATTTCTATCGAAAGCTGCCGCTCTATGAAGTGCTGATCGCTATAGTTTGTGGCCGGGATGTGCGTGTCCAGCTTCAACGCGGCGCGAACGTCCTCGTTCAGATGCTTAATTGGGTTGACGTGGGGCCCGCGCTCCCGCACCACACTCGCCAGCTTCTCCGCCATGTCCTCACCCACGCCGCGGTAGAACCGATAGCTGTTGTCCGCCCTCCTCCGCACCATTGCTTGAACATCACTTGCCGACAGCCGTGCGAGTGCCTCTGACAGACGCGCGCGCTCCCGCGCATCAATCGCCAAGGCATATGCGAGCACATCTTCCGTTGCCGAGACGCGATCAGATTCAATGACCTCGAGCACACCTATAACCCGAACGACCCTCTTACTCAACGTATCATCTGCTGCGACCTTCGCATCCGCCTGGCGAAAACGCCGGTGCACCTGCCGCGTTCGCGGATCGTCCTCAATCTGCTCGTTGAAATACTCCCAGAGCATGTCAACGGGCACAGTTGGGAGTGGCGCGTCCGCTTCGGTCGGCAGCACTGCCTTCCTCACGAACTCGCCGAGAGTGTGTGATCCCGTGTCCGACAGGAACGTGAACAGCGTCGCCTCATTCTGAGCGACGAGCTGTGACAACCGCGGGAGGCAGTAGGCTGTCATCGGGTGAAGGGGAAACGAGCCCAAGGTGACCGTGTTATGGACCTTCTGTCGGTCGAACTCCGGGAAGAGCCTCAAGTCCCACGCCCTCTGAGTACGCTCGTCCAGGTCGTCTCGGTAGCTCTCAACCAGTCTCTTCCAGCCGTCAGCCCCGGTATCCTGAACCACCACCAAGTCTATCAGCTCGAACGTCTCCTCGTCCGATGTGCGCATCTCCATTTCGGTGAACCTGCGTGACACCTTGATCCAGTCCTCCTGCCTTGCGCGCGTGTCAGCCAGCCCACGCCGCATGCGGCTCAACTCGACGTACTCTTGCAGCGAGCGGTGACAGATGAGGTACAAGTGAATCTGGGCTTGCCCACTGTTGTTACACGTGTCCGCGAACCGTTGCACTGCTTCGGACTCGTCGCTTCGCGGGTCGTCCACCATGCGCTCCATGTATCTGCCGAACTCGTCCCAGAAGATCACGATCCCCTCGTACTTCCCACTCCTGCGCACCTCCTTCGCCACCTCGCTGTACACCTCCGAAGGCGTCATCATTTGATGTGGAACGAATTCTGCTCCCGCGCACGCAACCTTATGGATCTCGCAGAACTCCTCGTAGGCGTCCCGCCGGAGCTTCTCCAGCTGCGCCACCAGCGCAGCTGCTGACACCAGTTCTCGGCGCTCTACCTCTTGTTCCAGGATCCTATACGCTTCTGGATGATTCTCCTTCAGGTCCGCTACCCTCCGCGCAGCCGCCGTGAACACCGTGCGCGGCATCATGTCTCGGAGGTCTTCCTGCTCAATCAAAGCCGTGTTGAGCGCACGTAGAAGCGCATCGTTCAAACTCCCCATGTCTCCTTCGAGCAACACCAGGAGAAATGGCCTCTTGACGTAGGACAGCTGTTCATGCAGGCGCTCTGCTTCTCCTCGCCACTTCGACCGCACTTTCTCGAACACTGGCGCAAGCGCACCTTGGCCGTCGTGCCCGCGATAGAGATTGGCCAGCACTAACGCCAGATGGCTTTTCCCCGTTCCGTACGTTCCCGTGATCAGACGCGATCGTTGCCCCGCCGTCGGGTGCACGTTGTCCCCCGCGTCGAACAGGATTTCGGTACCCCTGCGGGTCGGAAGAAAGCCCGCGGCCTTCGTCAGATTATCCAGGTCGTCCCTCAGATTGACGGCTGTCCGAAATCCGCTCGAAAGGGATATGATATCGGCTAACGTCCCGGCCATTCTCATCACGCACCCTTGTCATCACAGGTCAATGCACCTGTGCTGCTGCTCCCTGCCCCGCCCGCCAGCCTGATGACTAGCCCTTGCCCCCGCGGTTCGGTTGGCAGATCCAGGCTCCCTGCCAAGGCGCTAACTAGCATGATCGGCGCGTTTTGTCCCGTCGGGCCCCGTGACTCCGTCCTTATGAACTCTCGAAAGAACGCTTCGCGCTCCTTTGCAGGCCAAGTTGTGATAATCGGGTCGCTGTGGTCCACAACCACTCCGCCGCTCTCTTTGGCCTTCGCCTTCAACCAACTGAGGAACTCCACCCTGTCATAAGCGCCCAACGTAGGCGCGCCCGGGGCGTCCAGAACATCATGTAGGTAATCGACATAACACAGCCCGACGCTCTCCGCGAACTGTCGTGCGCTCTCAGGCGAGAACACTCGCCGATCCGCCACGATCACGACCATCACAGGATATCGCATCTGTGACAGCTTCGCTATCTCCGTACCCAGGCGCGCACTCGGGCTCAATCTTCCGCCTCCTGTGCCAACAACGGCGTCGCCAACCCGTGTTGAATACTCTCTCTCAGCGCCTCATCGGGAGCCAAGCCTTTGACTTGCGCCAGGTAGTACGCCTCCAGCACTTGGAGCGGATGGATCTCTCGATTGATCGCGAGCGAATTCAGGCCCGCCGTTCGGCTGATCGCGAGCACTTGGCCTCGGTAGCTGTTGTGCACCCGGTCAACACACGCGTCGAGGACCGCTCTTGTCAGGTTGTAGATCCTACCAGGCGCTCCCGGCAACAGCAGCTCTTCGATGTTCACCGTTGTACGCTGATCCATCACCGCCCAGTCCGTAACCGCATATCCCAGCGTGCCTAATGGGATACTGTTGATCGTGGGAACGCATCTTGCGAATCGCTCATCACCAACTGCCTGATAGCAGCCGACTTCACCAGAGAGCGGCGTGTGTCGGATGACCGCGAACACCATACTGGCGGCATCGCGCAGAGTGCGCTGGGTTCCGTCCTGGAAGCTGCCACGCAGGCCTTCGGCGATGTCCGCAACTGAGAAAGCCTGCTTCCTCAGATGATTCGTCACCCACCAGTACGCTGTTGCACCTTCTGGATCCACGCTCAGCCGGTAGTGCAGTGTCCACCAGGTCCCGACTTCGTCGAACCCGGGATCGTAGTTGCCCACAATCTGCCCGAGCGGCGTCGCACGCGCTTGGTTGTCCTCGAATTTCACGAGGCCCAGATGTCGCAACCAGAACTTCAGCGCCCCGACCTTTCGAGTTCCCAGCCCGAGAAGCGCGGTCGCCTCATGCAGTCTCGCAGGAGCGAATACCTCCGGCTCCCTCTCTATTACGGAGAGTGCGCGCGAGAGCCAGACTCGCTCGAAACCGAACGCAGACCTCGTTGTGAGTGGCATTCGTCCGCACCCCCTAGCCCGAACTATGCATGAAAGTGCTGGTGTGAGCGGTTTCGGGTTATGCTGATGGGCTGTGTCATGGTGTCGATGCGTCGGCGGGAGACCGTGAGCCAGGTTGGGCATCGATTTGGGCACT
>Ga0114930_10005812_pt1 | contig 10055 bp, 10 predicted proteins | sample AnhtaG_FD_87300 | JGI IMG/M metagenome (GOLD analysis project Ga0114930, IMG submission 87300) | Deep subsurface microbial communities from Anholt, Denmark to uncover new lineages of life (NeLLi) - Anholt_01485 metaG | ecosystem: Environmental > Aquatic > Marine > Oceanic > Sediment | place... | reverse complement strand
GCAGGGCTGATACCTCCCGCTCCGGAAGGATAATAGTTCGGATTTACCCAGGCAGTGATTGTAGCTCGTCTGCTATCTCTGAAAAAGGGAGTTTAATCGTAATGAGAGATATTGATGCTCAAGAAGTAACTAAAACTGTATCGCGTCTCTTTTATGAAGCCAATTTCTTTTTGACGGACGATGTCCTGGATGCTATCAAAAAAGCAAGAGAGACCGAAGAATCGTCTGTTGCTCGTGAAGTGCTGGATAGAATCGTAGAAAACGCTGATATTGCCGCTGAAGAGAAGATACCCCTGTGTCAAGACTGTGGTGCTGCTGTGGTCTTTCTAGAACTGGGGCAGGAAGCTCGCATAGTTGGCGGTGACCTCTATAATGCTGTGAATGAAGGGGTGCGGCAGGCATATAACGAGGGCTACCTGCGTAAGTCTATGGTACGCCAGCCTTATTCGGCTAGAGTCAACACCAAGGATAACACGCCGGCTATCATTTACACTGATATAGTCCCCGGTGATAAGCTTAAGATTACTGCGGTGCCTAAGGGTGGTGGTGCTGAAAATATGAGCCGCCTGGGTATGCTGACGCCTGCCAGCGGTCGCCAGGGAGTTATAGACTTCGTGGTTAAGACTGTAGATGAGGCAGGCAGCAATCCTTGTCCTCCGGTTATAGTTGGTGTGGGTATCGGGGGGACAGCGGAAAGGACTTTACTACTGGCTAAAAAGGCACTATTGCGGAAAGTAGGTGAGCCTAACCCGGATGCTGAAGTTGCCGAGTTGGAAAAGGAAATCTTGCAGCGAGTAAACGGACTTGGCATCGGGCCAATGGGATATGGGGGCAGGACGACTGCCCTGGCGGTCAATGTTGAAGTTTTTCCCAGTCATATAGCCAGCATGCCAGTAGCGGTTAACCTGAACTGCCACAGCTCCAGGCATAAGGAGGCGGTAATTTGAACGAGAAAGCAAAAATGGTTGACATTTATATCATGGGTAAACGTTATCAGGTTCCTGAAGGTCTTACCATCATGCAGGCGCTGGAGTATGCCGGTTACCAGCTTATTCGTGGTGTTGGGTGCCGGGGTGGATTTTGTGGTGCCTGTGCTACTGTCTACCAAGTCAAAGGTGACCCTCAATTGAAATATGACCTCGCCTGCCAGACGGTCGTCCAGCCTAACACGTATCTGGTGCAGATACCGTTCTTTCCTGCAGAAAAGGCTACCTATGATCTGGAGGAGCTGGAGCCCACTGTCGAGCAGATACTGGAAGCTTATCCTGACTTAGCCAAGTGCTTTGGGTGTAATACCTGCACTAAGAGTTGTCCTCAGGATTTAGAGGTGATGTGGTTTATGTCTGACGCTTTGCGGGGTGATATCTCAGAAGTTGCCAATAAGTCGTTTGATTGTGTGATGTGTGGTTTGTGTGCGGCTAGATGTCCCCAGGGAATAGTTCCCTATAACATAGCCTTACTATGTCGGCGTCTGCAAGGTCGTTACCTGGCTCCTCGCACTAAGCACCTGGAAGACAGGTTGGCTGAAATAAAGGCGGGTAAATTTGATGCTGAGCTGGAAGAATTAGAAAATATGAGTGAAGATGAGCTGCGCCGTCGATATGCAGAGCGTGATATTGAAGCTGCTTAACTGGAATGCTAAATATGGAGTAGAGGTTGAAAATGTATCCTGCTGGAATGGAAGAAAGAATCGCTAAAGTAGAAGCCACCAGGGAGAGAAGACTGAAAGAAGCCTTCCCTCGGATTACCCTTGATGAAAAAACGCCTTTATTACGCGTTTTTCACCCTGATTATGTTGACGGGGCGATGCGTGAGGTGCTGGTGGGACCGAATAAGGGTGACTGTACTCCCAATGAGCTAGCCGATTTGCTGGAAGGAAACAGCCGTATCAACCCGGATGAAATTAACCTAGAGGCAATAGACTATGATGTTGATGTTTTAGTAATTGGTGGAGGTGGAGCCGGGGCATCAGCAGCACTGCTGGCTCAGGAGCAGGGGGCGAATGTGCTGCTGGCGACCAAGCTGCGCCTGGGTGATGCCAATACGGTAGGGGCGCAAGCGGGTACGCAGGCCGCTGATAGACCCAATGATTCTCCAGCTATTCACTATATGGATGTAATGGGTGGAGGTGGCTTTACCAATATACCTGAGCTGGTGGAAGCGCTAGTAAAAGATGCTCCGGAAGTAATTCAGTGGCTGGAGCAATTGGGTGTTATCTGGGATAAGGAACCAGATGGCTCTTTACATGAACTGTCTGGCGGTGGCGCCTCCAGAAGGAGACTTCATTCGGCACGAGACTACACTGGTCTTGAGGAGATGCGTGTCCTGAGGGACGAGGTGCGGAACCGGCAGATAGATGTGTTGGAGTTTGCACCGGTGGTGGAGTTGATATTGGATGATAAGGGACAGGCCGCCGGAGCTGTCTTAATGAATCTTGAGACCAGGGAAATGAGCCTGGTGCGGGCGAAAGCGGTAGTCATTGCTACTGGAGGTGGCGGACGCTTGCACTACCAGGACTATCCCACTACTAATCATTATGGGGCAACTGCGGATGGGCTGATAATAGCTTATCGGGCGGGGGCTAAGCTTATCTTTATAGATACTATGCAGTATCACCCCACAGGGGTAGCTTATCCCCAGCAGATTGTAGGGCAATTAATTACCGAGAAGGTCAGAACTCTAGGAGCTCAATTGACCAACATTGACGGAGAGCAGTTCATCCATCAGTTGGATACGCGGGATGTGGTTGCCTCAGCTATCATTCGAGAATGTAGGGAACGTGGCAAAGGGTTAGTGACGTCAACCGGGCAACCCGGAGTTTGGCTTGATTCGCCAATGATTGACATTATACGAGGGAAAGGAACTATTTTACGGGAATTACCCGCCATGTATCGCCAGTTTAAACGCTTCGATATTGATATGACCGAGGAGCCAATTCTGGCCTACCCCACACTGCATTACCAGAATGGCGGGATTTTAATTAACGCCGATGCGGCTACTGAAATACCGGGGCTGTTTGCTGCCGGTGAGGTCGAGGGGGGAGTACATGGCAGGAATCGGCTCATCGGTAACTCAACGCTGGATATTTTGGTCTTCGGACGTAGGGCAGGTAGGTCAGCTGGACAATGGGCTAAAAAAGCCAAATTAGGCTCACCTAGTTTAGACCATGTACGCCGCTGGCAAAACCAGCTCAAAAAGACAGGGTTGGCATCAACCAGGCCCATTTCGCCGAAACTCTTGCCTGATTACACCAGGCACGGACAAACTGTCGGCGTCTGAATATTGAGCTGAGGAGGAATGATAATGCCGTTGCGCGTCCAGAGAGACGTGAAAGAAATTGAAGCAGTGCTGCATGAAATATTGAGCACTGCGTCTCCACCAGTGGCTAGATGCCGTCTTCTATCCAGCGGTTTCTCGGCAGGCCACGCCCTCGATATAACCGAGGATTTGGCCGGGGTTAAGGCCTGTCTGGGTTGCGGTAATTGCATAGATATCTGCCCGGTGCTGGTTCGTGAGCCACGCCGCCGCGAGCGGACAGAGCAGCGGACATCAATGGCTCTGGAAAACCTGGTGGATGAAGATTGTGATAGATGCTATGCCTGTGTTTTAGTCTGCCCCCAGGTGGATACTACTATCAAGCATTATATTGTAAATCGCCGTATGATTGAGGTTATGTCTCGCATACAGGAGCGGATTGGGGATGAGGGTGAGCCAGATTTAGATTTGTTTTTGGAGGAGGCTTTGAGCTAGGTTTATGGCATTATAGGAGAAGGGTGTTAAATGGATTTTACGATACCTGAAGAATTAAAAATGGTTCAGACCTTGGTAAGGGACTTCGTTAAGGAGCAACTATTGCCTCTGGAGAGGGAAGTCCTGGGGCGAGAATCTGACCTGGCTGGGGCAATGCAGCGTCTTACTCCCGAAACAGAAGAAAAGCTAGTCAAAATGGTTAAGGACATGGGGCTGTGGGGGGTGGGTATACCCGAAGAGCTGGGTGGCGTCGGACTAGGCACCTTGGGCACTTGCCTGGTTGAGGAGGAGCTAGCCAAGACCATAATCCCTTTCAACTTTGGTGATGTTACTCCCATACTTTTCGACTGTAATGAGGAACAGAAAGAGCATTACCTTTTACCGGTAATTGAAGGTCAGAAGCATCCCTACCTGGCCCTGATAGAACCGGGGAAGGGAATTGACCCGGCGGCTATGGAGTTGAGGGCGGAGAGGGTAAACAGCGGCTATCTTCTTAATGGTAGGAAACTATCATTTTCCAAAGTGGGCACTGGTGATTTTGCCATAGTCTTTGCCGTTACCGACCCTGAAGGGGGAATTAGAGACGGTGTGACTTGTCTCTTAGTGGATAGGGATACTCCGGGGTTTACTGTGGTTGGGGGTGAAGAGAGAACGGGGTGGCAAGCCCAGGTAGCGGAACCGGTTTCTCTGATATTCGATAATTGCAGGGTACCAGCGGAGAAAGTGTTGGGTGAGGAAGGAAAAGCCTTATACTTAGGGAAGAAATGGCTTCTCTCCAGAAGAGTGGTTAGAGGTGCCAGGGTGGTGGGGGCAGCGGTTAGGTTGCTTGATGTCTCAACCGAACATGCCAAATCTTGGCAGAGCTTTGGTCAAGCGATCTCCACCTGGCCCAGTGTTCAGGCGGCACTAGCCGATATGGCTATAGATATTCATGCTGCCAGGCTGATGGTTTATCATGCTGCCTGGAAGGCTGATGAGGGGGAGGACATTCATCAGGAGGCGGCCATGGTGAAGGTCTTTGCCGACGAGATGCTCTATAGGGTTGCTGATAGGGCAGTTCAAATTCGAGGTGGGCCAGCGCCGGCTGGAGAACTTCCTTTAGAGAGGTTATGCCGAAATATTGTAGCTAGAAGTGCCGGTCAGAATGCCCTGGAGGTTCAGAGGGCTATTATTACCGAGGATGTCTTGAAACTCAGAGGATAATTTAATAGGTTGAATTTTTGCGGGGGGTTATTTCATAACTAGCCTGAAGGAGAACGGAAATGCCGAAGAAAATTATATTACCTTTGACAGTTGAGGTCTTAAAAGACCTTAAGGCTGGGGATGACGTTTTGCTCAATGGTGTGATTTATGTTGCCCGTGATGCTGCCCATAAAAGAATGGTTGAGGCTCTGGAAAAGGGGCAGGATTTGCCTTTTGATATTCAAGGACAGACGGTATATTTTATGGGGCCATCTCCGGCTAGGCCGGGACAGGTGATTGGCTCAGCTGGTCCTACTACCAGTGGTCGCATGGATAGCTATTCACCACGCTTGATAGCCGCCGGCCTTAAGGGAATGATAGGTAAGGGGAACCGTTCCCAAGCGGTAAAAGAGGCTATGAAAAAGTACCAGGCAGTGTATTTTGCGGCTATAGGTGGTGCCGGGGCACTCATCTCAAAGAGTATCAAGAAGGCGGAGGTTATAGCTTACGACGAGCTGGGGGCGGAGGCAGTGCGGCGATTGGAAGTTGAAGATTTTCCGGTCACGGTGATAAACGATATTTATGGTGGTGACCTCTATCAGGAAGGAAAAGCCAAGTATCGGATAGGGGCGAATTAAAAGGAGCTAAATATGAGAATAGTTACAACAGCACTCTTAATTCTTCCAGTTCTATTGTTAGCTTCTGCATGTGCTGAGCCACTGGAACCAGATATTGAACCAACTATTGAACCACATGTTGAACAACTGGAGCTAAGTGTGGACCCTATTCCGGGTGAGATTGACACTAATGTCTCTAAAATATCCGGTAGAGTATCAGACCCGGGTGCCGCCGTCTATGTTAACGATAACAGGGCAACAGTGATTGAGGACGGCACGTTCTTCGACGTTATTGATAATAGGGCAATAGTGATTGAGGACGGCACATTCTTCGCCTACATAGAAATCCCTCCCAGGGTACCCACGACAATAGAAGTAAGGGCAGAATCTTCAACGGAGAAGGCATCTGCATCATTCACCACGACCTTCTACCCCAGACCGTACATATGGGTGGATTTTATCGATGCCCGCTCTGAGCCGGCGAGAATGGAAGGCTGGGTATCATATCCGGATGCGCAGATACATGTTGTGATAGGGGAAAACCTGCTAGAAAACACTGGAGCAATCAGGGAAATACTACAGGGAGCGACTGAACCGGGACAGGTTGACATAGGGGGGAAGCCGGTAGACGTCGCAGCGGAGATTCAGGATGATGGATTTTTCACAGCGGAATTCAGCCTTTCCGAAGCGGAGGGATATTTCCTCCCGCGACAAGAGGTAACACGTTACAGAACAGTAGTACTCGCAAGCACGCCGCGCGGCATAGCAGTTACTTCAGGTATCTTTGGAGTGATTATGAATGAGATTCATCCAAACATTCCTTTTCTTGACGACGTGCCACCTTCGTTTATGAAGGTGAAAGCGGAGATAGGCAAAACAGTGCTGGTGGACTTGATACTTCATTTTCGCCAGCCATCACCAAGAACGCGAAGCCTGGAGATAGTGCCGGACCCCGAACGGGGAGCCACCTCTGAAAACCTGCATGTCAGCGTAGAACCAGGTAGCTTCCTTGCCTATCCAGGAGTATCCTACAACGGCACTATAATAATCAGGGCAGACGATGAAGTCCCTTCCGGTAGTTACTTTTTCAATTTCAACGTGTGGGGTACCATTGAGGTAGTAGTTGAATAGGCAAGGAGATGCTGGCTAAGCTTCTTGAGTAGCGTGATTTGTCTGGTAGAGAAATTGAAAGTGGTGAAGCCCCTTTAACAAGTTGTCTTCCTTCTCCCCTTGCACGGGGAGGAGGATAAAGTGATGAAAGGTTGTAAACAATCCCGTAACGTGATGAGGGGAAATGAGTCAATATGACTATATAATAGTCGGCAGTGGCATTGCCGGGTTGTATACTGCTTTGCTGGCAAAGGAGCAGGGGAGTGTGCTCGTTATAACCAAAGGCAGCATTGACGACTGTAATACCAAATATGCTCAGGGGGGTATCGCTGCCGCCATAGGCAGGAATGATTCCCCCGAGCTTCATTTTAAGGATACTGTGACCGCTGGTGGCGGCTTATGTGATGAAGAAGCGGTGCGTATCTTGGTGAACGAAGCTCCTGACCGCATCACTGACCTGGTTAATTTTGGTGTTCCTTTTGATACGCTTAACGGAGCCATTGCCCTCACTATGGAAGCAGCTCACAGTGTGCCCCGTGTCCTGCATGCTGGGGGTGATGCCACCGGTGAACATATTGAAGCTACCCTAAGCAATCGGGTACGTTCCCGTAAAATCCAGGTGCTTGAGGATTGTTTAGCTACTGAGATTCTGATAGATGAGGGGGTGGTTAGGGGGGTAAAAGCTCTTGATTGCCGCACCGGCTCTATCGAGGAATTTGAATGTAAATTCTTGATTCTGGCTACTGGCGGTGCCGGGCAGCTATTCAAGTTCAATACTAACTCTGAAGTAGCCACCGGTGACGGTATAGCTTTAGCCTTCGAAGCCAGGGCAGAGATTGTAGATATGGAATTTTTCCAGTTTCACCCTACTGCTCTACGCTTGCCCGGGGTAACCCCCTTTCTTATATCTGAGGCTGTCAGAGGTGAGGGAGGGGTACTGCGCAACGTAGAGGGTTATTGTTTCATGCGTGACTATACGCCAGAGGGTGATCTGGCACCACGAGACGTAGTGGCTCGTAGCATACTGTATGAGATGGAAAAAACAGGCTCGGACAGAGTCTTCATTGATGTTACTCATTTACCACCCAATGTTATTACTACCCGGTTCCCTCATATATACCGGTTCTGCCTGGACCATGGTCTGGATATTATCAAGGGTCTGATATCAGTGGCACCGGCGGCTCACTACATGATGGGTGGCATTAAGACCAATAACTGGGGTGAAACCAATATAGCCGGGTTATTCGCCGTCGGTGAAGTTGCCTGCACCGGTGTCCACGGTGCCAACCGTTTAGCCTCAAACTCAATGCTCGAAGTGCTTGTATTCAGTAAAAGAATTATGGAAAAGACCGGGGAGGGAGCCAAGAAGAGGACACCTGCTGCCAGCCAACACAGGGAAGACCGCTACCTATTGAGCCAAAGGCAGGTGGCCAGGTCTGTGCCTGCCCCTAGCCATTCTACCCTACAACAATTGCTCTGGGATAAAGTAGGCATTATACGTAACAAGGAAAGTCTGGTTGAGACAGCAGATACTCTGGCTGCTTGGCAGAAGTCTTTGCCCAAGCCTACAGACCGCCCTTCTTATGAATTAAGTAATTTGGCCTTAACTGCTCGTTTGATAACTGAGGCAGCCCTGATGAGAGAAGAAAGCCGTGGTGCCCATTTCCGCTCTGATTTTCCCCAGAGTTTACCTCAGTGGCAACGCCATATCGTATTTACATCGAGATGAGACGCAGGAAAATCAGGCGTTTCCCCTTATCAGGGATGAATTGAAGGGGGTGAGGTAGGTGAATAAATCCCAACTTCCTGAAGAGCAAATAGACACTATTATAGACCTTGCCTTGGCGGAGGATATAAGCCATGGTGATGTGACCAGTGAGGCTTTAATACCACCAGGCCTGCAGGGCAAGGCAGCCATACTGGTTAAAGAGAAGGGAATAATAGCTGGCGGTGATGTAGCCAAGCGGGTGTTTTTCAGGGTTGACCCATCGCTTCAAGTTGAAGTGTTTATCGAAGATGGGACGGGGATAAAACCCGGGGATATAGTCGCTACCATTTTCGGTAATGTACGCAGCATCCTCAAAGCCGAGCGGGTAGCTCTCAACTTCTTGCAGAGGCTGAGTGGTATCGCCTCTCAGACAGCCCAGTATGTAGCCAAAACGCGTGGCTCTGGTGTTAGTATCACTGATACTCGCAAAACAACCCCGGGTCTCAGGTTGCTGGAAAAGTATGCGGTGCGCAGGGGTGGTGGACAAAACCATCGCTTTCACCTGGGTGATGGTATTCTAATTAAAGATAATCATCTCTCAGCACTCCGTGCCTTGGGCATGAGCTTAAAGGAGATTGTAGCTAAGGCTAAACAGAATGCTCCTAAGGGACTAAAGGTTGAGGTGGAGGCTAAGACTGTCCAGGAAGCTCTGGATGCTGCTGAAGCCGGGGCAGATATAGTCATGCTGGATAATATGAGTGTTGATGAGATGCGCCGTGCCGTGAGCCTAATCTCAGGTCAGGTTAGAATTGAAGCTTCAGGTGGCATCACCTTAACCAATGTTCAGGCTGTGGCTGAAACTGGTATCGACTTTATCTCAGTGGGAGCCCTCACCCATTCTCCTAAAGCCCTGGACATCAGCCTCGAACTTGAGCCGCAGACCTTAAAGCTTTTCTAGGCTGTTTCAGCCGGAGCAAGTCCGTGAGCGGCCAGCAGGGCTGTATTTGACATAATATCATTGGTAGCACCGTCAACTATTACTTGACCGTGGTCAAGAACTACCGTCCGTGGGCACAGAGCACGAACCAGTTCCAGGTCATGAGCGGCAACTATCTTAGTCATCGGCAACCTTTTCAGTAAGCCAATCAAAGACCACTTGCTCCGCGGGTCAAGATTGCTTGTTGGCTCATCAATTACCAGAATCTCCGGGCTCATTGACAGGACGGTAGCGATAGCGATGCGTTTCTTTTCCCCGATGCTTAAATGATGGGGTGAGCGCTGCTCATAGCCAGTCATCCCTACCCAGTCAAGGGCTTTGGCTACTGACTGGCGGACCTCCGCTTCAGAATAGCCCATATTAATCGGACCAAAGGCAACATCATCAAATACGGTAGGTGAGAATAGCTGGTCATCTGGACTTTGAAATATTAACCCTACCTTGCTTCTGACCCACCTGAGGTTTTTATCATTAACCTGTCTGCCGAGTATCTTCACTGTTCCGTTGCTCCGCAGGATACCATTCAGGTGGAGCAACAGCGTGGATTTACCGGCTCCATTGGGGCCAATGAGTGCTACCGATTCTCCCTCATATATAGTCAAGGTGATACCAGCTAAAGCCTGCTGGCCATCAGGATAACTGAAGGAGAGATTTTCAACTCTTACTATCTTGTCCACGCCGCCTCCTTAGG
>Ga0114930_10005809_pt1 | contig 10057 bp, 1 predicted proteins | sample AnhtaG_FD_87300 | JGI IMG/M metagenome (GOLD analysis project Ga0114930, IMG submission 87300) | Deep subsurface microbial communities from Anholt, Denmark to uncover new lineages of life (NeLLi) - Anholt_01485 metaG | ecosystem: Environmental > Aquatic > Marine > Oceanic > Sediment | place... | reverse complement strand
TCCAGATCCTTATTGATGAAGTGGATCACGTCAACCTCGCTGGTATGACGCGCGGCGGTGTCGCCCACATGCAGATACTTCGGATCGCCGGTCCTGGCGAATTGAACCAGCATGTGTTTGGGTGTATCGTACTCGTGATTTCCCCAGTTGCAGTTGCGCTCACCCCACCAGTCGCCCCAGTTCATCGCCCCATAATCTCGCTGCAGCTCTATTGATTCGCAATAGGCGTCGAAAAGGTTCTCGGCCCACTCATCGTATTCGGCCATGCCGGGGCTGCCGGCAGCGGCGATCTCACCCCACACACCGCTAGCAATAGCCTGCGTCGGATCAGCAGCAGGTACCAATGGGGCGTTGGCAGCTTTTGCCAGAGAAAAGCCGTCCCCGTCAAGGTCCAGCCATACTTGCCAGCGTCTGGCCTGACCGGTCCTCAGGCGATAGCAGTCATTCTCGAACAGATAATCGTGTTTGTACCACGGCTGCATGTGGTCGAAGGTGCCTGGCTCGAATCGAGGCAAAAGACCTATCTTGAGAGAACTGGAATCCACCTCCAGGCTTTTGGGCCATTGCTGCCAGAAGTCACGCAGAGCCACTGCCATGGCCCCCTCATCATCATTGATTTCAGCCCATCCCGGAGCCCTCGAGCCTTTGCCCGAAGCGCCCTCAAGCACATAGTTCTCATCATCAATCTGAAACAAGCGCACGGCAGATTGGGCTTTGCCGCTCCAACCGGGCTGGCCCCCGAGGGCGGCAGAGCAGATTCCTTTCAGTGGGGCCATTTCGAGTCTGACTTCGCGTACTCGCTGAATCATGCCATCTTCCCCATCAATGAGGATCAACGGTTCAACGAGGACCCTTGATAGACCGGCAAAGAGCGATGCCCACACCCGGAAGCTGAAGAGACGTTCTCCTGCCGCATTTCGGAAAGAGCCCGTCAGAGCAAGCGTCGAGCGCAATTGTCCCTCGGTCTCAACCGTGACAGATTCGGCAGCGGCATGGTAATCCTGACCGTCACAGTCCGTCACGGAAAAACCGATATCAAGGCGGCCGGAAATACGAAGTAGCCCGCTTCCCGCTGCGGCCAGCTCCACATCGCCGGATTTCAGGGAGGCTGCCGAGCCGTGGTTTACCTCCACCGCGACGCTATGATCGGCTGGCGAGACATCGCCACCCCACGCAAGCGTATAACTCTGTGTGCCATTGGCCGGCGGCTCGGCTTGAAAGTCAAGCAGGACCCACCGGGCGCTCTCGTCTTCCCAACGAGCAATCACGGAGGTCTGGCAGGGCAGCGCTTGTCCATTGGCGTCACGGAGGATGAACTGCGCGCCTTCTACAGCAGCAGCTTTGGGAAGGGGCACGCCGCCTCTGACAGGCCGCAGCAGTTTCAAGCCTGTACTGTCCTGAACGGAAATGCTGAGTTGTTCCATCCGTTGCCCGCTTCCTTTGCCCTCTACTCTAATCTTGCATCTGCCCAGGCGGCGTGATCGCAACTGATACCATCGCCGGCATCAGTGCAGTATAGCCGGAGCTTGCCAGCGCCCGAGATGTCCACCGAGATCGCGAGCGGCTCATCAGGCCCGCGCATGACCGGCGAGGTGTACCGCGTTTCCCATGTGTCATCCGCTCCCACCTGCACTTTGAAGACAACGCTTCCGGCCCCGCCGGCCGTATCATCAATGCCGATCACGGCGCGCAACAGCTTCGCCCCCGCTGCCTGTGTCAGATCGTAGATTACCTCGGAGTATCCCGCGTCCGGCCCCGCGCCGCCGGCTTTCGGGTGCGTGTGCAGGCCCCTGTCGTACAGATCGCCGCGCATCTGAAGAATATTGCCATAGTAGTCCGTATCCTTGCGCAGCCCACCGTGGACCCGGGAGCTTATCTCCTTCAGATCACTTAGATACACTGCATTCTCCGGCACTGGAAGCTGCTTTCTATAGGACAGCGAGAAGGAAGTGTTCCCTCGGTCCACTGCAAGGTCGTCGAGGGCGACGGTAACAGTGTGGCGCGCCGGCGCCTGTTCCGGCTCGTCGGCCAAAGCGCGGCCCAGAGCAACTTCAATGACAATGGACTTGCGGTCGTCGGGCGCAATGCGGACCTCGACCAGATCGCCCTCGCCATCAATTCTCTTCCCATCCAGACTGACGGCGATGGATTTCTCATCTATCGGGTTGTGCTCATCTTCAGCTTCCAGGACCAGCTTTTGCGGCGTGGGAATTCTGCCCAGGTCCAGAACCGGCTCGAGTTCCAGCGGCTTGTCATCGAGCAGGACTTTCGTTATCTGCGGCGGGCCGCTGTCTGGGAGCTGTAACCAGTCGGGCTTATTCGTCAGCAGCCACGTTGTCTGCCCCGTACTCTCTACACTTAGAGTCGCCACGCCCTCGTCGGCATCGAAAGCTGCCTCGGCCTTTTGCCATTTGCCGTCGCCAGTCCGGGCCCAGATGTCGCCGCCTTTGGTCGACATGGTGAGCTTGACTGGACCAGTGGCACGCATGCAATACCGCTGAAATCCCGACTGCTGATCGGCACTGCTCTCCCGCCGCCACGCCAGTTCGCTCGGGACAGTTACAGATTGTCCCGGTTCGATGGCGTAGATGGTGAACCAGTCACCTGCCTCGATGCCATCGGCTTTGAAATTGACATCCTCGACCACGTCCATCGTCATTCGGTCACTGCCAGTGTGGGCGATGGTGTAGGCTCGCCCCCGTTCCGGGAACCAGGCCTTAGCTCCGCGCCACCACGGGCTGTTGATGCCGGCCCAGAGCTGGCGGTTGCTATTCAGGCGATTCGGCTTGTCGGGGTCGGTGAAGTTGACCTGATACCAGCCCATCGAAAATGGCGCGTGATTTGCCAGGTCCACGCGCAGAAGACCGGCAGGAAGCCGTGTGACCTTCTCGATCTCGTAGGCTTCATTGTGACCGTTGATGACAGCGATGGATATCTGTCTGCCTGCCAGGTTCGCGCCCAGGGGCCAGGGGGCATCCGGTCGCACGATGACAGCACTTTCCGTGCGGGTGCCGGTGAGGTCGCCGATTAAGTCCACGATGGTGCCCTTGAAATCCCCCGATATGCTCGCAGAGAACTTGCCAGACTTCAGCGTGGTCCCGCGCACCATGTTGGCTTCGATCACTTCGCCACGGGCGTCTGTCCGCACCAGGGCATATTGCGCGTCTGTTGCTAGGCCGTCCCCGAAGCTGACCTCCCCCGGCTCGGCCTGGAAGACGACGGTATCGGTATGCCCGCCCGCCATCGTCAGCTTGAGGGCCACTACCTCCTGCGGCGTCCCCGGCAATGGCGCCACGTCCTTGATGGCGGACTGCTCGCCCTCGCGGAAGCCTTCGAGAATGTGCAGATAGGTGCTCTTGAGGATCGCGTCATTCTGTCCTTCGCCGAGCGTGCGGCTTTCGATCAGATAGTCCCAGGCATCCTTGAAGCCAACGTTCTTGTTGACGCTCTTGTTGCCGGGCAAGGGCTGGTTGATCCTGGCTATCCACGGGCTCTTGCCCCGCAGAAGCGTCGTCTCGTCGTCCTGTCCGAGGCCGATGAGACGGAGGCGCACCTGGCCCACACCCTCGGGCAACGCACGACGCGTCTTTTCCCCGGACGCCTCGAATGGCGCATAGGCCGCGTAGTCGGTCTTCCAGGTGAGACCCCAAAGCCTGCCGACGGGTTGCAGCACTTGCACAGGCCGGACCTTATCGTAGAAGTCTCGGTGAGGCAGGGCGTCAACCGGCTGCCTGCTGAGCTTGGCCAGGCATGTTGCGAGGTCGGGCTCCTCGGAGGCAACGGCAGGCAGATTCTCTTCTGCAGGGTCTCCCCAGGCGCTCTGGTATAGGCCGTGGCGCTGGCCGCCGTTGAGGCGGAGGATGTCCAGAGCATAGGGCCGGCCGTCAGGGCCCTCCACTGCGAGGAGTGTGCGGCGGAATTCATCCACATCTACCCCCACACGCTCGAAGGAGTACAGGTCTCTGACATCCAACACCTGGAAGCCGGAGCCCGGTTCTCCGGGAGCCTCGCCACCTTTGAAGGTAATCAACTCCCCAAAGCCTTCATGATCGGACCAGCCGCGGCCGGTTCCCCGCTCGTTGACCGAGGCGGTGTTATGGGCGACATGACTGCTGGTCCAGCCGCGCCAATTAAAGTCACCCGGGGCCCTGGGCATGATCTCAAACATCTCACGCGGGTACGGCATGGAGAAGAGCGCCTGGATTTCGGGACGTGACTTGTTCAGAGGAGCAGCCTGCGAACCGGCACAATAGCCTCCCTCGCGCATGACAGGCACCCCGTCAACCCAGCACTCGATCCCAAGCTTGTCGGAGGTGCCGTGGAGAGACACACGGTCGTATGTCATGAAGACCTCCTGGCGGTGCCCCGGCCCGCCGACGCGCAGGATGCCGATGCCATATCCCGGCCAGTTCATGCTCGGCCGCTGCTCGTTCTCTCTGACCTTATCCGAATCGGTGAGGAAGCCAGGGTGAAAGGCATATATATGCTGATCCGCAAACTCAAGCGGCAGGCCGCGGACAGTGTACAGTTTCCGCCACTCACTTTCGGCGGGGCCAAAGAAGGGATTATCCTTGAGAAAATCAGGCGCGAACTCCAGCCAGCCTTTAGGGTCGGCCATGTATTTGTAGTAGCGTCCGAGCATCGCCATGTAATTGGGCGCGCCCTCCCCGTTCATGCCATCGTGGTAATGATGGTTGTACAGAACGCACTCCTGGTGCCCGGCGGCAAAGTCGAACAGGTATTCGTCCTGAAGCAGGATACCCAACATCATCAAGTCGGTGTAGGCGCCATCCTGATAGTCGGATTGGAGGGGAAATGTCTCGAAAATCATGGCCAACTCGCGCATCAGCTTCTTCATGATCTTAGCGTCGAGTGCCTCGGGATCACCGTACTTCTTCTGGGAGTAGTACTTAAAGGTGGGATGGTGGCGAACGCGCGCAAACGGTTCGACCCAGATCAGTTCCTTGCCCTGAAAGATCCAACCGCGACTGATGTTGGGCAGGCGACGGTTCCACCGGGATTTGTTCCCGGTCGTCTCGGCGCGGACGGGGCGCGGTATCGCCTCCCACTCGGCACGGGTCAGCGGCTTACCGTCCGTGCCGGTAGCTAACTCGTTGTGATACGACAACGGCAGCCCGTAGTACACGTCCGCCACGCGATCCAGCAGAACTGCGAGCTTATGAACGTGAAGCGGGTCGCTGCTCTCCTGAAATTGGCGCATTAAGCCAACGGCCCGGCCACCCATTCCGGCCCATCGGTAGTACGCAGTCATCGTGCCCGGAAAGATCTGCCACTTTACACCCTCGTCATCCGTGAAGGTGTAGCCCGGAACTTCTTTCACCGTTCCGTCGAGGTGCAGGAATTTGGCCGTGCTGTTCGGGCGCAGTTTGTAGTCGTCAGGCATATCCTCCTCTCGTTCGTACAAATCCTGATGGCAGCACGGGGTCTGCGCATGGTAGGGGTTCTCGGGGTCCACTACGGCATACTGATACGTGTGCGCCTGGAGGTCGCCGCAGAAGGGGCAATAGGTGATCATGACACCTTCAGCTTTGCGCTTGCCAGGATCCCCTTCCAGGACGCGCCCGTATGGTGAAATGTGATCGGGAATGTAAGCGGCCACCTCGTCATCAGGAGGGTCCGCCTTGGAATAGGTCTCGTAGGCTTCTTCAGGAGGCAGAGGCTCGTGGTACTTCTCCCATTTGGCAATCTGCTTGCGCGTCCATTCAGCCATGAACTCATCAGGGGGTGTCATGGGTATCGTTCTGCCAGGTATCAGCTCCGCCACCTTCTCCGCGCGGTCCGGGGCGTGCCACGAGTATGGCGTCTCCGCAGCGTATGCTAGTGAAACCAGAGCCGATAGTACCAGCATGGCCAGAACCGTAGCGAGTGCGCTGACACACACTCGTGCGCGATTCGCACTTCCCGTAAGCTCACTCAGGGCCTCAATCCGCAATTGCAGGTCGGACATCAGACTCCCTCCAAGTCGTGCCAGGATGTGCCGTTATGTCTATTCGAGACGTGCGTCAGCCCACACGGCGTAATCTGCACTGATGCCATCCCCCGTGTCCTTGCAGAAAAGCCTTAGTCGGCGTGCGCCCGTAATGTCAATTGCGATGGCGACCGGTTCGTCAGGCCCGTACATGGCCGCCGAGGTGTATCTCGTCTCCCATTCGCCATCCTTGTCCACCTGCACCTCGAAGATAACCCCGGTTGGCCGAGCCCCGATGTAGTTATCACAGATTCCGATCACCGCGCAGAATCTCTCGCGCGCAGGGCCTTGCGGCAAGTCATAGATAATCTCAGAGTACGCTGTCCCAGTCGCGTATTCGGGGCCCGCATAGAGACACTTCAGGTACGGCACACCACGCATCTTCATCGGATTGCCGAAATAGTCGGTGTCTTTCTTCAACCCGCCGTGAACTCGCGCACTGAGCGCCTCCATGTCGCTGAGGTAGAGCGCATTGTCCGCAATCTTGATTAGCTTGCTGTACGACACTCGCAGATTGGTCGCCACCTGGTCAACCGCAAGGTCATCGAGGCTGACCTCGACCGTATGCCGCACCGGCTGGGCTTCGGGCTCTCCAGCAAGCGCCTGCGCCAGATCGATCTCAATCGTGACTGCCCGTGGATCCTCGGACACCGCTTGTACCTGAACCAGGTTGTCGTCGCCATCTATCTTCTTGTCATCCAGGGTAACGGTGATCGAGCTCATATCAATCGCGTTGTCATCATCATTCACTTCAATGACCAGGCTTCTTGGGGATGTGATCCTGCCCAGGTCCAGGACTGACTTCGGCTCCAACGGCTTGCCGTCCAGGAGAATCTTCGTAATCTGTGGCGGGCCGCTGTCCTGCAGCTTGAGCCACGACGGCTTGTTGGTTACCAGCCAGACTGTCTGGCCTGCGGTATCGTTTTCAGGCATCGTGATCGTCGCCGTTCCCTTCCCTACATTCAGAACACTCGCGGCCTGCTGCCATTTGCCCTCAGCGGCCCGACACCATATATCACCCTTCCCCGCGGGCATGGTGATCGTCGCAGCGCTCGTAGCCCGCAGACAGTAGCGGGTCGGCTCGTCCGTGCCACGCGACGCGCGGTCCTGATGTCGCAACGGCTCTCGACGCCACGCAAGCTCCCCGGAAACAGTGACCTCCAGCCCCGGCTCGACGGCGTAAACGGTGAACCAATCCCCGAGCTTGACACCTTCGGCCGCAAGATCAACGTCCTCAACCAGCTCCAGGTCCATAGCGCCCTCTGTGCCATTGCAGCTATCAGTGGTTTTGAACGTATAGGTCTCTCCCAGCTTAGGAAACCAGACTTTGAGACCGTGCAGCCAGGACGTGTTAATCCCGGCTGAGAAGGGGCGATTGGTCTTGAGGCTGTTGGGGCGCTCGGGGTCCAGTTGCGCCACCTGGTGCCAGCCCGCAGCAAATGGCGCATGGTTGGCAAGGTCCGCCCGCAGCAGGCCGTCAGGCAGTTCCGTAACCTTCTGAATCGCGTATGCCTCGTTGCTGTCTGAGCGGAGGGGATTGGTCACGCGTATCAACATCTGTTTGCCGGCCAAGGCCTCCCCCATCGGCCACGGGCCATCGGGCCGCACGATAAGCGCACTCTCCATGCGCGTCCCCGTCAAATCGCCGATCAGGTCCACAATGGTGCCCGTCAGGTCGCCCGACGACTGCACGGCGAATCTGTCGCACCTCAGGAAGGTTCCCCGTACCATACTCACCTCCACAACCTCCCCGGCTGCGTCCCGTCGCACCAGCGCATAACGGGCGTCGGTTTCCACTCCATCGTTGAAGCTAACGGTGCCCGGTTGTGGCTGGAATATCACGCTGTCGGTATAGCCGCCGGCCAACTCCAGCTTGAGCGCCACAGTGTCCGTCGGCCCTTCTACGGGCACCAACCGCTCCACGCTCTCGATCACCGACTTCTCTCCTTCCTTGAAGCCCTCCAGAATATGCAGGAAGGTGCTGTCGAGGGTTTCATCCTGCCGGTCTTCGCCGGTGGTGCGACTCTCGATGAGGAAGTCGCAGGCATCCAGGAAGCCAACGTTGCCATCAATCATCTTGTCCTCCGGCAGCGGCTGGCGTATCCAGGCCACCCAGGGCCCCTTTGCCCTCAAAAGCTGTGTGTCGCCTTCCTGTTGCAGCCCGATCAGGCGCAGCCGCACGTGGCCTACGTCATCCGGCAGCGGCCTGACAAACGGCTTGCCCTCCGGGTCTCGCGGCGCATAAGCCGCATAGTCGGTCTTCCACGTCAACTCCCACATTGCAGGCGCCGATCCTAGTTTTTCGATATGTCTGACCTTCTCGTAGGCTCCGTAACGCGGCACCGAGTCCGCGGGCTTGTCCCCTAGAAGTGCCTTGGCCAGATTGGTCTCCGTTGAGGCGACCGGCGGCAGCTTGTCTTCTGCGCGCTCAGCCCAGGCGCTCTGATAAAGCGCGTGTCTTTGCCCGCCCCGGAGCTTCAGAACGTCCACAACGTACGGGCGGCCGTCCACCCCCTCGACGGCCAAAAGTGTACGCCGAAAATCGCTGACCTCAACGCCGATGCGGTCAAATGAATCGTGATCTGTCGCATCCAGGACCTGAAAGTGTGCGCCCAACTCCCCGGGCGATTCCCCGCCTTTGAAGGTTATCAGTTCGCCGAAGCCCTCGTTGTCAGACCAGCCCCGGCTGGTGCCCAGTTCATCCACTGAGACGATATTCTGAGCCAGGTGACTGCTCGCATACTCCCGACACCACCTCGGCGGGGTGGTATTCGCTTGGACGATTTCTTTCGGATAGTCCAGCGCGCGGAACGCTTTGATCTCCGGTCTGGCCTCATCAAGCACCGCGCTGTGCCAGTCTGCCGCGTACCCGCCCGGCCGCATCACCGGTACGCCATCCACCCAACACTCGATACCAAGCTTGTCGGAGCAACCGTGCAGCGAGACTTTGTCATAGCTGAGGCGAACCTCCTGCCTGTGGCCCGGGCCGCCGACTCGCAGGATGCCGACTCCAAAGCCGGGCCAGTTCATACTGGGCAGCTTCTCATTGGCACTAACTTTCGCTCCATCCGTGCTGAAGCCGCGGAAAGGCCACATGTGCTGGTCGGCAAATTCCAGGGACAGCCCTCGAACCGTGTGCAGCTTCTCCCATTCGGTGCTTGCCGGCCCGAAGAACGGATTTCTCTCAACAAAACCAGGCTCAAACTCCAGCCAGCCTTTGGGGTCCTGCATGTAGCGGTAGTAACCGCTGAGCATCGCCATATAGTTGGGCGCGCCCTCGCCGTTCATGCCATCGTGATAGTGGTGGTTGTACAGGGTCAATTCCTGGCATGGAGCGGCGAAACCAAACAGGAACTCATCCTCCAGAAGGATTCCCAGCATCATCAGGTCCGAGTAATTCGCCTCCTGGTAGTTGGATTTCAGCCTTTGGGAGAATACGCTCTCAAACATCAGCTTGAGTTCCCGCAGCAGCTCGGTCATGATCTTGCGATCCAGCGCGTCAGGGTCGCCGTACTTTTTCTGGGAGTAATACTTGAAAGCCGGATGGTGCCGCACCCGCGCAAATGGCTCGACCCAGATGTGCTCCTTGTACATGTTCAGCCAGCCTACGCTGCCAGTCGGCTGCCGACGGTTCCAGGGACCGAGGTACGATCGCTCAAATATCGCCGGACGCGGCACTACTTCCCACTCGGCCCGGGTCAGGGGTTGGCCATCCTTACCGTTTGCCAGCTTGTTGTTGGCCGATAATGGCAGGCCGTAGTAGGCATCGGCAACCTCATCCAGAATGACCGCTATCTTGTGCGCGCATACGGGGTCGGCGGTGCTCTTGAACTGCTTCATGTAGTTGACGACCATGTTGCTGCCGACCTGAAGCCAACGCCTGTGCGCAAAGATAGTGCTGATGAACAGTTGCCACTCCACGCCGTCCTTATCCGTGTAGGTGCAGGCCGGTACCTCTTTGACGGTATCGTCGAGGTGGACGAACTTCACGGTGCTGTCGGGCCGCAGCTCATAGTCCGGCGGGAAATCCTGCTCGCGTGCGTAGAGGTGCTTGCCGCAGCATTTCGT
>Ga0114930_10005808_pt1 | contig 10058 bp, 8 predicted proteins | sample AnhtaG_FD_87300 | JGI IMG/M metagenome (GOLD analysis project Ga0114930, IMG submission 87300) | Deep subsurface microbial communities from Anholt, Denmark to uncover new lineages of life (NeLLi) - Anholt_01485 metaG | ecosystem: Environmental > Aquatic > Marine > Oceanic > Sediment | place... | reverse complement strand
TGCCGACCTACCTGACGGCGCGACGGCTGATCGCGAGGGCGGAAGCGTTCGCGAAGCGGCGCGGCTAGTGCGGCGCTGATACGACCTGCAGCTTGCCTTCGGCCACGGCGATGCGGGATTCGACCGCCGCGCGCTCGTCGTCGCTCTTGGCGGCGGCGAGATCGTCGGCCAGGTCCTTGAGTTCCTGCTCGACCTGGGCGCGGTCGATCTCCGCCACCGGCTGGGCGACCTCGGCCAGCACGGTCAGCCGCTCGGGCGTCACCTCGGCGAAGCCGCCGGCGACGAAGATGCGGTCGGTCACCTTGTCGGCCTCGTACACCTCGATCACGCCCGGGCGCACGCCCGAGATCGCCGGGGCGTGGCCGGGCAGGACGCCGAAATCGCCCTCCGCGCCCGGCACCACCACCATCTCGACCGCGCGCGACAGCAGCAGCCGCTCGGGCGCCACCAGCTCGAATTCGAACTTATCGGCCATCGCTGAAGCCCGCCCCCGTCACCGCGCCGTCACGCCGCCTCGGCCGCCATCTTCTTGGCCTTCTCGACCGCTTCCTCGATCGTGCCGACCATGTAGAACGCGGCCTCGGGCAGGTCGTCGTAGTCGCCCTTCACCAGGCCCTTGAAGCCGCGGATCGTGTCCTCGAGCTTCACGAACACGCCGGGCGTGCCGGTGAACACCTCGGCCACGTGGAAGGGCTGCGACAGGAAGCGCTGGATCTTGCGCGCGCGCGCGACCGTCAGCTTGTCCTCCTCGCTGAGCTCGTCCATGCCCAGGATGGCGATGATGTCCTGCAGCGACTTGTAGGTCTGCAACACGCGCTGCACGTCGCGCGCGACCTGGTAGTGCTCCTGACCCACCACGCGCGGGTCGAGGATGCGGCTGGTCGAATCGAGCGGATCGACCGCGGGATAGATGCCGAGCTCGGCGATCTGGCGCGACAGCACCGTGGTGGCGTCGAGGTGCGAGAACGAGGTGGCGGGCGCCGGGTCGGTCAGGTCGTCGGCCGGCACGTAGATCGCCTGCACCGAGGTGATCGAGCCCTTCTTGGTGGTGGTGATGCGCTCCTGCAAGGCGCCCATGTCGGTGGCGAGCGTCGGCTGGTAGCCCACCGCCGAGGGGATGCGGCCGAGCAGCGCCGACACCTCGGAGCCCGCCTGCGTGAAGCGGAAGATGTTGTCGATGAACAGCAGCACGTCCTGGCCTTCCTCGTCGCGGAAGTACTCCGCGAGCGTGAGGCCGGTGAGGCCGACGCGCGCGCGCGCGCCCGGCGGCTCGTTCATCTGCCCGTACACCAGCGCCGCCTTCGAGCCCGGGCCGTCGAGCTTGATCACGCCCGACTCGATCATCTCGTGGTACAGGTCGTTGCCCTCGCGCGTGCGCTCGCCCACGCCGGCGAACACCGAATAGCCGCCGTGCGCCTTGGCGATGTTGTTGATCAGCTCCATGATGATCACGGTCTTGCCGACGCCGGCGCCGCCGAACAGGCCGATCTTGCCGCCCCTGGCGTAGGGCGCCAGCAGGTCCACCACCTTGATGCCGGTCACCAGCACCTGGGCCTCGGTCGACTGGTCCACGAACTCGGGCGCGGACTTATGGATCGGCGAGCTCTTCTTGGCCTTGACCGGCCCGCGCTCGTCCACCGGCTCGCCGATCACGTTGACGATGCGGCCGAGCGTCTCGGGGCCGACCGGCACGGTGATCGGCCCGCCGGTGTCGGTCACCTTCTGGCCGCGCACCAGGCCGTCGGTCGTGTCCATGGCGACGGTGCGCACCGTGTTCTCGCCCAAGTGCTGCGCCACCTCGAGCACCAGCTTGGCGCCGCGGTTTTCGGCGTGAAGCGCGTTCAGGATCGCCGGCAGCTCGCCGTCGAAACGCACGTCCACGACGGCGCCTAGGACCTGGGTGATGCGCCCGGTCGCGTTCCTTGCGGTCTGAGTTTCGGCCATCGCTTGCTCCTGCTCGGATTCCTAGACCGCCTCGGCGCCGGAGATGATCTCGATCAGCTCCTTGGTGATCATCGCCTGGCGGGTGCGGTTGTAGTTGAGGGTAAGCCGGTTGATCATGTCGCCCGCGTTGCGCGTGGCGTTGTCCATCGCGGTCATGCGCGCGCCGTTCTCGCTGGCGTTGCTTTCCAGGAGCGCGCGGAAAATCTGCACGCCGAGATTGAGCGGCAGCAGCTTGGCCAGGATCTCGGCCTCGTCGGGTTCGTACTCGTAGACCGCGAGGTCGGCCCCGGCGGCCTTCGCGCCCTCCTCGCCCGGCGGCGCGAAGGGGATGAGCTGCCGGTCGGTCACCACCTGGCTGATGGCCGATTTGAAGCGGTTGTAGACCACGTGGACTACGTCCACCTCGCCGGCCTCGAACATATGGGCCGCGCGCTGCGCCACGGCCTGCGCGCGGTTGAAGTCGATGACGCGGCCCAGCTCGTCGCTGCCCGGGACGATCAGGCCGCCCATGTCGCGGCGCAGGATGTCGCGCGCCTTGCGCCCGACGCCCAGGATCTTGACGGTCTTGCCCTCGGCCAGCAGGCGCTTGGCCTTGTTGCGCACGTGGCGCGCGATCGCGCCGTTGAAGCCGCCGCAAAGCCCGCGGTCCGAGCTGACCGCGATCATGAGGTGCGTCCTGTCGTCGCCGCTGCCGACCAAAAGCCGCGGCGCGCCCTCGCTGCCGGCGAGGCTCGCCGCCAGCGAGCCCAGCATCCGCTCCATGCGCTCGGCGTAGGGCCGCGCGGCCTGGGCCTGCTCCTGCGCGCGCCTAAGCTTCGCCGCCGCGACCATTTTCATGGCCGAGGTGATCTTGCGCGTCGATTTCACGCTGTTGATGCGCAGGCGGAGGTTCTTCAGGCTCGGCATGGGCCTTCAACCCTGGTTTCGTTCGCCGCGGACCTATACGGCGAACTTCTGGGCAAAGCCGTCGAGGAACTTCTTGAGTTTGTCCTCGGTGCCCTGCGTCAGCTCGCGCTTGTCGCGGATTTCGGCCAGGATGTCCTGCGCCTTGGACTTGATCTCGGCCAGGAGCTGCTGCTCGAAGCGCGTGACGTCGGCGACCGCGACCTTGTCGAGGTACCCGCGCACGCCCGCGAAGATCGACACCACCTGTTCCTCGACCGGATAGGGCTTGAACTGCGGCTGCTTCAGCACCTCGGTCAGCCGCGCGCCGCGCGCCAACAGGCGCTGGGTCGCGGGATCGAGATCGGAGGCGAACTGCGCGAACGCCGCCATTTCGCGGTATTGCGCCAACTCGAGCTTGATGCGGCCGGCGACCTGCTTCATCGCCTTGATCTGCGCGGCCGAGCCGACGCGGCTGACCGACAGGCCGACGTTGATGGCCGGCCGGATGCCCTTGTAGAACAGCTCGGTCTCCAGGAAGATCTGCCCATCGGTGATCGAGATCACGTTGGTCGGGATGTACGCCGACACGTCGCCGGCCTGGGTTTCGATCACCGGCAGCGCGGTCAGCGAACCGCCTCCGTTGTCGTCGTTCATCTTGGCGGCGCGCTCGAGCAGGCGCGAATGCAGGTAGAACACGTCGCCGGGATAGGCCTCGCGGCCGGGCGGGCGGCGCAGCAGCAGCGACATCTGGCGGTACGCCACCGCCTGCTTCGACAAATCGTCGTACACGATGACCGCGTGCATGCCGTTGTCGCGGAAGAACTCGCCCATCGCGCAGCCGGTGTAAGGCGCGAGGAACTGCAGCGGCGCGGGCTCGGACGCCGTGGCGGCGACCACGATGGAATACTCCATCGCGCCGCTGTCCTCGAGCGTCTTGACGATCTGCGCCACCGTCGAGCGCTTCTGGCCGACCGCCACGTACACGCAGTAGAGCTTGCGCTTCTCGTCGCCCGTGGCGTTGACGGCCTTCTGGTTGATGAAGGTGTCGAGCGCGACGGCGGTCTTGCCGGTCTGGCGGTCGCCGATGATGAGCTCGCGCTGGCCGCGGCCGATCGGCACCAGGCTGTCGATCGCCTTGAGGCCGGTCTGCACCGGCTCGTGCACCGAGCGGCGCGGGATGATGCCCGGCGCCTTCACGTCCACGCGGCGGCGCTCGGCCGCCTTGATCGGACCCTTGCCGTCGATCGGGTTGCCGAGCGCATCGACCACGCGGCCGAGCAGGCCCTTGCCCACCGGCACGTCCACGATCGCGCCGGTGCGCTTGACCGTGTCGCCTTCCTTGATCGAGCGGTCGTCGCCGAAGATCACCACGCCGACGTTGTCGCTCTCCAGGTTCAGCGCCATGCCCTTGATGGCACCGGGGAACTCCACCATCTCGCCGGCCTGCACGCGGTCGAGCCCGTGCACGCGCGCCACGCCGTCGCCCACCGCCAGCACCTGGCCCACTTCCGCGACGTCGGCTTCCGACCCGAAATTCGCGATCTGCTGCTTGATGATTGCCGAGATCTCGGCGGCGCGGATGTCCATGGTCAGGCCAGTCCCTTCATCGCGAGTTCAAGCTTCTGCAATCTGGTCTTGAGCGAGCTGTCGACCATGCGCGAGCCGACGCGCACCACCAGCCCGCCGAGCAGCGACGGATCGACCTTGGTCTCGACCGAGACCTTGGCGCCCATCGCCTGGCGCAGCGCGGCGATCACCGCGTCGGCCTGGGCCTTGGTCAGCGCCGCGGCCGAGGTCACTTCGGCCGCGATCTCGCCGCGGCGGGCCGCCAGCGTGGCGAGGTAGGCGCGAATCATCGCCGGCACCGCGAACAGGCGGCGGTTCTGCGCGGCAAGGCCGATGAACTTCCGCGTCAGCGCGTCGGCGTCCATCTTCTCCAACACCGCGGCCATGGCGCGGCCCTGGTCCCGGCGGCCGAGCACGGGGCTGCGGATCAGGCGCGCGAGGTCGGCGCTTTGGACGATCAGTGCGGCGAGCGAGCGCAGGTCCTGGGCGACCCGGTCCAGGGCCTTGGCGTCGTCGGCCAATTCGTAGAGGGCGGCGGCGTAACGCTCGGCCAGACCCGCCATGCCCATGGATTCGGCAGCCACGTCTCAGTGCCCGTCCTGCGAGACAGAATTTTCCGGAAACGGAGCGGCTCGGAGGGCCCCAGGATAGGGCCTAACCCCTTGCCGCATAACGAACCGGCCCCTACGGGCGACCCCCGCCCGCAAGGCGCGCGATTGCTAGCATTTCCCTTTGTGCGGCGCAAGAAGTCGGGGTGGGAAAACCCGCGGCAATCAGCCGCTGGCAAGCCCTTGAACCGTCTGCCGGATTACCTGGAACGCGCGGGCGAGAACCATCTCCTTCCAGGGATCGGCGTCGGGGTAGAAGTGCTTGCGGATCGCGGCCTTGATGGCGCGGCCCTTGGGTGTGGCGAGCTGCTCGGGCCTGACCCCGCCGCGGTGCAGCCAGTGGTCCTCGCGGAACACGACGGCCCCGCGATCGCGCGGGTAGGTGCCGTACTCCAGCGTGACGAAGTTGAGCTCGACCCCGGGCAGCGCCCGCGCGTAGCCGAAATGCGTGAGCCCGTTGCGCGCCTGGCTCGAGGTCGTGCCGCTCGCCGATTCCGTGAGGCTGTCGCCGTACCACGCCCGGGCGCGCGCCAGCGCCGCGCTGTTCAGTTCGTGGTGGCAGATCGGCTCGCCGTAGCCGTGGGGCCCGAGGCCGGTGTGGAAATCCACGCCCGCCACGTGCTTGCGCCCGGCCAAGTAGCGCGCGCAGATCGCCTCGGTGGTCTTGCGCGACCAAGTAGGCCCGCTGCCGCCGTAGAACACGCCGTCGGGGTGGCGGTACTGCCCCGCCGAGTAGGCGGTGAAATAGGCGATGTCGCCGTGCTTGGCGCGATAGGCCTTGAGCTTCGCCAGCGCGGCCTCGAGCACCGGGCCCTCGATCTCCTTCGGCACGAAGGCGTCGGCCAGCTCGTCGTAGCCGGGGTTCTCGGGCAGGGTCTGCGAGAAATCCACGAAGTTGCGGTTCTGGTCCACGCCTTCCTCGGTCACGCGCCTGAGCCACGCGAAGCCGTGCGGGTTGATCGCGTGCACCAGCAATGCCGCCACGCCCCTCGGCAGCTTGCGCGCCGCATCGGACTTGAGCCACGCCACCTGGGCGCCCGAGCCGCAGAACCCCTCGACGCCGTGCGTGCCGGAGATCAGCACGGCGACGTTCGCCGCGTCCTCCGGCCCCAGCCACGCCGCGTCGGTGGACAGGCTTTCGCCCTTGGGGCCCTCGTTGGGGTTGTCGTAGCGCGCGAGCGCCGCGCCCGCGGCCTTGGCGGCGGCCAGGAACCTGTCGCGTGCTTCGACGTAGTCGGCGGAGAACGAGGAAAGGTCCATGCGGCTCTCTATGGTTTACGTGTCAGCAGGGCGTGGATGAGTATACCGGCGGCCACGGAAACGTTCAGCGACTCGACCCGACCGCCGGGAATGGCGACCAGCTCGTGCGCCGCGCGCTCGGCCGCGGGCGAAAGCCCGGTCTCCTCGTTGCCGAGCACGAGGGCGGCCGGGCGGCCGTCGCGCGCCAGTGCGTCGAGCGGCTTGCCGTGCGGCGAGGCGGCGATCACGCGGTAGCGCCGCCCGAGCTCGCTCAGGAACCGGGCCAGCGCCCCCGCCTTCCCCTGCGGCCGCCAGAGGGTCACGAACTCGAACCCGCCCTCCGCCACGCGGTAGGAAGCGGGCGACGGCAGCGCCTGCTCCGGCCGCTCCGACAGCACGATGTGCTCGACGCCCAGGAATGCGGCGGTGCGCACGATGGCGCCGAAATTGTGCGGGTTGGACACGCCGTCCATCGCCAGCACGGGCAGGCGCGCTTCGGCCCAGGCCGCGACCTCGCCCGCGCCCGGGGTCCTGGGCGCGCGCGGCGCCACCGCCGCGACGATGCCGCCGTGGTGCAGCGTGCCGGCGATCTTCGCCAGCTCCGCGTCCTCCTTGACCGCGTAGGCGCGGCGGCGCTGCGCGAGGTGGCGGCAGATATCGCCCGCCGCCGGGGCCATCGCGCGGTTGAGGAAGAGGCGCTGAATCGCGTCGGGATCGCGCTGGAACAGCGCCATCACCGCCCGCGCGCCGCTGACCTTGAGCGTATCGTCCGCGGGCGCGTATGGCGTGCCCGGCCGTCCAGGCTGCTTGAACGGAGAGTGTTGCTTGCGCGCGCGCCGCATGGCGACACCTGAGACGCACGCGCTCCGCGCGTCAAGGGCCGATGCGTCGAGGGCCGATGCTTCAAGGCGGGGCGCATTGACCGTGTTTGCGGCCGCCCTCTACCATGCCCGCGGGGGAAAACCGCCATGCGCCAGGACCGTTACGGCCTGCCTGTCAGCACGGGCTCCGATGCCGCGCTGGCCGCCTACGACCGCGCGGTGGAGCTGCACCTCTCCGCCAACGCGGGCGACGAGGCGTCGTTCGGGCAGGCGATCGCCGCCGACCCGGGCTTCGCCCTCGCGCATATCGGCCTGGCGCGCAGCCAATACCTGTTCGCCCGCGTCGCCGAGGCGCGCGACAACGCGAAACGCGCCGTTGAGTGCGTGGCGGCCGGTGCCGACCGCGAAAAGGGCCATGTGCGGGCGATCGGCCTGGCGATCGCCGGCAACCTGCCCGGCGCGCTCGACGCGGTGCGCGCGCATATTTCCCGCTGGCCGCGCGACGCGATGGTGCTGGCGCAGGCGCTCGGCGTCTACGGCCTGATCGCCTTCAGCGGCCGCAAGGGGCACCACGAGGAGCAGCGCGCGCTGCTCGACTCCCTGGCGCCGCAATGGGGCGAGGATTGGTGGTTCCTCGGCTACTGGGGCTGGTCGCACGCCGAAACCGGCGCAGCCCAGCGCGGCGGCGAACTGGTGGACCGGTCGCTCGCGCTCTATCCGCGCAACGCCCATGCCGCCCATGCCCGCTGCCACGCCCACATCGAATGCGGGCAGCCGGACAAGGGCTACGCGTTCGTGAAGGGCTGGCTGCCGCCCTACGCCGCGGCGAGCCTGATGCATTGCCATCTCTCCTGGCATGCCGCGCTGTTCGAGCTGGACCTCGGCAGGCCGGATGCGGCGTTCGCCCGCTACCTCGCCACCGTGCGCCCGTCCGTCTCGCGATGCGCGCCGATGCCGACGCTCGCCGACAGCGCCTCGTTCCTGTGGCGCTGCTCCTTGCGCGGCGCGGGACCGAAGCCGCTGCCGTGGGGCGAGGTGGCGCAGTACGCCGGGCAAAACTTCCCCAAGGCGCGCCTTGCATTCGCCGACCTGCACGCGGCGATGGCAGCGGCCGCCGCGGGCGACCGCGCGGCGCTGGAGCGGCGGGTGGAGGAGCTTGAGACCCTTTTGAAGGACGACAGGCTGCCGCAGGGGCCCGTGATCCCGCTGCTGTGCCGAATGCTCGGCGCGTTCGCGCGCGGCGACGACGCCGAGGCGCTGCGCTGCTACGCGATGGCGCGCAGCGACCTCGAACGCTGCGCCGGCAGCCACGCCCAGCGCGAGGTGTTCGAGGACACCGCGATCGCCGCGGCGTTGCGCGCCAAGCGCCGCGACACGGCGCGCGAGCTTCTGGAAGCGCGCTTGAAGCGCCGGCCCAGCGCCCGCGACGCGGCGGCGATGGGCCTGCTGGCCGCCGCTACATGAAGCTGTAAGGGTCGACGTCGACCTGCACGCGGGCGTCGCCGGTCACCGGCACCCGCTTCAGCCAATCCGACACCAGGGACTGGACATCCAGGCCGCGCGGCGCCTTGAGCAGCAGGCGGCGGCGATGCCGGCCGCGCAACAGCCGCAGGGGCGCCTCGGACGGCCCCAGGACTTCGACGCCCTCCAGGTGCGGCGCGGTGCGGGCGAGCGCCCGGGCGGTGGCGTCGGCGTGCCCGGCGTCCTCCGCCGAGACGATCAGCGCCACCAGCCGGCCGAACGGCGGCATGCCGTGGCGCTTGCGGTCGGCGGCCTCGGCCGCGAGGAAGCGGTCGCGGTCGCCTGCGACCAGCGCCTGCATCACGGGATGCCCGGGATCGGCGGTCTGCACCAGCACGCGGCCCGGCCGGTCGGCGCGGCCGGCGCGCCCCGCCACCTGGTAAAGGAGCTGGAAGCTGCGCTCGGCCGCGCGCAGGTCGCCGCCGCTCAAGCCTAGGTCGCCGTCGACCACGCCCACCAGGGTCAGGAACGGGAAGTGGTGGCCTTTGGCCACGATCTGCGTGCCGATCACGATGTCGATCTCGCGCTCGGTCACCGCGCGCACGAATTCGGCCGCCGCCTGCGGCCCGGTGATCGTGTCGCTCGCCATCACCGACACGCGCGCCTTGGGGAAAAGCTCGGCCACCTCCTCGGACAGGCGCTCCACGCCGGGCCCGCAGGCCGCTAGCTCCCCCGCCGTGCCGCAGGCCGGGCACGAATCGGGCGCGCGCACGGCGTAGCCGCAGTGATGGCATTGCAACTGACGGATCAGGCGGTGCTCGACCAGCCAGGCCGTGCATTGCGGGCATTGCAGGCGATGGCCGCACGACCGGCACAGCGTCAGCGGCGCGTAGCCGCGGCGGTTCAGGAACAGAAGCGCCTGCTCGCCCTGGGCCAGGGTTTCGCCGAGCGCGTCGCGCAAGGGCGGCGACAGCCAGCGCTGGCGCGGCGGACGGTGCCGGCGCAAGTCGACCGCGTGGATCTCCGGCAGCACCGCGCCGCCGTGGCGCGCGGGCAGGTGCAGGCGGTGGTAGCGGCCGGCATCGGCGTTGACCGAGGATTCGAGCGACGGCGTGGCCGAACTCAGCACGATGGGAATGCCGCCGAGATGCGCGCGGACCACCGCCATGTCGCGGGCGTGGTAGATCACGCCGTCCTCCTGCTTGAAGGCCTGGTCGTGCTCCTCGTCCACCACGATCAGGCCCAGGTTCGGATAGGGCAGGAACAGGGCCGAGCGCGCGCCCACCACCACGCCGGCGCTGCCGTCGCCGACCGCGCGCCAGTTCAACCGGCGCTGCTTGGCCGAGAGCTCGGAGTGCCATTCCACCGGCGGCGCGCCGAAGCGTTCGGCGAAGCGGTTGAGCCACGGCGCAGTCAGCGCGATTTCCGGCAGCAGCACGAGAACCTGTTTCCCGGCCCGGACCGCCGCCGCGATCGCCTCGAAATAGACTTCGGTCTTGCCCGAGCCGGTGACGCCGTCGAGCAGCGTGGCGGA
>Ga0114930_10005807_pt1 | contig 10059 bp, 7 predicted proteins | sample AnhtaG_FD_87300 | JGI IMG/M metagenome (GOLD analysis project Ga0114930, IMG submission 87300) | Deep subsurface microbial communities from Anholt, Denmark to uncover new lineages of life (NeLLi) - Anholt_01485 metaG | ecosystem: Environmental > Aquatic > Marine > Oceanic > Sediment | place... | reverse complement strand
GGGTGTCGCCTGTTTGGTTTGCCATTGGCCTCCAGCCTTTGGCAACCGAGGAACCGTATGAGGGAAATCTTCACGTACGGATCTGTGGGGAGGGCGCCGGGTGACCGGTGCCTTTACCCGGAAATAAGAACTGGAAACTATGACGTGACATATCATGCTGTTGAAGAAATGGCAGAGGACAAAATTGGGATTTTGGATGTTGAAAGTGCTGTTTTAAGCGGTAAGATTATAAAGAGACAAAAAAACGATCCTCGTGGTGTCAAATATGTAATAAAAGGATTAACCGGTGACCAATCTACACCAATAGGGGTAGTAGGTCGATTTAAAGAAACAGGCATTTTTCTGATCATAACCGTTTACGCAATCACTTAACAGGAGGTAAGACAAATGTATGGTTATAGTTGTGAATATTGCGGGGGCACTGTCAAAGAGCGACTGATAAAAAAAGAAGTCTTCAAGCACAAAAATGGCTTCGTTATGCTTGAAAATGTGCCCGTAGGAATATGCGATAAGTGTGGGTACCGATATTATCATTCAATGATATTGAAAAGAGTTGACGAAATCGCCGAGGGCAAGCGAGCTCCTGCGAGAACAGAAGCTATACCAGTTGCTCAGTTGGGATAAATATTTAAGAAGCCCGACGGCGTATAACAGAGCGTATCTAGCTTCGTGCCTTGAGCACTTCGCTCAAATCCCCATTCTGGTAACTTCAGATACGCTCGGAATTTTGTCTGAAATTCCGGCATGTGATTTTTTATGATAAGATGATTAATAAAAGACCCTGGGAGGAATAAATGGCTGAAAGATCGAAAGAAAAGATTCTTATCCCTTGATGATATAAAACATTACTGCAAGATTGTAACGTCCCTTCAAAAGACAATTGAAGTCCAGAAAACGGTTGATGAGATCTATCCAGAAGTGGAGAAGGATTAAAAACATTCGAGGATTCTTCATTTCACTTCGCGGCCCTATGTCATTTCTGGCAAGTTATAAGTTGTCCCCACATTTATGCTCATTGGATACGTAAGATAATGAAAATACGTGGTAATACCTACGCAATGATACTCCCGGAGAGAAATATGGAAAGATTTCTTAAAGAAAAGACATCCCGCCGGGCATTTTTGAGAAGATGCTGTTTGTTTTTAGCCTCTTTTGGAATTTATCCCGGCTTATTTGACTTATTGACCAAAAAGGCATGGGCAAAAGTGGACTCCTTCTCTTTACGAGAGGCAATGTTTTATAAAAGGCTCGCCAATAATATTGTTCGGTGCGGGGTCTGTTTCCGTCACTGTACACTGAAAGAAGGGGGAAGAAGTTTCTGCCGTAATAAAGAGAATATTGAGGGTCGACTCTATAATCTGGTCTACGGGAGGCCCTCAGCAGTGCATATTGACCCTATTGAAAAAGAGCCATCACTTCATATGCTTCCTGGAACAAGGATCCTTTGCTTTGGAACTGCGGGCTGCAATTTCCGCTGTAAATTCTGTCATAACTGGCACCTCTCCCAGAGATCAATTGAGGAGATGGAATACATCTATGACCTTTTGCCAGAAGATGCAGTTAAAATAGCCCTAAACAAGAGGATTCCCACCCTATCTTTTACCTATAATGAGCCAACCAGTTTCTATGAATATGTTTATGATATTTCCAGGCTCGCCAAAGAGAGGGGCTTAAGGATTCTCTGGCACTCTAACGGGGGAATGAATCCTGAACCCTTAAGAGAACTCCTCAAATATACCGATGCGGTGACTATCGATCTAAAGGGTTTTACTAAAGAGTTCTATCAGGGGACTTCCTCTGCAAAACTTGAGCCGGTAATGAGGACATTGAGGATTATCAGAGAAGAAGGCAGGTGGCTTGAGATCGTAAATTTACTCATTCCTACCCTAAATGATAACCCTCAGGATGTGAAAAAGATGTGCCTTTGGATCAAAGAGAGTCTGGGACAATATACACCTCTACATTTCTCCCGCTTTTTTCCCGCCTACAAGCTCACCAACCTCCCGCCAACGCCAATAAAGAAGCTGGAAGAAGCCCATAAGATTGCTAAAGGCGTGGGTTTAAAATATGTAACCATTGGCAATGTACCCGGCCATAAATATAACTCCACCTTTTGCCCAAATTGTGGGAAGAGGCTAATTCACCGTATCCATTTTGCGGTTTCGAGTAATAACCTGACAGAGGGGAAGTGTAAGTTTTGCGGCCATAAAATCCCCGGGATATGGAAATAGATGAGAAGACGCCTTATCTTTGCCATACTGGTAATGGGCTTCAGTGGTATTGTTGTCCAGATCCTGCTTTTGAGAGAGTTTTTAGTAGTCTTCTCCGGCAATGAACTGGCCATAGGGATTATCCTGGCCAACTGGCTTATCCTGGAGGCCTTTGGCTCCCTCTTTGTGGGGAAAAGGGTCGAGCACCTCAAAGGGAGACTTGAGGCATTTGTTGGACTCCAGCTCCTTTTCTCCCTATGCTTACCCCTGGCGGTTTATTCAACCCGAATCTTAAAGGAGCTTATGGGAGTTATGCCAGGGGAAGGCCTGGGCATGATTACCATTCTATATTCCTCTTTTCTCATTTTTGCTCCCCTGAGTATCACCCATGGGGCATTATTTACCTTCGGCTGTAAGCTATATTCCCTCCACTTCCCTTCAGAAGGTAAGGCATCTTGCATTGGTAAGGTCTATGTTCATGAGACCCTGGGCACAATTTTCGGAGCGCTTGCCTTTACCTATCTGTTTGTCCCTTTTCTCCATTCCATACAGATAGCCCTGGGGGTAGCGCTTTTAAACAGCCTCTTGTGCCTCCTTCTTCTGGGATCTTCTCTCCGTAAATCTCTATTTAGCAGGGCTCTGGCAGGTGGCTCGGTAGTATTCTTAGTCTTGTGTGCCTATTTAATCCTTAGTCCAAAGGCAGACAAGATTCATCATCTTTCCATAGGCCAGCAGTGGAGGGGGCAGGAGGTAGTCCATTATCAGAATTCTATCTACGGAAACATCACCGTTACCCAAAGAGGTGAACAGTACACCTTTTTCTCTGATGGGATTTCCATCGTTACCACCCCGGTCCCGGATATAACCTTTGTAGAGGAGTTTGTTCATCTCCCTTTGCTTTCTCACCCCCTACCAAAAAAGGTGCTTGTTATTGGTGGCGGGGCAGGAGGGGTGATCCATGAGCTCTTAAAACACCCTGTAGAAAGGGTTGACTATACTGAACTCGATCCCTTACTATTAAGTGTTGTTCAGAGGTTTCCTACCCCCTTAACTGAGGCCGAGCTCGCTGACCCTAGAGTAAATATCGAATACCTTGATGGCCGGTTCTTTATCAAGAGAACACCTCATAGATATGACCTGGTTCTGATCGGCATCTCTAACCCCTCAACATTACAGATAAACAGGCTCTTTTCTAAAGAGTTCTTCTCCCTGGTTAAGGGGAGGCTTGAGAAAGAGGGTATTCTAGTTATAGTTTTACCTGGTTCTCTGACCTACTTAAGCAAGGAACTGGGGGATCTCAACGCCTGTATCCTTAATACCCTTAAGGGGGTTTATCCTTATGTTCTGGTTATCCCCGGGGACTTCAACCTGTTTTTGGCCTCGACTTCACGGGAGGTTTCTTTAATTGATCACACCTTACTTAGTCATAGGCTAAATGAACGTGGACTTGAGGTAAGCCTTTTGACCCCGTCTCATATAAAGTACAAATTAGCTTCCAGGTGGGTGGATTGGTTCTTTGCCTCCCTAAAAGGTGTCACTGAGAAGATCAATCAGGATTTCTCCCCCCTGGGTATGTTCTACAGTCTCGCCTATTGGAATTCTCTATTTTCTCCCCATATGAAGTGGCTGTTTACATGGTTTGAACAGGTAAATCTAAGGCTATTGATTATCCCCCTTTCTATATTTACCCTGGTCTTTTTGATCATCTGTTTCAAAGGTCCAACAGTATTTACAAAGCTAAGCATCCCCTTTGCCATTATGGCTTCCGGTTTTGCCGGGATGATATTTGACTTAGCACTAATCTATACCTTTCAGACACTTTACGGATATGTCTTCCACCAGATAGGGCTTTTAGTGGCCGCGTTTATGGTGGGGGTAGCAGCGGGAAGTTTAGCAATGACCTCCTTTTTGGAAAGGGTTAAGAGGGATTTTGCCTACTTTACCGGGTTAGAACTGGTCATAATTCTCTTTTCCGGGGTCCTTCCGGCCATATTTCTTCTCTTTTCCCCCTACTTAGACCGCCCGGTGGTACTCTCTCTTTTCCGGGTGATCTTTCCTGTGCTCTCCTTTCTCTCCGGTCTTCTCATTGGTGCCCAGTTCCCCTTAGCCAGCAAGATATATCTAAAGTGCTCTCCCGATCTGAGTGGTACCGCCGGTCTTATTTATGGAGCTGATCTTGCCGGCGGATGGATAGGTGGCCTTCTTGGAGGGGTGTTACTTTTGCCGGTTTTAGGACTGGTTCAAACATGCACAGCAGTAGTCATTCTTAAAATGATTAGCCTCCTTATACTTCTTGTCTCAGGTCTCCTGAATAAGGAATTAAGATGAACCGGAGAGATTTCTGTAGAAAATCTATGCTTAGCAGCCTTGTTTTTGGTGCCTCCGTCCTGGGACTTGACCGTTTAGGCAGGCTGTTTCCTGCCTATGCACGATCACATGCAAAAGAGGCCAGGCATTACAAAAAGTTAGAGGACAGAAAGGTCTGGTGCCAGCTCTGCTTTAGAAAGTGTATTATTGCTGAAGGTGGGCGTAGTTTCTGCCGGGTGAGGGAGAATAGAGGGGGCAAACTATACAGTCTGGTCTATGGAAGGCCTGGTGGCCTTCAAATTGACCCCATTGAACTCGAGCCAATGTATCATATGCTTCCCGGACACCGCAATCTCTGTGTTTACACCGCCAGTTGTAATTTTAGATGCCGGCACTGTCATAACTGGCATATCACTACCCAAAGCCCGGAAGGGCTAAGAAGCAAGAATTACTCACCAGAAGAAGTAGTCCAAGAGACACAAAGACAAGGGTGTAAGTCTATTTCACACAGTATAAATGAACCTACCATCTTCTATGAGTATATGTATGATATCGCAAAATTAGCTCGGACTAAGGGCATCAAAAATCTCTTTCATACTAACGGGGCCATGAGGCCTGAACCTTTAAGGGCATTACTTGAATATATGGACGGGGTTACAGTCGACCTGAAGGCATTTGATAAGAAGTTTTATAGAAAGATCTCCTCTGCTAAACTTGAGCCCGTGCTTAAGACCCTGAGAATTATCATAGAAGAAAGGGTGCATCTGGAGATCGTAAATTTGATTATCCCAACTCTAAACGATGATCTGGGTACGATAAAGGAGATGTGTAACTGGATTAGGGACAACCTGGGGGAAGATGTTCCCTTGCATTTTACTCGATTCTCCCCGGCCTATAAGCTGACTAATTTACCCTATACACCAGTAAAGACCTTAGAGGCTGCAAGAAGAACCGCTCAAAAAGTAGGATTGAAATACGTCTATATCGGCAACCTTCCCGGACATGAGGGCAATAGTACCTACTGCCCACAGTGCAAGGCGAGACTGATTCATCGTATTCATTTTATGGTAATGAGTAACAATATAAAAGGAGGAAGGTGCGGTTTCTGTCAATATAAGATCCCTGGTATCTGGGATCTGGAAGAAGCTTGAGATGGACATTACAGCCAAAAAACACCCTGGCCCTTGATGGCATCCAGCTCGGAGCTGGTCCTTACCCATAACTTCCCCCTGGTGGGAGGGATTGCAAGAGTAATAGCCCCTTGCCTATTTCAGCTTGAAAATCCCTACCATCTTCTTATATGGTTTATCCTTAACCAAGTTTTTCTCATTTGTGATGGCACATATGGAGACATATGCTAAGAGATTTTAAACCCCTTAAAACCTATTTTATTGAAAACCGGGTGGCCCTGATTCTGGGGCTCTCCAGTCTCTTGCTGGTAGACTTTCTCCAACTTCTCATCCCTCGGATCATCAAAAAGTCAATAGATGTCTTAACCGCTGGCCTGGCAAGTTCTGGTCTGTTGCTTAAGTATGCCCTGATCATAGTGGGAATTGCCATTGCTATCGCAATCTTTAGATACATCTGGCGGTATCTCGTGTTTGGCCATTCCAGGAAGGTGGAGGAGGCCTTAAGAAACAGAATGTATGAGCATCTCCAGACCCTCTCTCTTTCCTTTTACTGGAAGACTAAGACAGGCGACTTGATGGCAAGGACTGTTAACGATATCGATGCTGTAAGGATGGCAACGGGAATGGGACTGGTGGCCCTGACAGACGGAGTTGTACTTGGTTTGGCCGCTGTAGGTTTTATGCTGTATATCAACATAAAACTAACCCTTGTCTCCCTCATCCCCACGCCTTTTATAGTCTATTTTACCCTCATTATTACCCGCAGGATGGGAAGAGACTTCAGGCAGGTACAACAGACCTTTTCTGAATTGACAGAATCAGTCAGGGAGGCATTAGCCGGAATCAGGGTCATCAAGGCCTATAATCGCCAGCCCTGGGAATACAGCAGAGTAAAGGATCAGGGGGATACCTATATCAAAAATAATCTGGATTTAGCCAGATCCCTCGCCCTGTTTTTCCCGATGATGATGTTATTTACCAATCTCGGGCTGGCTGTCGTTATCTGGTTTGGGGGACGCCTGACCATTCTGGGGGATATCACGACCGGTGATTTTGTTGCCTTTATTAGCTATCTTAACCTTCTAACCTGGCCCATGATGGCACTCGGCTGGGTCACAAACTTGATCCAGAGGGCCTCTGCCTCAATGAGAAGGATAAACGGGATCTTACATGAGGTTCCCGAGATTACCAATCAAACAGCCAATCCATTTAGAGGGGCTATTAGAGGGGGGATCTGTCTAAAGCATGTAACATTCTTTTATCCAAAGGAACGGTATCCGGTCCTGAATGATATAGATCTCAGGATAGAGGCCGGGCACACTGTGGCAGTCGTGGGCGGAGTGGGATCAGGCAAGAGCACACTCCTTCAAATAATACCCAGGTTAATGGAAACAGAAAGAGGGATGGTACAAATTGATGGAAGTCCTATCCATGACATAGACCTGAGAAATCTAAGGGGATCTATCGGTTTCGTTACCCAGGAGAGCCATATCTTCTCTGATACTATCCTGAACAACATCGTCTTTGGCAGACAGGGAATCAGCAAGGATCTCATTACCAGTGCCCTTGAGGTCTCTCAATTAACAGTGGAGATCGGTTCTTTTCCCAGGGGCATCCACTCCCACCTGGGAGAAAAGGGGATAACTCTGTCAGGAGGGCAGAGACAGAGGCTGACCATAGCACGGGCCCTTATTTGCAACCCTCCTATCCTGATCCTGGATGATGCCCTTTCTCAAGTGGATACCAGCACTGAAGCTCGTATTCTAAACAGTATCCTGGAGATGAGAAAGGGCAAAACGAATATTATTGTTTCCCATCGGCTTTCAACCATTAGGAGGGCAGATATCATCTATGTGCTTAAGGCCGGTAGACTGGTAGAGAGGGGTGAGCATACTTCCCTTCTGGCTGCAAGGAAGGAATATTTCAGGCTCTACGAAAGACAGCAGTTGAGTGAGGCGTTGGAAAGATAACAACTTCTCATTAGTGATATTCTACAGGGGCTGGGTCAGTCTCCTCCAGGCGATATCTATTGGCTAATGAGAAAATGGGCTGAACAGCTTTCAAAGAGGTAGATCGCAATGCATTTTGATTATGGATACATGGAAGAGGGCCCCCTTGGCAAACCGTACGATATAGGCCTCTTAAAAAGGCTAATCCCATATGCAAGGCCTTATAGGCGACCTATTTTCCTTGCCCTGGCCCTAACGCTTTTGATCACCCTGTTTGGTCTTTCTATTCCCTACCTTCCCAAGGTTGCTATAGACAAATACATATTATCCTTCTGGTACCCGGTCAACCAGAAGATAATTTCCAGCGCTTTGGCCGAGGAGTTTAACCAGAGATATGGCCACCTTGTAGACTTCACAAAAGAGCCCGGATTGCGATTCATCTCAAACTCCAAGCTCAAACAGATTGACTCCATGGATCTTAGACGTTACCAGGAGGAAGGGCTCATTTCCAGGGAAAGATTCTACAGGGTCCCTGCTGAGGCAATTGATCACCATAGGTTATTAAGTCGTGGAAAGGTAATAAAAGGACAAGGCCCCTATTTTTATATTTCTGCCAAGGAATTGAAGGGTGTCTCCCCCGATAGGATAGTAGCATTGAGACATAAAGACCTTAAAGGAGTATTCCTTATCGGGCTATTCTTGCTCCTTTTGATCGGGGGGTCTCTTATCTTGAATTATTGGGAATATTATCTTCTTGAGCGGTCCGGACAGAAGATGATGCAGGATATCAGGATGGAGCTTTTTAGCCGGATCCAGGGGCAGACCATTCAGTTTTTTGATCGAAACCCAGTAGGGAGGCTGGTTACCAGGGTAACAAATGACATCGATAATCTGAACGAGATGTTCAAATCGGTTCTAATCACAGTCTTCAAGGATATATTTCTCTTGTCAGGTATTATAGTAGTTTTGCTACATCTGAACTGGCGCCTGGCCTTGATCTCTTTTACTCTCCTTCCCTTTGTATTCGGGTTGACAATCTTTTTTAGCAGACAGGCAAGGGAGGTATTCCGGGAGATGAGAAAAATCCTTGCCACAATCAATGCATTTCTGCAGGAGAGAGTTTCCGCTATCCGGATTATTCAGCTCTTTGTCCAGGAAAAAGTGCAGCTTGAACGCTTCAAAGAGCTTAACCATAAGAACTACCTCACAAGCATGAGACAGATCAGGATCTTTGCGGTATTTATGCCTTTCATGGAGGTTTTTTCCTACGTTGGTATAGCCCTCTTGATATGGTATGGAGGGGGTAAGGTTATAGCAGAACAGTTGACCCTGGGCTCTCTTGTAGCCTTTATCGGTTACATCCACATGTTCTTCAAACCCATAAGGGATATCTCGGAAAAATACAATATAATGCAGTCTGCCATGGCTAGCATGGAGCGGATATTCGGTCTTATGGATCACAAGGAGGTAATTCGGGAGCCAACTGTACCGAAAAGACCGGTGAGAGCCGAAGGTCATCTCCAGTTCAAAAACGTCTCTTTTTCCTATGAGAAGGGCTTCCCGGTCCTCGTTGACGTTTCTTTTGAAATTAACCCTGGCCAGACGCTGGCCCTCGTTGGCCTCACCGGCTCAGGGAAAACTACCATAATTAATCTTCTGGAAAGATTCTATGAATTCGAAAGGGGAAACATCCTTTTAGATGACATTGATATCAGGGACTGGGGGATAAGCGACCTACGTTCCCGGATAGGCCTGGTTATGCAGGATGTCTTCATCTTTGCCGGTAGTATTGCGGAAAACATATCCCTGGGTGACAAGAAGATAACAAAGGCAACATTGGAAGATATCTCAAGACAGGTAAATCTCTATCAGTTTATACAAGGCCTACCAGGGGGCTACAATCATGAAGTAAGGGAGGAAGGTGTAACCCTTTCTGCTGGTCAACGTCAACTTCTGGCCCTGAGCCGGGCATTGGCATACAATCCAACTATTCTGGTTCTTGACGAGGCCACCTCCAGTGTGGATCCGGAGACAGAGCGACTGATTCAGGACTCTATTTTTGCCCTTTCAACAAGGCAGACCACTCTCATCATTGCCCACAGACCCTCGACTATTCAACTGGCAGATAAGATTCTTGTCATGCACCATGGACGTATCGTTGAGCAAGGTACCCATGAGGAACTGATGGCCCTGGGAAATATCTACTTTAGGTTAAACCGATTGCGGGAAAAAAATGCAGGCACACCGGATCACCTATCTCCTGACCGCTGAATCAAACCCCTCATAAACTTCGTACAGAGATTTTCAGAATGAGGGAGCGTTCCTGCAGGACGTGCATAATTTGATGGATTCGTAAAAAGTCGAGAATCTCTTGAAAACGTCATTCCGGCGAAAGCCGGAATCCAGTAAATTCAATTACTTCTGGATGCCGGATCAAGTCCGGCATGACGGTTTTGGGACTTT
>Ga0114930_10005806_pt1 | contig 10060 bp, 7 predicted proteins | sample AnhtaG_FD_87300 | JGI IMG/M metagenome (GOLD analysis project Ga0114930, IMG submission 87300) | Deep subsurface microbial communities from Anholt, Denmark to uncover new lineages of life (NeLLi) - Anholt_01485 metaG | ecosystem: Environmental > Aquatic > Marine > Oceanic > Sediment | place... | reverse complement strand
TTTGTATTGTTTATGGTTGTTTTTTTCTGAAACCTTTTATAAGCAAAGATACAGGGCATTTCGAGTATTTTTGTCAAGCAATGCAAAATAAAATTCAAGATGTCACGCTTGTATAGGGACTAGACGTGAGAGTCAGTGGTGTAGCTGACCGAAGACATGGCGCCAGTTGTTCAACTGGAACGAGGATGCTTACGAAACAACAGATCTGATTTAGTGAAACACCAGGACGTAATCGCGAGCCTGATGGAGAACAAACGGGCGTAACAGAAGAAGGCAACAGACTATGTGGAGGTTATGTTAGAGAAAATGAGCGAGAGAAAGAGGTTCGGTGTGCGAGGTTCTATTAGTAGCGCTGTCTTGATCGGAATCGTGTGGATTTTTACGTTTCTGTCCAGCGCGACGTTTGGTATGCCAGCGGTGTTACTCGAGGATGATTTCGATGAGCTGCGACTCGGCATGTTCTCGGCAGGTGTCATCGGCGCTCATGCCGAATACCATTACGTACATGAAACAGCACCCCAGGGCAACTGGGTCGTCTCATGTTTCACCTCGGGTACGCCTGAACAGCGCGCCTGGTGGGTGATCGAAGAAGACGGCGACGTTATGCTCTCGCAGACGATCAATTACAAGCGAAACCACTCACACCCTATGGTATGCACGGTGGCGCAAGGTAGTGAGTTCTGGAGGGACTATACGGTCTCGGTGCGCTTCTGTCCCCAGTGGAACAAGGGGCAGATCGGTGTGGCATTTCGTTACCGTAATGACCGGTGTTATTACTTTTTCGGCATGAAAGGTCCGAAGGTGATTTTGAAGGTAGTCAAACATGGAGTCGCTTTTCGAAGACCCTACGAGAAGATACTGGCGGAGCATGAACGTGTCTGGAATCCAGGGGAATTCCTCACGGCGACGATTCGCGTCGAGGGTAACTATATCCGAGCGAAGCTCGACAACGGCATGGTCCTGGAGGCGAAGGATTCGACTTTTGCGGAAGGGAAGGTAGCGTTGACCGCGGACGTTCCGGCAAAGTTCAGCTCGGTGAAGGTCACGACGAGCGCCGAAGAAATGAAACGCGTAGAAAAAAACATCGCTGCAAAGGAGAAGGAAGAAGCAAGGCTCCAAGCGGTCAATCCCAAACCAGTATTATGGAAGAAATTCACAACGGCCGAATATGGTGTTGGGCGCAATCTGCGGTTCGGCGATCTGGACGGTGATGGTGAGGTCGATATTCTATTTGGGCAGGTAATCCATCACGGCCCGAAGGATCGCAACAGCGAACTGAGCTGCTTAACGGCTGTGAACCTAAGTGGAAAGGTGCTCTGGCAGAAGGGAAAGCCGGACCTCTGGAAGAATCACCTGACGAACGACGTAGGCTTCCAGATTCACGATATTGACGGCGATGGTAGAAATGAGGCAGTCTATTGCATGAACCAGGAAATCATTGTGGCAGAAGGTGCGACGGGCAAAGTGAAGTATCGCAAGCCGACGCCGTTAAAGCCACCGGGCGATCACGGCCAGCACAATATTTTCCCGCGTATCCTCGGCGATTCGCTGTTCTTCTGCGACCTGCGGGGCCTCGGGCAGGATCGTGATATAATCTTCAAAGACCGCTACCGTCACGTCTGGGCGATGAATGATCAGCTCAAGATACTCTGGACGGGAGAATGCACGACGGGGCACTATCCTTTTGCTTTCGACATCGACAATGACGGCAAGGATGAAATCGCTATAGGCTACTCCATGTTCGATAACGACGGGACAAAGCTATGGTCGCTGGATGGGAAGATGGAGGACCATGCGGACGGCATCGCCGTCGCGAGATTCAAGAAAGGCGCTGAGCCGATCCTTTTCTGTGCAGCAAGCGATGCGGGGGCCTTCTTTACAGACCTCAAGGGCAACGTACTCAAGCATCACTTTTTCGGTCACGTGCAGAATCCGGCGGTTGTGAATTTGCGAGATGATTTGCCCGGACTCGAGATTGTTAGCATCAATTTCTGGGGCAACCAAGGTATTATCCATTACTTCGATTCAGATGGTGATTTATATCACGATTTCGAACCCGTGCAGCACGGCAGCATGTGTCTTCCAATCAACTGGACGGGAAAGAGCGAGGAGTTCTTCGTGTTGTCACCAGACGTGACCGAGGGTGGCATGTACGACGGCCGGGGAAGGCGAGTAGTTCAATTTCCGGCGGACGGACATCCCTACCAGTGTAACGCCGTGCTGGACGCAACGGGCGATTGCCGCGACGAGGTAGTAGTATGGGACCCATACGAACTCTGGATTTATACGCAAGACAACAACCCAAAGCGGGGCCGGCTCTACAAACCCGAACGAAATCCCCTTTACAACTACTCGAATTACCAAGCAACAGTCTCTCTTCCTGGATGGTCGGAGTGAGAGGATCACCAATGGGTTCTGGGCGCCTCGGGTTGAAGCAAATCATAAGGTCGTTATCAGGCGCGCGTTTACTCAGTGTGACCGCACGGGATCGCTGAGCAATTTTGATAAGGTGGCAGGCATTGTTTCGTATTCATAGAGAAAGGAAAAACATGAAAAAAAGAACCGTTGTCGTGATGGGTGTTGTATTGGTGCTTGGTCTTGTCTTGATCTTTGCTGCAATATCAGGCCATTCTGCAGAAGAAATGCCTTTTACCAAATTTAAAAAGATACCAAATGCGCTTGTCAAGGGCCAATGGGACCACTGTACGAAGGCAGAATACACCCGTAAAGTCTCTTTGAAAAAATCATAAATGGGATCGCTTCGATTAATGAAACAACAACAGTTTCAAACCGGGAACTATGTCGTAGGTCCCATCCGCCAGGGGTGAATCGGACACTTGATAAGTGCTGTCGGGCCCGCCCCAATAGAAAGCTGATATCGGTACGAAGCCAGGCTGCGGTCTTGCCGCTGAAGGGCATGTAAGCAGCTTTTGCCGGTCTTGGTCTTCCCAGTAACTGCGGAGCCCCGCGGCCCATTGACCTCTAATCCAGGTGTAACCCTCGCCGTCACTGAATTTACCATTGTTGTCGTCAACATACATTTTCCAGATCAGACCCCACTGGTGAAGATTCGATTTGCAAACAACCGCTCTGGCCTGCTTCTTGGCTTGTCTCAACGAGGGAAGAAGGATAGACAGTAACAAAGCAATGATCGCGATAACTACAAGTAATTCAATTAGTGTAAAACCTTTTTTTCTCATTTCAGCGTCAAGACATTTTACTTCACATTTCCCATTTACACGTTTTAAAAACATAACTCACTTCCTCCGAGACCGATCATCTGTAAAAACTTCCGCCTTGTTTGTTTCATGTTTTTTCCTTCTTCAGAAATAGGGAATAAAATTTCTATCATTATCTGGTCGATTGAACTTTTCTGATCCTGTAAAGTTCATCTAATAATTTTTTAGCTATTCCAGGTTTTTTATCATAAAGGTTTACGCTTTCTGACGGGTCGGTGGCCAGATCATAAAGCTGGGGCTTACCCTTTTTTTTGCCTTGAGGAGATGTGTTGTCAATATATTTCCAATTATCCCTGCGGATGGCATGGGTTCCTCTGACATCGGCAGTTACCATTGAAATTCGTTCATGTTTTTTCTTTGATTGCGTAAGCGAAGGCAGGAAGCTAAAACTATCGGGAGCGACATCTTTTGAATTTGGGAGCTTGCCATCGGTAATTTCACATACCGTTGCAAAAATATCGACCAAATTGATCATATCGTTTGAAACAGTGCCTTCTTTCACTTTTCCAGGCCAGGAAACAATAAATGGAACTCTGGTCCCTCCTTCCCAGATAGTATGTTTGTCGCCGCGAAGTTCACCGTTGATCTTCAGGCCATGCTTAATCGCTTGATTTTCCGGCCTGCTGGCATCTTCTTTCCTGGGAATGTCCCCTCCATTATCACTGGAAAAGATCACAATGGTATTCTCCATCAGATTCATATATTCCAGCGTTTCAAGTATCCTTCCGGTGCTCTGATCCAGGTCCTGGATGAAATCTCCGTAAGGGCCGCAATCGCTCATCCCTCTCATATAATCGGATGGTGTAATTGGATGATGAACTGCGACCGCTGCAAAATACAGGAAGAAAGGTTTCTCATTGCTTTGTTGTTTTAACCATTCAACCGTCTTATCCGTCAAATCCGACATCACATTTTTGTTTTCACGCTGTGGTGCATCGAAACCCATGTATTGATCACCATAGAAAGATTTGGAATAAGGCTGCACCTTCTTGCTCCTCAAACCGTAGATATGGTCATTTTCAATATATACACCAAAATTATCACCATGGTTTTGCGGTACTCCAAAGTGATAGTCAAATCCCAGATCAAGTGGTCCCGGAGACCATTTTTCGGTAAAGTTATTACGTTTTCCAAGTTCTCCTTCACCGTATCCTAAGTGCCATTTTCCAATCGCTGCGGTATTGTAACCTCGCTCTTTTAGCCAATCGGCAATGGTTACCCTATTTGGATTCGGCAGCAAAGGGTCCTTAATATTTACTACCCCGGATTTAAGCGATGAACGCCATGGATACCGCCCGGTTAAAAAACCATACCGGGTAGGCGTACATATAGAAGCAGGCGTAGATGCATCTGTAAAACGCATACCTGTGTCAGCAATTCGATCAATGTGAGGTGTACGCACCAGGTTTTTATCCGCTCCGTACGAGTTTAAGCTGCTATAGCCAAAATCATCGGCAAGGATAAACACGATATTGGGCCTGGAGCTGCTTTGTGTCGCTTCACCAGCCAGCCGAGCGAATGCACTCTTGGCTGAAAATTGACTGCTTATGCCTATTGATAAGATACCGATACTTTTCAAAAAATATCTTCTATTCATATTTTTTTTCTTTGTGAAAATTTCAGAGTGGCTGGGATTTAATATCTAACGAGCTAATGACATCACAATTGATACGCCTAAAAAACATAATTCAGTTCTTCCGGCATCAAGAATCTTATGAAAATCACCTTGGACTGTCAAGGATTTTCGTTTCCGAGGCAGCTTTATTGAAAATTGGCGCCGAATACATGGTTTTTTGTGCCTCACAGAGCCTACCATGTGTATGCTTTAGGTGCCTCGCCGCCGGGGCCGGGGAAGATCTCGTCAAGCTCCTTAAGTGTTTCTTCTGACAGTATGATTTCGGGGGCTTGTTTATTCTCCTTTAGTTGTTCGACTGTCCGGGGGCCGATGATCGGGGCGGTGACGACGGGATTGTGCAGCAGCCATGCCAATGCGATATTGGCAGGGGATTGGCCAAGGTCAGCGCAGAGTTTTTCAAAGCGTTCGATCTTGTTGCGATTTTTGCTTCGTGCTTGTTGCTGTCTTTCGGATGTGCGACGTCCGGCCTTCTGTTTTTTTGGACTCCCGCCGAGCAGACCACCGGCCAGCGGACTGTAGATGATCAGGCCCATGCCGAATTTGCGGCAGGCGGGGACCACTTCCAGCTCGAGCATGCGGTTATTGAGGTTGTAGAGGCTTTGTTCGCTGGCGAGACCTTGTTTGTTGAGCAGTTTAGCGGTCATGCAGCATTCGGCGATGTCCCAGCCGGCGAAGTTGCTGGAGCCGACGTAGACGATCTTTCCCTGTTTTTGCAGGATGTCCATGGCTTCCCACATTTCCTGATGGCTGCAGTTGTGGTCGATGTGGTGCATCTGGAAGATTTCGAGGTGGTCGGTCTGCAGGCGTTTGAGGGTGCCTTCGCAGTGCTTGAGGATCTTGTATCTTGACAGGCCGTCGGTGGCGCTGTTTTCTTCATGGCGGTCGTAGAAAGCGGCGCAGTGGCCGAAGACTTTGGCGGCGATAATGACCGCGTCGCGCCGTCCGCCGCCCTGGGCGAGCCAGCTTCCGATGATCTTTTCGGCGCCGCCGCGATCTTCCAGGCCAGCGCCGTAAGCATCGGCGGTGTCGAAAAAGTTAATGCCCATATCAAGGGCTTCGTCCATCATGCGGAAACAGTCCTGCTTGCTGGTCTGGCAGGCGAAATTCATCGTGCCCAGACATAAACGCGAGACCTTCATGCCGGTTTTACCCAGAAATGTGTGTTGCATCGTCAAGTCCTTTTTAAATTTGTTCTCTGATTATATCATCTTTTATCCGGAATTGCCAATTGATACGAAATACAGGCAATTGGGTTCATCGTTGCCGAAAGCATTTTAACTGGGATTTCCTATTTAAATGGTTAACAAACATAATTTCTCCGTACGCCACCAATAATCCTACGAAATACACCTTGAACTATCAAGAAATATTACTTTCAAAGCCACCTTGTTGAAAACTTGAACCAGAACATGGTTTTATGTACCTTGTCTTCCTGCCAATCTCAGCTTGTGTGCAGACATCGAGCGCTCGCATCTTCATAAATCCAAGTTTTTCAGCCGTTTTTGTCATCAGCCGTACCCAATGGGAACAGGCTTCAATCGATGGATACGTTCAAGGATTTCCTGAAACAACCTTTTTGAAACCAGCACCTCTGCCATCTGAAATATCACATACCTTGAATGCCTTATCACTTTGGCACCGATCTTAATCAGTTTTACCCGGAGTGTTGGCAGTGACCATTGCTTTACTCTCTTTGGGCTTTTTGCCCAACTTGTGGGGGAATTGGAAGGACTTTATAGAAAACAAATCAGCATCATCTAAACAAGGTCAAATTATTTCACTAATTCGGGTTTTGCCATGTTTGCCTTCAATATAGCTCAGGTGTGTGATGAGCGATCAGATTAGCTTCTTATCGGGCACAAGTTGTCTGGTCAAGACAATCTACCTCATCTCAATTCATCATGAAGATCACTCACGCCTTCGAAAGATGGTAGAAAAAGTATCTAATTAGGTGCCTGTCATGCGACAAGGAAATGTCCTCTGAGCTTACGAATAACTCATGCTTCGGCTTGGAAAATGGGATTCAGAAATTCCGCCATTTGTTTGACTTTTTCCAGATCCCGTGTCGAGATCGGCTTGAAATTCAAGCCCAGATCCAAAGCCATACGAAACAGCGACTCTTCCCCTGGTGGTATAGCAGCTGTTATAGGTTGGCTAAGGGTAAAGTACAGCCCTAATCTTGCGTCTTCGCGTTCGGTAAGAGGTTGATACCAGCACTTCGGGTATTGTTTGCGTGACGGATCACCCTGTGGCCATTGCTGCCGTGCCAGAGACTTCAGTGCCAGTATTGCCGTTCCTTTGGATTTTGCGGCAGCAATTACCTTGGGGCCGAAATCGCCTTTATAGAATGTGGCGAAATTAATGGGGAATAAGACAGAATCGAAATCATACCGATCCATGGCAGCGAGAGCTGCTTCCTCAGAATGGGCAGAAAAACCAAGATAACGAACCCGCCCCTGTTTTTTTGCTTCGAGAAACACCTCGATTGCCCCACCTTTGGCAAAAACAGCATCTACATCATTCTTGACGTCTGTAATTGAGTGAAGCTGATAAAGGTCAAAGTAATCGGTATGTAATCGCTTGAGCGACTCGTTCAACTCTTCCGATGCACCTTCTCGCCTGCGCTGTCCGGTCTTGCATGCCAGAAACACCTTTTTACGATATGGTTCCAGTGCTGGGCCGAGTTTCAACTCCGCGTCGCCGTAAGTCGGTGACACGTCAAAGTAATTCACTCCTTTTTCAAAAGCCTCAGCCACCACACGATTGGCATGCTGCTGCTCCGCATCCTTCACTACGATCCCACCGAAGCCGATGATTGACAACTTCACACCGGTCTGACCGTACTTTCTCTGTCGAAGTCTTGCGGGGTTTTTGGAGTAGTAATCGCCTTCGAGTTCATCCGCCGCTATCTCCGAAGCACGACCCAGTACTTTGCCTACCGTCATCGAACTGGCGGCAATCGTGCTCTTTTTGAGGAATCCTCTGCGTTTCATATGTTGGTCCCCTATAATGCGCGATTGGGTTTTTTTCTACTTTTAAATCAAGGCCTTCGAGGTCAAAATTATACACAAAAGGAATACCATTTGAAAAGCACAAACCTATCTCTGCGTACATCATCTGCTATTTACGAGAATTCAGCGAACGCTAAAAGACATGTCTGCCGCTCTTTGCGTCACGGCAAGTCTCCCGTCCCTTACTTTACCAACGGTAGTTCCGTAGGCCCGAAGGATTTGACGGAGCTAAACTGACAGGAACTGCTTTACAAGAAGATTGAGCAGATGTATCGCCATGCGGATAAGAAGAGTGTCCTAACAAACCGATTTTCATGGCGCAATTTTTTCTTCCTCAAGAATAAGGCGGGGCAGACACTGCGAATAATAATTGCTGAGCTAAATCATCAGCCATTTTTCACATCGGTCTTTCGAGAAGGTTGGTATTCATCACTTCTCCTGCTCCAAGTTTGACTCTTAAAGTCCTTATCTCAAAGCCTCCCAGCGCAACCGATGTTTTTATATTCATAAAAGGCAAAGACAGCACAGTTGTTCTGCTCCTACCTGTAGGCTCAAAGAGTCTGATAATCAGGTCGTTGTTGCTTTGGGCACGTTTGATGGCGGTAATCTGAATTACGTCATCACTCAAAACCACCAAACGATTTGGCTTCTTGCCCTTTCCCGAAGGAAAGAACGGCATAACGAAGGGCTTTTCGTTTTTCACCAAAGCCTCGCGATCAATTCTCTCAAGTCTTTCTCTGACTCTACCGCTATTAAACCAGAACCTGAACAATCTTTGGCTCTGCTCCATTCTCGGCAGAAAGCGATCCTGAGGTATATTTGGCCACTGGTCTGAGGCATAAGCAGCAGACCGAAGCAGCGTCAATCGCAGAGTGTCCTTAGAAAAATCTGACCCGTATATGCTGTCGTTTATGCATGTTAAAGCAAAATCCCGCTTTTGGGATGTGACAGCAACCCACTTCTGTGCTACTGCTTCATCGCCGTTACACGGAAGTTCACCGACGCCATACGCCACCTGACCGATATATTTATTATCGTCGCCAATAGTTGGAACTGAGAGTTTGAGCATTCGCGTTTTCTCGTTCCAGTAAACTCGTGTCTGGACCTCAATTTCCGTCCCGAATTTCGGCAGCTTGTAATGTTGGCAAATAGACGACTGTCCATATGCGAGAACCACTTCAATGATACTTCTTGCCGGGCCGTCTTCAATTACGCGGACAGAATCGAGATTCATTCCGGGCCCATCCAAAGGCAGACCGGAAAATTTCGAACCTTGCTGTCTGTCCATAAGCTTGAATCTACCCGCGACATCTCTGAATCTCTTTTCTTCTTTCGCCCAGGAATCTTCAATGTCCTTGATTATAATCGGCTCGAAAGCTCTTTTCCCGACACAATCACGGCCGCGCGCTTTGTACCTGTCAACAAAGCCTGTCCTCGTATTGACAACGACTTCAAGGTCTTTAGTTTTAAAAACAATCCTGCCCTTTTTTGCTCTTAGAGCAGAGACAGGCTTTTTGTCGGTAACTTCGCCTTGACAGTCAAATCTGTTCATTTGGCTCGGCTCAAGCTCAGCTACAAAAGCCACCTGCTTACGCCAATCGACAGGAAGATTGCTTGCTTCCTGCTCCACCTGGGAAGGTATGAGTCTGTTTTTGTGGAAGACTTTCACATCGGTAAACTTATCCGATACATCCGCAAGATTAAACTCACACTCAAGGAGCGTCTTTACTCTGAAAGGATGGGGGTTATAAACCAAAACAGGGATTTTGCCTTTTTGAGCTTTCGGTTGCCCACTTGCCAACGCAAAGAAGGCTCGAGTTTTTTCTCTGGCAGCTATATCGAGACCATGGTCAAGCATTCTTAAAGAAGTTTCTTCGACAGCTTCAATGGAAGAACCCGGCAGAATGTCGTGGAACTGGCTTGTCATAAGGTCACAAAGCGCCTCATGGATTTGTTCGTAAGGATACCTCATCAATCCCTGAACGGCTGCTGCTGAGGCCATTTTCTCCAAACTGTAAATCTCATTTTCGAGCTGCCGATGTTTTTGTTTAATGCGAATATGTGATGTGTAACAGCCCACCGCCCAGGGATTAATATCTTTACTGTGCCTGGGTAACTCGTTTCTGAGGCGCTTTAGCTGCTTAAAGTAAGCTTCAGGCGTGGAGTGACATATA
>Ga0114930_10005804_pt1 | contig 10062 bp, 10 predicted proteins | sample AnhtaG_FD_87300 | JGI IMG/M metagenome (GOLD analysis project Ga0114930, IMG submission 87300) | Deep subsurface microbial communities from Anholt, Denmark to uncover new lineages of life (NeLLi) - Anholt_01485 metaG | ecosystem: Environmental > Aquatic > Marine > Oceanic > Sediment | place... | reverse complement strand
TTTTTTTCATCTACTTCCGGAACAGGTGTAGTGACAGTAAAAGTTTTTTCAAATACCGGATTAATAAAAAGGTGGCTATTTGGCTCTTCCACATCACAGTCCAGCAGTTGAACATCAGAGCCAATTGCTATGGCAAGATTTACAGCCACAGTTGTTTTGCCGGTTCCGCCTTTTCCGCTTGCGATGCTTATAATCATTATAGAGGTCTCATTTCTGGATGGTTGACATTAAATGGCCAAATAATTGTTAAATTTTAACAACTAGTTGGCCATTGGTCCAGGGAGTTTATAATTTCAATAATACAATTATAGTGTTTGTCAGAATAATGTTCCGATTGTTTATAAATATATTAGCAATATTCGAACGAACCATTTTGATAATTTTGCAAACGTTCTTGGCGAAGTGAAGCGTAAAAATTGAAGCTGTCTGAGTCCCGAAGTCCCGCCTGTAGCGGGACGAGGTCGAGTTCTTTAATTTTAGCGGAACAAGCCTTAGAAACGTTCAAAATGATCAAACCTGTGAGAGAGAATATTGCTAATATATTTATACATTATTTTATAAGTTGTTCATGAGAAATGCGGGTTAATGGTAATCGTGAGTACCAAGTACCACTTTAATCCCGGTCTTGTTTTCTATGATTTTGGCTTTTTCTTCTGCATCAGTATAAGGGCGGGCGGGCATTCACATTTTTTCATATTATTTACTTTTCCTCTTTCATTTGCGTTAAATGATTATTTTTACATCCCGGCATGAGAAACTTTGGATTTGACAGGGCGCCATTTAGATAAGCGCTTAATACATCATCAGCATGACCGGATATCCCGGAAATTATTTTGATTCCTGATGACATGAGCATCATTGAAAAGGGACGAGAGATAGCGCCGCAAATCAGGACATTTACTTTAAGATCCTGTATGCGAAGACATCTTCGATATATATCATGTTCATAAAGATATGTTTTGAAACGGGCTGTCTCATTTAGGTTTTCTGTCTCAATAATCAAAAGCCTTGAGGCAGTATCAAAGACCGGCGAAACTTTATCATTCCATATTGTTACAGCAATTCTCATGGGAGATTAGCTCCCAGGGCCTCTATTGCTACGTCCGCCTCCTCCGCGTCCCATTCCCCTTCCACCGCCTCCGGAACCTTTGCCAGCACCCATGCCCAATCCTCTGCCAAAACTCGGTCTCTGTATGTATTCTGCGGGCTCTGATTTTGTATTTTTTGTAGATGTCAGATCAGGGCTTTTATATTTTTCTATGGCATCCTTTACTGTCCCAGCATAATCAACAAGCAGATCAACGCCCGCCGAGGAGAGCGTTTGAGCAGCTTTTGGGCCGCAGTTGCCGGTAATCACAGCTTTAGCACCTTTTGAAATTGCTAAAAGCGCGGCTTCAATGCCTGCCCCACCACTTAATGAAGCGCCTTTATTCTCAATGGCCTCAAAACTCATATCGTCTGTATTAACGATTAAGAAATATTCACATCGGCCAAAGCGCGGGTCTATTTGCGAATTTAAATCCTTTCCATTGGAACTGACAGCTATTTTCATGTCCTACTTTCCTTTTAAAAATTAAAAATGTGTCTTTTGAAAGATGGTATCTGAAAGTCTTCTGGCGAAGACAGTTAAATGATCATCGTTTCAGCCTAATCTTTTCCTTTAATCTTTTTCTTCCGCCTTGGCCTTTTTCCCAGGTGGGATATGGAGGTAAGGAGAAAACATCGCCTAATTGTTATATGCCCTATGAGGCAAGGGAAATATATTGGAGGTGATATTAAACAGCCGAAACGATGATCGTATATAATTAAAGCATTTTCCATGCCAAGACGGAGCATAACTAGATAATGAATATAACTTATTGGATTAGCTGAAAAATCAGGAATGGTAACATTAAAACAAGTATGCGAAATAAAGATGTAATGATATCAAAATTGCAATGGTAGGGAGATATAGATGCAAATACGCAATAAAGCTAAATTTATGAGAAATACGGGCTAGTTTTTCGATCTACCATCTGTTTTTGGAATTTCAAGTTTCAGGCGTTTTATTTTACGCCATAAAGTTGTAGAGTGAATTCCCAATTTTGCTGCAGTTACGCTTCTGTTCCAGCTATTTTCCCTCAGAGCCTCGAAGATAAAACTTTTTTCAATGTCATGAAATGAAAATTTTTGTTGTGGTAGGGCCTTGGGCGGGCTTATTCTTGTATTGTCTGATTGCTGACGCAAATATTCGGGGAGATGTTCGATTCCTAATATTATTTTTTTACACACCAGTGTTGCGTATTCAATTATATTTTCCAATTCGCGAATATTACCGGGGAAGTCATGTGACATAAGAATAGATAGAGCTTCAGGAGATATCCCCTGGATTTTTCTGTCATTCAGCCGGTTGAATTTCCGGATAAAATGCTCAGATAGCAAAGGTATATCTTCTTTTCGTTTTCTTAAAGGAGGAAGTAAAAGTTTGACTACATTAACACGGTAATAAAGGTCATCTCTAAAAGCTCCATTTTTTACAAGTTTTTCTAAGTTCTTGTTTGTGGCTGCAACAATCCGCACGTTTGCTTTGAGTGATGAGGTGCTTCCGAGAGGCTCATAGACTTTGTCCTGCAGGACACGCAGGAGCTTTGCCTGGAGTAATTGTGAAATATCTCCGATTTCATCTATAAAAAGAGTACCGCCTTCAGCCATAGCCAGACGTCCTGATTTATCCTTTTTTGCATCTGTAAAGGCACCGGCTTTGTATCCGAATAATTCAGATTCAAGAAGTGTATCTGGTATAGAGCTGCAGTTGATGGTGATCAAAGGCCCTTTCCTCCTGTTGCTGATGGAATGAATTGCCTTTGCAAAAAGTTCCTTTCCAGTGCCGCTTTCTCCTTCAATAAGGACAGTAGTGTCACTTTCAGCAATAAGTTCCAGCATGCCGAATAGACGTTTCATTTCCTTGTTTTTGCTTATGATATCATGAAATGTATGCTTGTCGGCCAGTTCCTTGCGCAATTCTTCCACCACGCTTAAATCTCGAAATGTTTCAACTCCCCCTATTATTTTACCTTTATTGTCTTTTAAAAGAGCGGTTGATATGCTAATTGGAATTCGTTCACCTTCGGAATTAACGATAAATATTGACTGATTTACAAAGGGATAGCCCGTTTCCATGGTTTTTCGCAGCATGCAGCCCTGCTCACATATACTGGCCCTAAAAACTTCCCAGCAGTGTCTTCCGATCGCCTCATTTTTTTTTATTCCGGTTATTTCCTCGGCAGCCCTGTTAAAGGAGGTGATCTTCCATTCAAGATCAACGGTAAAAACGCCGTCGGCAATACTGTCTAAAATTATATGTGTCTGGTTTTCAATCTGCTGTTTCATAAAAAACAATTTGACTCTGGCACGGTTTTTCAGGCTAAGGTAGTAGAGTAAAAAGAATACGGCAAAACTGATCAAATGTCAAATTTGTTAGCTTAGGGGTCGTCCATTGAATTATAACTTTTCTTCAAGAGAATTTTATGGTATAAGAACATCATGCCACGTAAAGCCAGAATAGATGCCCCCGGTGCATTGCATCACATCATTATCAGGGGAATAGAGCGTAAGAAGATCTTTCAGGATGATGTTGACAGGGAGAATTTTCTGCATCGACTGGGGGCTATCCTTAATGATACAAGCACGTATTGCTTTGCCTGGGTTTTAATCCCAAACCATGTTCATCTCTTACTGAGAACCGGTTCCATTCCTCTTGCCACAGTTATGAGACGGCTCCTTACGGGTTACGCCATTTCCTATAATCGGCGGCATCGGCGGCACGGGCAACTGTTTCAGAATCGTTATAAATCTATCCTTTGTCAGGAAGATCCGTATTTACTGGAATTGGTTAGATATATTCATCTGAATCCATTACGTGCAAAGCTCGTATCTGATCTGAAACATCTTGAGAAATATCCATATTCAGGGCACAGTATTATCCTGGGTAAAAATAAGAATAACTGGCAGAATGTCGACTACGTGCTTAGGTTTTTTGCCTACAAGGCATCCATGGCACGTCGACTTTATAGAGCTTTTGTTAAAGAAGGGATACACGAAGGGAGAAAACCGAATCTGGTTGGCGGGGGACTTATCCGTAGTTCTGGTGGCTGGTCGACAGTTAAGGCTCTGCGAAAAAGCCAGATGAGGTTAAAAGGTGATGAACGAATTTTGGGCGACAGTGATTTTGTCGAAAAAATTCTGAAGGCCGGTCAGGAAAAGATAGATCGCAGGAATAGCCTGGAGGCCCTGGGCTATGATCTTAACAAGATAGTTCAAAGAGTAGCGGACTTGTTGGGCGTGGGGCCGGAAGAGGTATTGGCTTTAGGAAAGCATCCCCAAAGGGTAAAGGCCCGAAGTTTGCTTTGCTATTGGGCTACAAGGGAGCTTGGCATGAGTATGACAGAACTTGCCCGAAAGCTCGGGCTTTCTCAGCCTACTGTGAGTATTTCGGCAAGGCGAGGTGAGAAAATTGCCATTAACAGCGGATTCAAACTTATGGAGGAATAGAAAGTTATAATACAATGAACATCCCCAAGAGCCCCCCAAGAGCCCGCCATCAAGGATAGTAACAGAGAAAATTTTTATTGGTTTTTAAGGAGATAATATGATGTCATAATTCTTTTCACATAATTTTCTGTTTCTTCTATAGGAGGAATTCTTTTGTAGCGCTCAACTGTATTTGGCCCGGCATTATAAGCAGCCAGCGCAAGAGGCAGCTTGCCCTCAAAACGGGTCATTAATTGTTTTAAATAAAGTGCGCCTCCTAAAATATTTTCTCGCGGATTAAATGGATTGGTGATTTTAAGAGCATCAAAGTTTTCAGGCATTATCTGCATAAGGCCTATTGCTCCGGCTTTTGAAACAGCCTTAGGGTTAAAATTTGACTCAACTTTTATAAGAGCTTTCAGTAGCTTGAAGGAAATGCCGTATTTTATTGATGCTTCAGATATGAAATGGTCATACTTGCTTGTCGAATATTTGTTTGTGTTCTTAGAAGGCTTTTCGCTTAGATAGAATTTATGATTGTATGATGTGGGCACGTTGGTAAAATGAAGTACTCCATTACTGTCAACATACATGTATATATCAGCATAGCCGCGTAATGCGCCTGTAAATATAAAAAGCGCTGTGAAGAATATTATAATAAAAAAATATTTAACGTGATTTACATTCATATCAAAAAATTACAACCTTTTGTACTGCCTTGACAATTTCTTCAGGATCATCCATGACTTGCAGGATATCAAGATCATTATGAGATATTTTATGATGTTCAAGCAAGGTAGCCTTGATCCATTCCAATAGTCCTGACCAGTAATCAAATCCCACCAGTATAACAGGGAAGGGTTTAATGCGGTGTGTTTGAATAAGCGTAACAGCTTCAAAAAGTTCGTCCAGGGTGCCGAAACCGCCTGGCATGATAATATATGCAGTTGCATATTTTACAAACATAACCTTGCGAATGAAGAAATATTTGAACTCGAGCGTAACATTTGAATATTCATTTGGTTTTTGCTCAAACGGAAGGACAATGTTCAGTCCAACTGAGGTGCCTCCTGCTTTTAGAGCTCCCCTATTCCCCGCTTCCATGACTCCAGCCCCTCCGCCTGTTATTACAGCAAAATTTTTTTTGACAAAAAGAGCTGCGATTTCTTCGGTTTTCTTATATATTGGATCATCTTCTTTGATCCTGGCTGAACCGAAAAAAGTTACTGCCGGGCCGATATCGTGAAGCCCCTCAATGCCTTCAACGAATTCTCCCATAATTTTAAACAGACGCCATGCTTCGCCTATTTTAAGGTCGTCAATTATAAATTGTTTTTCCATTTAACCCTTTACCCCTTTAAGGCTTTTGATAAATAGAGGGGGGGCGAGACTTGATTAAAGATTTATCCTTATCAGCATCCAGCCGATATCTAAACCCCTCACGCTTTACCTTTAAATCCAATTGTGATTTCACCTTTGTCCACAATGACCGGAACTTTGCGTCTTCCATCGGAATATTTCAACATAGTATCGAGTTTGCCGGCATCAGACAGCACATCGATATATTCCACATTCCTGCCATTTTTTATATAGGCTTCACGAGCCGCTGTTGTGAAGGGTCAAGTATTCTTTCCAAAAATTAAAATTTTTTCTTCCATGACCAAATACCTCCTTAAAAAACGCAGGTTGTGCATTCCGAAATAAGGGTTTTAAGCTTATTATGAAGAACGGAATATGAATAACAGGTTCTGGCTATTTCATAGTTGTGATCAACCGTTTTTTTCCGAAGCTCTTCGTCTTCAAGAATTTTATTAACCTGCCTTAGCGACTTCTCTGTTATATATCCATCAATTTCAATTACAGAAAATCCCTTTGGCTTAATATCCATTGAGTAAATCGAATAAGTATTAACTACTATTGGTTTTCGGAAATATATTGCTTCAAGAAAAGCATTGCCAAAGCCCTCAAAATCTGAAGGATAGGTGACAAGATCTGCATGAGGGTAAATGTCATTCAGGGTATAAATTTTCTTACCTGATTCTGTGTATCCTCTTTTTTCATTAATGATGTCTGAAACAAAAACAGCATCAACTCCCAGCATATCGGCATATTCCCTTACTCTACATTCATAATCATAGCCTTCATCACCTGAAGCATGAGAAATAACGAATTTGGCTTTCTTTCCCAACTTGTGGACAAGGTCCATTGCGAGTTCAATTCTTTTGCGTTTAACAACTCTGGTAGGCTGGAGAATTAATAGATGATCGTCTTCGACTCCAAGGGCCTTTCTAACGTCAGATGCATAATCATCAATTGGTTCAGGCGGATTATCGAAATCCATGACATTGGGGATGGTGGTCGAAGAAATACCTGTTCTAAGGCTTAGCTGGTTATTAGCAGAAGAGTTAATTACCACATGCCGAATTTGTGGCAGATGAGGAGGAAAGGCCATATTAAGGTATTCCCATACAGCGTTCGTCATGAGATGCTGTCGTTCCCAGAAGAAATCGTGATGATGGGCAATTGTTGGGATACCAGTTTCAGATATTAACTCTGTAATGGCTATGCCGAGAGGAATATTGAGCGGTATTGTAAGGGAATTTTCAGTTACCAGAAGATCGATTTTGAATTGCCGGATGAATTTGTAAAGATGGTTTTTTAATCTCAGCCTTAGTTCATGGATTCTCTGTGATATATAACTGCTTCGTTTTAGCACTCCAAAGCAGTTTCGATTGATTTCCCGTATGTCAGGATGTTTAAAATGAGCTTCATCAACTATGTATGAACGCTCCGGTGGACGATCGCACTCACCGACAAAATAAAAGCAAGTAAATCCTTCCTTTTCAAAGATGCCGGCCCATTTTGATGCTTCAAGGGAAACACCGTCTGTGCCGGCAAGACGTGTTGCAATAAATCCAATATGTTGCGGTTTGTAAGTAAATAATCTGCAAGAATTTCCTTCTTCAAATTTAATTTCATCATCTTTTGGATTCATGTAAACTATATCTCCTGATACCGAAAACAATCTACAGTATGATCATTTACCATTCCTGTGGCCTGCATAAAAGCATAACATATTACTGGGCCTATGAATTTAAACCCCCTTTTTTTTAAATCACTGCTCATAGCTATTGATTCTTTTGTTTTTGAAGGAATTTCCTTTTGATTTTTACATGCATTCTTTATTGGCTTGCCCCCCGTAAACTGCCATATATATGCATCAAAGCTTTTGAATTGTTTTTGTATATTAAGGAATGCCCTGGCGTTTTGAATAGTTGCTTCTATCTTAAGTTTATTTCGGATAATTCCTTTGTTGGATAAAAGCTTTTCTATTATGGCTGAATCGAATTCTGCAATAATTTCCGGATCAAAATTATTAAATGCTTTTCTATAGTTATGGCGTTTTTTTAAAATAGTCAACCAGCTTAAACCTGCCTGCGCTCCTTCCAGTATAAGTAACTCAAACAACTTTTTATCATCATGCAAAGGAATTCCCCATTCATTATCGTGGTATTTTATATAAAGGGGATCAGTTCCTGCCCACTCACATCTTGAGACCTTTGAAAAACGCCCCCTTTTGCTCAATTTCAGCGTCAGGCTCAAATTTTGCACGGAGTGAAGCTTTAGCGCTATCCTCGAAATATTCAATATATTCCTCCGGTTAAAACTTTCGCCTTCCTTGAACTTGAACAAAATTGAACATTTTTCAAAGGTCTCATCTTGTCTTCATATTACCAGAATCCATCAAGACCCCTTAAACCGCTCACATAAAGGCGCCCGCTTGCTTCAAACATAGAGTAACGTGTCAGTAAAACGGGCAGGCCATAGGAACGTGCGAGTTCCACAATGTTTTCATCTGGTTTCTTTCCTCTTACAAAAACAACTGCTACAATTCCGGCAACTTTAGCCGTCTGTATAACCTGCTCTGTGGTTATGCCGGTAAGCAAAACCGATCCTTCCGCCAGTGAGGACAGAATATCATCTAACAGATCTGATCCTCCTGCCGCCACTATTGTTTTATCAAGGTGATCATTTCCAACAAGCACAGTCGCTTTTAATATGTCTCTAATTTCAGATATCTTCATATGAAATACTATTCCGTGCCCTGTTAAATTCTCACTTTTCGAGACGGCAAAGCCGATTTAACTGGGCAAGTCATTGTGGCGTAGCTATAAGTACGTCTTTTCCCTCAGCGGTTGCGCACCGTAAACTATATTTATTTCATAATAGTTGCAAAATGTCAACGATATCGTCGAGCAGCATATACTTAATATGCTTATATAATTTTAGATGCTTGACTGAAAAACAACACTGGATTATATATCGCACTTATACTGGGGATCAGATTTTGGGTGTCAGGGATCAGGTGTCGGGCCGACTGAATTATTTATACCTAAGTTGAGCGATTTTTTGCGAAGAAATGTGCCAAGATATTGATGCAGCAAGGTTTGCGAAAAGCGTAGGCATACCAATGGATATGTCGAGATTTTTCGCAAGTCCTTGATGCGCAAAAGATTGGTGCAGGTCGAGTAAAAAATTGCTCAATTTAGGTTATACATTGTTTATGAGAGATTCGGGTTGGGAGAATTGTTATGAAAGGTTATAAGCGCAGGGCAGTTGAGACAGCAGAATACTTGAACGCTCACATTAACAAGGCCCCTGAAATAGGCATTCTCATAGGAACAGGCCTTGGCAATAGTGCAGGCTCACTAGATGTTGATGTATCATTCAATTACGAGGATATCCCCCATTTTCTCGTTTCGACAGTTCAGGCACATTTGGGGAAGCTTCTTTTTGGCGGCTTGAATGGAAAACATATTATTACCATGCAGGGCCGGTTTCATCTTTATGAGGGTTGCTCTCCGGCAGATGTTACTTTTCCAATAAGAGTTATGCAGGAGCTTGGCGTTAAGATCTTAATTCTTTCCAATGCAGCCGGAGGACTCAATCCTGACTTTAAAGTCGGGAACATAATGATTATCAAAGACCATATTAATCTTACTGGTTCAAATCCTCTTATTGGGCCCAATGAAGACAGCTGGGGCATTAGATTTCCCGATATGAGCATGGCATATGATAAAAAACTTGCTTTGCTTGCAGAAGATGCCGGGGCTAAAGCAGGTATGAAAATGCAGAAAGGTGTATATGCAGGTCTAAAAGGACCGTCTCTTGAAACTCCAGCAGAAGTGCGTTTTTTAAAGACTATAGGTGCAGAAGCAGTTGGTTTTTCAACTGTTCTGGAAGTTATTTCAGCCGTGCATGGAGGAATGAGGGTACTTGGCCTGTCGACTATTACCAACATTAATGATCCTGATAGACCTGTTCCTGCAACGGTTGAAGAAATTATTAGTGTGGCTGAGGAAGTGGCTCCTAAATTAGACACTATAATTAAGGATGTTGTGGACAAGATATAGTTTTAGAAAGGTGATAAATTACAATGAATTCATGTGATATACTGGTCTTAAACGGAACTCTGCTGACTATGGATTCAAGTGGCACACAGTTCAAAAACGGCGCTGTTGTCATAGAGGGTGAAAAAATTGTTGCCCTGGG
>Ga0114930_10005802_pt1 | contig 10064 bp, 6 predicted proteins | sample AnhtaG_FD_87300 | JGI IMG/M metagenome (GOLD analysis project Ga0114930, IMG submission 87300) | Deep subsurface microbial communities from Anholt, Denmark to uncover new lineages of life (NeLLi) - Anholt_01485 metaG | ecosystem: Environmental > Aquatic > Marine > Oceanic > Sediment | place... | reverse complement strand
TGGCCCAGATCAGCCTGGGTGCGCCGTCGTACGGCACGCCGGTGGCGGCGAACGGCACGCTGTTTGTCGCGTCGCAGCGGTACCTGTGGGCGGTTCAGAAGGCCGCCAAACCGGCGGCGGAGTAACGTGCCAGCGGCTGTACCAGACAAGAGAAGAGCGCAGCGGGTACTTCAGACTCATCGCGCTCTGGCGTGTCGAAACTGGGGAATCCCGGATGAAAGTAGACCGTCGCCGATTTCTGCAGCTGATGATGTCCGGCGCCGTCGCGTCCTCGTTGACCGGGGCCGGCTACGCGAGCATTCTGCCCACTCTGGACAAACAGAAGAAATACAATGTCTTGTTTATGGCCGTTGACGACTTGAACGACTGGGTGGGCTGTCTGGGCGGACACCCTCAAGCCAGAACCCCGAATATCGATAGACTTGCCAAAGAAGGAGTTCTGTTTGAACAGGCGTATTGTGCAGCGCCTCTGTGCAATCCATCGCGTACGGCGATCATGACCGGCCTGTATCCTTCAACGACCGGCATTTACTGTAACGAAGGCTGGTTCCGTGATCATCCCAAGTTCAAGGACTGGGTAACGCTGCCGCAGTATTTTCGGAAGTACGGTTACGCCGCTTGGACGGGCGGCAAGATCTATCATCAGCCGGACGGGAAATGGTCTGACCCAAGCGCCTGGGATAGACCGTACTCGAAGAAGATGGGAACGCCGCCCCCTCCGCCGGACAGACGCTTCCAGCACGGGATGAGCGGCAAGTTCAAGAACGATTACTACAACGGGTGGCTGGACTGGGCGCCGATTGACCAAGCCGACGAAGAAACGGACGATTGGAGGACCGCCGGCCTGGCAGCGCAACTCTTGCAGAAGGAACATGATACGCCCTTCTTCTTGGCATGCGGCTTCTTCCGTCCGCACCTGCCTTGGTACGTGCCGAAGAAGTACTTCGCTATGCACCCGCTCGAACGAATTCAATTGCCCCCTCACAAACAGAATGATTTAGATGATGTCCCGCCGATGGGACGCGCGATGGCAGGGGAAGTCTTCGGAATCATCAAGAAACACGGGCAGTGGAAGCATGCCGTGCGGGGCTATCTGGCGGCCTGCTCCTTCGCCGATGCCTGTGTGGGCCATGTCTTGGACGCCCTCGACGCCAGCCGATATCGGGAGAACACCATCGTGGTTCTGTGGGGTGACCACGGCTACCACATTGGAGAGAAGGGCCACCTGTCCAAGTCTGCCCTGTGGGAGGAGACTACTCGAACGCCACTGATTATTCACGTTCCGGGCGTTTCCAGGAGCCACGGTCGCTGCGAACATCCGGTCAGCCTGGTGGATTTGTATCCGACGCTGATCGAGTTGTGCGGTCTGCCCACCCGCGACGACCTTGATGGCCGAAGTCTGGCGCCCCTGGTGCGAAACCCGGAACTGGAGTGGCCCTATCCGGCGCTCATAACCCATTCTCCCTACTGGTACGGCGCGAACCATGCGATTCACAGCCAGCGGTATCACTACATTCGCTATCGGGACGGCGGTGAGGAACTGTATGACAACAAGGTTGACCCGTACGGGTGGAAGAATCTGGCGGACGACCCGCAATATGCAGAAGCCAAGGAGCACCTGAAGAAGTGGCTGCCGAAGGTGAACGCAGAACACTTCCGGCCGGGAGCATTGGGGAATAGGTGATACCATGAACGTGTCGTCCATGCGTCTTGCAGTGAGCAGCGTGATGCCCCATTTCCCTTTGAAACTATTGTTTGGGCTGGTTGCTGCGATGCTGGCCGCTTCCTCTCTGGGCGAAGAGGTTACGCAAACCGAGCACAGAGGATCCTATACACGCAACGGGCGGATTCACGTCGGCCTGTTCGGGCACCCCGACGGCAAGCCGCTGACGACCGGCCACCAGGACATGAAGCCGTCGTGGTCGAAGGCGGGAGATCGGCTGATCTTCTTCCGCCTGGTCGAGCATGACCCGAGCATCGCCTACTGGAAGACCGCGATCTGCGTGATCAACACCGACGGCACGGGCTTTCACAGGCTCACCGACGGCACGCATACCGACTTCAATCCCACGTGGACACGCGACGGGTCGAACCTGGCCGTCTTCAGCCGGTTAGACAGGAAGACACGCGGCTTCTTCGTGATGTTCTCCAAACACGACGGCCGCCCCGGCGACGAGTACACGGTCAGCGACACGCGCAGGCACACCTTCGCCAACAGTTGCCTCACCGACGGCCGGATTCTGGTCGCGGCCTCGAATCCTCGGGGCTACTACCTCATGACGCCCGCTCGCGACAACCGCGCTAAGTACGAGCCCATCGAGTGTGCATTGGCGAAGCAGGGCCTGCTGGACCGCATCAGCATCTCGCCCAGCGAGAAGAGAGTCTGCTTCGAGTTCCAGAAGGGCTTTGGCAAGTACCGCTATCCCGGCCGCGTCATCTACATCGCTGACTTCGACGCCAAGGCGCGCACCATCAAGAACCCCAAGGCGATCGCCAACGAGAAAGCCGAGCCGGATCTGCCGTACCTCTACCCGCGATGGACGAGGGACGAATCCGCCGTCGTCTACCACTGCAACAGGAATCGCAAGAGCTCCGGCGGCGACGATTCTGATATCTGGGACGGCGGGAACCAGATCTACATGTATCGCCTGGAGGACGGGGCGACCGAACGCGTCTCCACCGATCCCAACGCCAACTACATGTACCCCCACGGGGAGAGGTCGCCGAAATGAACCGACTGAGTCGACGCGAGTTCCTTACGGGCGCGGGGGCCGGATGGTTGGTGCTGCGCGGCGCCGCATCCGCGCGAGGCTACGCCGCCAACGAGAAGCTTGGCATCGCCATCGTCGGTTGCGGCACACGCGGACGCTGGTTCGTCGACACGATCCCAAACATGGAGAACGTGGTGGCGTTGTGCGACGTGAACGAAAAGCACGCCGCCAAGGCATTCGCCATCCTGCCCAGGGCCCCGAAGTTCCACGACTTCCGGAAGATGCTCGACAAGCTGGACCGGCAGATCGATGGCGTCATCGTCGCGCCGCACGACCACGTTCATGCGGTGGCCTCCGTGGCGGCGATGAAGGCCGGCAAACACGTCTACTGCGAGAAGCCGTTGACCCATGACGTGTACGAAGCGCGAGTAATGCGCGAGACGGCCGCCACGTGCGGCGTGGCCACGCAGATGGGCAACCAGGGCACTGCCACTGGCCCGTTCCGCCGCGCGGTGGAGTTGATCCGCAGCGGCCGAATCGGCGAGGTCCGCGAGGTGCACGTGTGGAACACCACCGGCGGGAAGGACAGCCCGGAACGGCCGGCCGGCACCGTGAAGGTCCCCGAGTGGCTCAAGTGGGACCTGTACCTCGGGCCGGCCGCCGACCGGCCGTTCCATTACGACTGGCTTGACTGGCACCGGTGGCGCGATTTCGCCACGGGACAGTTGGGCAATTGGGCCTCCCACAGCGCGAACCTGGCTTTCATGGCCCTCAACGTGGGTTCCCTGTGGACCGCCGACCCGGCCACGAAGCCGCGGGTGCGCGTCGAGGCCAAGGTCGAGAAGATCAACCGGCTCTCGTTCCCCAAATGGGAGATCGTCCGCTTCGAGATCCCGGCGCGCGGCGAGAGGCTGCCGGTGACGCTCACTTGGCACAACGGCGTCGAGGCGCCGGGGTCGCGCGATCGGATCGAGGAATTGATCGGCGACGAACTCGATTGGGGTGACAAGAAGGAAAAGAAGAGTCGCGACCACGCCGGCGCCGTGATCGTCGGCGGCAAGGGGAAGATCCACGCCACCGGCCACAACGCCACGTTCCGCCAGCTTCCCGAGGAGGCGGGCGAGGACGTGCACAAGCGGCCGAAGAACCTGGAGCCCGCCGCCGTGCGTCAGGTAGCCGAATGGCTGGCCGCCTGCCGCGGCGGCAAGCCGGCCTGGTCGAACTTCAACTACGCCGCGCCGCTGACGGAGTTTCTGCTGCTGGGCAACGTCGCCACGCAGGTCGACCATGCCTTCGAATTCGATCCGCTGGCCTGCCGGATCGTTGACAGCGAAGCGGCCGACCGCCTGCTTCGCCGCCGGTATCGCGAAGGCTGGTCGCTGTGAGTTCGTACGTCGCGCTCCTGGCGCCGCTGGCGGCCCGACCCGAATCAGTGGAAGAATCTGGCAGGTTACCCGGAGTGTTCAGAAATCAAACGGAAACTGAAGGAGTGGCTGCCGAAGGTGAATGCAGAACACTTCCGGCCGGAATCATCTGGCAATACGCAACACAGCCAGATCAACGAGTATGGCTGTGGTATCGCCTCCATATGCACTAGCGGCAATGGGCGCACCGAGCCGCCTAGCTGATTCTGTAAGCGGCCCGTTGAGGCGAAACGCCCTGCCCCACTCAACTACCCAGCAAGGTGTCGAAGAACTTCTGGATGCCCTCGTAGTACTGCCCCTGGGCGGCGTAGACGAGGTACGCCAGTGTCGCGAAGATCGCGACGCCCATCCCGAGGTTCCAGGCCCAGCGCCGGCCGCCGGTCGGCGTGTCGGCGCCCAGGTAGGCGCGCCGGTTCTGCATGACGAAGAAGGCGATGTAGGCGATCGGCAGCATCAGGCCGCAGATGGCACTCGTCCACACCGCCACCCAGAACCCCATGTACTGCCACAGGACGACGCCCAGCATGCCGACGGCTGGGATCATGCACGAGAGTTTGTACTTCCAGCCCTTCGGCTCGATCTTGAAGATCTCGCACGCCGCAAAGCCGGCCACAATCATGTGGGTCGTCACCGAACTCAGGACCATCCCCAGGATCCCCAGGCCGAAGATGAAGTGGCCGACCGTCTCGCCGACGCCCGCCTCGGCAATCATCTTCGCCGCCGCAACAGGCGAGAGTCGGTTGCCGAGGCCCTCCGTCCCATGGATGGTGACGGCCGCAGCAACAGCCATCAGTCCCGTTGCCAGCACGAACGGGATGAGCATGCCGCTGACGAGGTCGAACCGCGCCAGGCCGCGATGCTCCTTCCCCCACCCGCGCGCCAGCAGCGAGTACCCGTACAGGAACGTCATGTTGATGCCGACGGCCGCACCGAACGCCCCCAGGACCGCCCCGACGCCGGCGGTGTCGGTCGGGATGTAGAGCGGCAGGCAGCCCTTCACCAGTTCTCCCCACTCGATGTTCCCGGTCACGGCGGCCCGCACGACGACGATGGCGAAGGAGGCCACGATGATCCAGACCATCACCTTCAGGGCCCGCTCGTACAGGCGGATGCCGCGCCACCCGCTGCCGTAAGTCCATGTCACGACGGTCGAGATCGCGAGGATCACCACGCCGATGCCCAGCATCAGCGCCGTGTGGCCCCATGTCTCAGGCGCCGGCCCCCAGCCGGTAGCCGTCTTGATCATGTCCTCGGTCATCCCGGCGGCCAGGGCGTATTGCGGAAAGTGCCAGATGAGCGTGGCGGCCAGTGTCGCGAGCGCCCATGCCCAGGCAACGGACGGATGCACGAACTTCTTCATCGCCCCGAAGGGGCGGGCCCCGGTCGAGAGCGTCTGATGCGACATGGCCGACAGCATGATGATCCCCAGGATCATGGCGATCGGCTGGACCCACAGGAGTTTGTAGCCGTACAGGGCTCCGATGGTCAGCGACGAGGCCGCACTGCCGCCGCCGAGGGTCATGGCGCTCTGGAGCCACCCGGGCCCTGTCTTTCGGGCGTAGCCCGACCACCGCGAGAGCAGCGGCTTCGTGGCCAGTTCGACCAGTTCCGCCTTTTCCTGAGCCAGCGCCTCCGGATCGCCCGCCGAAAACATGGGGAGCCCGTGCTCCAGGTCCGTTCCGCCGCCATCGGCCTGCGGTCCGTTCCCAGTTCCCTCGCTCATGTCGCCTCCCGTATCTGTGGACAGGGCACGATGATGCGCCGCCAAGGGGCCCAATTCAACAGAATCTTCGTGCGACACGAAGCGCGCCACGTTTAGCCGTCGGCGGCACGGCGACGGGCATGGCCATCGGCGCCCAAACGACAACGACCGTCGCCGTGCCGCCGACGGCTAAACATGGCGCGTGGCCGTTGTGTTTGGCCGTCGCCGGGACGGCGACGCGAACGGCCATCGGCGCCCAAACGACAACGGCCGTCGCCGTGCCGCCGACGGCTAAACATGGCGCGTGGCCGTTGTGTTTAGCCGTCGCCGGTACGGCGACGCGAACGGCCATCGGCGCCCAAACGACAACGGCCGTCGCCGTGCCGCCGACGGCTAAACACGGCGCGGCCCGTGCCGGCGACGGCTAAACATGGCGCGGCCCGTGCCGGCGACGGCTAAACACGGCAGCGCGGCGCCGGCGACGGCTCAACGCGGCAGCGCGGCGCCGGCGAAAACTGTGGCACGGGCGGCGCGGCCGGGTACAATGGTCGGTCCGTCGCGCCCGAGGGCAAACGGGCCGACAGGAAGTGCGGAACCCGAACGTCCGGAGACCGTTTCAGTCCATAAGGATTGCAGGAGAACGTGCCATGCCAGAGACGAGTCGCCTGTCGCGGCGGAGGTTCCTGAACGGGGCCGCAGCCGCCGCCATCATCGGACCCTACGCCATCACGTCGCGCGCCCTGGGCGCCGCGGACAAGGCGGCGGCCAGCAACCGGCTGACGCTCGCGCACATCGGCATCGGCAACCAGGGGCGGGGCCACTTCGGCTCGATGCTCGGAAACCGCGACGCCCAGATCCTGGCCGTCTGCGACGTCAGGAAGAACGTCCGCGACGAGCGGTCCAAGATGGTCGACGACCGGTACGCCAAGGACTCCCCCGCCGGGTCGTACCGCGGGTGCGCCTCGTACAACGATTACCGCGACGTCATGGCCCGCGACGATATCGACGCCTGCGTCATCGCCACGCCCGACCACTGGCACGCCATCATCTCGTGCGCGGCAGCCCGTGCCGGCAAAGACATCTACCAGGAGAAGCCGCTGACGCTCGACATCCGCGAGGCGTGGCTGCTGGTCGATTATATGCGCCGCTACGGCATCGTGTTCCAGACAGGCAGCCAGCAGCGGTCGGACAACCGGTTTCGCTTCGCGTGCGAACTGGTCCGGAACAAGTACATCGGCGACCTCAAGACCGTCCACGTGGGCGTGGGCATGCCGTCGGAGGAGAAGCACCTGCCCGAGGAGCCGATCCCACCCGGCCTCGACTGGGAGATGTGGCAGGGCCCCGCCGCGTGGAAACCGTACAACTCCGAGCGTGCCAGCGGCAACTACGGCGGCGGATGGCGGAGAATCCGCGACTACTCCGGCGGAATGATGACCGACTGGGGCGCCCACCACTTCGACATCGCCCAGTGGGGCATGGGCATGGACGGGCACGGGCCCGTCGAAGTCCTCGCGCCGGACGCCGAATACAAGCAGATCCGCTACCGCTACGAAAGCGGCGTCATCATGTACCACGGCGGCGCCAACGGCGTCCTGTTCACCGGCACCGACGGCAAGGTCGAGGTCAACCGCGGCCGCATCCAGACGTGGCCCGAGAGCCTGATGCAGGTGCAACTCGGCACCAGCGACATCCACCTGTACAAGAGCACGAACCACCGCCAGGACTGGCTCGACTGCATCAAGACGCGGAAGCGCCCCATCTGCGACATCCTCGTCGGCACCAGCAGCATCACCGTCTGCCACCTGGGCAATATCTGCTACTGGCTCAACCGCAACATCAAGTGGGACCCCGTCAAGAAGGAGATTCTTGGCAACCCCGAAGCCGGCCGGTGGCTGGATCGACCGAAACGCGCACCGTACCGGATCGCCTGACCGGACCCGATGAAAGGAGAACCTCCATGAGGTCCACTGCCCTGCTGTCTCTTGCAGCGCTGCTCGTCCTTGGCGCGGTCGCCGCAAGACCGCCGGCTGCGGTCGCCGCCTCGGCCGCCGAGATCAAGGCCAACTTCGCGAAGGAACTCGACGGTCTGCTGCCCGACATGTCGAGCGACGACCTGAACAAGCGCAAGGCCGCCCAAGTTCGGTTCAGCCTGATGTGCCTTGCGGCCGGGCGACCCGGGGCCGAGACCGAACGCGGCGCCATGTGCGCCGTGATCCTGCCGAAACTCGGGTCCGCCACGCCCGAGGAGACGCGGGTCTGGCTGCTGCGGCAACTCCAGTACATCGCTCGAGCCGAAGCCGTCCCAGCGGTGGCGGCGCTGCTGACCGACAAGAGCCTGCGCGTCCGCGAGTGCGCCCGCCGCACGCTCCAGGAGATTCCAGGAGAGGAGGCCCTCAAGGCCCTCCGCGGCGCTCTTGCCAAGGCCACGACGGCCGACTGGCGGATCGCCATGATCAACGCCCTGGCGCAACGGAGGGATGCGCCGTCCATTGCGGCCATCGCCAGGTTCGTGACGGACAAGGACAAGTCCGTGGCCATGGCGGCCGCTGCCGGTCTGGGCAAGATCGGCGGTCTCGATGCCGCCAAGGCCCTCATCGACTCGCTGGGGAAAGTCGGCGACGACGTGAGGACGGTCGTCCTGGACTCGTACCTCCTTTGTGCCGACGACCTGGTGGCCGCCGGCAAGGCCGCCGATGCCGCCGGCATCTACAACGCGGTCTACCTCAAGCGGGACAATCCGCCGCGCATGCGCGTGGCGGCGCTGCGGGGCCTGTGCATGGCCCAGGGCGAGAAGGCGATCCCGACCCTGACGCAAGTCCTGACGGGCCCGGACGCGACGATGCGCAGACTCGCCCTCTCGTTCGTCAACGAGATACCCGGCCCGAGCGCGACCAAGGCGTTCGCGGCCCTGCTTGCGAAACTCGACGCGCCGACGCAGGTGACGCTGCTGGGCCTGCTCGGCGCCCGCGGCGACGCTGCGGCCAAGCCGGCCGTCATGGCGGCCGCGAAGCATCAGGATGAAGCCGTCCGCGTTGCCGCCCTCGGGGCCATGGCCGGCGTCGGTGAACCGGGCGACGCCGTGTTCCTGGCCCGGACGGCGGCGGCGAGCGAGGGCAACATCCAGAGCGCGGCCCGAACGAGCCTGGCAACGCTCAAGGGCAAAGACGTGGACCAGGCGATGCTCGGCGCCCTGCGGTCAGCGGCGGTGCCCGTAAAGATAGAGATGATCGGCGCACTCGCCGCCCGCAAGGCGACTGCCGCCACGGGAACCTTCCGCAGACTTGCCGCCGACGCGGACGCATCCATCCGCACCGCCGCCATCCGGGGCATCGAGAGTGTGGGCAACTGCCAGTGCGTGCCCTTGCTGGTGGGCATCATCAAGAGTCCGAAGCAGGCCAGCGACCGCGGGGCCGCGCAGAAGGCCCTGGAGGTCATCTGCGGCCGGGAGACCGACAAGGATGCGGCAGCGGCAGCCGTCACCCGAGGGATGGTCGGCACAAGCGGCGAGACGAAGGCGGCGCTGCTCGCGCCGCTCGGGAAGATCGGCGGCGAGAAGGCGATTCTGCCCGTCCGGGCGGCTCTGAAGGACCGCGACGAGGGGGTCCGCGCGGCCGCCGTGCGTGTGATTTCCGAATGGCCCGACGACGCTGCGCTCGACGACATGATCGCCATCGCCCGGACCGACCCGAAAACGTCGCACCAGGTGCTGGCGCTTCGCGGCTATATGAACCTGGCGCGGCAGCGGGGCCGTGACGCCAAACAGAAACTTGAGATGTGCCAGGCGGCCATGGCCGCGTGCAAACGTCCCGACGAGAAGCGGCTGGTGCTCGGCGTCCTGCGCGACGTGCGGTCGATCGAGGCGTTCCGGATGGCCGCCCCCCTGATGGACGAACCCAAGTGCCAGCGCGAGGCACTCAGCGCAGCCGTGCAGATCGCCCGCAACCTGGGCGGCAAACTGCCCGACGACATCGGCCCGGCGATGGAGAAGGCCCTCAAACTCACCAAAGACGGTCGCACGCGCCGCGACGCCGAGGGCGTGCTGAAGAAGTGGCAGAGCCAGCAGAAGAAGAAGTAGGCCCAGCCTCATACTGCAACGCCACTTCCCGCGCGGCGGGTCTCCGGACCCGCCGCGCTGCTATGGCCATGCCACACGCCAAAGCGAACACCGGGGTGGCACGGCAGCGGCCCAGCCGCGGCCGTGGGCAACCCGTGTCCAACACGGCCGCC
>Ga0114930_10005801_pt1 | contig 10065 bp, 13 predicted proteins | sample AnhtaG_FD_87300 | JGI IMG/M metagenome (GOLD analysis project Ga0114930, IMG submission 87300) | Deep subsurface microbial communities from Anholt, Denmark to uncover new lineages of life (NeLLi) - Anholt_01485 metaG | ecosystem: Environmental > Aquatic > Marine > Oceanic > Sediment | place... | reverse complement strand
GGTTTTTGAAGCAGTTGCAGGGGCTGGCACCTTGACGCCTTCGGCCTCGAGGACCTTTGTGATCTCGGCGATGGCCTCGCGTTCCAACCGTAGCCCCTCTTTCAAGGCACCCGCCTCGGCGTGACGCATCTCCTCCGTCCACTGCTGGCCCTCTTGCAGGTCCCAGGGATACCGGATGTACTGGCACCGGTTGTCATCCAGCACTCGATGGACCCGGTCATAGAGGTTGGCTGCCTTTCTCAGGTGTACCGCACCCGGCACGTCGAACTCGTTGGCGATGGAATACAGATACCTGGCCGCCGTTGCACGGGCATCGATCAGGCAGTCGTACGTCCAGGCATTGCCGATCAGGGCGCCGTGCAGCCACCTTTTCTGTTCGTCGCTGAGGTTCGGCCCGCCGGAGAGTGACTCACTCGAGAGTGGGCCCCCATCCACCTCGCCAGCCAATAGGTCGGCGATCCACCGCTCGTACGCCACGTAGCCGCTGACCATCCACCGGTCATCCTCGGTGAACCTGGGCGTGTTCGCCAGCATCACGGCTCGTTTCAGAGAGTCGACCAGCGTTTCCCGCCGGTCGGGGACCTGACCCACTCCGCCGAGGATCCGAGCGCCGTCCCACGTCCATTCGTCGAGTACGGTGCGTGCGAAATCTTCCCCCCTGTGGTTGAAGGGACGGTGCAGCAGGGTCCTGCCGCCGTCCTCATAGCCCGCGATGTAGCCACCTTCCTCGCGGCAGTACAGCACGGGATAGCCCTTGTCGATGCTCTGGACGATGGCCTGCCGTCTACCCTCGCCCTTGGGCCACTCGAGCGTGCGACCAAGCGCCTCCATCGCGGGCTCCATGCAGTCAAAGCCCACCATCGCAAAGGGCGCTTCGCCGCACCAGTTGAACTGTAGCCTGAACGCCGCGCCAGAGACGCCCATCAAATAGTCATAGGTCGCGTCGTCGCCGATCGCGCGCACCGCGTTGGTCAGCGCGCCGATCATCGTGTTGCCGTACCGGGTCTTTTCAACGCCCTCGAGCAGACCCGATCGCCTTCGCGTTTGACCTTTGCTGTCAATGGATTTGGCAAACTCGCGTTCGCCTTCTCAATGACGCAGATGCGCTTTTGCTCGTTGTCCAGCGCCCAGAGCTTCGCGCCATCCCAGGCCAGGCCGCGCACAGTGCCATCAAACGGTTTCTCGCCCCAGTCCAGGAGGCTTCCGCTCAGATCGCTTCTGATGATCGCCGGTGCCCAAAAGTCAAAGTGCCAAACGCTGTCCTGCTGTGCGGCGAGGCTGATCGGTCCGGGTCCGGCTAGAGTCTGCCAGCGGCGATCGCTGGGATCGGCCGGGTCCAGGATACAGGCGCTACACATGAACCCATCGCCAATCCACATCCTTCCGTCAGCCTGCGCTACGCCGAGCACTTCTTCCATGTTGTCTAGCGGGATCTCTTGCCTGATCTTGCCGCTTTCTGGATCGACCTTGAGAAGGCGTTTCGGCTCCCCTTGCGTGACGGCAAGTGCGCCGTCCCACCAACCGATCCCGACAACCTTCTCCACAGGCAGCTTGACCTTTTTCAGGACCTTGCCGTCCTCGGGCGAAAGAGCAACGGCTTCGTTTGCTGTGCAATCGCGAACCCAGAGCCGTCGACCGTCCCAGGCCATGGTGAACAGGTTGCCCTCGGGCGCTGGAATCGATCGCACGATCCTCCAGTCCGGCGGCAGCGGCGGAAGAGAGCGAACATCGTCAAGTAGACCATGCTTGACCAGCGCACGAAATACTTGAAAGCTATGCTCTCCCCAGCCGCCATCCGGTTCCTGACCACGCACGATCATTGGCATCTGCTTCTCCACGATCCTGCGAGCGAGAGGGTGATCGATGTATCCCGCGCAGTCTACGAATCCCCAGGGATCTTTAGCTCAAACAACCTGCATCGTTCAAGTTGTCTGCAATCCAACGTAAACCCTTGGCGAGGGTAGCATCCATATCCTCAATGCCTCGCCCAGCCCAGATAGCTTTCAAGAACACGATCGGCGTCCAGGGGCATCCCTGGTCAGGGCCGAGCCACACCTCTGGATGCTCGGCCAGCCAGCGCAGCGAGGATGGCACCTCTGGTTCCTCTGATATGCCAAGCAGGCACAAAGCGTGCAACGGGTAAACGTTGAAAGCGCCCTCGTGTTCGTACCATTCGTTCGCGTTCTGACCTGTACGCTTTTGACTCAAGATGGCCTGTACCGCGCGTTTGACCGCGGGTTGGTGCGGTGGACAGCCCAGTCCAAGCAGTCTCAGGAGCCGTTCGCCTGTCTCCTTGCAAGTGTCGCCAAAGCTGCGATCGACTCGTTGATCGGCAAGGATCTCGTCCATTTTTCCACGCAGCATCTGCCCATCGCTCTCCTGAGGACGCTGGGTGACGAACGTCCGCACCATCGCACCTTGCAGCGAGCGATCGGCGTCGATGAATTTCATTGGGTCGTAGCGAAAGCCATAACGAAAAGCGCGAGATGTCGAGCCCATAGCTTACCCTCCTTGATCCATTTGCCGTATGTGCCCAGGCCACCACAGCCCGAGTAGTTGTGCTTTTTCCTGATCGCTATCTGTTGTTGTACCAGTTTCGTACTAACCTTCCCCAAAACCCGCATGTCCGCCCTTGAAAAACGTCTGAATGCCCTCTTGCCGTACTTTCCGTCAAGCTTGGCATTATGTCCCTGAAGCGCTTTGAGTGCGGATGCGCCGCCGGCATCATCGCCAAAGGACATCTTTATGAACCATCCCCCTTTCCTCAGCGCTTCTGTCGGCGTCAACCATCCCTCTTTCTTCAACGGGACGTGTTCACAGTTCACGCCGTATCCCTCCAGGCTCTCAAAGTAGCTCTTCACCCTCGAGTAATTCGAGTGTATCTTTTTGCGCCAAATAGGTCTCGCTGTCAATCACAAGGTGTGAGCCACCTTCCTCCTCTACACACGCAGCAGAGCCCTGATCGCGCTCTCAACGGAGCGGCGCTCCTTGACGCTCAGTGCCGGGTCGGCGGCCCACTGCTCGTAGAGGGGAAGCAACGGTGCGAACTCTGGGAGGAGCTTTTTGGTCATGCTGCGGATTGCATCGCACAGTACCCAGGTGGCAACCGAGTTTTCGGGGGGGATGCGGTGGGCGAGAAAATCGCGCACAGGTCCGACGTCTCCCCGCGCAGCGAGGCGAATGGCGAAACTGACAGCCCTTTTGACGTCAACCTGCTCATCGAGCAACAACCGCTCGGCCAGTTCCAGGCAGCGGCTAGTGTACGCACGATGTTTCATCGGCAGGCGGGCGACGACGGTGATGCCGGCCCGCCGCACCCACTTGTTCTCGTCGGCCAGCCAGGGCTCAATTGACCTCAGCCACTGCTCCGGCTTTTTGCGCACGATGGGCTCAAGCGCATCCATGGCCAGACGATCGGCGTCCTCCCAGGTGACACAGGTACGGCACAAGTCTCTCAGCAGCGGGATGACGGTCTCCGGATCCGCCAGTTCCATTGCCCCCAGGGGGATCGCCGCGACGACACGGCCCTCGCGACCGTATTCGTTCCACAGCAGGCGCGGCAGTGGAATGAAATCGCCCACATGCTTGCGGGCGACCTTGCCCAATTCCTTGCCGATTGATTTGAGCACAGGCACCGGGATGCCAACTGTTTCCTGTTGCTCCCGTTGCTCGGCCTTGATACCTGCTATGCTCTTTGGCTCGAACTGTAGCCAGAGGGTGCGCAGACTATCGGCGGTGACACGTGGCGCCAATGGGTGGTAGGCCTCGATGATCGGAGCCACCTGGTCTGCGATCTTTGCTCTCATCTCACATCTCCTGGCCAGCGCGCATCCTACCAGTGTTTCTTCCGCTTCAAGAACTCTTGCCTGCACTTCTCTTTGATGATCCGCAGATATCGCAAGTCAAGGTCATCAAATCAAGCAACCGCCCAGACCTCCGAGGTCCTGTATGGCCCTAGCACAGGCGACCAAAGATCCCACGGAATTTGAAGCAAATCCAACGCAGTTTGCATCTGGGAGGTCCTGCCGAAGACCTCGGAGGTCTTATCCTAATGACATTGTCTGCCGATTACCTGCAATGCTCCTTCGATCTCGTCAATGCCACGTGCATAGTTCTCCCGAGCTTGGCTTAGCAGCTCGGCCACGCCGGCGTTCTTTTCCGGATCGGCCTTCTCTGGCAACTGCCAGCCGGGGAACAGCAGCTCAGCGCCCTCGTGCAACGCATCAGCTTCAGATGCAAAGTGCTCGGCGGCCTGCTTCAAGTGTTCCGCGGCTTCCGGGTACCTGGGGACAAGCTCCAGCACGAACTCGGACGCCGCGCGATGCGTGCTCCGATAGACGCCAAAGCAGTAGCGGTCGCCCATGTTGGGCAGCCTGGGTGGGTCCGCCCTGAAATCACTGATCCACCGGTCATAGCAAAGCAACCCGTCGAGCATCACCCATTTGTCGCCGCCAAGCCGGTCCTGATTCCACCTTGAATGAGCATGACGAACCGCTTCCCTCAAGGCTGCTAGCTCTGCTTCGCGAGCATAGAACTCGCCGGTCTTGTCACCGATGAGAACAGCACCCAGGGCCGGGCAGATAGCCGTGCACGTGATGGTGCGGGTCTGATCGGCAGTGGCATATTCCTCCCATCCTGCATAGGAGCCACGTCCAAGGAACTGACGCTGCTCGTCGTCAAAGCCGCACACGACGTCCCACTCGCAGGTGGTGAACGCGTGCCATAGGATCGCGGCGCGTCCGGCGCGGATCTCGTCCTTCACGCGCGCCAGCACCTCGTGGACCCGCGTCTCGCGGTCGATGTTCTCCCCGTGCAGCGGCAGGTATTCCATCTCGTAGCCCAGCAACTTGACCAGGTCCTGGGTCTCCATCGCAAAGCTGCAGGTCGGCGCACACGGGCAGATCCCCGCGATGCGAAAGGCCGCCCCCGAGATGCCCTGGATGTAAGCCGGCGAGTACGTCTCGCCCCGATAGGATAGAACCACCCGCACGCACTCGAACAACGGATCCATCACACGATAGCGATCCACGCCATCAAGGACCACGTTCTCACCTCCAGTTGAGGCAGTTGCGGCCGACAAAGCCAGCTCGATCCTTGATTTTCGCGCCTCTGCCCCTGTGCTCCCCCTTTCCTTCCGGGCTTTTCGCGGCTGCACTCTCATTTGGTTTTCCTTTTGATAGGAACGTAAACATCAAGCTCAGATTCAGGATTATCCATTCCTTTGAAGCGTTCGCCATCATAGCATTCAATGGTGAACTTGTGCGCTTCTTTGTAGCCAGATTCCGGCAACCACTTTTGATAGACTTCGTCTGGCCAATTGGAGGTGATCTCTTTTCCCCTGAGCGTGAACAGGGCATAGGTGCTTGGTGGAAGCACCTTTATGGATAGCTCAAGCGGTAGGGCCTCAATCTTTGCTACTTTTACGGCGACCATAACATAAAAGTTCTTGGTCTCTGCATATTCTTCGGGCTCGATGTGAACTTTGTATCCTACATTTGGATCGACGACGTTCTTGAGCAATTCTCCGTGTTTGTCCCAATAGGTACTGAATCTCTTCCACAGTTTGCCGATCTCGTTCTCTTCAGACCAGCCTCCAGTGCTCTTGAAAGGATCCCCATAAAAGATCATTCCAACCAGGATGATTTCCTCTTTTTCGATGATTCTCGGTTCCATTTGAACACCTCCTCGTAGTGTTCTTGCTCAGCAGGCTACCATTCGCCACCAGCTATCCCCAATGACGCATCCAGTATACCACCAATACCTGCCAAACTGCGGCATATTTCAGCCGAAATGTGACATGAATTAGCACATGTGTTCGGATCATACTTGGCATTTTGCCAGTACTTCTTGGGCGAATTCTCTTGCTTTCTGCAGATCTTTCTCGGTAGGATGCTTCCTTACCTCTGCTATGTATGCTCTCCATTCCTCTTCATCTATAATGATGGTGTTGCGTATGAACTCCTCAATGGGAGGTGAGGGAGCGCCTTGACAGCCAAAATACCCCAGAAAGTCAATTTGCTTCTCCTCACTTGCTTTCTCAAAGGACTTGACGCACGTAGATGCCCACCTTTCGTATAATTCCTGTTCTCTCCGTCCGCCTTCAGGAGTATACGTTGCGTGGGTGGCAAACCCTGCCAGCTTGAATCGGGGCAATTTGGCAATCCCCTCTAGAATCCGTTTGACCGGTCGTGCCAAATCTGATGAATGGCAGGCAGAACCCAGAAAGACCAGTTCATAGGCATCCAGACTGTCTGCTGTAATCTCGTTCACTTTCTTCAGATGAACTTCGTGCCCTTTGGATAACACCTCCTCATAAATGGCTTCTGCAACCTTTTCCGTGTTTCCAGTTTGAGTGAAATATGAGACTAAGACTTTCAACATGCTACATCTCCCTTCATTTTCATTGCTACTGGACTTTCGTCTTTTTCCCATGGCAACCTTACCAGGTATAGGCACCGCCTTCTGGAGGCCAGGCGCCGATCATCTGGCGCACCAGCACGATCTGCCCCAGGTGATACCCATTGTGGGCGGCCGTGTCCGTGAGCGCATAGCCGACCGACATGAGTTCCTTGTACATACAACTGGGGGCCATCAGCCCCGGCGGTCTGTCGGTGCACTGCAAGGCCGCCAACCAGGGACCGGTGAACACAGGTTCTGAAGCCACCGTCCGCTACGACAGCATATCGACAATTCGGCGCAGGCTGTCCACGCCCTTGCGTTCTGCCGCGCCTGCCTCGCGAACCAGAGTCGCGCCTTCCGGGCTGGCGAACGTCGTCTGCCAGTCCCACTTGTCCGGGCCGCGATCCGGGTGCATCTCTAAGAGGGCTCGTAGCTCGTCCCGCACCACGGCATAGTGACTTGCCGCTTCGTCAAACGCACTGTTGCACCGGCCGGGTAGGCGCTCCTTGGCCTCCTTGAGAAACTCGACCGCCATCTCACGGCACTCGAGCCAAACCTGGGACATGTAGGCCTGACCGTCACGGTTGGCTCGGCCGGTCTCCAGAGCTTCTGCCCAGAGGTCATAACCTGCCAGACCAGTTCGATACATCGGGCTGATGGCCCACCCATCGGGGCGCTCCACGCGCTCCAGGACCATCGTCAGCGCGTCCTTGACCACCAGCTCGTCGGTTGCGGGCTCGCACGGCTGCACGCACAAGACCTGGACTGATACGACGTCGAACGTACCGATCTTTTGCCAGGGACACGGACCGCCCGACATCCACCCGGAATAGTAGTAGCCCACATCGTCGTAGCCATTGATCACATAATAGGCTGGGATGTGAGCCAGTTCCCACCCATAGCAGGGCAAGCCCTGGTCGATCTTGGCCCGAGCGAAATCCCAGGCTTCCCGCTGCTTCTCCAGAAACTGGTTGGCAGGCATATCCTTTGCAATCGCGTGGTCGAGGAAAACCCAATCGACAGTCCAGCCCAGGTTTGAGCCTAGATCAAAGAGCACCTGCGAGTCCCACGCCAGCGCGCAATCCACAAAGACGCTGTCATTCATGTTGAGGACAAACGCCTGCCCCGTCCCCCCATACAGCCAGGGAAACGAGATGTCCACACCCAGGTAGTCCAGGCAGCCCTTGACACAGCCCATATGTTCATTGGAGCGCGGCTGCCACTTGAGATCCTGTAACTGCTTCATACGTTCTCCTTTTCAGCTTGCGCCCAACGTCGGGACTGCTTCCAGGGCCGGGCGTGGTGGCGTGAGGTCGCCGTAATCGTACTCTTGCAGCCAGATACGCACACCGACAAACAAGCGGCCAGCCAGCCAGCGTTTGACCGGCGTTATTTCGCCAAGCCGCAGCCGCACCCGTTCGGCCAGCGACGCGACCTCAGGATAGGTGGTGGACACGCGGTCGGCCGGAATTTCCTTGAGCCAGGCCCACAGCCCAATCAGGATCCCGGTGGTGGTCGGGACACGCAGCGGATCATCGCGATAGGCAAAGGCGATTTGACCGTTGCAGCAACCCACGTGCCAGAAACGCGGCTCACCCTGGCGATAGGCCTCGTCACCGATAGCCCGACACGATTCGAGGACGATCTGTTCCCAGCGATAGCCGCAGCGGAACTGCAAGTACTTGATCTTGCCGCGCATCTCTTCAGCCAGGCGCGACGCGGCTTCTAGTTCTTGAAATTGCTCGTCAAACCGCCCTGGGGGGCTTGCCCCGGTCAGTTCGATGGTCTCTTTGAGCAGGTGTGCGGCCCCAGCCTTTTCGGGGTCGCGCTCGCCGAGCAAGGCATCGATCTCGGCGCTCAGCGGGCTAAGCGCGTTGGGAGGCGCGCGGTCGAGCCAACGCGACAACGCTTGCGCCGCCCAGGACGCCCACTGCCGTCGGGCCATCGACTCGTCGCCGCACCAGCCGGGCCCGGAAAACCAGAAGGCCTTGCCGATCTTGAGGACCTGTGCTTCCAGGTAGGCCAGCCAGGCTTCGTTGCAGATTTCGACGCCCCAGTGCGGCGTGTCGCCGTCGACCCTGGATGCCCACTCGGGGATCGGCTCGGCCTGTGCGCGCCAGGCATCCACCTGGGCCACGTCCGGATCGCGTTGCGCGGCCAACGCGATTTTGTCCCGTTTCTCCGGGTCCTCAGGCAAGCCGGTTTCGCCAGTGCCCAGCCAATCCATGGTCAGATTCCATACGTCTCGATCAAAGGTTGGATTCATTGGCCATGCTCCTTTTCCCTGTTTTTGCACTCTTTCTATGACTCCCCGTCCTCAAGTGCTATATACAGCAACACCGGCGTGTCTCCCGAGTCCGTGTTTGGTGGGTAGCGCTCGAAATCAGCCTTGGACGAGCCCTCGCCCGGGCGACCGTACGGCGCCGTTGGCAGCCACTCGCCAAAGATCCAGTCATAGGTGTCCGAGATGGTCTTGACCGTGCACTCGAATACCGCGTAGCGGGAAGCGGGCACCTCGCGCAGCGTCAAGCCCTTGGGGAGGCTCTCCCCTCCTTCCACGGCCATGCCGGCGAGATAGTCCATCTGCCGCTCGTCCTCGGTGCCGAAATTGGCGCCATAGTAGGCCTTGTCGGTGCTCAGGGCGTGGATCTGGTCGTGGTATTGCATAAACCGCTTCCAGATCCCCTCGAAATCCTCTGTCTCGGACGTAAACGGCTCCATCAGGCCCAGGACGGTGAACGCCTCCAACTCGACGATCTTGGGTTCCATACTTTTCCTCGAATCAAGGCTAGTGACTCACATCCCCTATCTCCAGTCACCGGGCTTGGTCCCGCTGCTCGCCGCCAGGGAGGCAAGGGAACCCAGGTGATGGGTGGTATGCCGCAGGGCATAGAGATAGTGCCCGATCCGCGTCCGGACGGGCTCTCCCTGCGGGTCGTGGACCTCGCCCAACGTCTCGTCCTGCACCTTGGCCAAGTGCGCGGCGATCCGCTCCTCCAGCTCGTCCAGGTGGGCGATCAGCTCTTCCTGCGATGGTTGATCCTCATTCGAGAGCTCCCACCAGGGTTTGCCAAAGCGGTACCCCCAGGCCCACTCGTCTCGGCTCTTGGTCCTGAAATAGTAGTCCAAGCACTCTATGTCGTGATAGGCCACCTTGGCCGGTACCTGAAAGAACGTCGGCCCCTTGCACCACGCGGTATCCCCAAAGCTGCGGATCGAGTCCCGCAACAAGCCGATGGCGTCCTTGAACGCCTGGTGTACCTCGTTCACAACGATCTGTGTCATGCCGATGCCTCCTCGCGCTTCTTACCAGTTCCCCCGTAGGTCCCAGGTTCTCGTCAGAACTCACTTCCCCAACGCCCGCTCGATGCGACCGGCGGCCTCGGCATCCAGGTCGCGCGCCTCGAGGATCCGTTTTGCGATCTGCTCGCGTGCCTCGGGATCTCCCAGTTTGCGGAGCTGCTCGTCCGTGCGGATATGACCATCCGTCGCATCGTGCATCTTGCCCAGGCATGCCATCTCGCGCTCGTAACAGTCGACAGCGGCCTCTAGTTCCTCTGCCATGGCGGGCTCGTGCGCGCCCACCTCTTGGAGGAACGCGGCGGCCTTTTCTCGCTCTGCGACCATGGACATGGCGTCATAGTGGCACATCTTGCGCAGCTCCAG
>Ga0114930_10005800_pt1 | contig 10065 bp, 8 predicted proteins | sample AnhtaG_FD_87300 | JGI IMG/M metagenome (GOLD analysis project Ga0114930, IMG submission 87300) | Deep subsurface microbial communities from Anholt, Denmark to uncover new lineages of life (NeLLi) - Anholt_01485 metaG | ecosystem: Environmental > Aquatic > Marine > Oceanic > Sediment | place... | reverse complement strand
TGGCTGAGGGCTGATGGTTGCAGGCCGTTGCCCGCGCGTAGCTCGACTGCTCTCCTCGTCCAAGGCGCGACGCGCCTCCCCCACAGTGGGCTGAACACGGTCCCCGGGCGCTCTCGATGCGCCCGCTCCGGCGTTGTGGCAGGAGCGTTGCTTCGGAGGTTGAAGAAGGAGCACGGAAGCCTGACTGCAAGGTGCCTGCTGGTTGGAGTGATGCGAGTGGAGGGCGACGAAGGTCGAGAGGCCGCCGAGAATCCAACCTCCTCGGAGGTGGTGTACAGGTACCCCATGCCCTGGTGGTACTGGCTAGTGCTCGTCCCCGCGGGCATGTGGGCGTGGGTGTGCTTCGAGTTGATCCGCGAGCTGCGGAAGTGGGGCTGGGCTTGGGGTGGATCGCCGCCTCCGATACTCCTGCAGCTTGGATTCCTCGGTCCCTTGTGCATGGCAGCGATCGCGTGGGCTCTCGCCCGACGACTTGTGATGCAGAACAACGCCTGGGTGCGGCTCGACGATGCGGGGATAACGGTGAGCGACTGGCGAAGGCGGACAGCGTCGTTGCGGTGGGAAGATGTACGGGCAATGCACTGGCGCTTTGGGAAAGCGACGGCGCCCGGTTCCACGATACACGTTCAGGGGGCAGACCGAACGCTCCACATTGTTGTCGAGGATGTGCGCGGGCGCATGGGCCCGCTGGTCGAGGAGATAGCGGCCCGAGCCGGGCTGCGATGCGTGTACGAGAATCGGTGGGACTTCGGGGCGAGGTATGAGGCGTAGGGGCTGAACTGAGTCTCGCGGCCTGGGGGCGCCTGCACTCACCGCACCCAGTTCTCCACCCTCAATCCCGACACGCGCTCGAAGTGGGCGTCGTCGCTGACAAGGATGAGGTCCGCCTCGAGAGCCGTCGCGGCGACCCAGATGTCATTGCTCGGGATGAGCGTGCCACGTGCAGCCAGTTCGGCTTTGATGTGGCCGTAACGTTCCGCCACGGCCGGGGTGGCCGGCAGGACGTCGGCGACCCGGCCCAGGACACCACGGATGCCGCGCAGGAGCTTAGCACGCATAGCGCGAGGGGCGTGATATGCGCCATACAGCAGCTCGCCTTGAACAACGACGGAGAGGTAGAGCGCGGCGGGCCTCGTGAGACTCGCGAGACGTATGGCAACGGCCGGCGTTCCTCGGTGAATGTGGCTGCAGGTGTTGCTATCGAGCAGGTACCTCAAACGGCTCCTCCCAGTCCTCGTCGTGTGCCTCCCGAATTGCCTTCATGAGTGCCTCGGCCTCCGCCTCAGTCAGCATTCCGGCGCACTCCAGGACCGCCTCAGGAGACCCCTTCCGAGGCTGGCTGCCCGGCTTCTTCCCCCGCTTCTTGACCGCGGGCCGTGCGGCTCCCTTCTCCGTCGCCGCAGGCTCCCCACAGTTGCGCAGCGTATCTTCATCGATCCGAATCTGCCGGCCGATGCGGCGCGCGGGGAGGCATCCGCTCCGCACCCAGCGACGGACGGTACGCTCGTGAACCTTGAGGATGGCAGCAGCTTCCCTCACCGTGTAAAGCCGAATGGCATCGCTCCCCATTTGTCACATCCCTCGTAACCCGCTCGAAACTGGTCGTAGTATACCATTAAGTGCCGTAAAAGTAAAAAGATGTACCTGTGTGACATGAGCGCTGGGCTGCCTCCTCACTCCGCTTCGTACCCCCCGATGTAATCCTCCGTGATGTCCATCATCCGCATGAAGCGCACGATCTCGCGGTACAGGCGCTTGGCCACGTTCGGGTTGGCTTTGAGGCGGTTCTTGCTGGCGGTCTTATCGTTGCGCAGGTCGGTGAGCATCGGCCCCGGCTCGTCGCGCCATATTGAGTAGCGCCACTGGGGCGTCATGGCCTGCGCCAGCTTGTTGGTGCCCACGACGGCCACGTCGCGGATGTTCTTTTTCTTCCCGGCAATGAGCGGCAGGAGCGATTCGCCGATGAACTCCGACGGCCTCGGCATGCCGAAGGCGTCGAGGATCGTCGCCGAGACGTCCCAGGGCTGGACGATGGCGCGGAGGCGTTTCATGCGTCTCATGCGTGGCATGTGGATGATCAGCGGGATGCGGGCGACGTTCTCGGCGATGGGGAACTCCTGCACCGGCTGCTTCATCGGCCGCCCGGCGGACATGCACATGCCGTCGGCGCCGAGGGTGGTGGGCTTTTGGAGGCGCCCGTTGTCGCCGGGGCCGTCGAGCATCGTCCCGTGGTCACTGGTGAAGATGATCATGGTCTCGTCCATGATGCCCAACCGTTCGACGGTTCGCATGAGCTGCCCGACCCACGTGTCCACCATGGTCACCTCAGCGGCGTAGCGGGCGCGGATGTGCCGCAGCTCCCGGTCGGTGATGCCCAGCTTCTTGCGGAGGCCGTACGTGGGTGCCTCGAAGACGCGGCCCTTATGGCCGGGGTCATAGAGGTCGATGTAGTGCTGTGGCGCGTCCCACGGCTCGTGCGGATCGAAGGTGTCCACCCACAGGAAGAAGCTCTCGCGCCGGTAGTTGCGCTGCAGCCACTGTATCGCCGCCGTGTAGGTGCCCGGCGCGAACCAGTCGGTCTCCACCTTGCGGTGCGCCCGGTTCATCAGAATCTGGTGCCAGCGCTCGGCGGTGTAGCGAATCAGGTGCGGCTCGACGGGGAACTCGAGGGGCACGTTCTCATCGAGCCACCACGGGTCCCCCTCCTGACCGCGGTTGAGGTACCACGCCGTGTAGCCCTTGAAGAGGTTTCGTCCGCCCGTCACGTTGTTGGCCGTGTCGGTGATGAGCATCGAGGGGATGCGCTTCTGCGCCAGTCGCTCGGGCAGCGATACCTCGTTCGGCTCGATGGACTTCCATCGGTTGAACGGCACCCCGATGTCGCCGCGGCCCAGATGCGTGTCCCGGCGGTTGGGCACGGTGGGAAATGAGCCGATGTAGGCTCTATCGAAGACGGCCGATTCCGAGGCGAGCCTGTCGAGGTTGGGAGTGTGGATCTGCTTGTTGCCGTAGATGCCCACGTGGTCGCGCCGGCAGGTGTCCGACATCAGGTAGATGATTTTCATGCTGTTTGCCTCCGTACTGAAACAGTATGGGAGCGGCAGCGTCAACGGACCGACGGGGAATCCGGTCGTGGCGAGGAGCGCTCTGGAGGAACGCTCGCCGTCCGAGCGTGTTCAGGTTGGCTCGTGGCGTCCGTGTGCTATGGCCTCGGCGCACTCTGTAGGATCGCCGCGGAGCTTCTCCAGCCCGTGTTCGAGGGCGGGCAAGATGGCGCCGATATTCTCCACCGCCGCGCGCTCAGCCCCGGGAAGATTAATGATCAGCGTCTGATCGCGTATCCCGCTCACGCCCCTGGACAGTATCGCGGTGGGCACAGACGAGGCGGAGGCGCGGCGCATGGCTTCGTCCAGCCCCGCGGTGAAGCGTTGTATGAGAGGCCGGGTGGCCTCCGGTGTGACGTCGCGCGGGCTGAACCCCGTACCCCCGACCGTGAGCACCAGGTCGATAGAATGACCATCGCAGTAGTGCCGCAGGCGATCCGCGATGACGTCGGCCTCGTCGGGGATGACCTCAATGCTGTAAACGTGTGCCGCCAGCTCCTTCTCCAGTAGCTGCCCAACGGCTGGCCCCGCTGTGTCCTCCGCAGAGCCTTGAGAGCGGCTGTCCGAGATGGTCAGCACCACCGCCTGGAAGCGTTTCCGATCCACGAGCCGGACCACCTCGACCGGATCCTCTACGGCTATGGCGCCCCCGGTCAGGACGCGAGCAAACAGCCCGGCGCGAGGCATGACGCAGTCGCCCGTCTTGTGCGAAATGGCGCAGGGGTTATGACAGACCTTGCCGATCTGCGAAATCCTGATCTTCGCCGTCTCCCCCAGACGCAGGAGGGAGCCCAGCCCCAGCGACGACAGATCCAACCCCTCGACGGCCAAGTTCTCGGCAAACGCACCAAAGTCAAGTCCCGGCAGCGCTCGGCGCATCTCCGCGATGTCCCGGCAGTCCAGCAGACTCACCTGGCGATGCCACTGCCCGGCGTGGGCATCTCCGGCCAGCCCGTGGTCGCGCAGCAGTTCGGCTGAAGTGACTGGGGTCTTCGGTATTCCTCGTGCTTCAGAGACGCAGATGGCCCGCAGCGTCCCTCTCATGATCGTTGTGGCTCCCGCTCCCAGTGTCCGGACTTCCCGCCGCTTTTCTCCAGCAAGCGGACCTGCTGGATTTCGACCTCCTTCGACGCGGCTTTCACCATGTCGTAGACGGTCAGCGCAGCCACGACCGCCGCCGTCATCGCCTCCATCTCGACCCCCGTACGAGCCGTAGCTCGGGCCGTCGTTTGGATCTCCACCGTCTGATCCGCCAAGTGCAGGCTGACCTCGACGTGGTCCAACGCAATGGGGTGGCAGAGCGGGACCAGCTCCCACGCGCGCTTGGCCGCCTGGATTCCGGCGAGTTGGGCCGTCTCGAGGACCGGTCCCTTGCCAACCCCTCCGTGTTCGCGGATCAGCGCAGCCACCGCCTCACCCACCAGCACCGTCGCCTCCGCTCGTGCCACACGCTCCGTGGCCGGCTTGGGTGAGACGTCCACCATGCGCGCCGCCCGGTTCTCTCCCACGTGCGACAGTCTCCCCGCCATGCTCAGCCTCCAATGGCGGCCATTGGGAATCTGCGCAACGCCGTGCGGCAGACCGACTTGCGTGCCAGCGCCGCACGTACGGCGCTTTCCAGCTCCGTTTGGGCTCTACCGTTGCGCAGTATCGGCCGCAAGTCGAGCCGGTCGCCGTGCATCAGGCAGCTCAGCAGCTCGCCCCGGCTGGTCAGGCGCAGGCGGCGACACCCACTGCAGAACGGATCACTCATCGGAGAGATAAAGCCGACGACGCCGGGCAGGCCCGTTGTCGAGCACCGGACGGCAAACGTCCTGGCCGGAGCAGTGGGGCCCGGCAACGGCCCGACAAACTCGAACTCTCGCTGCAGCCGTGCCCTGACCTCATCCGCGGGTACGAACCATTCGCGGTGCCGCGAGACCGCCGGCCCTATCGGCATGAGCTCGATGAAGCGCATCTGGCAGCCACGAGCGATGGCGAAACGAGCCAGGTCGCCGAATTCGTCTTCGTTGATCCCGCGCAGGGCGATCGCGTTGAGCTTGACGGGCCTCAGGTCATGCTCCAATGCGCTTTCGATGCCGGCGAGGGTTCGCTGCAGGCTCCCGCCGCGCGTAAGCCGCGCGTAGCGCTCGGGCTGCAGTGTGTCGAGACTCACATTGACCCGCCTCAGCCCGGATTCCTTAAGGCGCGGCGCCAGGGCCGCCAGAAGCTGACCGCTGGTGGTGAGCGCGATGTCGCTGACCTCGAGGGCGCAGAGCATGCTGACGAGACGGTTAATGTCTGGGCGCAGCAGCGGTTCGCCTCCAGTGATCCGAAGGGCCACGGAGGGCGCAACGCGGGTGACAGCTCGCACGATCTGCACTATCTCTTCAAAAGCGAGGATCTCGCTGGGGTCGTACAGGGGGCTGGCGCCTTGCGGCGGGAGACAATAGAGGCAACGCAGATCGCAGCGATCCGTGACCGAAACGCGCAGCGTAATCGGCGGCTGTGGCGCCACCTGGCTCACCATAGAGGCCTCCAGGGACAGAATTGCGCCTCGGCTCCGGCCGTCAGCCCCTCATCTCCCGGAGCAACGCCGACAACGCCGTCTGCGGCGCCGGCGGCGACCACGTCTGCCGAGTGCTGAGCAGGGATGGGGTCGGCCACCCAGCGGCCGTCATCGCTCTGCCTCACCCGGACCAGCACGAAGTGAGTGCGTTCCTGTATGCTTGCGACATCAGAGGCCAGCCGAACTGGGAGAGTGGGATGCCATGGCTCGGGCATTCGAGCCATCTTTCGTATGGCCGGCGCCACAAACTCGAAGAAGGTGACCAGTGCCGACAGCACGTTGCCAGGCAGCCCAAAGATCGGTTTCGACGTCGGGCCGACGGCGAACAGGAACGGCTTGCCCGGCTTGGCGGCGACGCCATGCAGCAGGACTTGAGCCCCAACGGCCTTCAGGGCTTCTGGGATCAGATCGTAATCCCCCACTGAGACGCCCCCCACGGTGACCACTACGTGCACGTCAGCGTTCTGCAAGGCGCCGGCAAGCGCCTCGGTGAGTTGACCGAGGTCGTCGGGTACTATGCGCCTGAGGGCTACTTCGCCGCCGATACTGCTCGCGGCCGCAGACACCGATGGCCCGGCGGCATCGCGTATCTGGTGGGGGCCCGGCACATCGCCTTCCGGGATGACCTCCTGCCCGGTGCACAGCACGGCTAGCTGAGGCGCTCGATAGCAGCGCGGCGTCTCGCCCACCGTCGCACACACGGCCGCCTGAGCGGCCCCCAGCGGCGTACCAGCCGGCAAGACCACCGTTCCCTCCCGAGACACGGAGCCCTGGAGTGTGACGTTCTCCCCCGGCGCAACAGAACAGTTGGCCGTGACAAGCTGGCCGTCGGAGGCGGTGCTCACTGTCTCCTGTTTCACAACGGCATTGGCGTTGGCCGGAAGAACACCTCCGGTATAGATGCGAGAGCACTCGTGTCTCGCGATGGGCCGCGTGGGAAGACAGCCGGCGCAGATCTCATCCACCATTTGCAGCTCTGTTCCAGACGCCAAAGGTGCAACCACGGCGTACCCGTCCATGCGGGATACATCGGACGTAGGTATGTCGCGATCGGCGCGGATCGGCTCAGCAGTCACGCGCAGGACGGCGGGAAGGCCTGCATCGGACGAGCAGTCCGACAAGACCGGCGTATGAGCAAGGATCGTCCTCAGTGCTTCTTCTGGTCGAATCATGAAAAGGGCGCTCCGCCTCCTCGTTTGTGAGCGTGATACGGGCTGGTTTCTTCCGGCAAGCTGGTCAGATGCACTATATGGAGTGCCCGCCCTGTCGTCTGTGATCGGGGCCTGTGAGTGAACCTGTCGGTCGCAACGCAGCACGCTCCCGTCTGAGCTCCCCTCGCCATCGCAAGACCCCGGTATTCCCAGTGCTTCTTCGCAAACATGGCGTTACCTTGTCGGTGGGCATCGTATGCGTGTTTCTTTGGGAGAGGTGCTGGCGTACAGCGCGTACTGACCGGATTGAGCCGCCGGGTCTTGCCGGCAGCCTGAGGAGGACGCAAGGCGATGCGTGCTTCGCTCGCCGCAGAGATGGATCAATGCAGGCGGCGCTGCCGGGGCTCGCCCCCGACGTCGTGGACCCGTACGTCACCCCAGCTCCAGCCGTTCGGCGCCCGTGAGCGGAAAGCGCCGATTCAAGACGGGAGGCATCCGTCCCGGCCGCCGCTCTACTCCTCTCGGTCGAGCTTCAGGTTATCGACGTAGAAGACCGCCGTGTCGTTGGCCAGGCTGCTGAAGCCGAGCCAATGGAGCTTCTTGAACTTGTCGGAGCCCGTCGGCAGCCCGTCGAACCTCTTTGGCGTCCTTCCCGGGAGCGTGACGGTCAGGTCGTACGCGGCGGTCGCTACCTTTGCGAGGCCGCAAAGGATTTCGATGTGGATCCACTGCCCGAGCGGCAGCATCATCAGCGCCTGGTCGCGCGCCTTCAGCTCGCCGTTCTTCTCGATCCGAAGCGACGGCCCCACGCGATAGGGGCTCGCGGAGTCGCGCCACTCGTGCACCAAGGTGGCGCCCTCTTCGACGCGCACATCGAAGCTGAAGCGGGCGGTTCCGGCATCGAAGCGCGGCCTGTAGTACATGTGCGGCTGCCAGACGTGCTGCAGGCCGGGCGCATCGGTGAACTTCAAGCTGCGCTTGCCGCCGGCGGCGACCTCGTCCGTCACGCGGATCGACGCACTGCGCTCCTCGCCGGAGACCGTCGCGAGCGCGGGCCCTTCGCCGATGCCGGTGTCCTCGAACCCATCGGCGAAGGGCTGCGGTCCCGGCGGGGGCGGGAGCTCAATGGGCTCTCGCACGATCTTCTTCGGCGCGTTGACCCAGGCGCGTCCCCCGTACAGGCCGATATCGCTGGTACCAATTGGCTCGAACCCGATCTTCGCGGCCGGCGAGTTGGGCCTCAGCCGGAAGTTGTGCTTCTTCGGGTTGACGAACCTGGGGTCGGCGATGATGGAGCTCTCGTCGCGTCCTTCCGCCTGCCACTCCTCGAAGTCCATTCCGGCGAAGTCGAGCTCATCGCCCGACGTGCACCAGTACAGGTTGTGGTCCATGCGGTAGTTGGCGTTGCCCCAGTTGCCGGCGAGGATGTCGCCGTGGCTGCAGTACACGATGTTTCGCTGGAAGTCGAAGGAGATGTGCTCCTCCTGCCGCGAGCGCTGGATCTGGGACTCGACCGAGAAGGCGAGGATGTTGTTCTGCACGATGTTTCCTCGGCCGTAGTGCTGGTGGAAGCCGCCCGTCTTCGTGTTGTACACGATGTTGTTCTCCAGCAGTATGCCCGTGCTGCCCTCGTCCGTGTACAGGCCCCACCCGCCGTAGCTGTACGAGTAGATGTCGTGCATCAGGTTGTAGCGCTCCGTCGTCCCCGGCGAGACCCCGAGCGTGTAGATGCCGCCCATGTCGCTCAACACGCCCGCGCCGAGGTGGTGGATGTGGTTGTACTCGATGGCGTTGTGGTTGGCGGAGGTGGGGTGGTATCCCCAGCTCCAACCCACGGAGACGCCCGTGTAGTAGAAGTCGCAGATCTCATTGTGCGTCACGCTGTTGAAGCTGCTTTTCCCGATCCACACCCCGACGCCCGCCGGGAACACCTGCCCGCCATCGTGGATGAAGTTGTTGTCAACCACGTTGCGCAGCGCGGCGTGCGCCTCCTGCGTGGGAGTGCTCGTCTCGCCGATGCGCACTCCGCCTGCCCCCAGGTCGTGGATGTGGCAGTGGAAGATCCGATTGTCCTGACAGCCGCGCTCCAGCCACACGCCGTACTCGCCCACGTGCGCGACCTCGCAGCGCTCGATGGCGCAGTGGCGCGCACCGCGGGCGCGCACGGCCGCTCCGAGGAAAACGGCTGCCTGGCCGTCGGCGGAGCCCTTGTTCTCGATGAACCAATCGGAGTGCTGAAACGATAGTCTCCGGAGGGTGATGTGTTCGACGAACTGGCCCTGATCCGGGTCGCCCTCGAAGCGTACCAGCTCGTGCAGTGCCGGCGCCACGACGCTCGCATTGCTCATGTCCTCGCCCGGCATCGGCCAGTAGTACAGCACGCCCGTCTTCCGCTCCAGGTACCACTCGCCGGGCTCATCCAGCGCCTCGCGGAAGTTCTCCACGTGGTAGCGCTGATTCCGCTCCCACCAGCTCATGGGCCAATGAGCCCCGGCAGTGAAGCGGACGATGCGGCTCTGCGCGTCCAGGGACTCGATCCAGTGCAGGGACGAGGTCCACGAGTGATAGACGAAGACGTTGACGTCCTGCAGACGGTCCCATTGCTTGAGGTCGCCGTCTTTGTAGCGGAAGCCGATCTTGGCGGCGGGATTGCGCCGCTCCGCCCGTGGGTTCTTGATCTCGGGAAGCGGGCCGTCGGTGCGCAGGTAGCCGTCGTTAGGAGTTCTGGCCCGCGTTCGACGCTCGCCATTGACGAAGAGTTGGTGGAAGTACCATTTGCCGGCCCTCACGTCCGGGACCTCCGCACTCCAGAGCTCCCCGGCGCCCCTTCGCCAGCCGGTGATGACGCGTCCGCCGCTGAGAACCGGCGTCTCGCCGCGAGCGGCCCTGTACGTGACACGGCAGTCCTCCGTGCCCGAATCCTCGGGTGCGAAGATGATGGGCGCCGCCAGCCGATACGTGCCGCCGCGGAGGACGACGGTGTAGGGACGGTCGCGGGCGGCGCGCGCACGGTCCTCTCGGATGGCATCACGAGCTCGGGTCACCGTCGCGAGGGGGCCGTCAGTGCCGGCTTTGTTGGGCGACCGCAGCGTCCCCGACCACGCGTCGTTGCCATTCGGGGCGACGTAGAAGTTGGCTCTCCGTCTAGCGCGTTTGTCCGCGGCGCAAGGTACCGTCATGCCGGTGAAACAGAGGATGAGTAGGACGGATAAACAGCAGATAATGGCGCAAATCGACATATGTCCACTCCTCGGGCCGATGG
>Ga0114930_10005799_pt1 | contig 10066 bp, 7 predicted proteins | sample AnhtaG_FD_87300 | JGI IMG/M metagenome (GOLD analysis project Ga0114930, IMG submission 87300) | Deep subsurface microbial communities from Anholt, Denmark to uncover new lineages of life (NeLLi) - Anholt_01485 metaG | ecosystem: Environmental > Aquatic > Marine > Oceanic > Sediment | place... | reverse complement strand
TTAACTCGTCTACCGAGAAAGATGTGATAGGGTAAGAGCTATAGCCTGCTGACATGCTAACGGGGAGCAGATCATCTTTTATACTTGAAGGCTTTTTGGAGAAGTGGTTGATTAGTCTACTAAGAATATTTTTTATCTGATTACCCATCTCGGGAAATATGATGGCGAACTTATCGGGTGCAAGATGAAAAAATATGTCGCAGCTACGGAAGAGTTTCTCTAAATCAGCGCCGATACGGGAAATTAGTAAGCTCTGGCGGCCGGGAGAGAGGTTACTCAGATCTTCAATTTTCAGCACTATCAAAGAAAGCTCCCTTTTATAGCGGTCAGCCCGCTGAGTCTCCTCATGGAGGCGATGCCGAAGATATCTCTCATTGAACATACCAGTGAGCTCATCTATTGTCTGAAGCGATTTTTTCCGATTAAGCTCTTTAAGGTTGACTATTGACTTGCTCACATAAGAGGTGAACTTCCCTAAGATCTCCCTATCATCCATAGTAAACTGTGGAGAGAACAAAAACTTGTCCTCTATTTTATTATAGAGGGAGAGGGTACCCAGAAGAGTTTTTTCCTCTACCAAGGGGGAGCATAAGGCAGATTTAAGCGGGAATAGCTTATCCACCCCATAATGAGAAGAGTACAAATCAGGGATAAGTAGGGGGAGTTTGCTCTTAAAGACTTCCAAGCATATCCTCCCATCTAATTTTTGTACTTCCCTATATAATTGAGGCTCTTTAAATCCATAGGAGGAGCGAACCAGCAACTTATTGGCACTCTCTTGATATAATCTCAAGATGCACATCTCAGCTTCCAGTAGCTGGGCAGCTGAGGCGGTTATTACGAAATAGAGCTTCTCTTCATTGGATATATTAATCAGGTCCATTCCTGATTCATTAATAGCTGAGATTTTAAGCATCTTTTGTTGCCACCGTTCCTTCTCCAGTTCCTGATATATGCGATGAGCCAAAAAACCGCTTATTTCCCTGCAATAGGTGAGAAGCTGGTCAGTAAGGTTAGGGTCACCGGAAAAATGGAAGGTAATTACACCCAAGAGCTTAAAGTTAACTATCATAGGCAATAAGTAGAGAAACTCCTCTCTGGCGTTTGGCTCCTGTCCAGAGAATAATCCGCTGGCATATTCTTTCAGCAGAAGGGGTCTCTTCAGTTTCAGCACCTTCCCTATTGTTCCTTGATAGTCCCGGTAGGTGATTAAACCAAAAAGATTGGGGTTTATTTGTAGAGAAGCCTGAAGGGTAACTTCGGGTAAGGTGGAATAGGGGTCTCTAAGATAGAGGTCACAGGAATCTATTTTCAGCTCCTCATGTATCTTCTTCACGCTCTGTTGCAATTTTTCCTTTATGGGCAGGGATGAATCCCATATCTCACTGATGGACCCCCGGACAACCTGTTCATCTCGGGAATCTTGGAGCTTCTGGTAGGTTCTAATCTCTGCTAAATACTTAGCCGATTTGGCGGCGAGCTCTGTCATAAAGGCGAGATGGTGGCGGCTGAAAGCATCGGTAAAGCTGTTGTGCCCAACTGAGATGACTCCCAAGGGCGACCCCTTCGTCTTTATAGGGACAGAGATAAGCGACTTCATTCCCTCCTCCTCCAGCAGATGTCTGTAGCGGAGGTCATCGTAATTCCCCGATAGGAGTAGCGCTTCGCCTATCTGAGCAACCCTGCCGGCAATCCCCTCCCCTATCTTAGGAAATCTCAATTCCGGCTTTCGGGTGATAGCCTGGGAAAGCCCCTTCTGGGCTACCATAAGGAGATTCTTCTCATTCCGGTTCATTAACATTAGAGAACCTGCATTTCCACCACAACCTTGCAGACCAACATTAAGGAGGAGATGATAGAACTCCTCAGGGTTATGGGTTAAGTCTATGGAATTAGCCGTCTCCAGAAAAAGATTAAGGGCAAGGAACTGTTGGGGGGAGAATTCTCTCTGCAGACTTTCTTTCCCCCCCTCTACTTCGATGGAGGCTTTCATTTTCCTTATCAGCTTGGCGCTGTTCGCTTTCATTATTTGGGCTTCAGGGGGGCTAAACTGGTAGATCTGCTGGTGAAGGGATTCACTGTTAGAGGCGTCAACTATAATATCAATTTCTGGTATCTCCATTAATATCTGCAGGTCGTGATAAAAGCTGACCGATATCTCATCGCTAAACCGATATCCATACTTCTCCAGATTGAACCCCAATGCCTCCTTATCAGGGTCTATTAAGGCGGCAACCTCTATTTGAGGGTCTTTGCGCATCAGAGCCATTATCTCTAATCCCTCAAGATTCGCCCCTACTATGACAACTTTCTCCGACATGGCTATCTCCCGATTTTCTTAATCAGACCAAGGGCTTCAATCCTTTCGAGACCCTTTTGTAAATCAGGGGTGAGGTTTAAGGGAGCCTCCTGACCAAATAGCTTATCCAGCATCGGCTCTTGCAGAGTGGCTTTTCTATCATTGTCCAGACGCGTAAGCTGCGTCAGCAAGAGAGCTTCGGGCTTTTTATCAATGGTGGTCTCGTAAACATTAGAAATTCCATCCTTTATAATAATCTCAGCACCCGTGAGCCTCAGTTGCTCATAGACGGCAACATCACCATGAAGGTCACCCAAGAAAGCATGTTTTATTACCCCTCCTTCCATAAATATCTTCCCCTTTAGCTCCCCTTTTTCAATCATTATGGTGCAAGTCTTCTGATTCATTCCTAAAACCTGAAGAAGATCTGCCAGGCTTAAATGACTAGAGCTGGCAGAGGCAGTTTTACTCTGGAAGGAGGGGCTCTCTTTTTTATCGGAGACCCTCTTAAGAATTATCTCCACCCGTGCTAATAAGTCTTCAAAGCCGAAGGGTTTGACCAGAAAATCGTCACTTCCCACCTCCACAGCTTTAAGAGGGCTAAAATCCTCCTTCTTATTTGCCACCAAGACAAAGGGGGTATCCTCAGTTAGTGGGTTAGTTTTGACCAGTTGACAAAAGCTCCATCCATCAAGTTTCGGCGAGTCGATGTTAGATATTATCAGATCGGGTCTTACTCGTTGGGCAATCTCCATGCCCTCACGACAGTTATTGGCAGTGTAAACCTGAAATCGATCGGCAGAGAATCGGGATTTCATGTTTTTGAGGAAATCGTTATCGCCGTCTACTATAAGAAGATTAACCTGAGGCATCACTCCTCCACCCTCGTTTCCACTTCCAGATGAATTAAAAAGTTCTCCTTAAAAATGATTAATTTAATACTATTTTATAAGATACTACAAAAATAGCTCCCTGTCAAGACATTTTATGCCTTATAAATGAAAATATAATATGACTATACCAAATATTGTCACTATTGTGCTTTGCCATTCAACTCCCTTTACTTTGGTCTGCATATATGGTATAAAAGATGAACTCAAAGGATAGGAAAGGGTTTATTTCCCTGCGGGAGATGTCAATAAGCATATTACATATAGATATGAGCAAGGGCTGGCGGGAGGGTGAATCACAACTGTTGCCATTAGGGAGAGCATTGCAGAAAAGGGGTCACAACCTTTGGATAGGAACCCCTCCCAAAAGCGGGCTATTGCTTAAGAGCACTGAGTTAAGGTTGAAAACCATACCTATTCGGGGAGTAAGGCTATTCACACTGCTGGAAGCTAAAAGAATAGGGAAGACCGTGGAGAAGAAAGGGATTTCCATATTACATCTGCATGGTCTTAACTCCCTTAGATTTGGGCTAGGGGTGAAGCAAAGGACCAGGGATGGAGTGATAGTAATTATTTCGCTTCAGGAGCTTTCCCCATCCTTTAAAAAGGGGCGCCGGCTAAAAGAAGGAAGAGGGGTGGAGCAGATAGTGGTTAGCTCCAAAGTGGTCCAAAAGAGGTTGGAATCCATGGGGATAACATCTGAGAGACTAAGTCTTATCCGCAGTGGGGTCGACCTGATAAGATTTAGCCCTGCGGTAAAGCCGTATGACCTATTTGAAGAGTACTGCTTTCCGCCCGAAACGACCATTATCGGCTATGTGGCTCCCTCGCTTTGTGATAAGGGTGAGCGAATCCTCATTGAAGCTGCCAGAGAGGTGGTATCCATTAACTCGGAGATAATCTTCTTGATAGCAGGAGAAGGAAGGGATAGGAAGAGTTTGGAAGCTATGATTGAGCAGTATGGTCTATCCCAAAATTTTATCTTCTGCGGGTTTCCAGACAAGCTGCCCGCCATCCTGGCTGCCCTCGACCTCTTCGTCCTCCCAGCTGTTGAGGGAGATCCAGGTTTAACCATCCTCAAAGCCATGGCGACCGCAGTGCCAGTGATTACTACCAATCTTTCCGGCGTGAAGGAGATTATTAAGGATGGGGTTAACGGGGTGGTAGTGCCTCCTGGTGACTCCCATGCTTTAGCCAGAGTCATAATGGAGTTTATAGAGGACCGGCAAAGGTGGAAGATAATGGGACAAGAGGGGCGAAGGGTGGTAGAGGTGAAGTTTGACATTAATAAATCTGCAAGAAAAATAGAAAAGCTCTATCAGCAGCTCCTTAAAAAAAGGGGGCACCAGGGAGATGCTTAAAATCTCGGCGGTAATCATAACCAAGGACGAAGAGGAGAGAATCGTCCCCACCCTGCAGAGTCTGGATTGGGTGGACGAGATTGTGGTAGTCGATGCCCACAGCCAAGACCGCACCAGGGAGCTCTGCCGTAAGTATACCGATAGAGTGTATGTGAGGGAATGGAAAGATTATGTGGAGCAGAAGAACTACGCCCTGCAGCTTGCTTCCCACGATTGGGTATTAAGCCTTGATGCCGACGAAAGAGTCTCTGAGGAACTCAGAGCGGAAATAGAGGGGTTGATAAAAGAAGGGATGGACTGCGACGGTTACTACATTCCTCGAAAGGTCTTCTACTTAGGCAGATGGATAAAGCATTGTGGCTGGTACCCCGACTACAAGATGAGGCTATTCAGGAAGTCCCGGGCAAGATGGGTTGGGGGTTCGGTTCACGAATCGTGCCAGGTAGAGGGAAAGGTGGGCTACCTACGCTCTCCCCTGCTCCATTTCACCTACCGGAACATTACGGAGCACCTGAGTCGCAACAACCTCTATGCCAAGCTCAGCGCTCAGGACAAATTCCGCCAGGGCGAGCGGGCAGGGATAGTAAAGATGGTCTTTTTCCCCTTGGCTACCTTCATCAAAACCTACTTTATAAAATTAGGCTTCCTGGAGGGGGTAGCAGGTCTCATAATCTCGGTCATTTCTGCTACCTATGTCTTTCTCAAATATGCCAAGCTGTGGGATATGTGGAGAAGGGAGAAGGAAGGAAAAACTTCGCCAGGGATCAAGTGATGGGCTTAGAAGACCAGACCACGTTTCCACCGACAATGGTCAGCACCGCCCTTCCTTTCAAATCCCACCCGTGGAAGGGGGAATTTCTGCTTTTCGATTGAAAGCTGTTCACATCTATTTTAACCACCTCTGATAGATTGAGAAGGGTCACATCAGCAGCAGCTCCAGGAGAGAGGGTTCCCCGCTCAAGCTTGAGTATTGTGGCAGGATTAACGGTAAACATGGCTATCATCCGGGAGAGGCTTATCTCACCCTTGGTTACCAGTCTATCAAGGGCGAGGGGCACGGCGGTCTCCAGTCCTACGATGCCAAATGGGGCATCGGCATACTCAACATTCTTCTCATCTCCCCGATGAGGGGCGTGGTCGCTGGCTATAACATCAATGGTTCCGTCTTTGATTCCTTGAAGGATAAACTCTACATCCTCGGCGGTTCTCAGAGGGGGATTCATTTTGGTATTGGTATCGTAAGTGCACACCTCTTTATCGGTGAGGGTAAAATGGTGGGGCGTGACCTCGGCGGTAACCCTCAATCCATGTTCTTTTGCCCACCTGAGGAGCTCCACTGAGCCTTTGGTAGAGAGATGGGCTATATGGAGCTGACCATTGGTCAAGGAGCTCAGGATGATGTTTCTGGCGACCATAATCTCCTCAGCCGCGGCAGGGATGCCGGGCAACCCCAACAGGGTGGAATAGTATCCTTCATTCATAACTCCGTAAGCCGACAGCTCCCTGTCCTCGCAATGGTCGATAACCGGCAAATTGAACATGCCGGCATACTCCAGTGCCTTGCGCATCAGATTGCTGCTGTAAATTGGATGGCCATCGTCGGAAACTGCCACAATACCTGTCTCCTTAAGCTCCCCTATCTCAGCCAGCTCCTCACCCAATATACCCTTTGTGGCCGCTCCGATGGGATAAACATTCACTAATCCTTTTTGCGTCGCTTGTTTCAATATGAACTCGGTCACCGACTGGCTGTCGTTTGGAGGGTTAGTATTGGGCATGCAGGCAACCGAGGTAAAGCCCCCGGCGGCAGCCGCCCGGCAGCCGCTCTCGATAGTCTCCTCATCCTCCCTGCCGGGTTCCCTCAGGTGGCAATGCATGTCGATAAAGCCCGGGGCAACTATTAACTCCCGGGCATCTATTATCTGCGCCTCTTTATCCTCAAGCTGTTTTCCTATCTGGGCGATCTTCCCATCGGCAATAAGAAGGTCGAGATGCTCATCCAGGTTGTTAGCCGGGTCAATCACCCTCCCCCCCTTAACTAACAACTTCTTCATATTTTCCTCCCATAAGGAGATAGAGGACAGCCATTCTGACCGCCACCCCATTGGTTACCTGTTCCAGGATAACAGAATATGGACCATCGGCAACTTCGGAGGAGATTTCTACCCCCCGATTTAGTGGTCCGGGATGCATTATTATCACATCCTTTTTAGCTCTTTTTAGCCGTTCGGGAGTGAGACCGAAGAGATTGAAATATTCCCTCAATGAAGGAAGGTAAGATTTATCCTGTCTCTCACGCTGAATGCGAAGCATCATCACCACATCGCATCCCTCAAGGGCGGCGTCGATATGGTGGAAGACTTTGACTCCCAATTTTTCAATCTCTACCGGGATGTAAGTAGCTGGACCGGCTATCCTCACCTCTGCCCCCAGTTTGGTGAGCAGATGGATGTTTGAGCGAGCAACCCGGCTGTGAAGTATATCCCCTATGATGGCTACCTTTAACCCCTTGATTTGCCCTTTATTTTCCCTGATGGTGAAGGCATCTAATAACGCCTGGGTGGGATGCTCATGGGCGCCATCACCGGCGTTGATAACGGAGGCGCGGCAGATATTTGCCAGAAGCTGGGGTGCACCAGCCCGGCTGTGGCGGATGATGATAATATCAGGATACATGGCTTCCAGATTCCTTGCGGTATCGATGAGGGTCTCCCCCTTGACCACACTGCTGGTAGAAGCCGAGATGTTGAGGATGTCGGCGCTCAGCCTCTTCCCGGCAATCTCAAATGAGGTGCGGGTTCTGGTGCTGGGTTCGAAGAAGAGGTTAATTATGGTCTTTCCCCTCAAAGTAGGAACCTTCTTTATATCCCTGGTGGAGACCTCCTTGAAAGCTTTGGCAGTGTCGAGGATGAGATTGACCTCCTCCACTGACAAAGGCTCAATTCCTAATAAATCCTTCCTATTTAACGGCATAAAGCCCCTCCTTTGGCTCGCTATTGAAGGTTAGGATGTATTTACTCTTCTTCTTCTATTAAAATTACACTATCCTTTCCATCCTCCTCCATCACATTCACTTCGACAACCTCATCAAGGGAGGTGGGAACATTTTTGCCCACATAATCTGCCCTGATGGGTAGCTCACGGTGACCACGGTCGATAAGGACAGCAAGCTGAATGAATTTTGGTCTGCCAAGATCGATAATGGAATCAAGGGCAGCCCGGATTGTCCGTCCAGTAAAAAGGACATCGTCTATGAGAACTACCTTTTTGTCGTTTATCCTGAAAGGTATATTAGTCTGGCGAACTATTGGTTGAGGTCCCACGGCGGTCAGGTCGTCCCGGTACATAGTAATATCCAGGATGCCCATGGGTATTGAGACCTTCTCTATTTCTTCTATTTTTTTGGCAATCCTGCGAGCTAAAGGAACTCCACGCGTCCGAATGCCGATAATAACAAGGTCCTGCACACCCTTATTTCTCTCTATTATCTCATGCGCTATGCGGATAAGGGTGCGGTCCATGGTCACAGCATCCATCAGTTGAACCTTCTTTCTAAAAGGCATAGCTTCTCCTTAAATCGGGCACAAAAAAAGCCCCCTCTTCAGGGAGGCTCCTCTTTTTGATGCAAATAATGCTCATCTACCCTTTTTGGCCTCTCGGGACCAAATTAAAGAGTTCATTAAACTCTTCAAATGATAACATCTCCCTGAAAGAGTGTCAAGAAGAAAATAAGATTTCTTTATAAGCGGGTTGCTTGAAGGGAGAAAGCGCTTTTTCCCTCTGCCAAAGAAGCTACTTTTTAGTTGGCTATCTATTCCAGAACTCAGGAGCAATTTATTAGCTCCAGATTCATATTTACAGCTCAAAGGTTTTTTGCTATAGTATTAGTAAGATTTTTTAGCGCGGAGTGTGGGGTCTCAGCTATTGGAAAAGAGAATCTATCATTTGAGCCTTCCTGTGCAGAAGCAGGAATCCATCGCTCCCGGCTACTGGGTACTTTCTCTTCACTCCCCTCAGATTGCTTCGGCAGCTGCTCCGGGACAATTTGTTATGTTAAAAATTGATAAAAGCTTCGACCCCCTTCTCCCCCGCCCTATGAGCATCCACTCTGTAATCAAGGAAGACAACAATCGCATTGGTTTCACTATCCTGTACAAAGTTATGGGAAAAGGGACCAGACTACTCTCAGAGAAGAGAAGTGGAGAGAGCCTGGTGGTAATCGGTCCATTAGGTAAAGGGTTCAATCTAAACCATATATCCTCTGGCTGTGACCCAATAATTGTAGGAGGAGGGATTGGAATCGCCCCGCTGCTCTTTTTAGCCCACAAGCTGCTGGAGAGGGGGTGGACTCCTTCGGTCCTTTTAGGAGCTAATTCACAGGAAGAGCTGCTCAGGCTCGATGAATTTAAATCATTAGGGCTTACTCCCAAAGTCAGCACCGAAGATGGGAGCAAAGGGGTAAAAGGGATGGTAACTGACCTGCTGGGCTCCTACCTTGAGGACAGAAAGGGTGTGCACGGGGAGGTCTTCGCCTGTGGACCCTCTCCTATGCTTGAGAAAGTAGCTTCACAAGCGAAGGAATACGGGCTGAATTCTCAGCTCTCGCTCGAGCAGCGTATGGCGTGCGGACTGGGGGCTTGCCTGGGATGCGTGGTGAGAATCAGAGATAAAGAAGGTAGCCAGCTCTCCTTCCAGCGGGTCTGCACTGAGGGACCGGTCTTCAACGGGGAGGATATAATATGGTAGCAGAACCCAGCCCCCGCTTATCGGTAGAGCTCAACGGGCTGAAGCTTAAAAATCCCATTATAGCTGCCAGCGGAACCTTTGGCTATGGACTTGAATATGTCCCTTTGGGCGACCTGAGCAAACTGGGCGGGATGGTGACCAAGGGACTTTGCATGTGGGAAGAAAAAGGGAACCCGCCGCCTCGCATCTGCGAGACTCCGGCGGGTATGCTCAACTCCATTGGGCTGGAAAACATTGGAATAGAAAATTTTATCACCGAAAAGCTCCCTCAGTTAATTCAATACGATACGGCAATCATAGTAAACATCTGGGGAAGAGAGATAAATGATTATATCAAAGCGGCTGAGAGATTGGATAAGGTAAAAGGAGTTGCCGCATTAGAGGTGAATATCTCCTGCCCTAATATAAAGAAAGGGGGACTCACCTTTGGGACCGACCCCTCCCTGACCTTTGAGCTGGTTCAAGCAGTGAGAAAAAGAACCTCGCTTCCCCTGTTGGTAAAACTTACCCCCAATGTCACCGATATAGCGCTTATTGCCCACAGTGCAGAGGATGCCGGGGCGAATGCCCTGTCTTTAATTAACACCCTGCTGGGAATGGAGATCGATGTGACCACCCGCCGCCCTTCTCTGGCTAATATTACCGGAGGGCTCTCGGGTCCCGCCATCCGCCCTATCGCTTTAAGAATGGTCTACCAGACTGCCAGAAAGGCGAAGATTCCGATTGTCGGAGTAGGGGGTATCTCCTCCCTGTCGGATGTAATAAAGTTC
>Ga0114930_10005798_pt1 | contig 10066 bp, 8 predicted proteins | sample AnhtaG_FD_87300 | JGI IMG/M metagenome (GOLD analysis project Ga0114930, IMG submission 87300) | Deep subsurface microbial communities from Anholt, Denmark to uncover new lineages of life (NeLLi) - Anholt_01485 metaG | ecosystem: Environmental > Aquatic > Marine > Oceanic > Sediment | place... | reverse complement strand
CGCGACGGCTTTTATAAAGGAAGAGTGGCAGATTTATTTGTTAAGACAATGGAGAAACTCGGAGGGTTGATTACTCACGAAGACCTGGAAAACTATCACGTTGTTGAACGTCCTCCGGTTGAGGGGAAATACAGAGATTATGATATAATTTCTATGGGTCCCGCCAGTTCGGGAGGAATTTGCTTGATTCAATTATTGAATATTTTAGAGCGGTATGATGTTGGGGCGCTGGGTTGGAATACCCCGGAAACCGTTCACCTGGTCGTTGAGGCTGAAAGGCGGGTATATGCTGACCGTGCCGAGTTTCTGGGAGACCCCGATTTTGTGGACATTCCGGCAGAAAAATTGATTTCAAAGGAATATGCAGATATGAGAGCCAGAGATATCGATCCGTCCCGCGCAACTCCGAGTGAAGAAGTAACTCACGGCGATGTAACGCAGGTATCTTATGAAAGCGAAGAGACAACGCATTTTTCCATAATTGATAAAGATGGGATGGCAGTGGCTGTTACCACAACATTAAACGGTGGATACGGAAGTTATTTGGTTGTTGAAGGAGCCGGATTTCTTTTGAATAACGAAATGGATGATTTCAGTTCAAAGCCGGGCACGCCAAATATGTACGGGCTTTTAGGAAGTGATGCTAATGCAATCCAACCGAATAAACGGATGTTGAGTTCGATGACTCCTACAATTATAACAAAAGACGGTAAAACTTTTATGATAATCGGGACACCTGGCGGTTCGACAATTATCACGACTGTTTTGCAGTGTATTATGAATGTTATCGACCATGGTATGACTATCCAGGAAGCTGTTGCAGCTCCGCGTTTTCATCATCAGTGGTATCCGGATAATATCAGGCACGAGGAAACAGCTTTTAGTGATGAAACTATTGCAAAACTGAAGGAACTTGGTCATACTTTTAGTACACGCAGCATAGGTGACGCACATGGAATAATTATAGATCCCAAAACCGGCTTATATATTGGCGGCGCAGACCCGCGCAGCAAATCAAGCGCAGCTATCGGGCATTAGTTCATATTTATTATCAATTCATAAACCACAAAGATCACAAAGAAGAAACTAAAGAGCTAAGCGTAATATATTTATCCCGCTTAGCGGGACAATATTCTGGTTATATAATAATAGAATTTATGAATAAATCATTATACTTAAATTTATAGATATTTAGTGAGGATTTAGTCATCTGATTTTGCTCTTTGTCCCGCTTAGCGGGATAATTTATACCTGTTTATGACCCCGAGAACTCGGGGTTATTATATGTGTTATTCCTCATACTTGTAGGAACGATGAGATAAAACATCAAATCCCCCTTAGTCCCCCTTTGAAAAAGGGGGAAACCTTACTTCCCTCGCCCTTGAAGGGAGAGGGTTAGGGTGAGAGTGAAAAATTACCCCCGCATACTGCGGGGACAAATAACTAAATCTATACGATATATACAATTCTTATGAAACAAAAACAAATAACCGGTTGAATAGAAAATAATAAAAAAAATGGTAGAACAGACATTCCTGTCTGTTCATGAAAAATAAACGGTGGAACATCTCGAAGTGTTCACAAAGCAACTGCATTGTGACAGAACTTTCCATTTGTATCTCTATATGAGATTAAGAGCTTTAAATCCCGTAAAAAATTGTATTATTGAACATACAGGAATGTCTGTTCTACTAAAATAATTTTTATTTTTGTTTGGTTACTGATATAAGATATTGCCCCGCTAAGCCGGATTAGAAAAAGGTTATTTGAATATCAAAGAAGAACAAAAATATCCAAGGTTTATGACTTCATAATCGACTCAGGAGGTATACATGAAGAAGTATTACTCAAATCGAATCGGGTTATTATTTTTAGCTGTTTTTTGCATTACACTGGGAATTTCTGCATGTGCAAGACTGAAAGAACCTGGTCATACTTTAAGTACCAGTCCAACAAAACCCCTGCCCCCGGACACGTATAAAAACGGCGTCGTGGTGAGTGTGAATAGAATCGCCTCACAGGTAGGCGTGGATATTCTGAAAAAAGGCGGCAATGCCGTAGATGCTGCGGTAGCGGTGTCGTATGCATTGGCTGTCGTACACCCGTCTGCCGGTAATATCGGCGGAGGCGGATTTTTTGTAATACGCACACCGGATGGTAAGGCTACGACTATCGACTACCGCGAAAAAGCCCCCGGTAAAGCGCATCGCGACATGTATCTCGATGAAAAAGGCGAGGTCATCAGCCGTTTAACCAGGCGCGGCGCTCTTGCTGTGGGCGTTCCCGGTACAGTCGCCGGAACGTTATTAGCCCTTGAAAGATACGGCACAATGAGCAGAGAAGAAGTCCTGCAGCCTGCTATCATGCTTGCCGACACGGGTTTTTTCATTACCAGCCGCAGGGGAATTGGTGGAGATAATTTTAAGGAATTCCCATCGACAAATGCCATATTTAACAAGCCGGACAGCTCACGATGGGAACAGGGTGAGCGTTTCGTACAAAAAGACCTTGCAAAAACGTTTCGAATCATAGCGGAAAAGGGACATGACGGCTTTTACAAGGGAGAAGTGGCAGACCTTTTTGTTAAGACTATGGAGGAACACGGCGGACTGATAACACATGAAGACCTTGCCAGCTACCGGGCAATAGAACGTGAGCCGGTTAGGGGAAAATACAGAGATTACGATATTATTTCTATGGCTCCCCCCAGTTCGGGCGGTGTATGTTTGATTGAAATGTTGAATATTTTAGAACGGTATAATATTGGCGAATTAGGCTACAATACCCCCGAAAGTGTTCATCTTATGGTAGAAGCTATGCGGCGTGTGTATGCCGACCGCGCTGAATATCTCGGCGACCCTGAATTCTATGACGTTCCGGTTGAAAAATTAATTTCAAAGAAATATGCCGACATGAGAGCAAAGGATATTAATACCGAGCACGCAACCCCAAGCGAACAGGTTACGCACGGCGATGTTTCCCAAACGCCTTATGAAAGTGACGAAACAACACATTATTCCGTAGTCGATAAAAACGGTATGGCGGTGGCGGTTACCACGACCCTGGAGGGTGGTTACGGCAGTCATCTTGTCGTCGGGGGCGCAGGATTTTTGTTGAATAACGAGATGGGCGATTTTAGCGCAAAACCGGGAACACCGAACAGCTACGGACTTCTGGGCGGCGATGCAAACGCAATCGAACCGAACAAGAGGATGCTGAGCTCGATGACTCCAACGATCGTTACGAAAAACGGCAAAACTTTTATAGTTGTCGGAGAAGCGGGAGGATCGAGGATTATAACAAAGGTCTTACAAAGTATTGTGAATGTTATCGATCATGGTTTTACCGCCAAAGAAGCGTTTGGTGTCCCGGGTTTTCATCATCAGTGGTATCCCGATAATATAGGTAGAAGCAGCGCTTTTAGTGAAGAAACGATTGCAAAACTCGAGGAGTTTGGTCATACGGTTAGCAGGAGAGGCGGTGTAAATACCGCACAGGGCGTGATTATCGACCCTGAAACCGGGTATCTTACCTTCGCATCAGGAACAGGCGTTGGGTATTAAAAAATTGGGATCATAGCATGTGAAAGCAAAGTAAAAACCAGATCCTGAGCTTTTTTTCACCAGTGACCACTTCGTGGCAGGATCATTCAATTTTATGAATAATGCAGATAGATATTTAGAAATATATTGACTTAACTATCAAGATTACATAAATTAAAATTTTAATAAACAACTCACTTTAATCATATTTATTACATGTCTAAAAAGAGCGAAAAGATTTTAGTGTTAGTGACCGCAGGGTCGTCTGAGGAAGCATCAAAAATAGGGAAAACTCTTGTCGAGAAAAGGCTTGCCGCCTGCTGCAGCATTATCCCGGAAATTCAGTCGATTTATTGGTGGGAAGGAAAAATTACGGAAGATGCAGAGGTTCTCCTGTTGATTAAGTCTATGAAATCGGCTGAGAAAAGCATTATAGATACGGTTAAGTCGATGCACAGTTATGAAGTCCCTGAAATTATCAGCCTGGAGATGAAGAGTGGGTTTGAGAAGTATTTTCAATGGATCGAGGATAACGTAGTTTCAGACTAAACCTCCGGGCAGATGTAAATCCCCCGACAATTCTACTGGAAATCACTATCATTACTGAGGAGTTATATATGAATGCGATCTGGCTGGTTGTTATAGCGGTTATAGCGTTTCTCTTAGGATATAGGTTTTACGGTAACTTTGTGGCAAGACGTTTAGGCGTGGATCCAAGCCGAAAAACGCCTGCGCATACACAAACTGACGGCATTGATTATGTTCCTGCTAAAGCCCCGGTTCTTTTAGGGCATCACTTTGCCTCGATAGCCGGAGCTGCGCCGATTATCGGACCGGTTACCGCAGCAGTATTCGGGTGGGTGCCAGTTATCCTCTGGATTCTCATCGGCGGGATTTTTATGGGCGCCGTTCATGATTTTTCATCGCTTGTAGCATCAGTCCGCCACCAGGGACGCTCACTCGGCGAGGTCATTAATGAACGTATCGGTCGTGATGGGAAACGGCTTTTCCTTGCATTTTCATTTTTTGCATTGATACTTGTGATATCTGCGTTTCTGATTATAGTTGCAAAAACTTTTGAATCTAATCCCAGTGCCGGAACTGCGTCAATTCTTTTTATTGCTCTTGCGGTTTTGTTTGGATTGTTTATAAGAAGGTCGAATGCCCCTCTCGGCATTGCTTCACTTGTCGGTGTGGCGCTTCTCTTTTTATGCGTTTACCTCGGTTTGATTCTCCCTTTAAATCTTTCCTTTAATATCTGGTTAGCGCTTCTTATTGTATATGTTTTTGTTGCTGCAACTGCGCCCGTGTGGATTTTGCTCCAGCCGCGTGATTATTTGAATTCATTTTTGCTTTATGCACTGTTGGTAGCCGCCTTTATAGGGATTATTTTTGCCAGACCAACCATACAGCTCGAGGCTTTTACAGGCGTGAAACAGGACATCGGTTATCTATTTCCCATTCTGTTTGTTACCGTTGCCTGTGGAGCGATATCGGGATTTCATTCCCTCGTTGCATCCGGCACTACTTCAAAGCAGCTCAACTCAGAAAAAGACGCAAAACTGATTGGTTATGGCGGCATGCTCATTGAATCTTTACTTGCCGTTCTTGCTATTATCACTGCCGCTGTTCTTGTGAGAGCAGATTATGCCGTTATTATTGAGAAGGGTCCTGTCGTATTATTTTCGGAAGGTGTTGGGAATTTTTTGTCGAATTTAGGTATAGAGCATAATACGGGAACAACATTTGCGGCGCTTGCGGTCTCGGCTTTTGCATTGACATCGCTCGATACGGCGACCCGTCTCAGCCGGTTCAGTTTTCAGGAATTTTTCAGCCCGAAAACAGGTGAAAAACCGGGTATTTTATTCACAAACAGGTTCATAGGAACTGCGATTACAGTTTTTATCGGTGCAGCATTGGCTTATTCGGGGAAATGGGAACTGCTCTGGCCCCTGTTTGGTTCTGCAAACCAGCTTCTCGCTGCAATTGCGCTGTTAGCGGTATCAGTCTGGCTTGCAGCACGAGGTATTAGATATGGTTTTACGCTTTTGCCCATGATTTTTATGTTTGCGGTAACTATTACCGCCTTGGTATTCCTGATTGTTAAAACAATTACGCAGGGTGAATATATATTGACCGTATTTGCTGTTGGATTACTGGTTGTAGCTATCTTGTTGCTGATTCTTGCTTTTAAGCGTTTTGGTTTTCGCAGACAGGCGAAGATTGAATACACATTAGGTATTAAATAAATGGAGTAAATATGAAGAAATATACTCTCGTACTGCTCGCTTTTGTTATGGCTCTGTTTCTGAGTTGCACCGGAGACAAAGCCAAAGAAGAGGGGAAAGCTCCTAAACCAGCTGAAGCAGAGGTTGTATGCAATAAATTCAATTTAGTTACGAATATCACAAACTCCACACTCGATCTTTCGATTGATACTGATTTGCCTGAAAACACGGTTGTCATGGTTAGTGTGTCAAGGTCTTATTTGGAAAAGGGCAACCCATCTACTTACTCCGTGGACTATTTCTCAGAAAAGAGCACAATCGGAAAATGGAAGTCAAAACATATTATCTCCATTGCCAGCGAAGAATGGAAAACGGCACTCAGGATTAAGCAGGAAGAGATGTCCAGACTTGGACTTGGTTTTGATGTTGCGTCTATCAGTGACAAGATTACAGTGAGTATGGTAGTTCCTATCAACCAGCCTGACCCTCGGTTTGGAGAGCGAAACTCAAAGCTTACCGGCAAGGCAGTGACTATGGCTTCTAAAGGCGGTAAGACTATTACCGGCAAAGTTGTTGGGCCTATGTATGTTGTCGAGGATAAAATCGAGATAGACTACCCGTTGAATGCACCAACTGTGGGGAAGTCTCCATTCCCTAGTTTGAACCCACTGGAACTTGAAATTGGTCAAGCCTACGTCGTTTCGAAGAAAACACCCCTAATGCTCTCTCACAGTCCTGCTGATCCTATTGAAGCCATACAACAAATGAAGCAAATTCCTAAAGGAGGAGGATTCAAGGTTCTTGAAATGGTCAAGAAAAAAACCAATCCCTGGTATAAAGTAACCGCTTTTGACCAAGGAAAAAATCAAATTGGAACAGGATGGATTAATGGCACGGCACTTTTGGGGCAAGAACTAAAAGCATACAAGTGATCTGCAAAATCTCTAAAAATGCGATTCACCTGAGCGCTATACAGCTACGTTCCATTTCGGCAGGTTAGCTTTAACGTTATGCTTTTAAAATAGTAATCAACAAAATTGGATAAATTATGTCTGCTAAGTGGAAAGAAGATGTAAATAAATTAATTAGCAAGATTGAATCTTGTAAAAGAATCGATGCTTCTGGAAATATTAGTTTTAGTGGATTTGAATTTGACGAATATGAAGCAACTCTATTTAATTTTCTAGATTGTAGAAAAGAAATTCCAGATGCGGAAAAGAGAAAATTTTTATTTAATGCACTTTTGGAAGCTGGACAAATTGGTCCAATTACTAAAGATAGCGTTTTACAAAAAATAAAAGATTATGAAATCCTGTATTTAAAACAACATTTAGAAAAATATGCTTTATCAACTTCAATATCTATATATAGATTTACGGAAATCAGAAGAGTCAGAATTAGTAATGCTCTTGTTATTTTAGAAACTAATTTGCCAAAGAGATTTATTAAGGAAGCAATAAATCTACGTGATTCTGCAAAGAATTCAATATTTTCAGCACCTCCTACTGATTATATGAATATTAGAATTCATGTATCAGCAAGATCACCTTTAGATGCAGCTGAAAAATCATTTTTTGCCCTTGATTTTTTTCGCGGCATCTGGAATTTATTTTTTAATCGTTTTCAATATTCCCGAAAATCAAGTCAAAGGAAACCAGTAAATCGATTAGTATTAGGTCCAATCCACACATTACATTTTTCATCAGGGAAATTGGCTACTGAAATGTGGTGGTATGATCCTGATTACCAAAAAGCACTATCTATTTTTAGAATCAAAACTTATTTAACCAAACTTTATAAATTTGAATTTAATGTACGAGAATTAATTAATAAAATTAAGTATAAAGATTTAATTATATCATCTATCATTGATTATTGCAGAGCCTTGGATAATAGAAACTGGAATACTGCATTTCTTATGCTTTGGAGTGTTCTTGAAAAACTTACTCATACCGGTTCGGATAGATATGAAACAACTGTTAGAAGAGCATCATTTTTATTTAAAGAAAGAGAATACAACAGACAAATATTAAATCATTTGAGAAATATTCGAAATACTTTTGTTCATGATAACAAGAGTTCAGATTTTTTGGAAATATATATGTATCAACTTAAAGGATATGTTGAAACGTTAATTGAGTTCCATATAGTTCATGGTAAAGATTTTGAAAATATTGAAGAAGCTTCGATCTTTTTAGATTTCCAAACAGAAATGAGAGATATAAAAAGAAACATTAGGCTATTGAATAAAGCTAAAAATTATCTTAGGACATAAGTTATATATAAATAAAAATAAAGCATAACCAAGGCATAAAAGCTAATTTAACAGCGGAATGTTTTTTAGTTTCTAAGTACGTTTTGGTTCAGGTTTGGTGCAATTTTTTCATCATTACCATCTTACGTTACAAAATTTGAGGTCAAGTCTTGAAATATTACATGTTATATTATGGTTAAGGATAAGAAAATAAAAGGCAAGGCGATGTCCGAAGCTCGCATTCAGTATCTAGAATACTCGGGACAAAAAAATAGCAATCCCGCTAAGCGGGATTACGGCGTACATTATACTGCAGTGAGAAGAGATATTCAACAAATCAAAGAGAAACCCCGAGGCCTATGGGTAATATTGCAAGACCTGACCCTAATTTTTTGTTTTATAAAAAAAGCAAGGTTTTCTTGATTTTTTAAGTGATTGTGTTTATATTTTGGAGAATGATTTAGAATAATAAATTATGTGGAAAAAATAAAAATAAACTTGAATTGTATTTCAGATGAAATAATGTAACATATGAAAGTTAAAGAAGTTATCAGAATTTTAGAAAAAGAAGGATGGATTTTAAAGAGAACCAGAGGAAGCCATAGACAATTCAGACACCCCTCAAAACCCGGGACAGTAACAGTAGCTGGAAAATTAAGTGTTGAAATACCTCCCGGGACATTAAAAAGCATATCTAAACAATCGGGGATAGAATTATGAAATATGCAATTGTAGTTGAAAAAGGCGAAACTTCTTACGGGGCTTATGTTCCCGATCTTCCAGGGTGCGTTGCAGCCGCTGCTACCAAAGATGAAGTAATGAAACTTATCAAAGAAGCTATTGAAATTCATCTTGAGGATATGAGGAACAACGGGGAGGATATTCCTCAGCCCCATTCTGAAACAGCATATATAGAAGTATAAAAAACATAACAAAACTGCTGCACCGAATTCCGTATAGCCTTACGGCTATCCAGAATCGGTGAGCTTTAACGTTAAGAATAGATAAATTATCGATTAACATAATAGATTAATTATGAACAAGAAGATATTTTGGATTTTTGGAATACTTCAAAGTATTTCATTAGGAATAATTATATTTCTCTTATTTAGATCGTTAAATTTAATAAAAGGAGAAAGCGTTATTGGTTTAGACACTCAAATCTTATTGAGTATTTCTTTCCCTTTGTTTCTATTACTTGTTGAATATATTGTCTACACAAAGAGATAATAATGCGAATGAGCCTTGGTTTTGTATTCATTTCATATACAATCTTAATTTAAAATTGGGATCATGTCTTGCATCCTGCTAAGCGGGATTGCGGCGTACATTATGTTGCGGTGAGCAGAGCGATTCAAAAAATTTAAGAGAAATCCCGAGGCCTCGGGGTAATAATGCAAGACCTGACCACAAAGAATGTTGCATCATTAATGAGGTGATTGAAATGAAGAAAAAAATAGGATTATTAGTTATTGTATGTATTGTATGTATAATATCTTTTAAATGTACTAATAAAAAAAAGCACGATATTAATAATGATAGTTATTCCAAAACACAATATCAGTGTAAAACATTTATTGATTTTGAATATATTTTTGATAATGAAAGTCTAAACCATCCTTTTCATATTCGGGAGAATCATGTTACAAATGAGATAATAATATTAGATAAAGGTAACTGTTGTCTCTATTTCTTTACCCATCAGGGTAAATTTATAAAAAGAGTTGGTAGGTATGGACAAGGACCTGGAGAGTTTACTTATCCTAATTGTCTAAATATAGATAAAAATGGTGATATTTATGTATATGATTTTGGTAATGACCGCCTTTCAATTCTTTCTAAAGAAGGTAAGTATGTAGATGGATTTCGATTTATTGGTACATCATATACTAATTTTACTGTATATGATGATAGTGAAATCGACGTAATTTTTAGATAATGTCGCAAAGGGGGGATTTAATTAGCTATAACCGCTTCCGGTTAAGGTATGTTTTATTGACCAATATAGTTTACGTTTTTCCCTTTGCAATGTCAATTGGTTT
>Ga0114930_10005797_pt1 | contig 10067 bp, 12 predicted proteins | sample AnhtaG_FD_87300 | JGI IMG/M metagenome (GOLD analysis project Ga0114930, IMG submission 87300) | Deep subsurface microbial communities from Anholt, Denmark to uncover new lineages of life (NeLLi) - Anholt_01485 metaG | ecosystem: Environmental > Aquatic > Marine > Oceanic > Sediment | place... | reverse complement strand
TGGGCTACAGTATCAGGGATGTCCCTAGGGCCTTGGCAACAGCCTGCGATGAAGAAGCCATCAGCCATAGTCGCTACCGGATCCAGCTTGGGGTGCTTCTCCAAGAAGAAGCCATCAGCACTGCAGCTGATATTAAATAAGCGAGCGATAGCCTCGGCATCTGGTTGCGGCTCAAGAGCACAACTGAGGATAACCATATCCACCGGCAGGCGGCGCTGCATGCCAGCCAGGGTATCCTCAAACTGAACGATGAGCTTTCCTTTTTCCTCAGGTGTCTCAGCTATATCGGTTACCTCAGCCGGGCGACCTCGAATAAAAACTGTCCCTTCGTTGAGAATCCGGTTGTAAAATTCCTCGTATCCTTTGCCGAAGCTCCTGATATCTATGTAGAATTCATATACCTCAGCCTCGGTGTGCTCCTTTATCAGGTGGGCAAACTTCATGGAATGCATACAGCAAACTCGAGAACAATATTCATGGTATTTCTCATCCCGGCTGCCTACGCAGTGAATAATGGCAATGCTCTCCGGATGTGAGTCATCCTTGAGCATGATTTCACCACCGGTTGGTCCGGCTGAGTTGACCAGCCTCTCAAACTCAAGGCTGTTAATGACATTATCCAGGCGCCCGTAGCCATACTGATAAATGGGAGCAGGGTTAAAGAGGCTGAAACCAGTGGCTACAATTATGGAACCTACCTCTGCTTCAACCACTTTATCTTCCTGCTCAAAGTTTATCGCCCCGGTTTCACAGCCGGGTATACCTTTCTTCTCTATCCCTTTCTGACACAGGCGGCAGGCATCTTTACCATCAGCGAGACCTTGTAGATAGCGACAGTTTTCCGGGTCAATTAGCACCTTGTTAGGCACCGCCTGCGCAAAGGGCTTGTAGATAGCCTTCCTCTTACCCAGATCCTGCTCAAATTCACTAGGCACACTGGTGGGGCATAGCTCTTCGCAGCGTCCGCAGCCGGTGCACTTATCTTCATCAACAAACCTTGCCTTCTTCTTAATCTTGACCTTGAAATTGCCGATATAGCCAGAAACTTCTTCCACCTCGCTATAGGTCATCAGCTCAATATAGGGATGTGAACCCACCAGTGTCATCTTCGGTGTGAGAATGCAGGCTGAGCAATCCAGGGTAGGGAAAGTCTTGTCCAGTTGCGCCATATGCCCCCCAATACTGGGCGACCTCTCCACCAGATAGACCTTGTGTTCCGAATCGGCAATCTTCAGGGCTGCCTGAATACCGGCGATACCGCCGCCCACTATCAAAGTATTGGGATTAACGGGAACTTCCCTGGTCTCCAGAGGCTGGTGATAATAGACCCGGTTTACCGCAGCGCTGACTAATGCCTTGGCTTTCTCGGTGGCTTTCTCACGGTCTTCGGTTACCCATGAGCAGTGCTCACGGATATTAGCCATCTCAAATAAATAGGGATTTAGCCCCGCCTCCTGACAAGCGCGGCGAAAGGTAGGCTCATGCATTGTCGGTGAGCAAGAGGCAACAACCACACGATTAACGCCCAATTCCCTGATATCATTCTTAATAAGCTCCTGTCCCGGGTCGGAGCACATAAACTTATAGTCACGAGCCACTACCACCCCATCCAGACTCTCAGCAAAACGGACGACCTCCTCGACATCGACCGTGCCAGCGATATTGCTTCCGCAATGACACACATATACCCCAATCCTAGGTTCCACTCTTAACCTCCTGCCTTACTGCCAATATGTGGTTTAGCACCGGGCCGGGTGAGACTATATTGGTGTTTAGTCCCAGGGCTTTAGCCTCAATCCCCAGAGCCAGACCAATCAATTGCGTCACGAACAAAACAGGTAAGGTATAGTCGGTTTTGAACTTGCTATTAACCCGGCTCTGATATGCGTCAAGGTTGATGTGGCACAGGGGACAGGGGGTAGTGATGCATTGAGCACCGTTCTCAATAGCGTTGTCCAGTAATTTATGGAGCAGACCCAGTGCCAGGCTCTCTTCAGAGATAATTAAAGAGCCCCCACAGCAGCGGTTCTTCAGTGGATAGGGGACAGCCTCGGCACCCAGGCTCTCTACCAGGCGGTCAAGGGACTGGGGAGACTCCGGGTCGTCAAAGCCATAATCAGGACGGACCAACTGGCAGCCGTAATAGGGAGCTACCTTAAGCCCGTTGAGCCCCTGCTGAACCCTGGAAGCAATAGCCCCAGGGGTAATATCATTGACTAAGACTTCGGTTAAATGCCTTACTCGTACATTCCCGTGATATTCCAGATTGACGACAGCCAATGCCCCATTTACCTGTTCCATTAGCTTGAGATTATGCTTGAGCTCCAAATTCGCTCCGTGTAAGGTGATAAAACAAGAACTACAAGGTGTTACCAGGTCCAGCCCGGTTTTCTCAGCCAGGGCTAAATTGCGGGCGGCAACCGCGATAGACTCCGGCTTGTCTAACGAACCGTAGGGAGTTGAGCCACAGCATGTCCAGTCCTCCAGCTCTATCAACTCTATGTCCAGGGGCTTGGATATAGCCTGGATTGACAGCCCTAGACCTATTGCTGTAGCCTCAGCTGAACAACCGGGAAAATATGTATAGTATTTCACTGGCTGGCTCTAACCTCTCTGAATCTTTGTATGATTCGGGATAAATCTTCTTTCCCTTTGACCTTCTTAGGCATTAGTGGCATGCGCTTATGGAGGAATAATTGTAGGCCTACCGTCAGCATCTTTAGTGCCGCCAGGGGGTTAGTTGTCAGGTAATACTTAAGCATCATACCGAATTCATGGACTCGCCCGTTACTCTTGATAGAGCTGACAAAGCTGCGGTACATAGCTGGGGTATAGGTTTCCTTAACCCTGAAACCGTGTTGACTTGCCAGAGACTCTAGAGCGTGAACTAGCTCAGTTGGCTTGATACCACGGGGGCAGCGCACGGTGCACATATAGCAGGAAAGACAATGCCACATGGAGCTGCTGGACAGAACCTTATCTCGCATCCCGGCCCGAATCAGGGCGATAACCTTTCGTGGTGCGTACTCCATCTCGCTGGCAGCCGGACAGGCACCGGTGCAGACGCCGCACTGGATACAGGCACAAATATTTTCTCCACCTGGTGTGGTGGCTACCTCTTCCACAAAGCTTTTCATACCAACTCAAATATACCAAAAACCTACCTGTTCGGCAAGTTTTCTCCGATAAGTCGTGATTGTTTGCTGTGGTTATCCCTGCCATGATAAACTTTGAGTTAGAAATAAGGAATCTATATGAAGATACTGGTAACTAATGATGATGGTATATATGCCCAAGGGCTGTGGACATTAGCCAGGGAGCTAAGCAAAATTGCCCAGGTGGCGATTGTAGCTCCGGATAGGGAGCGGAGTGCAGTAGGCACTGCGGTTAGCCTGCATCACCCGCTACGGGTACAAAAGGTTAGACCTTCGCTGCCTGGAATAGAAACCTACTCAGTAGAGGGCACCCCGGCTGATAGTGTTATCCTGGCTTTAGGTAAATTAGTCGAAGGCAAGATAGACCTGGTTGTTTCCGGCATAAATCAGGGGCCAAATCTGGGTGAGGATGTGCTTATCTCGGGAACAGTGGGTGCCGCTCTGCTGGGCTACCTGCGAGGTTTGCCAGCCCTTGCTGTCTCAGCAGATGGAACGGACAACCTCTACCTGGATGATGCGGCTAAATTTGTGGCATTGTTAGCTAAGAGGATTGTCTCCAATGCCTTACCTATGAATATATTCCTAAATGTAAACCTGCCTAATTTACCTCTGGCAGAAGTCAGAGAGATAAAGATTACCCGGTTAGGCGCCAGCAGTCATGTCGACACCGTTGAGGAAGGACACGATGGGAAGCAGGCATGCTACTGGTTAGTGCGCCGAAAGGCGAATAAACAAGCGGAAAAGAAGACAGATATATGGGCGATAAACCAGGGTAACATCTCCATTACTCCCCTGCATATTTTCTGGGCCAATAAGATTTCGCCTGCCACCCTGAATAGATTGTGCTCTGACCTTCTTCAGGAACTAAAGGAACGCTAGACGGTACAAAAATAAACAGCCGGGCAAAAAGATAGTTTACTCTTCCTCAATTAGCCTTCTGACTGATAGCCTGGGATAGGTGGAGATAACCCGTTTTAAGCCTTCAAGCTTATCTCTAATACCTTTGGCTGTCTCTTCATCGGTGAGAAGTTGCTTAAGCCGGGATTGGTCAAAGCTGAGCACCCGGTTCCACAACCCTTCGGGCTCAAGCAGTGCTCTAACCTCATCCTCACTAAAGCCTGCCCTCTCCACCAGCTTATAGGTAATAGCATGCTCCTTACCATAAACCCGATTCAATCCTTCAGCCTGGCAGAAGTCAGTAACCATCTGCTTTATCTCGTCAAGCTGAAGCTGAAGCTGTTTTATCTGGTTCTGAAGTGAAACGAAGCCCTCTACTGCCTCATCTATTGTCATTCCCCGTAGAATATCGGTCTCCTTGGGCTCAGCCACAATTTCTACATACTTTTGCCTGTAGTATGGGCAATGCTCGGCAAAGTCACAGGGGCAATAATCATTCTCAATAGCTGGGAATCGCTCTTGAGCAATACCGTTAGCTACCTCTAATGCTAAATGTCTGGCTTCATCGAGTTGTGCTTCATTCCTTGGCTCACAACTGCAGGGGGTGTTTGACCTGAGGTGATACAGGGTAAGCCTCTCCACGGGAATATGCCATGTCTGCTCAGCCGCCAATTGATATAGAGTTAGCTGCAGGTCTTTCTCCAGATAGTCTGTGGTAAATAGCTCTTTATTCGTCTTATAATCAACTATGGATAATCCACCACTGTCCAGTTTGTCTACCCTATCAATGAAGCCTCTCAGCTTTACGCCATCAATATCAATATAAAATATTCGCTCAACGGCGATTGGCATTCTGAAATCAGCGCTGTGAATCTCCCAGAACCTGGACAGTATCTCCCTGCCGTAAGCCTTGTATTTTGCCTCCTCCTCGGCTGACTCATACCCGGCAGAAAGCCAGTTCTGTTCATAAAACTCTAGTAGTTCATCTAACGATGGTGGTGGAGGCACCCTTATCTTAAAAAAGTACTCTGCACAGAGGTGCATGGTAGAGCCAAAGCTGAAATACCACTTATCCTTTGGCTCCAGGCCGTCAATGTATTGAAGTTTATAGCATAAGGGGCAGGATTGGTACAGAGCAATCTGAGTGTAGCTTAAAGGTTTCATTGCTTCTCCTTCTGGTTACTACTAGGTATTTTACTCTCATTCCGAACCAGTGGCTAGCTTAGCTTCCACTGAGGACAGGAGAGCCCTGGTCTCACCCTCAGATAAGCCAAATCTCTTGGCTACAGCTGCTGGTGTAACCTCCTTGCCAGTGGCGAATCCCTTGTAGAGCAAATATATCTCCTGAGCCAGGCTATCTATCCCTTTGGCATCGAGGTCAAGTAAAGAAGTAACCTCATCGTGCTCCGTGGCTATGATGCGTATTATGGCTGCATCATTACATAAGGCCTGTGCATAGTCAGCCTCTGCCTTTTCCTGTTCCTCCAGATTTTCATAGGCGATGGCTCTATTATAAAAGAATCTGGCATTGCCGGGATAGAGCTTTATTGCTTTTGAGTAGTGCTCGATAGCGGTATCGAACTCCTGCCGGTTCAAATGCTGATTGCCACGAATATACAGGGTTATGGCATCTACACAGGGGTCAGGCAGGTAACATACCTCTTTCAGGTTGTCTAGCTCCTTCAGCTCCACGTCTTCAATCCTCCACCTTCCTTTTTGCTTCACCTGTAGGCCTATCCTTTTATGCTTGATATTTTTTGACCCGTACCATAAGTCAATAAAGCGCAACCGACCATCTGATAATCTCACCAGAATAGCGGTATGGGGCACCAGCCTTCCTTTGTTATCTATAACCACTTCTATAACGCCCGCATCAAGGCCAAATAGCCGTCCCAGTAATGTAAATAGCTTAGCGTAGCCTGTACAATCGGCACTGCCTTGCTGTAAAACCTGGCGCAAGTCAAAGACCCTGCCTCTCTTAACATTTGTTCGAATAAAATCGTAAAGCCAGCCGATTACTTTGACTTCAAGCTGGCTCTTATAACGACTGCTTTGAATCTTAGCCTGTCTTTCCCCGACTAGGCGGGATAACTCTATAACGTTTTCATGTTCGGAGACCTGGATAAGGTCTTTCAACCCGGTCGGCAGCCCGGGTCTCTGCCAGCTGTTGATAATCGCCTCTATTTGCTCTATCTCAGGTGTGTCGTCAAAAGGAGCCTTTGTATTTTTGGCTTGCATTTCTTATACCTAAGCCTATTATAGAATACTTTAAAGGCCTGAAGATAATATATACCAGGTATCTATAATAACTGATTACCTTGATACTTCGGGTCAAATTAATTACCATAAGGTAGATGATGGAACAAATATCGCCTTTAATTGCTTTTGGTGCCGGGCTCTTATCCTTCGTGTCACCGTGTGTACTGCCTTTAGTGCCGGTATATCTTGCTAGCTTATGTGGCCCTGAAATATTTGAGACCGGAGTTGTCAGGAGCCGAATTCCCGTATTCCTTCACTCCCTCAGCTTTGTGATTGGCTTTTCCATAATCTTCATTATCCTGGGAGTGATTGCTGGACTAACTGGATTTGCCATCAGCCCCAACCAGGCACTGCTTAATAAAATAGCTGGCAGCCTGCTAATAGCTTTTGGCTTATTTATGGTGGCTGCCCTGAAGCTGCCTTGGTTAAATTATGAAAAACGTCTAACTCCATCTCTGGGCAATACTACCGGTTATCTGCGCTCCTTCTTCATCGGAGCCATCTTCTCCCTGGCCTGGACAGCCTGCGTTGGTCCCATATTAGGTGGTATCTTGACCCTAGCCTTGTATTCAGGGGCAGCATGGCGCGGGGCTTACCTGCTGGCTATCTATTCCTTGGGGCTGGGACTCCCCTTCCTGATTATAGGAGTAGCCTTTGATTCTATTACCCCACTGCTTAAGCGCATCTCTCGCTACTCCACCTTGATATATATTATTAGTGGTTTACTGCTCATGGTTGTAGGCATACTTATTCTGGCCAATCGCCTGACTTGGCTTTCCTCGTTTACTGTGTAAAACTATATCTTGGGGGGGAATTATGGACAGAGTACTGAAAGTAATACTGGCGATAATACTAGCCTCAGGACTGTTGATGGTTGGTTGTTCTACTGGCGCTGAACAGAGAGCGAGGACAGGTAGTCAGGCACCCGACTTTCGGCTTCCTGAACTTGACGGGCAAACTGTTTCCCTCAGCAACTTTCAAGGTAAGCCAGTATTAATCAACTTCTGGGCAGTCTCGTGCCCTCCCTGCCGGTTTGAGATGCCCTTTATACAGGAAATATTCGAGGAATGGTCAGACAAAGGGCTGGTAATACTGGCTATTAACATAGGTGAGAGCCCTTCCACAGTAAAGAGATTTATGGAAAGCTATGGCTATTCCTTTCTGGTGCTACTTGACACCAGAGGGGATGTAGCCTTAAAGTATGGCATCCGACTCATTCCGGTTTCCCTCTTCATTGATAAAAATGGCATAATTAAAGCAGTAAAGGTGGGTCCTTTCTCAAGCAAGGCAGCGATAGAAAAAAGCCTTGGTCAGATTATTCCTTAGTCATCTGAGACTAAGATAAGGAGGGTAGATATGGGTGATGTCTTAAATGAAGTCTATGGGGTAGTCCAGTGTAAGGAATGCCCGTGGTATAAAACCTGTGTGGTGCCGATGAGGTTCACCGCCGAAGACATCCGTAGACAGCTAGAGTCATCAGCTCCAGGGATGAATGTCTCACAACAAGCTGACCTCGGTATACAAAACCTGATATCCAGCATGGCAACCGCTGCCCAGAACTCGCTGCTGGAAGGCTGCCCCATATTTATTGAGCGTCTGCGTGCCAATCCCAAACTTGCCCAGCGCCTGAAGGAAATGATGCAAAAATGGGGTAGAGAGGATACCGGGTGATGAATGAATCGGCGATCGTATATCTTTGTCTTGGCTCAAATCTGGGAAATCGCCAGTATAATCTAAATAAGGCATTAGGTTTTCTTTCCGAAAGATTGCGAGTAGAAAAGGTTTCATCGGTATATGATACTGAACCAGTAGGCAATGTTGATCAGCCTCGCTTTCTTAACTTAGTATGTCAGGTTCATACCAAGCTAGCCCCGATGGAGCTACTTACCCTGGCTAAGGGTATAGAGAGCAAGCTGGGTAGGGTATCCGGCAAACGTAATGCTCCTCGCCCTATTGACATAGATATCCTGTTTTACGATGACCAGGTCATTGAAACCCCTGAGTTGGTTATCCCCCACCCCAGGCTGGCGGAAAGAGCCTTTGTTCTTACTCCTCTAGCTGAGATTGCCCCTGACCTGGTGCACCCACCGAGCGGCAAGACGGTTAGACAACTGCTCAAAGAGGTGAAAGGGGTGCAGGGGGTATTGAAGTTGGAGGAATGATTTAAGGAGAAAGAATGTATCAAATATCTGTAGAGCAGCATTTTGATGCCGCCCATTTCTTGCGGGGTTATCGCGGCAAGTGTGAGGCATTGCACGGGCATCGTTTCTGTGTGGTGGTAAAGATAAAATCTTCAAGGGTTGACGATATAGGTATAGCCTATGATTTTACCGACTTGAAGCACCACTTGGGCGATATTATAGCCAGGTTTGACCATACCTCCCTCAATGATGTGCCGCCATTTGACAAGATAAACCCGTCTTCAGAGAATATTGCGGCTACTATTTATACTGAACTCAAGCCGAAACTGGCTGGAGCCCCGGTTTCCCTTGCCTCTGTAGAGGTATGGGAATCCCCCCAACAAGGGGTAGCCTATAGCCCTGACTAATAGATTATTTGTGAACCTCACCCCCTTAATTATAAGAGAGGCTTTGCCTCTCGTTATTCTGGAGTAGTAATCGGGGAGTTTTAGAGGGGCGAAGCCCCTCTAAAATATTCCCCCTTCCCCTTGTCAAGGAGAAGGGGATAAAGGGGATAGGGTTAATAAACAATCTAGACTAATCGCGCTGGTCTGGCGGCAGTAGATTAGGGATGGCATCAACAATGGGATAGTGTACATCACACTTGGGGCAGCGTAGGGAGCCAGCGACTATCTCCTTTCCATCCTCCGCCTCCACACTAAGCTCCAGCTTCCCCTTACACACCGGACAGGCTAAAATATCCATCAATTCTTTTTTCATAGCTCAGTATTATACCACCAATCTTTTTAGAGCTAGCCTTTTTAATGCCCCTACCTCTCTTTTGATTCCTCCACTTTTCCTTCAGGTGGCGGGGCAGCTTCAGGAACTTCGACCTCCTCTTCTGCTACCGCTTCCTCCTTCTCTATGTGCCGGAAGCTAGTTTTTACCATTACCAGTTCCGGGTCGTTGAGAACAGCGACCTCTTCACCCAGCGCAATATCCTTCACTCGAATCGCTTGGTCTACCTCGGTGAGAGAACTTACGTCCACTTCTATACTGGCGGGAATTTCGGTCGGTAAGCATTCAACGGTCAGGCTGTTAAGCTCCTGCATTAGCATATTCTCCTTGGACTTTAAGGCTGGTGCCTCTCCGACCAGAACAATAGGCACCTCCACCTTTGTTTTCTCCGTCGTTTTGACTTGATAGAAGTCTATATGAAGTAACTCACCGGTACACGGCTCTCTCTGAATTTCACGAATTAAAACATTTCTCGGCTTTTTCCCTTTGTCGAGCTGGAGGCTGACCAGCCTCGTCCTTCCTGCCTGAGCCAAGACCCGATGAAGCTGCACAGTATCACATTGTAAGGCTAGTGACTTAACATCGTGACCAAAGAGATGCACCGGGGTAATCCCCTGTCGGCGTAGGAACCTGACCTTTTTACCCAGGGTTTCCCGGGCGGTAGTTAGTAATTCTATTTGCTCCATATCTCTCCTTTTTAATTTATACCTCTAAATCAAAGTTAATTGTAGCAACAATATGCCTAGCTTGCAACCAAAACGTTTCTCCCCCCAAATAGCGATTGAAATGCAGCTTGGCTTTGCCACCGTGCACGTTATTGCGAGTGAAGCGAAGCAAT
>Ga0114930_10005795_pt1 | contig 10068 bp, 9 predicted proteins | sample AnhtaG_FD_87300 | JGI IMG/M metagenome (GOLD analysis project Ga0114930, IMG submission 87300) | Deep subsurface microbial communities from Anholt, Denmark to uncover new lineages of life (NeLLi) - Anholt_01485 metaG | ecosystem: Environmental > Aquatic > Marine > Oceanic > Sediment | place... | reverse complement strand
GGAGTGAGCCCCGGAAGATCGAGAAGTTCGATATGAACCGGCACCCGCTTCTGCGGCTTGTAGTGCTCGTACAGCCAGTCCAGGCGCTGGTCGGGTACGGCGATGGTGGCAACATTCGGATGATCAGCACGGGCCGGGTGGGCGCCGGAGTCCACGGCACCCTCGGACAGGGCGTCGAACAGGCACGTCTTGCCTGACAGGGGAAGTCCGGCCAGCGCCACGTTCACGTCCGCGTTCCTCCAAGTGGTGATGGGTGAGTGCGCGGCCGGGCGTCCCGGTTGCCGGTCAGGCGTCTGCGTTCGATGGCCTCTTGCCAAGAGCAAGGCCAATCTTGTGAAGGATCGCCGACAGGTTCGCAAGGTCTTTATTGCTCAAGGAATCGAGGGCTCGCACGCTTGCGGCAATCTTGGCCGTGCGATAAGCGCCCACCACCCGCCGCCCCTTGGGGGTGATCGAGACGTCGATCTTGCGCTTGTCCTTGGGGTTGATGGAGCACAGGACCAGTTTCTCGTCGTAGCGTTGCTCCAGCGCCTTGAGGACGCGCGACATCTGGGCGGGCAAGACACCGACGTGGCGCCTAAGTTCGCCGACCGACAGCGACGGCACGTGCTCCAGGGCATCGAGCGCGAGGAATTCGGACTCCGACAGGTCGTAGCCGCCCTTGAACTTCTCGCGCTGAGACTGAAACCACGTACGCCTCGTGAGTTCGAAGATCTGCAGCGCCAACTGCTGGATGGTTTCTTCGCGACGCTTGTTCACAGGCGACTCCGTGAGGGTGAGCAGCGTGGCCGACCGATGCCGGACGTCCACGGCCCGCGGCGCCGCCGGGGCTAGGTCCCCGCCGGGGGCGGCGAGGTTTGAGATGCTGCCGACGACGGTACGTCCAGTCCGAGAGGCGTGGGCTCAGCGGGAGAACCTTCCGATGCGACGTTCTGAACCAACTCCTTCATGCGACGGCCGACCTTGAACTTGACCGTAGACTTCACCGGCACCGGCACGCGTTCCAGGGTCCGCGGGTTCTGGGCCATCCGCGGTTTGCGGGTGCGGACTTCGAAGACCCCGAAGTCTCGGAACTCAAGACGGTTCCCCTTCGACAACTCCGTGATGATCTCATCAAGGAATTGCTGGACGATGCCTTTGACGAGGGTGCGTTTGGCCCCGGTCGCGTCCGCGATGCGGTCCGTCAGTTCCTTCTTGGTGACGGTCCTCATGGGTGCCCCCTGTGGATGCTCGTGGATTACGGTTCTTTGGTCTGGCCTCGCTATCGCTCAGTCGGCGCCGGCCGGCGAACGCCCCGCGCAACGGACAATGGGCACGCCGGGAACCGCGCGGAACTTGTCAGTGGTACGGCATCGTCCAGCCCGAGACATGCTCCAAGTGCATGCTAGAACGTCCTTTACGCACTGGCAAGGAAAAACCTCGCGTCATTTTTTGCCCTTCGCCGGCGGCTTCTCGCCGGCATCAGCCCCAGTCTTTCCCCGCTTCTTGTCCTCAACCACCAGCGCCGGCTCCTCGATCATGATGATCGCGTGGGGCGGCACCGAATGCGTGAGCCAGACGTTGCCGCCGATGGTACTGCCCTTGCCGACGACCGTGTCGCCGCCCAGGAGCGTTGCGCCGGAATAGATCGTGACGTCGTCCTCGATGGTGGGGTGCCGTTTCTTCCCGCGAATCAACTGGCCCGTCTCGTCCTTCGGGAAACTCATGGCGCCAAGCGTAACGCCCTGGTAGATCTTGACGTTGGCGCCGATCTCGGTCGTCTCGCCGATGACGACGCCCGTCCCGTGATCGATGAAGAAGTTCTCGCCGATGCGTGCGCCGGGGTGGATGTCCACGCCGGTGCTCGAGTGGGCAATCTCGGTCATGATCCGTGGCAGAAGGGGCACCTTCATCTGGCACAGTTCGTGGGCGATGCGGTACACCGTGATGGCCGCCAGGCCGGGGTACGAGAAGATGATCTCGTCGAGACTCCTGGCGGCCGGATCGCCGTCGTATGCGGCCTGGACGTCACCCTGGAGCAGTCTGCGCACGTGGGGCAGGCGGCGCATGAAGTCGGCACCCAGCCGCGTGGCCAGACCGTCGCAGTGGTCGCATTCGCCGTCGGTGCGGCGGCACTCGTGGATGATGCTCAGGTAGATCTGCTCCGTCAGCAGGCGGTAGACCTGATAGATGCGGTCGCCGATGTGGTAGCGGATGTTCTGCTTGGTGAAGTTGCGCCGGCCGAAATACCCGGGGTAGAGGATCTCTTTGAGCCCGTCGATGATCTCGGAGACGGCCTCGCGCGACGGCAGCGACCGCAGGCCCAGGTGGTTGATCTTGGAGAGGTGATCGTAGGTGGCGACAATCTCGCCGATGATCTCCGGGATGCTTTCTTCATGGCCGGGCACAGAAGGCATGGTTCCCCCACGCGTCTCGACCCCGGAGTACGTTGAGAGTATACCTCACGCAACCGCCTCAGGCAAACGACTTGGCCGGATTGCGCCCCGGGCGCCGCCGGCTGGGGCTACTCCTCCTGGGTCTTGGCCTTGGCGGCCGCTTCGATAATCTGCTGCTGCACGTTTGCCGGGACGGGCTCGTAGTGCGACAGTTCCATGGTGTAACTGCCCTGCCCTCCCGTGATGCTCCGCAATTGCGTGTTGTACTGGGCAACCTCGGCCAGCGGCACCTGGACGTTGATGGTCTGTGCGCCGCCGGTACCCGCCTCCATACCCACGATGCGGCCGCGACGGCTGTTCAAGTCGCCGGTAATAGAGCCGAGAAACTCGTCGGGAACCGTGACCGCCATGTTGACGTACGGTTCGAGCATGGTCGGCTTGGCTTTCGTGACGGCATCGCGGAAGGCGTTGCGGCCGGCGATCTTGAACGCCACCTCTTTCGAATCCACCGGGTGGTGTTTGCCGTCGTACACCGTGACGCGGACATCCTGAAACGGGTACCCCGCGATGACGCCATCGTCCATGGCCCCGCGGACGCCCTTCTCGACGGCCGGCAGGAACTGTTTCGGGATCGAGGCGCCGAAAATGTCATCGACGAATTCCAGCCCCTCGCCGCGCTCCAGCGGCTCGACGCGCAGATACACTTCGCCGAACTGGCCCGCGCCGCCCGTCTGCTTCTTGTGACGATAGTGGCCTTCGGCATGGCCCATGAGCGTCTCGCGATAGGGGATCTTGGGCGGCTTGGTGTCCACCTCCAACTGGTACCGGCGATTCAGTTTCGCCAGCAGGACGGCCAGGTGGATGTCGCCCATGCCGCTGACGACGAGTTCGTTCGTCTGGCGGTCGCGGGTCGTCTTAAGGGTGTTATCCTCGTCCATCGCCTTGGCGAGGACCTCGGAGATCTTCTGCTCGTCGCCATGGCTCTTCGGATCGAGGGCCAAAGAGAACATCGGCACGGGAACGCTGATCGGCGGCGCGGTCAGTGGGTCGGAGCCGCTCGAGATGGTGTCGCCGATATTGAGTTCCTCGATCTTCGAGACACCGACGATGTCGCCCGCGACGGCCTCCGGGACGGCCTCCGTGTCTTTTCCCTGGCACCTGAGGATCTGGCCGAATTTCGTCTCGCGCCGCTCGTCGTTGATGCGGGCCGAGGAGTCGGCAGCCAGCGTGCCGCTCAGAATCCGCAGATACGAGATCTTGCCGACAAACGGGTCGCTCACCACCTTGAACACCTGAGCACAGAGCGGCCCGCCGGCCTCGGCCTTCAGTTGCACCTCCTCGGCGTCGTCGCCGGCGCCTTTGCGTGCGGTCCGCAACACGGCGCGGGCAGGGCTCGGGGCGCACTGAGCGATCGTATCCAGGAGTTCCTCAACGCCCAGTTCCTTGCGGGCGCTGGTGAACAGGATCGGCACCAGCGTGCCGCTGGTCAGGGCCGTGGTGAACGCCGATGCGAGTTCCTCGTGCGTGATCTCCTCGTCGCCGAGGTACCTTTCCATGAGACCCTCGTCGGCCTCAACGATCGATTCGACAAGTTCGCCGTGGGCGCTCGCCACGTCCATCAGTGCATCGCCCTCGGCATTGGCAAAGGCGTCCACGACGCCCTCGAAGGACGTGCCTTGGCCGACGGGGATTGCCAGCGGGCGGGCGGCCGGGCCGAGGGCTTCGCGGATTTGGCCGACGAGCGGCTCGAGTTCGACGTTTTCCGCGTCGGCCTTGTTGACCACGATCATCCGTGCAAGGTGGGCCTCGCCGGCCGCTTTGAAGAGGCGGCGGGCGTGAATGTCCACACCGATGGTCGCGTTGAGGACGAGGACGGCGGTGTCGGCGGCGGCCATCGACCGCAGCGCGGCCCCGACGAAGTCGGCGTACCCCGGCGTATCCAAGAGGTTCACGTGCCGGTCCTTCCACGCCAGGTGCAGGACGCTCGTGGCGATGCTCGACCGGCGTTCCTTCTCTTCCGGCTCGAAGTCGCTGACGGTGTTGCCCTCGTCGGGCGTGCCGAGGCGGTTAATCACTCCCGCCTTGTGGAGCATCGCCTCGGCCAACTGGGTCTTGCCGACGCCGGTGTTGCCGATGAGCGTCACGTTGCGGATTGCCTCGGTCTGAACTGCGGCCATGGTTGCCTCCAAGTGTTGCGAACGCGCCGGGCAAGCCCGGCGGCTAACTCTCTCTCGTGCCGGCGCAGGTCAGCCGGCCGACGGGTCGCCGGCGATCGCGATGGCCTCCTTCAGGTCGATCGCCCCTTCGTACAGCGCCCGGCCGATGATGGCGCCGTGAGCGCCGGTCTCTTTGATTTTGGCAACATCTTCAACTGTCGTCACACCGCCGGACGCGATGACCGGAAACGGGCTGGCGCTTACAACCAGCGTCGTTGCCGCCACGTTCGGCCCTGCCATCATACCGTCTCGCTCAATGTCCGTATAGATGATGGCGGCAAGCGGCACGTCGCGCGCATCCTCCAGCATTTCCACTACCGTTAGCTCGGTGAGCGTCCCCCAGCCAGCGACAGCGACTCGGGCCTCACGGGTATCCAAGCCCCAGGCTACCTGGCCGGGAAATCGGTTCGCAATGTCCGCCAGCCACTTGGGTTCGCGAACCGCCCGGGTGCCGACAACGACCCGCGCGAGGCCCAAGCCGAGAACACGTTCGACAGCCTCGTCCGTCCGAATGCCGCCACCGAGTTCAACGTTCATGCCGACGGCCTCGACGACGGCGGCTACCTTGTCGAGGTTCCTCGGTTCGCCCTCGCGTGCCCCGTCGAGGTCCACCATATGGAGCCACACAGCCCCGGCGTCCTCGAACCGCCGCGCCACGGCGACGGGATCCTCGTCAAAGACCGTCTCCCGGCTGTAATCTCCCTGTCGCAGGCGTACGCAGCGCCCGCCCCGCAGGTCGATTGCCGGCAGAATCAGCATGATGCATGCGCTCCGCGGGACGCTTCCTTCACGTTCGCGTCACGAAGTTCTCCAGCAGCGCGAGGCCCATTGCCTGGCTCTTCTCCGGGTGAAACTGTGTCGCATGCACATTGCCGGACGTGACGGCGCTTGCAAACGGCCCGCCGTAGTCGGTCCAACCCGCCACCACACCGTCGTCGCAGGGGGCCGCATAATAGGAATGCGCAAAGTAAAAGTAAACCCCTTCGTCCGGCATTCCCTCAAACAGGGGCGACGCTCCCGCCGGCCTTACCTGGTTCCACCCCATGTGCGGAACCTTGAGGCCCTGCCGGGCCAACGTTTCGCTGAACCGCTGCACGCGGCCCGCGATCAGGGCCAGGCCTTTCGGCAGCGGTGCGTCGGCCATGGCGGCCAGTTCGACGGGCGCTTCGGCCACCTCCTCGCTCTCGTCGAACAGAATCTGGAGTCCGAGACAGATGCCGAGCATGGGCCGGCCGGCGGTCACGAAATCACGGATGGCCTCGACGAGGCCGGCCGCACGCAGCGCCGCCATCGCGTCGCCGAAGGCCCCAACACCCGGCACGATGAGCCGCTCGGCCGCCGCTGCGTCGTCCGGCTTGTCCGAAATGGCCACGGCGTGCCCCATCCGTTCGAGCGCCTTCTGGACACTCCGCAGGTTCCCCATGCCGTAGTCAACGATCACGATCACGCGGCAACATCCCCATTTCTTACATGACGCGCGGCGGGCAGTGTTGCCCGCCGCGATTGCCGCCCGTCTGCCGCACGGTCTATCGGTTGTCCGGCGAGGGACCCTGTTACCGAGGTGACACCACGATAGCCACCCGCCGGTTCTTGGCCCGACCGCTGGCCGTGGAGTTCGATCCCATGGGCTTGTAGTAACTGTATCCGGCGGCGTAGATGCGTTTGGGGTCGATGCCCTTCGACACCAGGTACCGCAGCACGGCCATGGCCCGGTTGCACGAGAGGTCCCAGTTGTCGGCCCACAGTTTTTTGGTCTTTCGGATGGGCTGGTTGTCGGTGTGCCCCTCGACGCGGATCTTCTGACCGGCGTAGTCGCGGTTCAGGACCGCTGCAATGTTTGCCAGGACCCGCTTCGAGGCGCTCTTCAGCGTGGCCCGCCCCGAGTCGAACAGAATCGTGTTCGGCAGGGTAACGGTCGTGACGTCGCCGACGACCGAGACGTCCACGCCCTCGCCGAAGTCGGGCTTCCGCTTCGCCGGCGCGGTCGGCGGCGGCGCAGGTACGGCCCGGGCCCGGGCGAGTTCGCTCTGGAGTTCCTGGCTCTGCCCCCTCAGACCGTCGTTTTCGGCCTGGAGATCGGCGTTCTGGATGAGCGCCTGTTCGAGTTGCTTCTGGAGGGCGGCGTTGTGTTCCTCGAGTTGCTGCTGCTGGCAGCCCACGCTCGATGCCGCGGCGATGCCGATCGCCAGCACGAGCGCCGCCCGTCCGATGAGCCGCGTCTGTTCCTTCCCGAGTCGCATCGTGACCTCCTTTCGCGTTTTGCCGCGTCAGGTGTTCTCGCCGACTATCCGAAGACCACCTCACACAATGCCTCGATGCCGGGCCGAAAATGCGCCACGACATCGTTCTGCACGAGCATCACCATGCCGGCCGCCAACCCCAGAAACGGGCCGTACGGCACTTCGCTGTCGCGTTTCCGCGCCAGATGCCACAGGCCGTAGACGAGGCCCAGGAACGGCGCCGCCAGATAGACCAGTACGGCCCCTTCCCAGCCCAGCGCGCCGCCGATGGCCGCCATCAGGTAGATGTCGCCCACGCCCATGGCCTCCCTCTTGAAGGCCAGCGTGCCCAGCACCCGCGTCACGAAGATCAGCCCCGCACCGACCGCGGCCCCCACCAGGCTAAGCAGCACGGCATCGACCCGCTGCCAGCCGGTCCAGTCGGGCAGCCAGCCGTCGTACGCCCCCACGCGCTGGACCTGCGGCCACAGGAACGATCCGATCAAGCCGACGGCCAGGGCCACGTTCGTGACCGAGGTGTAGATCTCCTTTCGCTCGAAATCGATCACCCCCGACGCCAGCAGCACCGACGCCAGCACCATGTGCACCGCGTACACGCCCACGTGGGCCGCGCCCGGACGCACCTCAAAGATGAAGTACGCAAGCCAGAACCCGAGAAAGACCACGGCCGACGCCGCCTCAACCAGCGCGTACCGCACCGAGAACCGCGTCCCGCACTGCCGGCACTGCCCTCGCAACACAAAGTAACTGACGACCGGGATGTTGTCGTACCACGCAATCGGCGCCAGGCACGCCACACAGTGCGACGGCGGCCACACCAGACTCTTGCCCGCCGGCAGCCGGTGGATGCAAACGTTCAGGAAACTCCCGACACACGCCCCCATCAACAAGAAGAACACGCCGAACGGCCACGTCGAAACCGTCTCCTGAAGGTTGTCGAGCATTCGCCGTCTGTCGCTCCGCTCATGCGCGACGTGCACGTTCGCCAACAAGCCAATCTAACACCCGCGCCGTGACCTTGCAAGGCAAAACGGCATTCGGCCCCGACGGGTATACGATTGACCGTACCGGCGCCGCCCGCTACGCTCGTCGCCACGCCCGCCGGATTCACGCTGGCGCGACGGAGCCAGACACGCGATGGAACTCGAACGAAAGCCCGACCTCGACCGCGTCCTCGAACGGTTCGAGGCGTGGTGGCACGGCGAGATCCTCGACCGGCCGCCCGTCACCATCCATGTGACGCCCGAGCGGCCGCCGCGCCTGCCCGAGAAGCAGCACGCGTGCCTGCGGGACCGCTGGATGGACATCGAGTACCACGTGGCGTGCGCCGAGGCGCGGGCCGAGGTCGGCGTGTACCTGGCCGAGACGTTTCCCTGCTACGGACCGGGCATGGGACCGGAATTGACGGCCACCGTCTTCGGGTGTGAACTCCGGTTCGCGCCGGACACGACCTACTCGATCCCCATCGCCGGGTCCTGCCGCGAGATTCTCACGATGCAGCCCGACCTTGACACGCCGTACTGGAACACCATCCGGGCGATGACCGACCTCTCGCTCGAGCGCGGCCGGGGTCGCTGGCTCACCGCCCTGCCCGACCTGCACACGAACGGCGACCTGGTCGCCGCCCTTCGGAACCCCGAGGACATGGCCCTCGACTGTGCCGACGACCTGGAAGGCGTGCATCTGGCGTGCGACCACGTCACCGAGGTCTCTTACACGCTCATGTTCGAGGACCTCTGGAACCGCATCGCCGCGCGCGGCCAGCCGTGCGCGACGTGGACACCGGCCCTGCACGCCGGTTCGGTGTACCCGGTCTCGTGCGACTTCATCTGCATGGTCTCGGAGCGGATGTTCCAGGAGGCGATCCTGCCGTCGATCCAGACGGAAATGCGGTACCTCGACCGCTCGGTCTTTCACCTCGACGGACCCGACGCCCTGCGGCACCTGGACGCCCTGCTCGACGTGCCGGAACTGAACGCCGTCCAGTGGATCTACGGCGCGGGCAACGGCCCCGCTGCACGGTGGATCGACGTCTACCAGCGCGTCCAGGCCGCCGGCAAAGGCGTTCAACTCGTCTGTGAGGACATCGACGACGCCAAGACCGTAGCCGAGCACTTGCAGCCCGAAGGCCTCTGGTTCTGCCCCGGCGGCGAGCACAGCCGCGACCAGGCCGAAGCCTTCATCGAATGGACCGCCCGCTGGGCGGCAAGCAGACCGTGACGAAGTGACGGGGCATTGGCGCACCTGCGGCACGAGTCGGCCAGGCAGGGCCATGCGCCGGAGAACCCTCGCAAAAACGGGCGGCCGTTGGTACCATTCCCACCCGATGAACCCCAAACGGCCGAGCACCGTCTGGTTTGCCGCCGTCAACGTCGCGTACACCTGCGCGGCGCTGGTGGGGTGGCCGTACTATCTTGTTCTCCTGGCAACGCGAAGAAAGTACCGGAGCAGCATGGCCGAGCGGTGGGGATTCGTCCCCAGGTTCAAGGTGGGCCTCAAGCCGCGCTTCTGGGTCCACTGCATCAGCGTCGGGGAGGTCGAGGCCGCTCGCACCTTTATCCCGGCCCTGGCCGAAGCCTACCCCGACGCCGACATCGTCCTCTCGACCACCACCATGACCGGCCGCGACCGGGCCAGGCAGCGTTTCCCTCACCTGACCGTCTTCCACTTCCCCCTCGACCTGTGGCCGTGCGTCAGACGGGCCTTGAGGCGGATCAAACCATCGGCCGTCATCCAGGTCGAATCGGAGTGGTGGCCCAACTTCTTCTTCATGGCCGCCCGGCGCGGCATCCCCGTCGCATGCGTCAACGTTCGCATGACCGAGCGCGGCGCGCGCGGCTACCGGCGGATCCGGCCCATCATGCGTGCGGTGTTCAACTCGTGCATGGCCATCGGCGTGCAGGCCGAACTCTACCGCGACCGCCTCGTAGCCCTCGGCGCCGACGCCAACCGCATCCGCATCACCGGCCAGATGAAACACGACGGCGTCACCTTCGCCGACCACGTGGACGGCGCCGAGGACCTGGCCCGCGAGATGAAGATCGAGCCCGGCGAATCGGTCCTCGTCGCCGGCAGCACCGGACCGGGCGAGGAGGAGACGCTGCTGGCGGCCTACCAGCGGGTTCGCCGTCTGTACCCGCGTCTGCGGTTGGTCATTGTGCCGCGTCGGCCCGAGAACTTCGACGCGGCCGCCGAGGCGATCCTGGCGGCCGGGCTGGGCGTGGTCCGCCGCTCGCG
>Ga0114930_10005792_pt1 | contig 10073 bp, 9 predicted proteins | sample AnhtaG_FD_87300 | JGI IMG/M metagenome (GOLD analysis project Ga0114930, IMG submission 87300) | Deep subsurface microbial communities from Anholt, Denmark to uncover new lineages of life (NeLLi) - Anholt_01485 metaG | ecosystem: Environmental > Aquatic > Marine > Oceanic > Sediment | place... | reverse complement strand
TAGCCGTTACAGGGTATTTAGGGTTATCAGCGGCAGGTTTGAAAATGCTTAAGGAAAAAATTAGCTTAGCTGCTCAAACGGCCAGCATTCTAAGAAGAGCTCACCTTCAGCCTGTACCTAAAGTAAAAGAGGGGCAGATTTTAATCCAGCAAGGAGTCAAGACTGCTATAGATATAAGCGACGGGCTCATTGCTGACCTTGACCACATATGTGAGGCTAGCAAAGTCAGTGCCAAAATAAAAATAGAGCAAGTTCCTACACATCCCCTAGTTAAGGCTAACTTCCCAAACTATCATGAGTTAGCTTTATACGGAGGGGAGGATTATGAGCTACTTTTCACCGCTAATAAAAGCATTATTAATCAAGCCAGACAGGCTCTAAATTGTCCCGTAACTGTAATTGGCGACATAGTGGAAGAAACTCTGCCAAATCGAGTAACTTTGCTAGATAGCAAAGGAAATATCATCCCCTATGAGAAAGGAGGCTGGGAACACTTTAGGAATGAAATCCCTAAAGCTGAATTCACATAGCCCAGAGCAAACTCAACTTCTAGGAAGCTACTTAGGTGAACTAGCTCAAAAAGGTGATGCTTTTCTCCTTGTGGGTGATTTAGGAACAGGCAAAACTTGTCTCATCCAGGGCATTGCACACGGGTTAGGCATAAAGGAGTATGCCTTCAGCCCATCTTTTGTCATAGTCAGGCAATATCACGGCAGGCTTCCTTTATACCACGTTGATCTCTATCGCCTTGACCATGTTGAGGAAATTGCTGACCTAGGACTGGATGAATATCTCTATAGTGGTGGGGTCTGCGTAATTGAGTGGGCAGAGAAGGGGCTACAACTATTACCCCAAAACAATTTGCTTATAAAACTAAACTATGTCTCTAAATGCGAGACACAACGCACTATTTATCTTAAATCAAAAGGTGAGCGCTACTTAGGATTAATAAAACAGCTTAAATCGACTTTAAGCAAGGAAATATCATGGAGTTAGCCATAGATACTTCTTCCAATACTGCTAGCATTGCTTTATCTCATAAGGGTAAAATTTTAACCGAGCTAACTTGGCAATCAGCCCAAAATCACACTGTGGAATTAATGCCAAATTTGGCTCATCTATTGCAACAAGCTAAAGTAGAGCTGGACTCTATAGAGGCAATCTTTGTAGCCAAAGGTCCGGGGAGTTTTAACGGGCTACGGATAGGAATAAGCACAGCTAAGGGACTAGCCTTTTCCTTAAATATTCCTTTGCTTGGTATAAGCACCTTAGAAACTGAGGCTTATCCTTTTGCTTGTACTGGATTGCTCTTATGTCCCATTCACAAAGCTGGTAGCGAGGAAATTGCCACCGCCTTTTATCAACAAAAATACAACCACTGGCATTGCCTAGAAAAAGAACATTTAACCACACTCGATGCTTTATGCCAGCGAATACAGCAAAAAACTCTTTTTTGTGGTGAAATCCCACCTGACATAGTAAATAAAATACAACAAAACTTGGGCAAGCGAGCTATAATACCACAAACTAATATACTACCTCGGGCTAGCTTCTTAGCCATTTTAGGCTGGCAAAGGTTGAATAAGAAAGAGCAAGATGACCCGGTTACTTTGCAACCCCTATACCTTCGCCCTCCTCATATAACGAAGCCTAAGGAAAGGAGGATAACAAGTGGAAATTCCCAAATTAGACACTGAATATACAACCAGACTTTGCTTTGGCTGTGGTGAAAACAACCCCATAGGGCTAAAGCTGAAACCCGTTTATGATGGAGAAAAAGTTAGGGCAGAGTTTACTCCGAGGGAATTCCATCAAGGCTGGGATAATGCCACTCATGGCGGCATTCTATACACCCTCCTCGATGAAGTAGCCGCTTATGCCCTTCTCTGCCATGGAATTTATTTTGGTGTTACTACCAAAAGCGAGGTAAGGTTTAAACATGTAGCACCCACCGGAGAGCCAATCCAAATTTCCGCTTGGGTTACCAAACTGACAAAAAGACTGGTGGAAACCAAGGGAGTGCTTGCTCTTAAAGATAACACGGTTATAGCTGAAGGCAGCTCCCTATTCTACGTCTGGAGATGGTCAAAAAAGACAGTTCTGTGGGATATGGATGGGGTTATCGCTGATTCTAACTCGTTCCACTTTACTGCCTGGCAGGAAACCTTCGCTAATAGAGGAGTAAACTTTACTAAGGAGGATTTTACCAAACTTTTTGGCACCAGAAACGACTTCATAATTCGCAAGGTTCTAGGAGAAGGATTGTCTAAAGAAGATATCGGAACTATAGCACAAGAAAAAGAGATAAGTTTTCGACAGAAGGCTAAAGGCAATATAAAGTCGCTCCCCGGAGTAATTAAGCTACTAGAGGCGATTAAAAGGGGAAACTTCAAGCTAGCCCTGGTTTCTTCAGCACCAAAGGAAAACATAGATTTGCTCACTAGCGAACTCAATATAGGAGGATATTTCAACTGTATTGTTTCTGGTCACGAAGTGGCTGAAAGCAAGCCGCATCCCCAGATATATCTTTTAGCCGCGGAAAAACTAGGAACTCAACCCGAAAACTGCATTGTAATTGAAGATTCTCCCCTCGGCGTTAAAGCAGCTAAGGCTGCAGGAATGAGATGCTTGGCTGTAACCAATACTCATCCTAAAGAAGAGCTTAAGGGAGCTGATAAAGTAGTTAATTCTTTAGAAGATATGGATTTAATTACCCTGATCCAAAGGGTTTAGATTGGAAGAAAAGTGGAAAGAAGCTTAGTACTTATCAAACCCGACGCCATACAGAGGGGATTGGCGGGGGAAATCGTCACTCGCCTTGAAAGAAGAGGGCTCAAAATTGTAGCTATGAAAATGTTACACATGGATAAAACCTTGGCTCAACGCCACTATGCTATTCATAAAGACAAAGCCTTCTTTAACAAGTTAGTAGATTTCATTACTTCTAGCCCCATTATCGCTATCGTTTTTCAAGGAAAAGACGCAGTGGAGATAATAAGACAAACAATGGGCGAAACTGACCCAGTTAAGGCCAAGGCTGGCACTATTAGAGGTGACTTCGGCCTTGATATCCAGCATAACCTAATTCATGGCTCCGACTCAGCAGAGAATGCCTCTGAGGAAATAAACCTCTTTTTCTCAACAGAGGAAATTCTTGATTATCACAAAGATGTTGATAGATGGGTTAGCTAAAAATGCTATTTACTGAATTCTAACCACAGGAATTGCTTTATCCCAAAACTTATCTAGTTGGTAATAATCCCGTTCTGCTGGGGTAAATATGTGAACAATCACTGAGCCGAAGTCGACAAGCATCCAACCTGAATCCGAGATACCTTCATTATGATGCGGTTTCACGCCATTTTCCTTCATTTCACTAATGATACCCTGCCACACGGCTTCAATGTGACGCTTGGTATCTCCACTACAAATAACAAAATAATCCGCAAACGAACACAGCTCTCCCATATCCAGCATCACAATATCGTTTGCTTGCTTCTCAGAAGCAACTTTTGTAGCTAAACGCGCTATTTCTTCCGCTTCCAGGAAAGACTAACCCCCTTTATTTATTATTATACCACTTTTATGTTTATAGCCGCCCAAATATAAACCCTCTCCCACTTTAAGACAAGTTTCATCAATGGGTAAGTCTTACCATAACTACGCAGGCAATTCATATAGAATGGTTTGTGCTCCTATATAACCTTACTTCATTAAAAAGGTCAATAGCATTGAACGAGCTACGCACCAGCGGCCCCGATGCCACCCCTAAGAACCCCATCTTCCTCGCAATAGCTTCATATTGGGCAAACCCGTCAAGAGTAACATATCTTACCACCTCGTGATGCCTTAGGGAGGGCCTCAGGTATTGCCCCAAGGTGATGGAATCGCACCCTGCTTCCCTTAGATCCTCCATAACCCCCATCACCTCATCTTCCCTTTCCCCCAACCCTAATATAAGCCCTGATTTGGTCAAAAGTCCCCTATCCAAAGATTTCGCTCTCTCTAGAAGCTCCAAGGAACGGCGATATTTTGCCTGGGGTCGCACCTCTGAATAGAGCCGGGGAACTGTCTCTACATTGTAGTTCAAGACGGTGGGTTGGGCAGCAACCACTTTCTCCAGCGCCGCTAGAGAACCTCTAAAATCAGGAATGAGAACCTCAACCCCTATACCTAAGTTATAGCGGTGCAAGGCTCTTATAACCTGAGCAAACTGCGCTGCGCCTCCATCAGGAAGATCATCTCGGCAAACAGAAGTGATGACTACATATTTCAATCCTAATTCTTTTACTGTTCCGTGAAGTCGCTCTGGCTCATCAGGATCGGGGGGCAGAGGCCTTCCTGTTTTCACTTTACAAAAGGAACAATTTCTAGTACAGATATTTCCCAGGATCATAAAGGTAAGCTTTCCCTGAGAATAGCAATCTTGACGATTGGGACAGGCAGCACTCTCACAGACAGTATGAAGGCCCCAATGACGAACAACACTGCGAATTCTTTTTGTCTTCTCTCCCCGAGGAATGAATCCCTTCACCCAAAAGGGCGTCCTCAACTTCTCTATATTTTCAACCACTATTTCCTCTAGATGCCTATTATATGTTATGAGCCACCTTAGGCAAAAACTCTACTTCATCTCCTCCTCCATCTCATCAAAGCTACATCCGCAGCTGTGGTCATACAATCCAGTGTAGGGGCGGCTGGTGGCGCATAACATGTTTCTAATTGCATAAACTCTTCAAGAGTCATTCCCCTTAAAATGGCTGTAGCGAAGACATTGATGCGTTGATGTACTTCCTCCTCCCCAACAATCTGTGCAGCAATAATCTTCCCATCTTCGGGGTGGGCCATAACTTTCACAGTAATAGCTTTTTTGCCCGGGAAATAAGACGGCAATGTTGAGCCACTAAATTTACCCACAATAGGCTCGATTCCTGCTCTTTTTAACTCCTTCATAGTAGGCCCCACAGCAGATATCTCTAAGCCAAACAATTCTGTGGTTCTGTTATTTAACACACCTCGAGGCATCTCTTCCTTCCCTCCAACGGCATTTATTCCGGCAACCCTCCCCTGTTTAACTCCAATACTGCCTAAGCCTATCAAACTTGGTTTTCCAGTAACAAAATCTGGATACTCCGTGCAGTCCCCGGCAGCATAAATATCTTTAACAGAAGTCCTACATTTCTTGTCAACTACTATTCCTCCAGTTGAGCCAATCTGACATTTCGCCTTTTCTGCTATTTCAACACAAGCTTTGTTCCCTGCAGATATAATCACAAGATCTATAGGATACTCAGATTGCTCCCCAGTATCCAAATTCTTCAAAACCATATATTTCACCTTCCCCTCACCACCAATTTCCGAAACAGCAACTCTTGGTATAAAACGTATACCACATTCCTCTGCCCTTTTCTGTACAATGGCAGCCATATCTTCATCTATCATACCTGCAAGCATATGAGTTCTCAGCCTAACATATGTCTTCATTCCTCTGCGAGAAAGAGCTTCCGCCATTTCCATTCCAATCGAACCAGATCCAACAATCATAGCCCTTTTGCCCTTTTCCACCTGCTTAAGTATTTGCTTTGCATCATCCATAGTCCGAAGAGTGAATATCCCTTCTTTTAATCTTCCTTCATCTAGGAATGCACCTTTAATTTCGGGAATCCAAGAATCTGCTCCGGCAGCAACTATTAAGGCGTCATATTGATGTTCTTCTTTCTCAGCATCTTTCAAAGATATGGATTTCACTATCTTTCTTTCAGGGTCAATATCGTATACCTCGTTCTCCAATTTTAGATTGATTTTGAAATGTTGGAACCAGGACGGTGGAAATTCTATCAGGTCATCAAAACTTGGGACGATTCCTCCGATCACATATGGCAATCCACATTTCGAATACTCGCTGTAATGCTCGTTACCCAGTACCGTTACCTCTGCCTTCGTATTTGCTTTCCGTGCAAGTTGTGCAGCTGTCGAACCTGCAGCACCACTACCTATAATCAGCAACTTCATAGAAATATCCCAATGGAATTAATTAATTCTATCTTAGAGGTTTCTTTTGTCCTGTTAACACTCCTTTGAAATTTTGGTGTTCACGAAGGTATACCTTTACCTTGCAAGGGGGCAAACCTATAGCTGTCCTCTGTGCCGCTACTCACTCTTTCCTCTTCACCGTAAGCAACAATAATATTTTTATCTTAGCAAGGTTGCCAGTTACTATTGAGAAAAAAGCGCTCCCAATCTCTCCCGAGAGAGAAATCGCCCCCCTTTATAGTTCCACTCCCATTTCTCATATTTCTCCTTGGCAAGTTTCTCTGATAAGGAAAGCTCTGCGTCAGTTAATTCTCCATGTTTTAACTTTATTTGAAAAAAAAATTCAAAATTCTCCGCTACTTTCTCCCTTAAACAGCCTCGATCTACTTTTTCTGGCAGAGAAATACAACCATGCTGCAGCAAGACTTCTCCGTTTGTCCTTTGAGCACTCCCTCCTATTTTACCTTTGCCTCCCAGAATTATGTCGTAGGCAACGCAGCTAGAAGAACAAAAATCATCCTTATACCCAGACTTCTTTCCTTCGTACAGGTTCACCTCGAAACCTAAATCGTTCAAAGCATTTTTTATGCTTTCGTGTGCCTTTCTATATGCTTCTTGCCTATTAGCAGGAAAGCCATCCCCGGCGAAGACTCCTATCATGGAATAGCTCATCTCATCCTTGTGTAGCACCGCCAATCCACCGGTAGGGCGCCTTACCAAAGGATACCCCCTTTTTAGGTACTCCTTTATCAAGGGGGATTCCGTATTCTGAAAATAACCGATTGAAAGAGCCTGAGGATTCCAAGTATATAACCTTAAAGTCGGTGGAGGTTTGTTTTCCGCCATCAGCCTAAATATAGCTTCGTCTATTGCCATATTTAGCGAAGGGCTGTGAGATCCAAAGGAAATTAATCTCCATTCTCTAGCAGCCTCAACCTCGCTCAAGCATGAAAATGAGAGAGAATTAAGGTGCTTTTTCAACATAATCAGGATTCTTTTTGGCTTCTCGAAATATCCTCCGTCACTGAAGCACATCCACCCCTAGTTTTCTTGGATTCTACCTCCATAGGTTCTGCTCAGAAAATCCCTCTTTTCACTATTCTTACTTTCTTTAGCATAGCTTCTAGTTTTTCCTCTAGAATATATAAAGGTTCATTTCCCCTTCTCTTCCTCAACAAACCTTTCATACTCCTCGGCATTCATAAGGTTATTTAGCCCTCCCTTTTTCACCGGGATGACACTAATCATCCAACCTTCTCCATAAGAGTCCTTATTTAATAACTCAGGATGATCTTGAAGCCCGTGGTTAACTTCGTGTATCTTTCCTGAAACAGGTGAACAAACATCTGACACTGCCTTAACCGATTCCAAAGTTGCGAAGGAAGAGCCTTTTTCTACCTCTTGTCCTTCAGTAGGCAATTCCACATAAACTATATCCGAGAGTTCCTCAGCTGCAAAGGATGTAATACCAACTGTTATAAACCCGTCATCTTCCCTTACCCATTCATGGGTCTTAGTATATTTTAGCTCTTTCGGATACATTCTCCCCCCTTATATTTTATAGTCTACCACTTAAGTAATAGCCTCCACCTCTTACCTCTTCCTATCTGCTGATTCTCTTCTAACACTATCTTAAAATTTTCCTCTCTAAAACACCTCCTCATGATACCACTTTCCCTTTGACAAAGCTAGGTCAGATAAGTAAAATCTTCGCTAGTAAATTGTGACAATTTTGTCGATTGCCATATACTAGGAAAACCTAACGAACTCAACTATTCTCTAGGCGACAAAATATGGGTGATAGAAGCTGGACAGCATGTAATGAAGAAGGGTTCTCGCTATACTTTTATATCCGATGCTGATTAATCTAGATTGAGGGTAGTCAAAATGAAACGCACTCCACTATATGAAGAACACATTAAGCTAGGGGCCAAAATGGTTGAATTTGGTGGCTGGGAGATGCCCCTCAACTATCCACCGGGGATACTCACCGAACACCTGACAACAAGGAAATTTGGCGGGCTTTTCGATGTTTCCCATATGGGTAGATTCCTGATAAGTGGCCAAGATGCTTTGCCCTTTTTGCAATACACCTTGACTAACAATGCAGCAGCCCTCCTGCCAGGACAATCTCAATACACCATAATACCGAACGAAAGCGGAAGAGCAGTTGATGACACTTATCTCTATAAAATAGACGAAAATGAATATCTCTTCGTTGTCAATGCTGCGAACACAGAAAAGGACTGGGCATGGCTCCAAAAGTACAAGCAGAAATTCACTCAATTAATCTTCGAAAACTACACTGCCAGAATCGCTATGTTATCGTTACAAGGACCACGAGCAAAAGCAGTACTTGAAGTAATTCTGGGGGATAGTCGAAACCTTCCAGAGCCGATAAGAAATAGCTTGACAACTGTTGAGATATTCGGCGCTAAGGTGCCCATAGCGAGGACAGGATATACCGGCGAGCCAGTATGCTTCGAGTTATTTCCACCGGCAGAGATAGCCATGCCTCTGTGGAACAAGCTGTTAGAAGTCGGTAAGAAAGAGGGTATTATACCTATCGGATTGGGCGCAAGAGATACGTTGAGATTAGAAGCTGGCCTCCCATTATACGGTCACGAGCTTGGAATCGATGCAGAAGGAAAGGACATTCCAGTGTTTGCCCTGCCCGTGGCAAGATTTGCGGTGAGCTTTGGCAAAATCAAGGGAGAATATATTGGCCGAGAAGCACTAATGAAACAGTTCCAAGAAATCAAGCTAAGATTGGAAGACCGACTTGACACGCCAAAAGAGAGACTATTAGTCCCCAAAGTGATAATGCCCATGTCAATATCTGACGGCAGTGTAGCCAGAGCAGGTTGCCGAGTCTATGTGGGTGAAAACCTGGTGGGGAATGTGACCAGCGGGACCGCAGTTCCTTACTGGAAGATGGAAGGCATTGGCGTTAAATCGAAACCCGGTGCCGAATCTGGCAGGAGAGCGATATGCCTGGCATATCTCAATGCCGACTTGAGGGAAGATCAAAGAACGAAGGTTGCCATCAGAGACAAACTTGCTAATGGAGTAATTGTCGAGAGGCATATAGGCAGTGAAGCAGCACCATATGCCCGGCCACTGTTAATTGAGGAGCAAAAAATACCCACCTTGGCAAAGCCTGAGGAATCGCTGGAAAAGCTAGCCAGGAGCTTAGTGGGAAAAGCCCACGATAACACCATATGGAGACAAAGAAGCACTGTCAACCTCATACCATCCGAGCAAACTGTGTCGCCATTGGTAAGATTGCTGATAATAGCTGATCCATCGGGGAGATACGCGGAGCACAGAAAAGTCAAAGCTTTAGGAGATATCGAGATATACTATTATCAGGGAACAGGGTTCATAGCCGAGGTGGAGATGGAGCTAATCAAAAAGATGAGGGAATTCCTGGGTTGCTCCGAAGTAGAAACTAGACTGATTAGTGGGCAGATGGCCAACGTAACAGTATTCAGTGGTGTCCTGGATTATTTGAATAGGGTGGACAGGAAAGTGGAGCCCAGAAGATTTAGAAGCGTCATGAACCATCACATCGGCAAAGGGGGGCACTTAAGCGCACAGCCGCTGGGCGGACTAAGAGATTACGTCTCAGTCGACCCCGTCACGGAAAGACGAGCGGTGGTGAATTTCCCTGTTTTAGCAGATAACCCATACAATATAGACCTTCTTAAGACAGCTGAGCTTATCGAACAATACGAGCCGGAACTCATTATATTTGGCAAGAGCATGATGCTGTACCGCGAGCCTGTCAAGGAGATAGCGCAAATGATAGCTGGCATAAAACCAAGGCCAATAATTATGTATGATGGAGCCCACGTTTTAGGTCTCTTCGGACCTTGTTTCCAAGAGCCCTTACGGGAAGGAGCAGATATCTTAACCGCTTCAACGCACAAGACTTTCTTCGGTACGCAAAGGGGGATAATCGCCAGCAACATGAGTGAGGGAACAGATTACTTTGACATATGGGAGAGTATAGTAAGAAGGGCTTTCCCCGGAAGCGT
>Ga0114930_10005791_pt1 | contig 10073 bp, 7 predicted proteins | sample AnhtaG_FD_87300 | JGI IMG/M metagenome (GOLD analysis project Ga0114930, IMG submission 87300) | Deep subsurface microbial communities from Anholt, Denmark to uncover new lineages of life (NeLLi) - Anholt_01485 metaG | ecosystem: Environmental > Aquatic > Marine > Oceanic > Sediment | place... | reverse complement strand
TTGGCCTCTTCCGAGTTTTCCTCAAAACTTTCCTCATGAGTTTCCTCATGAGTTTCCTCTGGGGTTTCCTCATGAGTTTCTTCTGTTTCATCTTCGAGCTGTTTTGTCCGTTTGGCATCTTTCATGCTGCTGATGCCTGCAATCAAGGCAATAAGTCCACCGAAAAAAAGAATTGGAGGGATAAAACCAAAGACGAGTTCATAAAACTCCTGCCACCAGACAGCAACCGCGAGCCAGACGCCACCGCCCACTGCGATGATGCCAAAAAGAATTGCTAAAAATTTACCCATTCTTTCATCTCCCTAATTTGTTGAGAAGATTTTTTTTCCGGTTCGAATTATATCAAAACAAAATTAAGTTTAGCAATAGTTTTTTAAAGCATCCCCATTTCCCTAGTTTCAAGAATGAGTTTTGTAGTGTGATTAGAAATCACGGAAATGGGGATGTTTTCTTACTCAGTGGTGGACGGGGACGGAGTGTTAAGATACAATAACGAAAACAATCGGCTGAAAAGGAGGAGTTGGCATGTGTCAAAAGACTTATTTAAAGATTGCGACAGTTATTTTACTATTTTTTGGATTCAGTTTTCCCCTGTTCTCTGTCGAGGATAACGGTCCGTTTACCGTTGGAACAATAACGGCTGAAGCAGGAGAAATTAAATCTGGTTATCTTCATGTCCCAACAAAATCTGATCCCGGTTGTGAAATCCCAGTCACTATTATCAATGGAGCGAAAAAAGGGAAAGTTCTGGCGCTGGTGGCCGGAGTTCATGGTTATGAGTATCCTCCAATATTGGCTCTCTACCGGTTGAAGCGGAAAATTGATCCGACCTCCTTATCCGGCACATTGATATTGACTTATGTTGCCAATCCTCCAGGATTCCAGAAAAGGATTGTCTACTATAATCCCTATGATTGGAAAAACTTGAATAGGGTTTTCCCCGGGGATCCCAATGGAACTTCGGCGCAGCGTATTGCGCATGTCCTCGTGGAAGAGGTTGTCAAAAAGTGTGATTTTCTCATTGATCTTCATTGTGGTGATGGGAATGAAGCTCTTATTCCATACTCTTATTGGATGTTGAGCGACGATCCGGAGATTGATGAGGCAACTCGGGACATGGTTATTGCGTTTGGACTCAAGTATATCATCATCGACGCATCCAGAACAAAGGATATCACTGATTCTAGATATCTGGGAAATACGGCTATCCTGCATGGTAAACCAGCCATCACGACCGAATCCGGTTATCTTGGAAAGACTGATGAAATTTCAATAAAACGCAATATGGATGGGATATTCAGTGTAATGCGGCTGTTCGAAATGATAAATGGACAACCTTCACCCGTTGATGAGCCGATATGGATCGATCAGTACGAAGTCGTTTACTCAGATGTAGATGGTCTTTTCTACCCTCTCACGGAAATGGGATATTATGTGGAAAAAGGAGAAAAGGTCGGCTATGTCATGGATTATCTTGGGGAAACTAGAAAAGTATTTCGAGCTCCTTTTACAGGTATCCTCCTCTATTTGATCCACACACCTCCGATAAGCAAAGGAGAACCACTTTTTGAAGTAGGACGTATAAAAAAATAGAGCACAAAAAAGAAGCTGCATTGATGATCAAGTGCGTCATATTTGATATGGATGGTACCCTGATTGATGCTCCCTATGACTGGCATAAGATCAGATCGGATTTAGACACCCGCGGTAAACCTATTTTAGCCTATATCTCAGAGTTAGATGAGCCTGAAAGGTCTCTGAAGTGGAAAATACTTGAAAAATATGAACATGAAGCAACCTTAAATGCCACCCTCAAAGAGGGGATTCCTGAACTTCTGGATTTTCTAGAGAAATTGGGAATTTTAAGGGTTCTGGTTACAAATAACAGCAAAATAAATGTATCTTTTCTTCTGGATAAATTCAATCTGGAATTTGACTATGTCCTTACCAGGGAGAGTGGTCTCTGGAAGCCATCAGGGACTCCCTTTTTAGCGGTCTTAAGGGCATTCAATATAGCGGAGGAAGAATGTTGCGCTGTCGGAGACTCTGAGTTTGATATAAAGGCGGGAGTGGATGCTGGAATTCCCAATATTTTCATCCTTAATCCCAAAAGGAAAAAATTTGTATCGAATCAGGCGGAGATTTTTGTCTCTATTGAGGATATTCAGAAAAAAATTGATAGCCTGATAAGTGAAGCTGGTTTGTCCTAATTGTAGTGTTCATCCGAGGAAACTAATTTGATTCGGTTTGAGTTTAAAGAGGTGAGAGAACAATATTTATTCTGGAGGTGGGCCATGAAAATTCGTTATCCAGTCAGAAAATATTATGTTCTGGGACTATTTCTCTTATTGTGCTTCTTTTCCAATCAAGTCTATGGGGATGGATTCATTATCCCTAAACCACGCCGGGGAGAGCTGATTCCTCCTCTCAGTGTAAAATACCACCGCGTCCAAGTCGATATCATGGACCAGGTGGCAAAAACGACCATCGACCAGGTCTTTATTAACCACCACTCCAGAGATATTGAGGGCGTGTATATTTTCCCCCTGCCTAAAGATGCCTCTATTTCTGAATTCTCCATGTATATTGGGGACGAGGAGATTGAAGGAGAAATTCTTGATAGAGACCAAGCCCGCCGCATTTATGAAGACATAGTGCGCAGGATGAAAGATCCTGCTTTGCTGGAATATGTGGGCCGGAACATGTTTCGTGCAAGAGTATTCCCTATTCCTGCTCGAGGCGAAAAAAGGATTAAACTCTCCTATACGGAAATCTTGAAATCTGAGGCCCGTCTAGTCCGGTATCTTTATCCATTAAACACGGAAAAATTTTCGGCTCTACCTCTTGAAGATGTGTCCGTCTCTGTGAATATTCGAACACAAATCCCGATTTCCAATGTGTATTCCCCTTCTCACAAAGTGTCGATAAGAAAACTCGAGAAGAACCACGCCAGAGTGGGATTCGAAGGGAAAAACATTAAGCCCGAGAAAGATTTCATCCTCTATTATTCTCTCTCTGAAGACGATATTGGCTTATCGTTTATGAATTGGGGTGATGAAGAGGATAACTATTTTCTATTCCTGGCCTCTCCCTCCTTCGTGAGTCCAAAAGCAAAAATAATCAATAAAAATATCATGTTTGTTCTGGACAGCTCGGGAAGCATGAGTGGAAAAAAGATCGTCCAGGCCAAAGAAGCAGCCCGGTTCGTCATCAATCATCTGGATCCGGGCGACATGTTCTCTTTGATTGATTTTGACGACGGAGTGGATTATTTCTCTCAGAAAATGGTTGCGGCATCTCAAGAAAATATTGAAGAGGCTCTCCTTTTTGTGGAAAACATCGAAGACTCGGGAGGGACAAACATTAACGAGGCCCTCTCTGATGGGCTGGAGATGTTCGCAAAGGGAGAAGGGCCTTCTTACATCCTGTTTCTTACGGATGGACTTCCTACGGTTGGAGTGACAGACACTGCCGCCATCTTGAAAAACATCAGCAGAGCCAATGACGGAAAATCCCGAGTATTTGTTTTTGGAGTTGGTTATGATGTCAATACGGAACTCCTCGACAGGATATCATCCGATAACCGGGGAACATCTGTTTATGTGAGCGAAAATGACAACCTTGAGGTGGCGATTTCTCAATTTTATGAAAAGATGTCTTCTCCACTCTTATCCGATATCACGGTCAAATTTTCGGGAATCGATACAAAGGATGTTTATCCGAGAGTTTTACCGGATTTGTTCAAGGGATCACAGCTTCTGATGATCGGCAAGTACAGGGGTAAGGGACCTGTATCGGTAGAACTGACAGGTAAAGTGGAAATGAAAACAAAACAATTCGAGCTTAAAAATTACAGGTTGACCAAAGATGATTCCATCAATTTTCTTCCTCGCCTTTGGGCCACACGCCGTATCGGATTTCTTTTAGAGGAAATCCGGCTCTACAGTGCCCAAAAAGAGCTCATCGAAGAAGTCAAAAGACTCGGGATTAAATTCGGGATCGTTACGCCGTACACGTCGTTTCTGGTTACGGAAAAAGAGCAGCGCTTGTTGGATGCGGCGGCCCCTGAAGTACAGGAAGCAATGGCGGCCAGGAAGACTACAGGCGCTGGTGCGTTCAGGATTGCCAAGGCCACTCAAGCCTTAAAAGCTCAGGAACAGGCCGTGCATGTAGAATCTCAGATGATTAGGTACAAGTCAGACAAAACATTTTATCTCAAGGATGAAGTTTGGGTGGATAGTGTCTATATTGAAGGGAAACCCGTGAAAGAAATAATCTTCGGTTCGGAAGAATTTTTTAAACTGCTTTCTGAAAAACCCGAAATTTCCAAATTCCTCTCCGTTGCCGGCAATGTTCTTATTGTTTTTGAAGGAAAAAACTACAGGATTGTCTTTAAGGAAAATAACTAAATCTGGTTAAGTAGAATTTCTCAATCTTTTTTGTGAGTTTTCTTTGACTTTAAATCCCCACAGGAGATCCCGCGAGGATTGAAACATAAATTACAGGAGATGCATTCTGATTTTTTAAATCGACTCAAACGGAATTCCCTTACGAGAAAAGGTTGACGGATAAAAGGTCTGCTCATCGATATCATATCGGCCCGTCCTTCCAAAATTAGGCTCTCCATATTTGAGAAAGTCCTTATTCCTCCCAGTCCAAAAACGGGTACACGGACAGCATTTTTTATCTTCGACGCATAATTGACAAAGTACCCTTCATCGTTTTCGGAGCGAAGTCCTTTCCAAACAGATCCTTCACCGGATTCAGCCATTCCTCCGCTGACTTCTATGCCGTCTACACCGTTTTTCTCCAGTAGTGTTCCCAATTGGATACTCTCCTCTTCAGTTAATCCTCCCTTAAGAGAATCAGTGGCATTCATTTTCACTATGAGAGGAAATTGTTCTCCAGCTGACTTTTTTATGCCTCTCACAATTTCCAGGACAATTTTCGCTCTGTTTGTTAGGGATCCTCCATATTCGTCGTTTCTTTTATTGGTGTAGGGAGAGATAAAACTGCTCAAAAGATAACCGTGAGCCACGTGCAGCTGCACGCCGTCAAAGCCTGTCTGCTTGGCCCTCACACCGGCCTGGATGAATTGTGCGACGACAGCCTTAATATCTTTGATGGTCATTTCTTTAGGGGTGATTTTAAAAACCGGCTCATAGACTGCCGAAGGAGCCAGGGGAGTGCATCCACAGAGTTTTTCTTTTGTCTGCCTACCGGCATGTGCAATCTGCAAAAAAAACCGGGAAGGGAACTCATGGACAGCCCGGGTGATTCGGCTCAGGCCTTCAATTGTGTTGTCGTTATGGACTCCTATCTGGTAGGGGCTCGCTTTTCCGGCAGGATGGACAAAAGCATGTCCGGAGATAATAAGGCCGACCTCTCCTTTCCCTAAATTTCTGTAAAGAGAGAGCTGTCTCTCTGTGATAAGTCCCTCATTTGTTGCCATAAAATCATGTGTGGCCGAGCGGACAAATCGGTTGGGAATTGTGACCGTATTGATTTTTATGGGTGTGAACAAAACGGATTCTTTTTTCATAGAAACATTATAACTTGCTTTCGAAAAGATTATCGATAAAAATGAAGACTCTTGAAATGAAAGGAAAGGAGTCATTATGGACCAAGAAAAATTGCTTTTGATTCCCGGGCCCTCTCCAGTACATCCTCGTATTATACACAGCCTTTCACTCCCCACAGTGTCTCATGTGAGTCCGATTTTTGTGAAAGAACTGAAAGATGCGTTGGCCAACTTGAAAAAAATTGTGTTTTGTGAGAGCGGCGAGCCTTTTATCGTGGCCGGAGCCGGAACCTTGGCCATGGAAATGGCGCTTCTCAATACGGCTGAGAGAGGAGAGAGCGTTTTGGTCCTTTCTCAAGGATTCTTCGGTCAGAGAATGGCTTCGATTGCCCAGAGTTTTGGAATCGACTGCGATGTTATACAAAGTCCATGGGGAAAAGCTGTTTGCCCTTCTGAACTTCAAGAAAAACTTGCCGAAAAGACCTATGCGTTGGTCTCTTCAACCCATGTCGATACTGCAACCGGAGCGGCCGCACCGGTCAAGGATTATGCAGGGATATTAAAGGACCATGACAGTCTTTTTATTATTGATGGTGTGTGTGCCACCGGAGGAATGGAAGAAAAAATGACAGATTGGGGAGTAGATGTTATTCTGACGGCCGCACAAAAATGCTTCGGAGTCCCTCCTGGCCTTGCCGTATTGGTCCTATCAGAAAAGGCTATGGCCAAAAGAAATCGGATGCCCTCAATTCCCGCTTATTATGCCGACCTGCTGCGCTGGCTTCCAATTATGAAGGATCCTTCAAAATACTTCTCAACGCCATGTGTCAATGAGATCAGGTCTTTTAATGAGAGCACAAAGATTATCCTGGAGGAAGGACTGGATGAGCGTTTTGAGCGGCATGAAAAAACAGCAAGGGCCATCAGGGCGGCTTTAAATAGCGTGGGCTTTTCATTTTTCACAGAGGATTCCTTTCTGGCGGATACGCTGTCAGTTGTTTTGTATCCGGACGGAATAGAGGACAAAACTTTCCGAGGCTGCTTATTTGAAAACGGTGTGGTTGTTGCTGGAGGATTGGGAGAAGTTGCGGGGAAAGTCTTCAGAATGGGACACATGGGAAATCTATCTTTAGCCCAGATTTATTTTGCGCTCCAGGCCGTGGAAAATACTTTGTCTTCATTAAATTATTCGTTTGAACCCCAAGCGGCAGTGAATGCAGCCAAAGCTATCCTGGGCGAAGATTGAAAGAGGACGGTTATGCGGGAAAAAGTTTTTTTCATCCCAGCAACAGGGGAGGATCACCAAGAAGTCCTTTCAAGAAAGATAGAAACTCTTTATTTTCATCTAGGATTACACGACAAAATCGAAAAAGATATGTTTGTTGCACTAAAGATACATTTTGGAGAAAAAGACAACACAGGCTACATCAAACCACCCTGGCTTTCGGGCATGATCAGGCAGATCAAAAACCGGGAGGCCCGTGTTTTTTTTGTAGAAACAAATACGCTCTATGTCGGAAACAGATCTAATTCTGTCGATCACCTCAAACTGGCAGAAGAGCATGGTTTTTCTTTGGAGAAGACTGGAATCCCTGTTGTCATTGCCGATGGGCTTATTGGACGCGATGATGATGAAATTAAAGTGAATCTTCCCCGGATTGAATCAGCCAAGGTGGGGAGTGCCATTCTGAACTCGGAGATGATGATTTGCCTAAGTCATTTTACAGGGCATATCCAAACCGGAGTGGGTGCCGCCATAAAAAATTTGGGTATGGGCTGTGCTTCCCGTGCGGGAAAACTCGAGCAGCACTCCGATATTCATGTGAGAGTGAATCCAAACGTGTGTACCAACTGTTCAATCTGTTTCGATTACTGTCCGGCGGATGCCATTCTTGAAAGAGAGGGAAGTGCGTACATTATCGATGAAAAATGTATTGGCTGTGGAGAATGTCTTGTTGTCTGCAATGTGGGGGCGGTCAAGATGCGTTGGGATGACAACGCGATCCGTGTCCAAGAAAAAATGGCCGAATATGCCTATGCTGTAAAAAGTGTTTTCGGCGGGAAAATTGGATTCATTAATGTCTTGATCACGGTGACAAAGGACTGCGACTGTATGTCTAAAAAGGGGCAGATTATTGCCGATGATGTCGGGATTCTCGCTTCTCTTGATCCGGTGGCTTTGGACAAGGCTTCTATCGATAGAATAATCGATCGATGCGGCATTGATGTTTTTAAACAAGCCAATGACAAAGATTGGGCCGTGCAGCTCAAACATGGTGAAGAGATCGGTCTGGGAAGTCGGGATTACGACCTTGTAGAGTTGGAATAGCTGGACATTGAAGAAATGGTAATCGGGGCGATGGGATTCGAACCCATGACCCCAGCGTCCCGAACGCTGTGCGCTACCAGGCTGCGCTACGCCCCGAAAAGAAAAAATTATTATAGCGATTAATCCTCTAAGATGAAAGGTTTATTGTTTATATGTATGCATACCCGTTTCCATGATTTTTTTTAGAGTTCTGGGAAGATGATGGAGAAATCCGTTTGGAGGACGAGCGGGCATGGTTCTTACATGTCTATCTTAGAGTCGGACGGAACCCTTACGAGGTATGTCTCCATTCCTCGCTAAAGCTTCCGGGCGGAGACACACTTCTCGACGTCCATCCGACTCAACGGCAGGTGTTAGGCGTAGGCTGGGAAAAACGAAGCGTGATTTCTAATCACTTTACAGAACTCGATCTTGAAATCATGGAAATGAGTATGTTTCCTGTAGAGATTAATGCGACAAAAAACGACATAATACGACAAAGAACGACATTCCTGGGGAATATATTGACAACAGATCGGCTGTATCGTAAATTTTTCATGTCAGGCTTTATAAAAGACAGAAAAGGTGGGGTACATGTCATTCAGGGGAAGGGGGGTTTTTGTTATCTGAATTCCATATGCGGACAAATTTCAATTTGATCGCAAAATCCTTATGAACTGCTTTGTGAACTTTTCTTAAAGTTAGCAAAGGGTAAAAATATCATAAGATTTGGCGCGCCGCGATTTGGGAAAAAACAAGTAATTTATTCGGAAAAAAAACTCAAAATTAAAGGGTTTTTTCTTTACTCTTTTCCCCATAAAATGTATAATAATTTACAGAAGAAATGTCCACTGGATTATGTGAAATATTCCCCTCCATAATCCTTCTTTTTTTGCTAACTGAGAGAAAATGACTGATAAAAAATATACAGCCGAAAGTATCAAAGTCCTCAAAGGATTGGAAGCTGTCCAGAAGCGCCCTGCTATGTATATCGGGAGCACCGGACCCGAGGGTTTGCACCACTTGGTCTATGAAGTGGTCGACAACAGTATTGATGAAGCTCTGGCCGGTTTTTGCACACAGATCGATGTTTTCATCCATGTTGACAACAGTGTGACTGTCATCGATAACGGTCGAGGCATTCCGGTCGGGATGCACAAAAAAGAGAAAAAATCTGCTGTGGAAGTGGTCATGACAACTCTCCATGCGGGAGGTAAATTTGATGCCAAAAGCTACCAGGTCTCCGGTGGTCTTCACGGTGTGGGTGTTTCTGTCGTTAATGCTCTTTCTGAAAACCTCGATTTGGAAATCAAACGGGATGGAGGCGTTTACACACAGAGCTATGAACGTGGAAAACCTGTCTCTAAGTTGAAGAAGATCGGAACGACAAAAAAAACCGGTACAAAAGTTACATTTAAACCGGATACCGAAGTCTTCCAGACACCGGAATACAGCCTTGATATGCTGAGCCAAAGACTGAGAGAGCTGTCCTTTCTCAACATGGGGCTGAAGATCACCATTGTCGATGAACGCGAAGATAAATCCCGTGAGTTTCAATACAAAGGGGGCATCCGTGAGTTTGTCCAGTATTTGAACCAAAATAAGTCGCCGATTAATCCCAAACCCATATATTTCGAGAGTAAAAAGGGCGATATAATTGTTGAGATGGCCCTGCAGTACAACACAAGCTATTCGGAAACAATCTTTTCTTTTGTCAACAATATTAATACCACCGAAGGAGGAATGCACCTTATCGGATTTAAAACGGCCCTGACCAGAACGATCAACAATTATGCGAATGTAAATAGTTTGATCAAAGATTTGAAGCAGAATCCAAGTGGTGATGACACACGAGAAGGATTGTGTGCGGTCCTGAGTCTTAAACTTAAAAATCCGCAATTCGAAGGCCAGACAAAGACAAAATTAGGAAACAGCGAAGTCAAAGGAATCGTTGAATCCATAGTGAATAAACAGCTGTCCATCTTTTTCGAGGAAAATCCATCGGTCGCCAGAAAAATTGTGACTAAAATATTAGATGCTGCTCTAGCCAGAGAAGCGGCGCGAAAAGCTCGAGAGCTGGCCCGGCGGAAAACTGTATTGGAATCGACATCTCTTCCTGGCAAGTTGGCCGACTGCCAGGAAAAAGATCCGGCTGAATGTGAAATTTACCTCGTAGAAGGGGACTCGGCAGGAGGATCGACTAAACAGGCCCGTGACCGGCGGTTTCAAGCCATTCTGCCTCTT
>Ga0114930_10005787_pt1 | contig 10077 bp, 6 predicted proteins | sample AnhtaG_FD_87300 | JGI IMG/M metagenome (GOLD analysis project Ga0114930, IMG submission 87300) | Deep subsurface microbial communities from Anholt, Denmark to uncover new lineages of life (NeLLi) - Anholt_01485 metaG | ecosystem: Environmental > Aquatic > Marine > Oceanic > Sediment | place... | reverse complement strand
GCGACCAAAGGTCGCTTAATCCGGCTGGTTTGCCAACTCCATCGGCTAAGATACTGCCGCCAATCATTGCGTTGATGACAAAGGGATTCATAGCCACCGCCAACAGTCCCACACAAAAGAGTACGTGGGTGGTCGTACCAAGCAGTGGCCGTAGTTGTGTAGCTAATACGCTGATATCATTAGCCGGCTGACCCCTGAGGACCGTAGCGCTGGTCATCATAATAATTGCGCTGACGCCGGTCAGGACGGCGACCCCGGCGATGGCATCACCAATCCCACGGTCGTAGTCCCTGATTGTCCATCCTTTTTCCCGCACAAGGTTGCCCTGGTATAATGCAGCAGCTACCGAAAAGGTCGTGCCCAGCAGCGAAGCAACAAGAACCATAGGGTAACTACTATAAATACTTCCTGTTTTATCTCCCGTCAAAAGGCCTTCGGGCAGTCGGGGGATTAAGCCCTTCAATATCGCAAGCACATCAGGTCGAACGATAAAAAGATTGACCAAAAAGCATATCAATATCACAGCCACCATTACCTTCATAATCCGTTCCAAGGTGCGATATACCTGTTTCAATGTGAAGACAAGAGCAATTATTGCCGCATTGAATACCAGCAGGACGCCGCTGTTGATAAGACTCCTGGCCTGCTCGGTCATTTCGTCCGGGTTTCCGAAGAGACGGGCGACGCCGAGGGCATCTGCAGTGGCGGCGACGGCCAAGTTGTTGGAAAACTGGAAGGCCGTGCAGATAAGACAGAGATTGATTCCGATTACGGCAGCAATTGGCCGACCCAAACGCCCGGCGACCAGCGTACAGGGTGTGGCGCCACCCACGACGCCGATTCGCGCAGCCATTGTCATATACGTGCCCATCAGGACACCGGTCAGGACAAGCAGCCACAGTAATTCGTATCCATGATTGGCCCCGACGTTGGAGCTGATTAACAAACTGCCCGGTCCGAACACCACGCATGCGGTGATTAGAGCCGGCCCAATCGACCGCCACCACGGAGGTCGGCGTTGAGGTTCTGAATTTACAGACGGCTCTGACAAAATGTACTCTCCTTTAAAAGTCCGTACCACGCAATCGAACAAATTATCAATCCGAGCCAAATTATAACAGCCAATAAACTCCTGGACAAGTTTTTTGCTTATGCTATTACCGGGAAAAAATGCTGGCTCTGCAGGGACGCACGTGATACTCATTTGGAAACCCAAATATTCGAGCCTACCGCCAACAAAAGAAAAAAACATCTTCGAAAAACCACAGAGCCGCAATGACTAACTGCTTATCTTTTGAAGGAACACGGTAATTTACCCTATTATTAAAAAACCCGTCATTCGTAAAATGCGCTATATCGCAATGCAAGGTACCTGTCAATGCCACTTAGTGATTTCTTTTCCCGCAGGAATAACAAGAAACAATTGATGACCGATGGAGGAACGATCGAACAGTATTTGTGTCGGCCTACAGCAAAATTTGAAAAAACATTTCTTCCGCCTCTGCTCGCCTTGCCCAGGAAACATGAAAAGACCGGCCCCTCCAGGTAAATAACCACAAAACAAACGCATACAATGACTGCTATGAGGCCGTTCCCAAAAGGCCTCACGGATTAGATTGGTTGTCGGAACTTAACTTTTTCGGATTCCTGCACGAAGGCAATGCTATCTGGTTGATATTGCAGAGACGAGCTGCCTTCTTAATCGTGCTTCAGAATCGTTATGAGCTCGTCAGTTGTTACAGTTCTGCTCAGCCTACCATTGGCCGCCTTTGACGAACCTCCGCCTTTGCCTCCGACAGTATTTTGAATCTTCCTGAGGAGATCGTTAGCATTCATCCTGTTGGAGCTTATTGCAATATTGACATCACTAACAACAATCCCCGCTCCGTCGATTGCTTCTGCAATCATACTTCATCAGGATGGAAAATGACCGGTTCGATAGTAACTTTGCAGTCGGCGATTGCTTTGACTTCAACTTCAGTCTCAAAAAGCTCAGGGCTTGTCGGTATAGTCTTTTCATAACCGGATTATAACAGGCTACCTTTTTTCATCAAGTCATATCAGGATACCTGGAGTCCATCGGACGAGAGTGGATGGCTCCACCGATTGAAGTCAAGAATATACTCTTATAATTAAAGGGCTTGTTGTGAAATGGCGACTGATTTATAATTACCTGAGTATGCGAATTCAAGGATGCGTAATGCCAGTGACCCCTGCAGATAAATATGACAATCAGATCAAATATAAAAGTATCTTTATGTAGTGGTTTTCTCGTACTGGGATTGTGGATGGTGTCCTGCTCTCCCAAGACCATTGAGAAGTACGTGCAAGCTACCTATGAGCCTAACATCACCCCTGACTACTCCGGGCTCGTTATTCCGCCCAATATCGCCCCATTGAATTTCCGTATCCTCGAAAAGGGACGGGCCTACCGCGTCAACATCCATTCGGCTCGTGGCCGGGCCATTGATATTTACAGCAAGGCCGGCAAAATGCGCATTCCTCTTAGAAAATGGCGGACTTTACTCAACACCAACAAAGGCCGTGAGATTTTCTTTGATGTCTATGTCAATGACCCGAACCAGGGATGGAGACGGTTCCAGCCTATCACAAACACCATTGCCTCAGAGAATATCGACGACACAGTGGTGTATCGGTTCATGAAACCTATCTACAACTGGTGGAAGGACATTAGGATATATCAGCGTAATCTGGCCAGTTACCATGAGTCTCTAATCATGCATGGCCGGTCTTTCGGCGAAGGCTGCCTCAACTGTCACAGCTTTGTGGGTAATGCACCTGACTCTATGACAATCGGCCTGCGCAGCGCAACATACGGCAGTCATACCCTGCTGGCCCGGAACGGCTCAGTCCGTAAAATCAATACAAAATGGGGCTACACGGCCTGGCATCCCAGCGGCCGGTTAGCCGTATATTCACTGAACAAGGTGCGGCAGTTCTTTCATGTCGGAGGCCTGGAAGTCCGTGACGTGGTGGATCTTGATTCGGCCCTGGCGTGCTACCACGTTGAAAGCCAAAAGGTAGTATGTCCCCCGGCCCTGTCGAACAAGGCTCGGCTCGAGACTTATCCCACATGGTCACCGGACGGCCGGTATCTCTATTTTTGCAGCGCGCCCATCCTGTGGGAAGATCGGGACACGGTGCCGCCCGAGAACTACGACAAACTCCGGTATGATCTTTGCCGCATCGCTTATGATGCGGACACAGATCAATGGGGCACTGCCGAGACCGTGTTGTCCTCGGAAGAAACCGGTTTGAGTATCCTGTTGCCGCGGGTCTCGCCGGACGGCCGGTTTCTTTTGTTTTGTATGTGTCGGTACGGTTGTTTTCCTGTATATCAGCCCAGCAGTGACCTCTATATCATGGAGCTGGGCACAGGTCAATATCACAAGCTGGCGATAAACAGTCGGTATTCCGAATCGTGGCACAGTTGGTCAAGTAACAGCCGATGGATAGCGTTCAGCAGTAAGCGTCAGGGAGGCTCGTTGACCAGGACCTATTTCAGTTACGTTGATCACACAGGTACGGTACATAAGCCTTTTGTCCTGCCGCAGAAGGACCCTACGTACTACGATTCGCTACTGGAGACATACAGTGTTCCTGAGCTGGTCAAGGGCAGCATCAAGGTCAGTCAATCCTCCCTGGCCCGTGCGGCCCGTTCCGAGCGGTCTATAAGCGTTGATGTTCCCATCACTGGGGCCAGCCCCAAGGCCGGTCAATCCGAGCCTTGGCAGGAACGTGAATGAGGCTTTTCCGGTTTAGGAGTGTCAAAGCATGCAAATAAGAATAAAACGATTTCCACATAATCTGATATTCTTTTTGCTCTGCTACGTCTATCTATGGCTCTTTACTGAGCCGCATCTAATCTATCACTGTTTCGGCACCATCATACCGGATGCCCCCTCATTTATGACCGGTTGGTCGTTTCTGAGAGACTCCCTCGGCGTGCCCGGTGGATTTGTTGTTTACATAGCAGGATTTCTTTCCCAGGGGTACTATCACTCATGGCTGGGCGCCTTGATCATTGTACTGACTGCTTTGTGTCTGGGTGAGCTATCCAGACGGCATTTCGTGATTGCCGGCCATCCTCGTTCTACAGTTCTGACCTGTTTTCCGGGGATCATGATTTTTCTCCTGTATAGCCGCTATAAGCATCCTCTATCTGCCTGTTTGGTCGTGTCTTTGGGACTGTATTTTTCCCTTGTTTTTGAAAAGCTGCCTTTACGTAAAACTTCTATTCGTATTGTAGCCTATTGCCTTTTGGTAGCAGTCGGGTTTTGGCTAATAGGCGCAGGAGGTGTGTTGGTCTTTTTGCTCATGACAATAATATACGGGATTTTTGTTCACAGAAATTGGGGACTGACTATTCTTGCCATTCCCGCAAGTGTCGTGCTCACCTGGGGCCTTGCTCAATACCTGTTTGTTTTACCACCTCAACAGGCCTTGCTCAGCTTGACACCCTTTTCTCCGATTGTCACCTTGGGCATGAAGACCTTCTTGAGGGTCTTGATTTTCCTCCTGTACGGATTCGTGCCTTTGACTGTGTCCCTTATGTTCTTGGGGAAAATCGTTTTCAGTAAGCACAAACAAACCCGCAAGGTCCGTTTAAAAACAAAAAAAGGGGAAAAAACACACGCCGTTGCCGGGCAAAAGAAGATATCGTTAGCTTCTTTCAGGAAACCGGCCGTAATAGCCGTCCCAATCGTACTCATGGGCATGGGCCTTTACTTCAGCTACGACCAGATGAGCAAGGCGTTCGTCCTGTCAAACACCTATTCCCGTCAGAAGCAATGGGGCAAGATCATTGAGCTCAGTCATAGTCTGCCCAAAGGGAAAAGCAATCCTTATTTCAATCATGACATTATTAGGGCCTTGTATCATACCGGCAGGCTGCCTTATGACCTGTTTCACTTCCCACAGACGCCGCAGGCACTTCTGCTCACACACGAAAAAAAGGAATCATGTCTGACACAGTTGAAATTATGCGATGTCTTTATGGAATTGGGGCAAGTCAATATGGCTGAGAAAGAGGCGTCCGAACTGCTGTCCGTTAAGGGCCCTTCCGGCATCGCGCTCGAAAAACTGGCCTGGATTAACATTCTCAAGAGACAAACGGATACTGCACGGATTTACCTCAACGCTATGAAAAAGGACCTGGTCTTTCGTGACACTGCAGATGCCTTGCTTAGTAACCTGAACAATGGCTTTACACCTTATCAAACGGCCTATATTGACAAAATCCGTTCATATATGCACGAAGAGGAATATCCGAATACCGGTAAAGAATCCATCAGTGAAATACTGTTGGGATTGTTAGAACAAAATCCACGCAACCGGATGGCCTTTGAATATCTTATGGCGTGTTACCTGCTGACCCGCCGGGCCGACAAGGTCGTGGAGAATATAGAACGTCTCAATGACCTTGGATATAAAGGCATTCCGACCCTTTATGAAGAGGCTATACTCATCTACTTCGGCGTTCAGGGACAGCAGGTCAACCTGAATAAGTTCAACATAAGGCGTGAAACCATTCAACGCTATACGAAATTTGTTCAACTCAGAAAGGCCATGCAGACCGTAAACCGCCAGGCTGTACTCAACCGTTTGATCCAGGAATTCGGCAGCAGTTACTTCTTTTATTTCTCGTTCGGACGGGTTGGATTGACCTAAATGGTTCCGAAACCGTTAACATTTCATGCATTATATGCTATCATGTTATTATGATTCAAGGAACGTATGAACAAATGCACCCTACGGGCGCTTCCCTCAAGGCAACGGTCGTTCTGCTCCTCATCGCAATATCGCCGGCCTGCAAGTGGGCGGCATCGGCGGAGATAGGCGTCGAAGAGATTGTCTTCGCTTCTCGGCAGCCCGGCGTAGGCGGGCACTGGTACGAGAACTTCGGATACTACGCCCTGGACGAAAGCGAAAAGGCTTACAGGGCCAAGGGGCGTTTGTGCCGCTTGAACGTCGGCAGCGGTGCACTCACCGTCTTGCTTGATGACCCCGACGGCTCGATTCGCGATCCACAGGTACACTACAACGGCGCCAAAATCCTCTTCTCATACCGCCCGGGCGGCACCGCCTATTTCCACCTCTACGAAATAAATATCGACGGCGCCGGCCTCAAGCAGCTAACCTCAGGGCCGTACGACGACATTGAGCCGACCTACCTGCCTAACGGCCAAATCATGTTCTGCTCCAGCCGAGGTGATCGCTGGGTCCCTTGTTGGTACACCCAGGTGGCGATTCTATACATCTGCGACGGCAACGGAGCGAACATCCAGCCGGTTTCTGCGAACATCGAGCATGACAACACGCCCTGGCCGCTGCCGGACGGCCGGGTGATCTATGAACGATGGGAGTACGTTGACCGCAGCCGCGTCGCGTTCCATCATCTCTGGACGGCCAACCCCGATGGCACGGGCCAGATGATATACTACGGGAACCTGCATCCCGGAACCCTGATGATTGACGCCAAGCCGATTCCCGGCAACTACAACGAAGTAGTGGCGGTGTTTTCACCCAAGCACGGCCGCAAAGAACATGCCGGGGCCATTACCATCGTCACGCCCAAAGCGGGCCCCGATGAACCATCGTCAGCTCGACGGGTAAGCAAGGGGGACAATTTTCGCGACCCTTATCCACTCTCTAAAAACTGTTTCTTAGTGGCCCAGGGTTCCCGATTGCTGGTGATGAATAGCCTGGGCCAAACACGGGAGATCTACCGCCTGCCGTCCGAGCTCAAGAAGGCCGGCGTCGAGTGTCATGAACCTCGTCCCTTAAGGGCTCGACCGAGGGAGCCGGTGATACCGCCGCGGAGAGATCCGCAGCAGGCGACCGGACGGCTGATTCTGCAGGATGTGTACACCGGACGGCGGATGGAAGGCGTAAAACGGGGCGACATCAAAAAGCTCCTCGTGCTGGATAGCCTTCCAAAACCAATCAATTACAGCGGCAAGATGCCGCCGATGAGCTTCGGCAGAACCTACACGCTGGAGCGCATCCTGGGCACCGTCCCTGTCGAGCCTGACGGGTCTGCCTATATGGAGGTACCCGCTTTGCGGAGCCTGTTTTTTGTCGCTCTGGATGAAAACAGCAACTCCGTCAAACGCATGCACAGCTTCCTGACCGTCATGCCCGGTGAAACGACCAGTTGCGTTGGCTGCCACGAGCAGCGGCAAAGGTCTCCATTCTCCCCGAAAGCCGGAACGTTGCAGGCGCTCGGACGGCCGCCCAGTCAGATCACGCCCCTTGTGGGCATCCCCGACGTGTTCGATTATCCCCGCGATATTCAACCCATTCTGGACAAGCACTGCCTAACGTGCCACGACTACGACCAGCGTGCCGGCGGCGTAATCCTCAGCGGCGATCACGGGCCCATCTTTTCCCACAGCTACTACACGCTTACCGCTCGACAACTGTTTTCAGATGGGCGCGATCGCCTGCAGACCAACCTGCCGCCCCGCTCGGTCGGCACATCGGCCAGCCCATTGATGAAGATGCTCGACGGCGGCCACTACAACGCCGGATTGACACAGCACGAACAGGACATGCTCCACTATTGGATTGAGTCGGCAGCGCCGTATCCGGGCACTTACGCAGCACTGGGCACGGGCATGATCGGCGGTTTTCCCAAGAGCGTACTTGACACCAGCGACCGCCAATGGCCCAGCTCCATCGCCGCAGCCGAGGCCATTCGGCGGCGATGCACAGGCTGTCACGATAGCTCGCTGCCAATACCGCAGTATCTGTCCGACAATCTGGAGCTCATACTATCGAATCCCGACCCGAATGACATCCGCATACGATTCTCACGGCACCTTATGTTCAATCTCTCGCGTCCCGAGAAATCGCTCATCCTCCTGGCCCCGATGGCGACTGATGCAGGAGGTTATGGCCTCTGCAAGCAACTAAGCCAGAACGGCTGTCTCGGCGAATCCGTGACCATTTTCGCCGGCACAAGCGACCCGGACTATCAAAAAGTCCTCGCCTTGTGCCGCCGGGGCAAGCGTCGGCTCGAAGAAATCAAGCGGTTCGACATGCTGGGCTTTCGTCCCACGCCAGGATACATCCGCGAGATGGAGCGCTACGGTATCTTGCCGAACGACCTGGCCGAAGGTGCTCTGATTGATGTGTACGCGATCGACCGAGCGTATTGGCGCTCCCTGTGGTGGCAGCCGACGATATCAGCCCGCACTCAGCTCTCAATGCCGTAGGCAAGAAAAGATTTGACAAGCAAATAGGTGGTTTCTTTTCGCTTAATACAGGGATTTGACTTAGGCAACGGTGTACTCAACCGTCATAATCCTTGGATTATCACTTAATTTTGGGCAATTCGACAAACCAGTTGCATATAGGTTGCGTTCTCTGGCCGGTAAACCTCATTTAAGCGACAACCTTGAACAGCCTCACCTTCCCCCTCACCCTCGCCGCACCCAAGCCGAGCAGCTAATTTACAGTGTTTTGCGTCTGCGTAGCCAAGCAACAAAACCTACACCGATGCTGCCGAGTATAAGAGCACCAGGAGCGGGGATTGTGGCAAGGACAATTTTGGCACTGTTGCCGATATAAAAAGGGTTATTAATTGCCTCGCCGCTTAATAATATGCCTGTCAATTGTCTACCAGGTTCATCAAGGTAGCTGCCGCCCAAGATAGTAGTGAGTTCCCCATAACCAAATGGCTGGCCATTCAAAGCAAAATCCGAACCATACAGTGTTACCACGGCATCGTTTGATAGGCATAACTTGCGAGTTATCGAGCCGCCGAAAATTGTAACTTGGCTGCTGTGTTTGGCATACAAATTCCAACCTATCGAGCCGCCGGAAATCGTAACTTGGCTACTACCATCGGCAAGCAAATGACCTTCTATTGTTCCTCCCAAGACGGTAACTTGGCCCTCATAGGCAAGCAAGATATTTCTTATTGACCCCCCCGAAAAAGTAACCTGGCCGCCGCCATTGTTGTATAGATAATTCACCGAGCCGCCGGACATATTTATCACGCTATCTTCATATCCGACTAAAGAGTAGGAAGAGGGAAGTACTCCGCCGTCGAGCAGATTGACGGTAGTTTGCATTCCGGGGCTCTGGTAATCAACCCATACGTCATCATTGATTTGGTAGTTGATATTATGGATTTGGCCGTCGTCAAAGGTAACAAGGGCGACTGCCTTTTCCGGAACAATGCCGAAGATACCTAAAGCGAATATCGCTGCCAGCACAAGAATTGACTGCCGTTTTATTTTGGTACCTCCTGTTAATGTTTTGGAACTCCTCACTGCTAATATGATTATATATACGTGGAGGCCTTGAAAACAAGAGAGATTTACATAAATGAGAATCTTTTGCAGGAACCAGGAATAGGCCCTAAACTTGTCCTGAGCAGAGCCTGCCCTGAGCAAGGTCGAATGGGTCGAATGGATCCTAAACAAGCACAAACGAACAAAATCCTAATGTTCTCACTGGGGGACGCCTTACGGTGAAAACCGGCGGGCCTTCAGCACGTGTTTGCTGTCTTTTGTCATTTGAGGTTTGGATCCATTCGACAGAGTTTACCCTGAATTAGCCGAAGCCCTGAGCGCAGCCGAAGGGGTAGTCGAATGGGCTCAGGATGACCAAAAAAAGTGCATTTTTGGCCATTTTTTTATTGACTTATGTTTGAAAAATGTTAAAATACCCGCATGTTTGCTAGCAGGCAAACATAAACCGCCTCGCAGCGCAGCGAAGATCCCCGCGCTTTACTCGCAAAGCGAGTAGCGGGGACCCAAATAACCAATTACCATTTATCCAAATTATCCATATTAACTAAATTAACCAATGAACTATGAACCATTTACAAGCATCGAGAATCTAACTTTAGCTCACTTTAGGTACTTTAGCTCACTCTTCACTAACTTATCTGCCTATAAGGCAGCAGATATTTACGTGCCTATAAGGCACCTCTACATCTGTCGAGAACCCTCTACAAATCAGCTACTTTTTATGCAAAACAAACCCAATTTCCGAAAAAGTCAAATGAACTTAAAATCATATAATACAAAGGATTATGAAAAT
>Ga0114930_10005786_pt1 | contig 10078 bp, 6 predicted proteins | sample AnhtaG_FD_87300 | JGI IMG/M metagenome (GOLD analysis project Ga0114930, IMG submission 87300) | Deep subsurface microbial communities from Anholt, Denmark to uncover new lineages of life (NeLLi) - Anholt_01485 metaG | ecosystem: Environmental > Aquatic > Marine > Oceanic > Sediment | place... | reverse complement strand
CTGTGCCCGGCATATACCATGTCAACCCCGGCCTTTTTCAGTTCCTCCTCACGGCCGACGGGTGTCTTGAGCAGCAGGTAGAACTCGTCGAGACCCTTGTGATCGGGACGATGCGTGAACATCAGGCCGAAGACGAGAGCCAGGACGCCAGCCGCCAGACAGTTGTTCGCGGTGATGGTGAGCTGGAGCGGATCCACGATGCCTGTAAACCCATAGCCGAACGGAATTGCGAATATCCATAGAGCACAGACCGCGCCCGACCAGCCAAACGCCGGAGCTTTACTTCGCATCTGGTCGGATGCCAGGCTCCCTACGATCAGCGCGACGACGCCCGCCGGCAGGTAGGAGACAACGAGCCGATGAAGCATCGCCTTGTCCTCGTAAAGGCCCAGCCAGAACGACGCAGGATCAATCAGCGGCTTCAGCTTTCCGCCGATCGGGCCGAGAATCAGCCAAATCACCACCATGACGGCGAACGACATCCACGCGCCGGTAGCATTCGTCCGACGCCAGAGCACGCCAAACCACATGAACAGACCGGTGAACGTGGTCAGCGCCCAGAAGATCGTCAACGCCTCCGCAACGCCCGAGACGACAAATGAGAATCCCACACCCAGCGCCACAATCAAGAGACCGACCCATCGCGCCATCGTCAGAAGTTGCCCGTCAGTCGCCTGGGGATTTATCTTCTCTTTGTAGATGTTCCGGGCCAGGAGTGCCGACCCTGCAACCATGAATGCGCTCAGCGTTGACATCTGGGCAGCCAGGATCGCGGCAAACATCAAACCGGTAAACCCCGACGGAAGCAGCACCCGGATCGCGATCCCGAAGGCGTCCTCCCTTCTCCCCAGCGTTTCCGGGATGATCCCCGAAGCCGCCATCGCCAGCACGATCACGCCGGTGAACGCCCAGCCCATTGCACAGAATCGTTTGATGAAGTTTCCATACGCGAACCCCACGCGACCCTCGAACTCCGTCTTGCCGGTGGAGCATACCTCCATTATGTGAGGGTGCGCGACTATGCCGATCAGGCTCATGACAGAGCCGGCGACTATCCAAGGGATGGTCATCTCCATAGGCGCGTGGAGGCTGAACTTATCCGACGAGACAAGAATGTGGAGTCCCGAGAAGCCGCCGACCATCTTCAGCCCAAAGGGGACGAGCAGCAGCGACATGACGACAATCAAGAGACCCTGCACCGACTCCGTGATAACGGTCGCGATCAGCCCACCAGCCAGCCCATACGCCACAAAGACGGCGGTCATTCCGAATATCGCCGCCCACTCGGGCATCGCCCCCTGGGTCACTGCCTCCGCAACCGTTCCCGTGCCCTTCAACATGGTGCCGATGCTGACGGTGAAGGTGAGTATGCCCATCACGGCATAGAGCATTGCCAGTTTGGCGCCGAACCGCGCTCGGAAGAAATCGGCGGTGGTTATGAACCGCGACCGGCGGAAGAACGGCGCGACAATCCAGTAAAACGGGGTGACGAAGAGATAGACAAAGGTGTACCAGATGCCCGAGAGCCCGTGTTGGTATGCCGCTCCGGTGACGCCCACTGGATCATCCGCATGGGTGCCCGTTCCGAGGGAGTGCATCACCATCAGCCACTTGCTGAACTTTCGGCCGCCGGCAAAATAGTCTCCGGAACTCTTGATCTTAGTCGCCTGGTAGACGCCCAAGGCGCCGATCCCGAGCAGGTATACCAGTACTACGATCAGGTCGAAGCTGGTAAAATTGTGCACGTACCCCTCCGTGCGCCAGCCAAACCTGCGACTGGCTGGCTCAAATGACGATGTTCTGCCCCGGCTTCGACGACTCCTCCCGCCGGCCTACCTGGAGCCCATTTCATAACTTGGGGACCTCGACGAGAGACTCGTCGGCGTATCAGGTAAACCTCGACGAGAGACTCGTCGACGTATCAGGTAACCTCGACGAGTGACACGTCGAGGTATCAGGTAACTCGTCGGCGTATCAGGTATTAGTTGGCATCGCGAACATGCGCCGCCGGATGTCTCGATGACTCCGGCCTTGCGGCCGTCGCGGGGCTGCTAAAACGGCTCCTTGACGGTTACCTTCGGAGGATCGCGGTATGCATCGAACAGCTCTGCGACTCCCGCCTTGCCTGTCGAGCCCTTGTGGATGAAGATGCGGTACCGAAATCTCAACTCGCCGCCCGCCGGGATTGTATGACTGCCGTCCCTGACCTTGCCCTTCGTGAAGGCATTCAGGCCGAACGGATTCGCCGCAAAGAGCCCATAAGTGCGCACGTGCCAGTAGGTCGGGTGGCGAAAGCTCGACGGGTGCTCCATGACCGCAACTCCGACGACATCGCCATCCACCGGCCCGTAATAGTCGCACCACTCCGCGGGCCTGCCCCACGCATCGCGATCCGTCTCGCCGCGGGAGTTCTGGATGTGCCCCTTGTCGCGGTCGACGTCCATCGAGGAGGCGACTCGGAAGCCCATCATGCCTTCCTTGGTGTCGCCGAACGTCACCGGGCCCTCCGTCGCGTGGATCGTCACATCGAAATCCATCAACCTGCCAGCGGAGGTCCGGTAGATTCTCAGCTCGCGCACGTCTTCGCAGACCTTCGTGCCGTTCGGGGCAATCCAGTCGTTTAAGCTGCGGATGCGCCCCATGATCGGACCACTCTCAAGCGCCTCAAACTTGCGGTGAACGATCCTGCCGGCCTTCGGCGACTCGGACCAGAAATCAACGCCGTTCACATCGCCGAAAGTGAACCAGAACGACCGGTGGTGCTTGTGGTCTCTGGACTCGTCCGGCACATCTTTCATCGGATAGCTTCTGGTCACCATCTTTCCGGTGGGTCCGATGACCGGGTAGCAGTAGGGCTTGGGGCCGTCCGCAAAGCGGTACGAGGTAAACAATCGGCCGCCGATGAGGACGTCTACCGCCTTCGTCCCCTGCTCCACGCGCACTCCGCTTCGGTCCTCAGCCGGCGCCGCACTCATGAACTCGAGCCGGTAGCTCTTGCTGGACCCCTTCTTGAGGGCGCGGACAATCCAGGTGAGGCGAACTGTGTCGCCCTTTTGCATAAACTGGCAGGGAACTGATGCTCTGCTGCCGGCCGTCCGCAGACTGACTCCCTTGAACGCTGAATCCGCCGCCACCGTGATGGATACCGGAACCTCCGCGTAGTCGCGATTTGGCGCCGACACTACAATAGTTCTCGCCTGTGGGCCGTTCCCCGCATGAATCGCACCCGCGAAAAAGACCGGTGTCAGAACCAGGAGCACAAAGAGACCGATCGTTCGGTGCATGCACATCAACCTTCCCGCATTTCCCGTCTTGCAATGTCGTACTTGACCTTCTTGCCCCTGCGAAGCGCCCTCGCCCCCATGATTGCGGTTATGGAATGAGCATATCCGGCGTAGATGTCAGCGTTAGGCGTCTTGCGACTGCGAACGCACTCGAGGAAATTCTTCATGTGGTTCTCGCCCGGCAGGGGCTCGACTGAGATCTCCTCCTTGATCTTGCTGCCGCCGCGGCCGCCCAGGCCCGTAGCCTTCCAACTCGTGGTGTCGAACGCGCCGTTCGTGCCGTAGAAATAGCATCCCATTCCGTACGAGTTGCCGAGCCCGGTGCAGTACCTCAGTATGAAGCCCTCCGGGTATTCGAACAGGGCGTACATGGTGTCTTCGTGCTCGCGTCCATCCTTCCACACGTAGTGGCCCCCATGCGCGACGCCGCTTGTCGGGAGCGGGTCGTCCATGAACCAATGGACTACATCTATCATGTGACTGCCGAGGAGGCCTATGGTACCGCACGTGAAATCGCGATAGAGCTGCCATTCCCTGAATCGGTGTGCGTCGAAGGGCCGGTATTTGCGCCCCTCCAGGAACCTGTTCCAATCAATGTCCTCAGCCTTGACGTTCGACACGTCCTTTCGCCACCTGGGTCCACAGTCGTTCCAGGAGGCTTCGACTCTGCTGATTGTGCCTAAAGTCCCCGATTTGATGAACTCAGCGCCCGCGCGATGCCGGCCGTCACTCCGGCGCTGCGTGCCTACCTGCACAACACGGCCTGTCTCCTCGACCGCTCGCAAGGCCTCCCTTGCTTCCCCGAAAACAATCGCCATCGGCTTTTCGACGTACACGTCCTTGCCCGCCCGAACAGCCTTCACGAGCATTCGGACGTGGTGGAAATCCGGCGTGGCAATGACAACGGCATCAACGTCGTCTAAGGCGAGGAGGTCTTCGTAATCCACAAACGTGCGCGGCTCCCGGGAATACTGCTTCTTGACCATATCCACCGCCGCGTCCATGCTGAGCTTCCAGACGTCGCAGAGCGCCGTGATCTCGACGTTCAGCTCTTCGGACATCCGGTTGATCTCTCCCATCAGCTGCCGTCCCCGACCGCCCGTCCCGATGACGCCGATGGACAGGCGATCATTCGCGCCGAGAACTCTGGCTGCCGGGGCGAGGGCGATTGCACCGAGAGCGACACCCGCCGCCGACCTGGTGACGAACTCGCGCCGGGTCATCTTGTCAGTGGTCATTGGGTTCACCGATCTCCTTTCACATCTTGTCTGTGGAATTGGGCAGGACGCGCACCTTGGGCGGCTGCGTGAAAACTCTGTATGCCTGAGCCACGTTTCCGGAAGTCGCATCGCCCTTGTGAATCCATAGGCGATAGCGAAGACGGAGCGGCTTGTCCTGCGGGATAGAAAGCGTCTCGAGCGATGTCGGAGATGGATTCAGGAAACCATAATAACGGCTGCTCCAGAAACTTGGATGGCGAGGATTCTCGGGATAGTCGAATATCGCCACGCCCGAGATCTTGCCCAAGCCTCCGAATTTCCCCGACAGGTCGTTCCATAGGAATCGCTTCTTGTTCACGTCTTCAGGCAACCTGCCTGCCGGGCCGGTCAGTACCGTCTCCTTCCTGGGGGAGAATCGAAGCGCCAAGCCGCTGTAACCGGTGCCCGAGGAACCGATAGTGACAGGAGTTTCCGTCGGATCCATCAAGATTTCGACCTCCACGATCCTGCCGCGCTCACCGGCACGCAACACCTTAATCGTCCAAGTCTCTTCAAGGACATTCTTCCCCTCGTCGGTATACCAACCGCTTGCAACCTGAAAAAGCGCAGAGACGGGGCCCGACTGCTGTTTCACCAGCCGTCTGAAACGCGGCTTGATGCCCTTCAAGTGCCACAGGTCGTACTTTCGGTCTCCTACCATCACGTGTGCCCACATCGTGGCGAGCCCCCGGTGGTGCAGATGGTCGGCCGGGAAATCGTCCGTAAGAGTTTCGCCACTCAGGCCGTAGATGGGATGGATGTAGCAGCTTCTTCGCCACCTTGCGGAGACGCCCTGGGGAAGCATCATGCCGTAGTTGTAGGCCAGAACCGGCCGGTTACCCTCACTGACGACGAGGTGCTTTCCACCGGCATTCTCGATCTTGAATCCGGCTGATGCCGGCGCCTTTCCCTTGCTGAAGCGAAAACGCTTCTTCGTCGGGCGGGAACTCTGTGGAACGTCCACTATGAATTCCAGCCTTTCCGCGGCCCGGTCGATCTGGAACGGAACCTCTCGATTTCCGGGAACCTCTTGCAGACGCCATTCGCTCGACCTGCCGCCCTCAGAAGCGATCCAGCGCGACACGTCTACCGACACCGGCACGGGAACGCCGGTGTGCTCCGGTTCGAGACTCACCTCGACGTCCACAGAGGCGCCGAGCGGCGCGCTGGACATCAAGACGAACGCGAAGAGCAAAGAGAGCATCCAAGCGCTTCTGAACGGTTTCAACACGCGCACCTCGTCTTTCTGCAAGACCGGCATTGGCCGCGCCGCGGCCGAACCCGTCCTTATGCCAGGTCGAACTCCTGCTTCACCGGGTCGTAGGAACACCGTTTGCCGGTGTGCAAGGCGCGCGTGGCCATCATAGTCGCGATCGAATGCGAGTACCCGCCGGACACGTCCGCGTTCGGCGTCTTCCGGCTCCGCATGCAGTCGAACCAGTTCTTCATATGATGCACGCCCGGCCGCGGCTCAATCGTAATCTCCTCCTTGATCTTGTCGCTTCCGCTTCCGCCGTCGCCGGTCGCCCTCCATGCTTTGAGATCGAGGGTTCCGTTCGTGCCGTAGAACAGCGTGTGGCCGCCTGCCGAGTTGCCGAACTTCGTGGCATAGCTGACGAGAAATCCCTTGGGATATTCGAGCAGCGCATGGAAGGTATCGCCGTTCTCCCGGCCGTCCTTCCAGACGTAGGTGCCCCCGTGGGCAACCACGCTCTTCGGGAACTGTTCGCCGGTCAGCCAGTGGATGAGGTCGATCATGTGGCTCATCCACTGGTCCGGGATGCCGCTGGAGAAGTCGCGGAAGAGGCGCCATTCCATATACTCATGCGAGTCGAACGGGCGGTATTTCTTGCCCATCAGGAAGCGCCGCCAGTCGGTGTCCTCTTCTTTGACCTCGTTCACGTCGCCCCTCCGCCAGCGCGCGCCGAAATAGTTCCAGCCAACATCAATCTTGCTGAGCGTGCCAAGCCGACCGGATTGAACAAACTCCGCCGCAGCAGCATGCCGTCCGTCGCTGCGGCGCTGCGTGCCCATCTGAACGACCTGTCCGCTCTCCCGCACTGCCGCCAGGGCCCTCTTTGCGTCGTTCAGATCGTTCGCCATCGGCTTCTCGCAGTAGACGTCCTTCCCGGCTTTTACCGACTGGGCGAGCATCTTGGCATGCTGGAAATCGGCGGTGCCGACGATCACTCCGTCCAGATCCTCCAGGGCCAGCATGTCCTCCAGATGGCGGAACTTCCGCGGTTCGGTGCCCCACCACTCCTTGACCTTGTTGGCGCCGCGCTCCAGGTTGACCGTCCAGATATCGCAGACGGCTGTGATCTCGGCGTTGCACTCCTCCGAGAGATCGTGTACGCTGTTCATCAGACCGCGGCCCCGTTGGCCCGGACCCACTATGCCGATCGAGAGGCGATCGTTCGCCCCCAGGACTCTCGCGGGCGAGAGCAATTCCGAACCGGCGAGCGCCAAACCGGCGGTCCCGACAGCGGTCTTCGTGATAAACTCCCGACGTGTCAGTTTACTATCAACCATACCAATCCTCCAAATCAGTTTTCTCACCGCAAAGGCGCAGAGAGCGCAAAGAATTCTAGAGATCTAGAACAAGGCGGCGTATTCCGTCGCGGACGACGGGGACGTTAAAGTTGATCAATAGGCCTAGTTTACAGCCGCTAAGCCGCAAATATGTCAGTACCTGGGCTTCGTGAATCGGCAGAATCGAATCAACCGCCTTCAGTTCCACGAGTACCTTGTCTGCAACGAACATGTCAAGACGATATGCAACGTCTACGTCTGTGCCCTTGTAGCTGATCGGAAGGGGCTTTTGACGCTGAAAAGGGATGTCTCGAAGACAGAGTCCCTTCGCCAGGCAGTCTTCGTATGCAGACTCGAGCAGTCCCGGACCAAGGTGCTTGTGTACCTCGATTGCCGCGCCGATAACCTCGTACGATATCTGGTCTTCTGTCACTGCGATTCACTCCATTTAGGATCCCTTTGTGCCCTTTGCGTCTTTGCGGTGATCAGAAATACTGTGCCAAGGCTTTGATCGCACCTATAGTCTTCAGCATCGCCAGCGCGGTCACCACCAGAATCACCACGCCCATGAGTGCAAAGAGCGGCCGTCGGGCGGGCACTCGAACGGCGTCGGGTTTACGCGCCTCTTTCCAGAAGAGCACCGCAAAGCCAATATATGCCACGGGTAGAAAGATCAGGCATATCGCAGAAGCGGTCACCGGAAGCCATCCCTTCAAGGGATAGGCCACGCCCAGCACACCGATGGCAGGGATCAGCGTCCCCAGGCGCCAGACCCAGTCCCGCCCCTTCCGACCCAGCATCTCGCTCAGAATGAACCCACTGGTCAGCATGTGAAGAGTGATAGTCCCCAGCGGCATGGCGAGAATCCCCACGTTGAAGAGCAATGGGCCCAGTCGGCTACCGAACACCGGCTCGAAGACCCCGGCCATCTCCGTTATGCGGCTCTTGTCCAGCAAGATGCCCGACGCATGGAGAGTGGCCGCCGAAGCGATGATCATCATTCCGGTGGCAAGCACATAGGGCACGAACATACCCTTCAGCAGGTCACCAACGGCATAGCGAGTATCCTCCTTCCCCCACCCTTTCGAGCGGATGGCATACGGGTATAGGAACGTCATGTTGATCCCCACCGCTGCGCCGAGGAGCCCGAAGATCACGGTCGTGCTCCCCTCCGGACGGCGAAAGCTCGTAATCCCTTGTGCGACCTCGCTCCAGGACACGCGTGAGGCAATTACGACCACCGCAACACACACGATCGTCATCCAAACGAGGAGCTTCATCATACCCTCGTAGAGCAGCACACCCCCTCGACGCGAGTAGCTCCACGTGATGGCGGTGGAGACAACCAGGATGGCCCCGCCGACCAGAATCCGAGTGAGGGTCGTCTCCTGAAAGCCGGCCAATCCCTGGAGCGCTGCGAAGGCAAGCCCATATTGAGGAAGGTGCCAGATCACCGAGGCGAAGAGAGAGGTCAGGGCCCATGCAAGGGCCATAGCCGGACATATTTCCCGCTTGAAGCGCTGGTAGGGCGACACGTCGCTCTGCAGTGTGAAGTACGCCGCGCCGGAAAGCATTATGACACCCATGAGCATGGCGAGCGGCTGAACCCACAGGAGGTCGTAGCCGAACTGCGCGCCGGCCCAAAGCGAGCCGATTGCCGTGCCGCTCCCCAGGGTATACGCGCTGAGCAACCATCCCGGGCCTGACCTGCTAGAGCGATCGGCCTGGGGTGTTTCGTCCGAAATCGCGGCCGACGCCTCACCTGCAGAAGTCTTCGTCACGTCTTGCCCTCCGATGTGCCGATACACGGGAAAACACCCGACCTTCGAGAGGCCGGGCGGTCAGACAAGGTTAGGTTACGCACGCTTGGCCAAGATTCCTCTGCGGATCCGCTTACCGATAAGCCCTCGCGGGCGCACCTATGCCTTGAACATATCCGAGGTGTATTCGAGCCTTTTGCCCTCATCCATGGCCTTGTCGGCCAGCAGACACGTCACAGCCGACTGGAGCCCCTCTTCCGCATCGCAATCGGGCTGCTTTCCCTCCCTGACGCAGGCGAAGAAGCTCTCGAGTTCCAGCAGATAGTCATCCTTCTTTGCTCGTGGTGCGCCGATCGCCTCGCCTTCAGCACGCTTCTGCTTCAGTCTTGGCGTGACATCGGCGTCCAGTACAATCGCTTCCTTGCCGCCTACTTTCTCCTTGTGAGCGGCCGCGCCCCACACCAGCTCCTCAGCCCTCGGCTCGCGGAAAAGATGTGCGCCGCGCGTGGAGACCACAAGCGTTCCCTTGTCGCCCATGAACTGCTCGTAGCAACCGTCGTACTGGTTGGTGGTCAGCGACTGGAAGTACGCTTTGATGCCGTCCGGATACTCCCAGATCACATTCACGTTGTCGAAGATCTCGCGCCCATCCTTCCAATAGTCAATTCCGCCCATGCCCATGACCGAGACGGGCAGCGAGTCGAGGAACCAGTTAGTCACATGCAACTGGTGGCTCGCCAGCTCTGCCATCATGCCGTGCGAATACTCTCTGTACATGCGCCAGTTGATCAGACGTTCGTACTGCGGGTCGGGCACCGCACGCCGCCAGCTTCCGTTTCGATTCCACATGCACCTGACGTGGGTGATCTGGCCGAGTACACCTTCTTCGATCAGCTTGTACGCGTGATTGTAGAGCGGGCTATACCTGCGTTGGTGGCCGATCTGGAGGACCTTGCCGGTCTCCCGGGCAGTCTTTGCCATCGCTCTTGCATCTGCAATCGAGTGGGCCATCATCTTCTCGCAGAAGACGTGCTTTCCCGCCTGCATGGCGTCAATGGCCATCGGAGCGTGCAGGTAGAGAGGGGTGGCGATCAGCACAGCCTGGAGGTCCTTCCTCTCGAGCATCCAGCGGTAGTCCGTGTAACCCCTGGCGACTCCTGCGATGCGAAGCCCCTTCTTCAGGTTCGGTGGATAGATGTCACAAACGGCGGATACTTTCACCCCGGGGATGCGGAGCGCTTTG
>Ga0114930_10005783_pt1 | contig 10080 bp, 9 predicted proteins | sample AnhtaG_FD_87300 | JGI IMG/M metagenome (GOLD analysis project Ga0114930, IMG submission 87300) | Deep subsurface microbial communities from Anholt, Denmark to uncover new lineages of life (NeLLi) - Anholt_01485 metaG | ecosystem: Environmental > Aquatic > Marine > Oceanic > Sediment | place... | reverse complement strand
TCGCTCGGGGGAAAAATAAACATTTATAAGAAAATCAGAGAAGCTAAAAATAGGGCCGGGGGAGGTGAGAGATTAAGAAAATAAATAGGCCCATTAGCTTGGGAAAGGAAGCTTTCCAAAAAAGAAAGTGTTGAAAAATTATTTTCTCTTTTGGGAGCTTTCCACAGAAGAATGAACAATGTCTAAAAATTAGGGGAGAATAAGCAATGAAGAAATTACAGAATTTCGAGGAAAGCTTTAAGTTAGTTAAAAAGTGGCGAATTTTGACTGTCGGTGTTTTCCTTATAGGTACTTTTCTATTAAGCGTGGGGATGGCTAATACAGCTGCAAGAAAAGAGCTTATCTTTTGGACTACGCATGTGCAATTTCCTCACTATAGTGGTTATATAGAGATGAAAGGTAAAGAATTTGCTAGACTTCACCCTGAAATTAGTGGAGTGAAAGTAGTTGTCGTTCCTTATGAGGGGTACTTGTCAAAGTTCTTAACCGCTTTTATGGGTAGAAAAAATGCCCCTGATATGTTCGAGGCAATGACACACCAATGGGCAGGACTTTTTGACTTTGCCGATCCTGTACCTGAGGATTTTTTAAAAAAGGTTGAGGAAAAGATAGTTCCTTACGTAAGGGAACAAGGTATGGGAGTGGATGGAATAAGATATGGGATTCCCACTGAGGGAGATAATTTCATAATGCTTTATATCAACACTGACATGTTTACGGAGAGCGGTCTGGATCCCGATAAACCCCTTACGAATTTTAGTGAGTTATTAAATTATGCAAGGAAGCTAACTAAATACGACAAAAGTGGAAAAATTACACGAGAAGGGATAGCTATAAGATATTCCGGGCATCCTATAGGGATTACCGATAAATATACGCCTTTTCTACATGGCATGGGCGGAAGACTTGTTGCTCCAGATTGGTCTACAGCTGATGGTTATGTAGACAGTCCTGAAAGCTTAAAAACACTTACTTATTATACTGACCTCGTGCGTAAATGGAAGGTTGCAAGTCTTGAAGTAGGAACCCCGGCAACTGCTTTTGCTCAAGGCTTAGCGGCGATGATACCCAGGGAAGGATGGTACGCAGGTTATCTACGAGATAATGCTCCTGATATACATTATAAAGTTTACCCTTTCCCTTTAGATGAAAATGCATTAGGACCGACTGTTTATCCTATGTTCCCGTGGGTCAATATGGTCTATAAATACAGCCCTAACAAGGACTTAGCCTGGAAGTTTTTTGAATATTGGTGGACTGTAGAAGATGATCTTGAGGCACATAGAGTTCAGGATATGCTGGGCGTTTGGAAGGAAAATTTAAACACTGAGTGGGCTAAAACTCGACCTTTTTACAAGGCTCTAATGACAATGTTGGAAAATCAGCCATATGCGCCCGCTTATTATCATCCCAAAGCGAATAAGTTAGCCTTTGAATATGGAGCATCGGTATTGAATGCTCTTTTTGGACAAATGCCTCCTGAAGCCGCAATTGAAGAAGCAAGAGTAAATGTTAACGCGCTTCTTAAGTAAATGGCCGATTACTAAGAAGAGGGCCTCAAAATTAGAGGCCCTCTTCTTGTATATGATTTAGATCATAGAAGAAGACTAAAAGATGAACGATATTAGAAAGCACAAATTAAAGAGAGAAGGGTATATTGGATTTTTATTTATATTGCCAGCTCTTATTTATTTCACCATATTATATTTTTATCCTGCCTTCAGAACTTTTCTAATATCCTTCTATAAAGTTGATCCCATGAGTGGAGCTCTGAGCAAATACGAGGGTTTAAATTTCTATAAAACAGTATTTAATGATCTTCTTTTCTGGCGTAGCATAAAAAATGTCTCACTTCTTATTGCTTTCTCTGTTCCAATAACAATAGGACTAGGTTTATTTGTCGCATTATTACTTGATAGGATTCCAAATTTAAAGCTTAGAAACACTCTTAGTTTATTATATTTCCTTCCTCTAGCAGCTTCCTTAGTGGCAGCAGCTTTAATATGGGATTGGTTATTAAACCCTGTATACGGTTTGGTGAATAGCGTTTTAGCCATTTTGAGAATACCCGGACAAAAATGGCTTACGGACCCTTCTCAAGTAATTCCCTCCCTGGCAATCATCAGCATTTGGCAAAGAATAGGATTTGATGCAGTGATATTTTTAGCTGGTCTACAAGCAATTCCACATGAATACCTGGAGGCTGCAAAAATTGATGGTGCTAGCTCCCGCTCCATCTTTCTCCATGTAACATTGCCTTTATTAAACCCACAGATTGTAATGGTTTCTGTTTTAGAACTTATATTTGGTTTCAAGATTTTTGATCAGGTTTTCGTTGCCACAAGAGGGGGGCCTGCCAATACAAGTTTAGTACCTGTTTTATATTTATATGACAAAGCATTTACATGGTTCAACTTTGGGGAAGCCTCGGCGGTGGGTGTTTTCCTATTTATTGTAGTTTTAGGGATAAGTATAGTTCAAAGGAAATTTTTGAGAAGAACTATTGAGTATTGAAAAAAAGAGTTATTAAATGCGTAAAGATGGTTTTTCTGGGATAGCATGGTTATCATATTTCTTATGTATTAGTGGAGCAGTAATTGTGTCATTCCCTCTCATATGGATGGCGTTAACGTCGTTAAAAACCAAAGTGGAATTAACCCATTTGCCAATAACTTTTTTCCCTAAAAATTTTTTAAACTTTGATAATTATAAAATTGTTTTAAACTTTGATATTTCTGAAATTACTTTTGCACGTCAACCTATGGGGCGAGCCTTGCTAAATAGCTTTTTAATTTCAAGCATAGCTGTCATATCATCGGCTTTTCTAGCATCCTTAGCGGGTTTTGGATTTGCAAAGTTTAACTTCTTCGGAAAGGAATTTTTCTTTGTGGCTATTATAAGTTTGCTAATTATTCCCTTCCATGCCCTTGCAGTACCGTTATATTTATGGGTAAACAAATTTGGTCTTATCGATACTTACCCAGGTGTTGTACTTCCGTTTTTAGTAAGTGCTTTCGGTGTATATTTGGCAAGAGAAGCTATTGCGCAGATACCAAACGATTATATAGATGCAGCCAGGATAGATGGTTGCTCCTATATAAGGATATTTTTACAAATAATTCTTCCAAATATAAAGCCTACCTTAATTGTCTTAATAATTATCAAATTTACATGGACATGGAATGAGTTCTTTTGGCCCTTGATTGTTTCTTCTTCGGACAGAACAAAGGTAATTACGGTAGCATTATCGTCTTTTAAGAGCCAGCATTTTACGGCCTGGGAACTCATGTCTGCTGGGGCAGTTGCGAGCATTGTTCCTGTAGCTTTGTTATTTATATTATTCCAAAAGTGGGTAACCAAAGGAATAATTATGAGCGGCATTAAAGGATAATTAGTTAACGGTATAGCAACTGAACAAGATCAAAGGGTAATTTAACTATCTAATCTATTACTCTTTTTATTATACCAGGAATTTCAATAATTTCTCTGAATTGTTATCAAGTAAACCTCGGCAGACAAGATAATCAAGGGAAAATTCTTTCCCCTTGATCTTGTTAAAGGGAGGAAAGAAGCGAAGTATCAAAAGTTAGGAAAAACTCAAATTAATGTCTCTAAGATTTGTATGGGGTGCTGGGCTATTGTCGGTGATAAAGTGTGGGGTCCACAAAGGGAGTCCGATTCTATTGGAGCCTTACACACCGCCATAGATGTGGGAATTAATTTTTTCGATACTGCAGAATTATACGGCGATGGTTATTCGGAGGAAATTTTAGGTAAAGCATTCTTTTACCAGCGCGAGAAAGTAGTGATTGGAAGCAAGGTAAACCCAGAACACCTTTCTCGAGAAAAGCTTATTAAAGCTTGCGAGGATAGTTTGCGTCGCCTGAAGACGGATTATATTGATATATACCACATACATTTTCCTAATTATGAAGTCCCTATCAGCGAAACTTTGGAAGCTTTAGAAAAACTTCGGAATGAAGGAAAAATACGGGCTATCGGTGTCTCCAACTTTGGTAAGAGAGACCTCCAAGAACTACTAACTCACCGCAATGTTGAAGTCGACCAGCTACCCTATAACCTTCTGTGGCGAGCTATTGAGTATGAGATTCTTCCATTTTGTATTCAAAATGATATTGGGATTACTTGCTATAGTCCCCTAAGTCAAGGATTGTTAACTGGAAAATTTCTTTCTCCTGATGAGGTGCCAGTAGGGCGGGCTCGTACACGTCATTTTTCGGGGAAGAGGCCAATGGCTCGCCATGGAGAGGGAGGAGCAGAATCCGAAACTTTTGCTACTATAAAAGCTATTCAACATATCGCGAAAGAAATCAATATTCCTATGGCTAATATAAGCCTTGCTTGGCTTTTAGCCCAAAGAGGAGTGATTTCTATAATTGTGGGAGCACGAGATCCTAAACAGGTCCGTGAAAACGTCCAAGCTGCTGATTTGAAGCTTTCCTCCGATGTTGTTACTAAATTGACAGAGATTACCGAGGAATTAAAACAAAAACTTGGACCTAATGCAGATATGTATCAATCCGAGTCACGTATACGATGAAGATATCTATGCCCTTCTCTTTAAAAGAACCTCACCCTGATTTTAAACAATTTGTGGAAATACTCGAGGGCAAGAGATTTTCAGAAAAAGTCCATTTTGTGGAGTTAGATATTGGCGTGGAAGTAATGAAAGCTATTCTTGAGTCAATGATGGGAATGGAGTTGCCTGTAGAGGAGGTAGGTCATATACAACGAAAGAAAATAAGTGACTTTACAAACGGAAAACCCGTAGATCTTCTTACCGAGGAGGAAGAAAAGGCTTTTATAAAGAATACCATCAAGTTTTTTTGTTTTATGGGCTATGACTACGTTCCGGAACGATGGCCAACTTTGTATTATAGAGGTATGATTAAACCTCCCAAAAGAATAGCTATCGATACGGCTAGCCTAACCAAGGAGAGTGGAAAGAGAGAATGGGTGGAAGAAAGTAAAGGAGTTATCAGTTCCTAGGAAGAACTTGAGAAATTTCCTTGGAATCGAATGGAATTAAGAGTTGAGAGGTATTACGAGTTTATACAGGAGAACTTGCCTGAAGGGATGAAAATAGTTGTAAATGTTGCTATGTATGAGCGAGTAATGGAACATCTTTTGGGATATGAGGGTCTATTTTATTTAATTTATGATGATCCAGATTTGGTTAAAGTGGTTTTTAATAAATGGGGTCAAGTAGTGTATAATTTTTACCAAAAGGTTATCTCCTTAGAGTGTGTCGGAGCTATATTCCATGCTGACGATCTCGGGTATAAAACTGGGACTATGTTGAGCCCGGAAAGCCTAAGGAAACTCTTCTTCCCATGGCTCAAGGAATACGTGTCATTAGCGCATAAGCAGGGTAAGACATTTTGGTACCATTGCTGTGGTAATGTCGGTAAGGTTATAGAAGAATTAATAGAGGGTATCAAAATTGATGCATTCCATTCCTTTCAAGATGTCATTACACCTGTGGGAGATTTTCAAAAAAAATATGGGAATAAAATAGCTGTCTTGGGAGGAGTAGATGTGGATAAGTTAGCTCGCTTAGACAAGGAGAAATTAAGGAAATACGTAAGAACGATATTGAATGAATGTATGCCAAGGGGAAGATATGCATTAGGTAGTGGAAACTCTATCTCTAACTACATACCTGTTGAAAATTATATTACGATGTTAGAAGAAGGGCTAACATGGAGGAAATCTTAAGTCGTAGAGAAAAGTAGTTGACATTAAAGATGCGTAATTACGGTGAAATAATCCAAAGAAATGTGGCTTTTGTAAATAGAGAGCCGGTAGAACGGCCTCTTTTTGGAATATGGGTTGGGAGCTATATTCCTTCTCAGCTATATAAAAAGGCAGCCAAAAGTTTTTCTTCCAAAAATAAACCAATAACGCCAGAGGCAATCGATCCCAAAGATTTTTTAGCCGACATTGACAGACTCTTTTTGGAACATGAACAAATAGGAGATGATTTAATCTGGTCAGCAACGCCTCTCATTGGTTTCCCTTGGATGGAAGCAATTGTCGGTTGCCCTGTTTATGCTTCTTCGGACAGTTTATGGACTGTCCCTTATATAAACAATTGGGAGAAGCTTGATGAGATAAATTTTTCTCCCGAGAATAAGTGGTTTCAAAAGATATTAGAATTCAAAGAAGTTTTCGCTGAACATAGCCAAGAAAGATATCCAATTTCTACTTCTCCTTCCCCTATAAGAGGCCCTGGAGATATGATGGGTGCTGCATTAGGTCAACAGCGTTTATGTTTAGAATTGTATGATAATCCGGAAAAAATAAAGAAATTGGCTTCTATTTATACTGATATATGGATAAGAGTAAATAAACTGCAAATGGAAAAAACGCCGCGATTTCAAGATGGGTATGTAGTAGCTTTTTATAACATCTGGACTCCTGATTTTTGCCAGTATAATCAAGAAGATTCCTTAGATTATCTTTCTCCAAAATTTTTCAGAGAGATCCTTTCAGAAAATCACATTAAAATATTTAACAGTTTTGAATATTCCCTTATTCATCTTCATTTCCACTCCCTTTATTGCTTAAGGGATCTATATAAAATTAGTAATTTGAAGATAATAGAAATAAATAAGGATTTGTTTGGACCCTCTATCTTTAAGCTACTTCCTACACTGAAGGAAGTTAAAAAGCATAAATCCCTTTTAATTTGGGGAGATTTAACTAAGGAGGAAATCCGGGGACTCTTAAATGAATTATCTCCCCACGGATTATGTATCTACCCAATAGTAAAGGATGTAGAGGAGGGAAAAGCTCTTTTAAAAAGGATGAAGAATAAGAATTTATGAGAAAAGGGAAATGAAAGCTTTATTACATATTGAGCCTTACAAATTAAGCATTGTTGATGTCCCAGTACCACAAATAGACGAGACTGAAGTGCTGATAAGGGTCAAAGCCTGTGGAATCTGCGGTAGCGATGTTCACGGCTACACTGGAATTACAGGCAGACGGATCCCGCCGCTAATTATGGGCCATGAGGCATCAGGAGTAATAGAGAAAATTGGTCCTGCCGTTAAGGACAGACTAAAAATTGGTCAACGTGTAACATTTGACTCCACCTTGTTCTGTAATAACTGTTCATTTTGTCGTGCAGGGATGATTAACCATTGTCTAAACCGACGGGTTTTTGGCGTCTCAACCGGCAGTTACAGACTTCCCGGTGCCTTTGCTGAATATGTAGCTGCTCCCTGGTGGGTAGTTTATCCAATACCTGATGAACTTTCCTTTGAGTACACAGCGATGCTTGAACCTGCCGCAGTGGGACTGCACGCAATCAACCGAACGCCCATTCGTCCCGAGGATACGGTTGTCATTATAGGTGCTGGCACAATTGGCTTATTCACAATTGCCTGTGCAAAGTTAAAGAATCCCCGCCGTATTATCGCAATAGAGCTTAATCCCGTCCGATCAAAGATAGCCTCTCAAATGGGGGCAAATTTAGTGCTTAACCCCAAAAAAGATAATATTCCAAGAACCATAAAAGAGCTAACTGACTCACTGGGGGTAAATGTTGTTTTAGAGGCGATTGGCATTCCTGAGACTGTTGATCAGGCCATTGACATTGTTCGTAATAATGGCCAGGTCACGCTCATTGGGAATGTAACGCCACGGATAGAACTCAGCCTTCAGAAAATTGTCACCCGAGAGATAAACATTCGTGGAACCTGTGCCTCAGCTGGCGAGCATCGGGATTGTATTAATTTATTTGCCAATGGAAAGATTAATCCTGCTTCTATCCTGAGCGAGATTTTGCCGCTATCTGAAGGGCCTAAGGCTTTCGAGGAATTGCTCGAGGGCAAATCTGGACTGTTGAAGGTTATTCTTAAGCCCTAAGGAAAAGACAAAAGGGAGAAAGATTATGACAGGAATGGAAAAACAAAAAGGTAAAGTTGCAATAGTAACAGGAGGAACGAGTGGCTTTGGTCTTGCAATCTCCGAGGCATTTGTCAAACAGGGAATAAATGTTGCTATCTTCGCAAGAGGTGAAACTACTGATTTGGAAAAAACCAGACAAGCACTTACCTTAAAGGGAGAAGGTAAGGTGATTTGCCTGAAGCAAGACATTACAGCTAAAGGTGCGGCGGAAAAAATAGTTGAAGCAACAGTTAAGGAATTAGGCATGGTAGATATTGTTGTAAACAACGCAGGTGCAGCTAAGCGAATTGAGAAACCATATTTTAATTTTCCACTTGAGAAGTTCTCCGAGTACATGCTTGATCAATTTAAGCAGTTTGCCATTGCTCCGGTACAGCTCTCAATTGCCGCCGCTAAGGTGATGGCGAAAAAATATGCCGGTATGGGTTACGATAAATTTGGACTTCCGAAGGATACGGGTTGTATTATTTATAACCTATCCGCATCTGCACTTCAGCCCATCAGAGATGACCTGCTGGCTTATAGTACCGCTAAGCGGGCAAGTCTTTCAACTATGGAGACACTTGCTGGTGTATTAGGTCAATACAATATCCGTGTCAATGCGATAGCACCGGGCTACGCCAATACCGCTGGACCTAAGAAATTTTATAATAGATTTCCTAATATACGTGCTGATATCGACAAACATGTCCCTCTCAAACCTAACTTTATGGACCCCACAGCCGTTGTGGCAGCAGTTCAATATCTTGTGACTGACAATTATGTCAACGGTGTAGTTATCAGTTTAGATGGTGGTTGGCATTTACGTTTTAATAGATATTTCAATATATAATTATTGATCTGATCATAAAAAGAGAGAAATTTATGAGCAATGAGTTGAAGTGTCTAATCGACCAGATGAAGGAAATCCTCGAAAGTCCTCGGAATTTAGCCAACAAGAGATTCTGGGAATCCCAAATCTGGCCGAGGGATATGTGGCGTGGCTTTCCAAAACTTAAGCCCTCTCAGGGCATTCCCTTTCTTGTATTTCCCGATAATGCCTTATGGGCAAGGATTTTAAAGGTGGATTTGCGGGAGTATTATTCTGACCTTGAGGTTCATCTGAAAACACAACTGAGAATGAATATTTATCATTTTAATCATTGGAAAGATAATACTTATTATACTAAGGATTTGTTTATTTGGTTCGGAGTAGTCACCGAGCTTAGCTTCTTCGGGCGAAAAATTATATTTTTCTCTAACCGAGAAAGTTGGATTGAAAGTCCGCCTTTATTGGAGAAAAAGGGAGATTTAGGGTCTTTAAAGTGCCCTGGTTTTTATAAAAATGGACTTATGCCAAAAATTCATGAATTTTACGAAGGGATGAGCGAGCTTGTAGGTGGAAGATTTAGGGTACTCTTTCCTATGTGGGTCAGAGGCCCTTTTTGCATTGCCGCTCACTTGAGGGGACTGGATAATATTATAATGGATATGCTTGAGGATCCAAAATTTGTCCACAGACTTATGCGATTTATAACTGATTCTGAGAAGAAATGGGCTAAGGAAAGAGCAAAATTTCTACACTCCCCTATTGAGAAGACCTTTCTTTTTAACGACGAAGTCGGCCTTCCCCTCATAACTCCTGAAATGTATGAGGAGTTTGTCCTTCCTTATGAGATAGAGCTATCCAATTTTTACGGTGGCATCCTTTACTGGCATAGTTGTGGGAATGCAAGTAATTTTGTCAACTTGATAAAAAAGATCCCTGGATTAAAAATGTTTCACGTTGGGCCGAGGACAGACGTTTCAGAGGCAGCTGTAGCACTTGGGCCGGATGTTTCTCTTGATGTGAATTTAGACCCTTTCAGGGATGTCCTGGAAGCGGATAAAGAGAAAATGAGCTCGAGAATAAGAAAGATAATAGATATATGCACAGAAAGAGATGTTCCTTTTTGCATCCGCGCGGATGGATTTCAGCCTGTTCATGCCCTGGAAGAAGATCTTCCCAGGATAAAACTCTGGGCTGATATTACTCAATCTCTTATAAAAGAAAAAAGTAACTGTTTAGCCACGAATTTACACGAGTTCACCCCGTGAAATAATAGGGGTGAAAACTGACGGATGAGTGAACGGACAAATATTTCACAGGGGACATGGTTCAAT
>Ga0114930_10005782_pt1 | contig 10081 bp, 11 predicted proteins | sample AnhtaG_FD_87300 | JGI IMG/M metagenome (GOLD analysis project Ga0114930, IMG submission 87300) | Deep subsurface microbial communities from Anholt, Denmark to uncover new lineages of life (NeLLi) - Anholt_01485 metaG | ecosystem: Environmental > Aquatic > Marine > Oceanic > Sediment | place... | reverse complement strand
CATCAAGAGGAATTGACAGCTTAATTCATTAGTGCTATATTCTTTTCTGTTGGCAGCGTAGCTCAGAGGAAGAGCAGGGGACTCATAAGCCCTTGGTCGGCGGTTCGAATCCACCCGCTGCCACTTGTTTTTTGAGCCTGTTTTGCGCATTTCATGAATCCCCCTTAAAATTTTGCTTAACAAATTTGCTTAACTTTTGTTCGTAGCTAGCTTTGAAGTTTCCTTTACTTTTGTCATTGCTGTTGCTCTTCGACATCCTGATTTTCTACTTTTCCATCATTTTTCTGCGTCATGGCAATTCCAAGGCAGACTTTACCATTGCAATCATGACTGGGCGCAAGAGGTAATCTTGGTTATAATTTTTCCGTGCCTCAATCTTTATCTTAACACTATGCTCTGAAGATATTGACAGAACCCCAATGTGCATAGGTTCAAACAATGAGTTTATGCCTATCTGACTTGCTATTCTCTCAGGTAGTGCTAAATAAACGAAGTCGGCAATAGCCTTAAATACCTCACATCTGCCAATCCCGTCAAATAGATACATTGGGTCAGCTTTTACCTCGACCACTGTCAAGACCTCTGAATATTCCTCCTTCTTGTAGCCAATAACATCTGGTTCGACTGAACTGACGCCTAGACGAGGACCGGTAGCTAAAATTATGCTCCTCGTGCCACCCACAACTTTTGCTTTATACCCCTGTTCCTCAAGCCAGTTTCTAGTAGGTTCATAAAGCAAAGCTTCCTTTTCCTTCATCCTCTTTTCCTAGAACATTGTAAATCATTGTACTCTATTGTATTATAATGGATGCCAATACAAATGTCAATATCTTGTCAGCAGATTTTTTCTGAAAAAAGAGTTTCAAGAGCAGAAAGGGGAGCAATTAGAAATAGCCTCGCAACTCGAGGAGTAAATCTTCAGTTATTTGATCATAGGTGAGGTCAGCCCAGTCAGCAATACCGGCTAGTTCAGGATATCGCGTTCTTAGCAGGTCTAGCACATTATTGGCTATGGACTGATTTACCTTGGCTAATGCAATGAGTTCCGCTTGACCCAACCAGCTTGTACCTAAGATAGGCTCTGTCCCATAAACAATGCTTCCTATCTTGTCTGTGGGACTTTTACAAATAATCGGATCATCACGACACCTTCTCAAGTTGCTTTCAAGTCCTAATGCTGTAACCCGAAGGTCTATTAAAGTCTGTCGTTGTGGTCGCTGCTTCGATTTTACAGCTTTTTGCTCTGCATAGTCCGCTCTTTTTTCTTCTATAAGTTGTCGAATCTCTGGTACTTCATTCATAACCTGATCTAGCAGGTTTACAGGCAACTCCAATAGCTCGTCCCGTACCTTACTAATTGTATCTCTGTGTCCCGGCGCATTTTGGTACTTATCTCTATGGCAATCAAAGTACTGGACAGTCTCTTTTTCTGTATCTCCTAATGCCCAACGTTGCCAGATGACTTTTTCAATCTCCCAAGGTACATTGGTTTTTTTCCAGCTTGGCTTTGCCTGCCTCATATCCACACCCCCAAACTTCAGCACTATTTCGGCATTTTTTAGCACAATAAAGCCTTAATTAAGTATAACATGCTATAAGGGCTCAAAAAAGTAAGGCGTGATAGCGTACAAAAGTAAGTAATGCTGTGTGGGGTAGCAAAAATGGATGACCAGCAGCCATTTATAAAACCGGGCAGGCCGAGGCTTGAAGTGGATTCTGCGCTAGTTTTGCGCTTGCGAGATGATGAAAACTTAGGGTGGTCGAGAGGAGCTGAAGAATATAGAAAGAGAACCGGACAGTGGATCAGCCGTGATACATTCAAACGCCGATACTATGAGGCCAAAGCTGAAAAATCACCACTGCAACGAATTATTGAAGAACTACAACAATGGGAGTTAAAGATTTAGCGAACAACCCTAAGACAGCAGAAAAATATCTGCACCTGTTTCTGCAGTCAAGGCAGGCAATGGAGGTATCGCCGGGCACCCTGAATTTTTACAGGGTAAAGCTTGGCAGATTTCTATCAGAGCTGAACGCTAATACTGCACAGCGGCAGGATATTGAGAGATTTCTTCTCCAATTTAAAAATCCTGGTAACCGGCATGCGTACTATCGAGCAATAAAGACATTCTACAACTGGCGTGATGAGACCTTTAGTCTGCCTAGTCCTATGCAGCATATGAGAGCTCCAAAATTAAGCAAGCTTATTCTGCCAAGTCTCACCCGGGATGAGGTGCTCAAGCTTCTAGAAGTAGTTCATGGTGATAGGGACAAAGCAATTATCGCTTTATTTACTGAAAGCGGACTAAGGCTTTCAGAGCTGACAAATATAAAACCTGGTGACATAGACTGGGAAAATTATACCGTCAAAGTTATGGGTAAGGGTGGAACGGAATGCTTCGCACCTTTTGGAGATTTAACGGAGAAATACCTTAAATCATGGTTGGTTCGGTATCAACCAAATGATAACGTCTGGGGTATAAACAAATGGGGAATAATTTCCATGCTTCGCAGGCTTAATGCTGCTACTGGAATAAATTGCAATCCCCATGTATTCAGGAGAACCTTCGCCTGTCTCTTAAGAAGGGCCGGAGTGGATACGCTTACTATAAAGGATCTGGGTAGGTGGGAGAGCTTGGAAATGGTACAACGATACACCAGGGCATTTAATTTCAATGACAGTTTGAAGTTTTATAAGTCTTCGTTATTGAGCGATGAAAAGCTATAACAATGCTACTTTAGTACGAGCTTACTGATTAGCTACTGAGCTACTAAAATAAATAAGGAGGAAATCCAATGAGTGTTACGTGCGAAATTTGCAATAAGGAGTTCAAGACGACTCAGGGCCTAAGGGGGCATAAAACGTTCGTTCACCAGATGGCTACTACCAATGATCTACCTGCTCGACTAGCTACTGAGCAGCAACTGAGTGAGCTGGAGGATAGGCTGGAAAAGCTGGAGGGTATTACTGGGCTAAGAGAACCAAACGAACTTGAGAAGCTATTAGGTATTACTGACAAGCCGCTTATTGAGCAGGTGAGTGAGCTTATTAAGCAGGTCGGTCAGCTTACTGAGCAGCTAAACGGGCTAGCTGAGCAACTGGAGCTTAGTCGAGTTTCTAAGGCGATGCTGGACGCGTATGAGGCCGAGCATAAGAGACAGCTTGAGCAACTACGTAATGAATGGGAGAATGCTCATAATAACCTAGTCGGCATCATAAACCGGAACGGCGAATTAGTTAAGAATGGTTTCTCAATTGCTGAAGACGGAGCCAAGGCTACTAATAGGCAGGTAAATGACCTAATGAATCTCGTTTGTCAGTTAGAAGAGCGAGTAGAGTCTAAGGTGGCTCTAGAAAATCAACTGCATGGCAGGCTGGATGCGATGGAGCGAAAACTATCCAGCTTTGAGAGTGAGCTTGGCGTAGTGAGAAACCTGGCACGGCGTCAACCGACAGGTAAACTAGTAAGCATTCGGTTAAACGATAAGCGTGACCATCAGTTCAAGGAGTACAGGAGTCCGGAGGGGTTAAAACGACCTTACCGACATTGCTATGACTTACTTCTCGGTGATAAATGGATAGACATGGCTGAGCCTGAAGATTAGGTATCAGTTCTTAGAGCATGGATAGCCCGGCCAGTTTATTTCTACCAAAAAACACTCGCAATTGGTCAGGAGGGTGACACCCTAGTTCGAATGTCCCGAAGGTGGAAAGGAGCAGAACCATGCTTGGCTCTGTCCCATATGTGGCAAATTCGCCCCCACGGAGTGCGACAGAGAAGGATGTTGTTACGAAGGGTTTGATTTGTCCCGAGTCAAGGATCGACAATATGGATCAAGTGACTAGTGATAAACAATCTGGCTGAATGTCAAGCGGAAGTAGAGGTTCGAATCCAGTTTGGTAGACCATATCGCAACAACCGACGTTATCAATAGGTAGAACCGAACATTGAGTAGTTAATCTCATATTTGTTACAATGTATCGTAATTCGTGTTGACAACAATTTAAATATGATTCTGGTTTTCTTCATTTAAGTTGAGTTGGGGGGTATAAAGCATGCCCGAATCAAAGGATATTAGCTATCAGGACTTACTTAAAGCGTGCCAATTCTATGCCCAAAAAGAGCAGCGTGACTACGTGTATCCAGGTTCTATAACCACACTACAAAACAACTTTGAAAATTCCTCAATTATGGCTAAGGCTATTTCTGATCTTCTAATGATATGGCATTTAAATTTCTATCGTTTTGGTATGTTCTCTCAAAACCTTCTAGAGCAATGCATAGCCACAAAATTACCACTTATCCATGAATTCAGACTATTGAACATTCGTAAGCTTAGCTTTGCAGACTCAGAGGTTGGAAAAATTGAAGATCTGTTTACCGGTTTTCTCGACTCTACAGCAGGCAAAAACGCCAAGTTTACGAGAAGAAGTCCTACAGCTGTTTCCAAAGCATTAAATCTGTTGGCCCCAAAATGTTTCCCTCTTTGGGACGAAGCCATTAGCCAGGCATACGATTGTTGGTGGGTATATTCAGATTTTGGGCTTCTTGAGTACATCAAATTCATGAAATTAACAAAATTGCAGTGTATTAATATTGTTACTGAGTATTCAAAGGCATATGCAATCAACGATTTAGATTTAGCTGAACAGAGGCTGCTCCAAGAATGTATTTCAATAAGTGGAACGAATTATGATAGAAGCTTATTGAAGATCATAGACGAGTACAATTATGCTACATATACAAAGCAGTGGTTTAAAACAACTAACACGAATTTAGCCCTGCAATAAGGTTAAAAAGCTGAAAGTTAATTCAAATGTTCTGGTTCTACCTGTTGATACCTCAGCTCCATTTTTACTCCTAATCGCTCCGGTTCGTAGAGTATCAAATGAACAACCAAAAGTCTTGGAATGAACCGAATCTTAGCGGAACAGGCGTAAAACGACAACACTATGTGCCTCAGTTATTATTACGCACGTTTGCCGTGAATGGGAAGATTCGCATTTTTGACCTCAAAGATGGCACGGAGCGCAGAACATCGATTGCAAATGCAGCAGTGGAGACTCATTTTTATGATATGAAAATCGAGGGTATTCAAGTCTCTACTGAAGATTGGCTTGCTCAACTTGAAGGAAAAGCTGCACCAGTGATTGAAAGACTACTCGATGACCCTAACAGCATCTCACATCTCTCCATTAAAGAAGAATTGCATATGGCAAGGTTCATCACTGCGCTTCGCTTCCGCACCCCAGCTTTCCGAGACTACAACGAGAAAATGAATGCATCTATGCTTCAACAAATTAAAGATATGGCTAAAAAACAGATATACCATCAGCACGATAAGCAGAAAGCCGACGCCATCTGGGAAGAGATTAAGAAGAAACCTGATCACTGGTGGTTTAAAGAGCCGGAACCACAACAGCGAGCTGTGATCACGACTTTCATGCTGGGTGAGGTTCAAGGATTCGCTAATATTCTCCGGGCTGCGCCATGGCGAATAGGCTTCGCACCTGATTCTATACGGCTGTATACCTCGGACAATCCAGTTGCGGGCTATTTGAGTCCAGTTCGTATACCGGGGGAAGGTGCTGCTTTCTCTTCCTTCACTTATTTCGTGCCTTTGTCTCCTATAGTCCTTTTAGAGATTGAGCGCAGGGCACACCAAAAGGGCAACAAAAAACTTCAGCCGCGTGGTGAAAGACGGCGTGGCGATTTCTCAGATTGGGAAATTTCATTCGCTCGGCATGTAGTAACAAACGATGCCATGAGATATTTGTTTGGCGAGGGACCAATAGTGCCCAAAGACTGCGCCGCTAGTTGCCTAGAGCGAATCGACCGTGCGAAATTAGAGTTTGCTGTCCACTATCTGGGCTTTGACCCACGGCCACCGTGGGTTAAGCATGACTAGTCCGGCAAGATTATTTGGTCCGTATGCTATTCACGGTTTTAAATATCAATAGTAAACGCTATTTTGAATGTCCTGACGGTTCTACCTATTGATATCTCAGCTCCACCAAAGGGGACGAAACCTAGAACTCCCCGTAGGCATCCACAAAACCAACTTCAACCAGCCATGGTTTTCTCTTTAACTTTCTCGTGGTCCCCTCGCAATCTAAATAATACTAGAAGTATTGACAGAATGAATGATTGAATGTATGATTGTAACAAATCAAGCAGGGGGAACTAGATTGACAGAATCCACCATTTGGGTTGTAATCTATGCCAAACCTTCTAACGGATCTCTTAGACCCCTTTTAAATGAACGTACTAACGTGGGTGCTGATATGATGTATCCCCGACGCTTCGCTCAGTCCAAAGCTATGAAAAATGGCGATAGAATGGCGATACATTTCGGTGGTCCCAGAGGGTCCGATGCTCTTGCTCAGCATCTAGTGCAAGCCGGATACGTTAAGGAGACAGCACGTCCCCTTAATCAAGAAGACATTAGGCAATATAGTCTTCTGACAGAACTAACAAAAGCGGCCTTTCCATTTTTCCAAAAAGACCCATCCTTGCTGGCTAGACAAGGTATAATTTTCTATCAACTTTTCGAGCCGACCGAGCAAGTTGGACCGCTGCCAAGACCGTACTTACCTCCAAAAGTGGGTGATAATTTCATTAAGCTAATACCTAGTGACCCCGTTTATCACCAAGTTAATAATTGGTGGTGCAACGTAGTTCTGAAGGAAGAATCTTCAGTTGTGTAGGCTGGATGGAGGTAGTTAGAACAATGCCGTATAAGTTCTCGGGGCATGAGACTTTTCCATGCCGTTACTCATGGTTACCAAAAGCGTATGACATCTTAGAAGCAGACTCAGGTGTGTTCAAGGACGAGGCAGACGCTATGCTTGCTTTCGGTGTCGGCAAAAATATGGTGAGAGCGATTCGTTTTTGGATACAGGCTATGGGCATTGCTACTCTAGCTACATCGGGTGTTTATAAAATTACCGATTTTGGAAGAGCAATCCTATCGAGAAATGGTATGGATCCGTTCCTTGAAGATATTCGTACTCTATGGCTAATTCATTGGCAATTATCAACTCAAAAGGATGAACCGCTATTTGCATGGGATCATATGCTCAACCATTGGCAATATCCGGAAATCAGTCGTAGCAAGGTACTAGACGTTTTTCGCCGTGAGTCAGAAAGATTAGGGAGGTCTTTATCTACAGTTACTCTTGGGCAGCACTTCGATATCTTTCTACATACATATGTTCCCACACGGAGTAAAAAAGGTGATATTCAGGAGGATAATCTAGATTGTCCCCTAGTGGAGTTGGGGCTGATCGACAAGATAGGAGAGCGAAAAGTAGATGGCTCCAATATAAGGGAGCCCCTCTATGCCTTCAATCGAGAGGAAAAGCCCGAAATTACTTCTGCACTCTTTGTTTACTGCTTAGACGATTTTTGGTGGAAAAACCATAGGCATGAGATGACACTACCCATTCGCAATATATCGAGTGCGTACGGAAGCCCAGGGCAGATTTTCAAATTACCGGAGGCAGACATACGTCAGAGACTTGAAACTATTGCTAAGGATTCGAATGGGATTTTCATCCCTAAGGAGTCGGCTTATCTTCCATTAGTTTTGCGAAGTGATAGCAAGCTGAAGCCTACCCTGGCGACAGTCTATGAAAATGAGGTAGCTTATGCCTGAAACGAAAGCAATCGATCTTTTTCAGATTCGGAGCCGTTTCTTACGTTCAGTGCATCTTGAAAGAGATTTTCATGATAGCTCAGCGCTTGATGGTTATGTTGTAACTCAACAAATCAAATCTAGCCTAAGCAGGATCGTATCTGGCCTTGCTACGGGCTCCGGTCAGCGTGCGTGGAGAATAACTGGTGATTATGGTTCGGGAAAGTCAGCTTTTGCACTTGCCCTAACCCGCTTACTCTCAGGGCGAGTTGAATTCTTACCTAAACAACTTAAAGACGCTGTAGATTTCTCGGAGGTCGATATTCAGAGCTCACAGCTGATTCCAGTACTAGTTACTAGCTCTCGTGAACCAGCTGTTACATCTATTCTCCGGTCACTCAAACACGCCATATCTGATGATTGGGAGTGTGCAAAACAACGGCACTTTCTTAAGCGAATTCAGTCTCTTAATAAGTTATCAACCTATTCATCAGTTCCCGATACGGAGGTAATACAACTAATTGAAGACATAAACTGTCATATTTATGAGACAGGTAAAGGAACTGGTTTGCTAATTGTTCTAGATGAGTTGGGTAAGCTCCTCGAATTTGCAGCACTTCATTCTGACCATCAAGACATCTATCTTTTGCAGTGTCTAGCCGAAATTGCTTCAAGAAGTGGGGAGATCCCACTAGTAGTGATTGGCTTGCTTCATCAAGGTTTCAATACCTACGCTAGCCAGTTATCGCAAGTTAGCCAAAGAGAGTGGGATAAGATTGCTGGCCGGTATCAGGAGATATTTTTCAATCAGCCGCTCGAACAAACGGCTACTATTGTTGCAGAAGCTCTTAATACTCGCCTTGACCTGCTCCCTGAAGCTATTATTAATAGTGCACGGAGCGAAATGAATTCGATTGTTGAGCTAGGCTGGTATGGAGTTAGGGATACAAAGGAATCACTCATGGCGATTGCAGCAAGGTTGTATCCACTCCACCCAACCGTTCTGCCAGTATTAACGAGACTGTTCAGCCGCTTTGGTCAGAATGAAAGATCGCTTTTTAGCTTCTTAGTCTCGGATGAACCGTTTGGTTTGATGTCATTTGCTGATCAACCGGTCAGGTCTGATCAATACTATAGGATTCATAACCTCTATGACTATACGCTTGCTAACCTCGGCCATCGGCTCAATTTACAAAGCTACCGGAGCCATTGGAGCCAAATCGAGTCTGTAATAGAGAGCTTCCCGGCAGAAAGTGAAATGGAATTACATATACTCAAGACTACAGCGATGCTAAATTTGTTGGATGTGAACAATCTATTAGCCTCCGATGAGACTTTGGAGTTGTCTGTTGATGGGAATCATGGTTATGGCCGAAATCACGTTAGAGAAATTATAGCAAAGCTAAGGAATGTTAAGCGTGTTCTTTATGATCGTGGAGTGGCAGGCGGATATTGCCTATGGCCATATACAAGTGTAAATCTCGAAAGAGCATATAACGAGGCTGTCAAGGCTCTTGATCCCATACAGCGGGTCTCTTCGTTAGTTCAAACTGAACTCGAAACCCGTCCAGTAGTGGCTCGACGCCACTATATTGAAACTGGTAACTTGCGTCACTTTGAAGTTTGTTATGCGGCTGCATCAGAATTAAAGTCATTTCTGGAAGTAGATCCTGGCTCAGCAGACGGACGAATTTTGGTGCTTCTAACAGAGACTGATGAGGAAAGATCATATGTAATTGAATTGGCGAAGTCAGATACCTTTGAACAACTGACCAACCTGTTAATAGCTATCCCTAAACGTCTTTCAGCTTTAGGAGAATTGATGCAGGAGTGTAGGCGTTGGGAATGGATCGCGCAAAATGTACCTGAATTGAATCATGATACATATGCCTCTGAGGAGGTCTCTCGCCAAATCAACGCTTCCCGCCAGAATCTCCAAAAAGAATTCAAAACTTTATTGGGCTAAGACATTTTACCAAGCATATGGAGTTGCAGTGGTTTTATCGGGGAAAAATCTTGGCGATCAACAGTGCTCGTGAGTTGATGGCTTTTTTGTCTGATATTTGCGATGAAATATACAATAATGCACCGAATATTAAGAACGAACTAGTAAATCGTCGCACAATTAGTTCAGCTGCAGCTGGAGCACGAATAAGACTGATAGGAAGAATGTTCAAACAATCGTCAGAACCTTTCTTAGGCATGGATTCCACCAAGAAGCCCCCTGAGATGTCTATGTATCTATCAGTGTTGCAGAAGAGCGGTTTGCATCAGAATATTGAAGATGGATTCAGGTTCGCTGAACCCGATGAATGTAACGACTTTTGTAGACTTCGTCCAGTATTGCGACGAATTTTACAACTTTTAGAGAGCAAAGCTGATGCACGTATACGTATTTCTGATATTTTCGGCGAACTAAGAACCCCCCCTTACGGAGTCCGTG
>Ga0114930_10005781_pt1 | contig 10082 bp, 7 predicted proteins | sample AnhtaG_FD_87300 | JGI IMG/M metagenome (GOLD analysis project Ga0114930, IMG submission 87300) | Deep subsurface microbial communities from Anholt, Denmark to uncover new lineages of life (NeLLi) - Anholt_01485 metaG | ecosystem: Environmental > Aquatic > Marine > Oceanic > Sediment | place... | reverse complement strand
TGCTGCCGACGGAATAAACTCTCGAATAGCCCGGGTGCTTAAATTAAATAAAGAACGTTCTTTCTTTGGCACCACACGTGACATTTCGTTTGTGATAGAAGGAACCAATTGTCCTGATCCAGATGGATTCCTTTTCATGTTTACACCAAAAGGTATTTTTTCTATGATCCCCCTGGCACCACGAAATTGTTATCAATTAACCATGTCAGTTTATAAGAGAGGTGTAAATCTGTTTGATTTGATCAACTATTTCATATATGAAGACCCAACATTTCACCGGTGGTACAAAGGGTCAAAGATCCTGCAACACAGAACAGCATGTATAGTAACCCTTATGAGCCCTCTTGAAAAACCATTTAAGGATAATGTTCTTTTTATTGGTGATGCCTGCTGGCGGCGGGAGATTAGCAATCTTGGTGCACTATGTACGGGATGGAAGGCCGGTAAATCAGTCGCTAAAGCTCTCAAAGAAAAAAATCCAAACGAAGAAGGTGTTCAAGAGTATCTAGACTGGTACCAGGAGCATTATTACGGTCCTCATGGAAAGAGAAAGCAGTCTGGAAGAAATTTTTTAGAATATCTTGCTCCAGAGGATATTGATTATCTTGTGGAAATGCCAAAGCAAGAGTTTGAACAGACAATGAACATCTTTAAGGTAGTAAATAGTATTGGTCGTACCTATAGAGATCTAATGACCAGAATATATGAAGAAAAGCCAGATATCATGGATAAATTAATCGAGGTTCGCGAGAACATGGAGGAAGACATGAAGAAACAAATCAAGTGTGGTTTCCGCATTGTTTAAAAAATTTGGGAAGTAAAATATTTTCTATTTTACTTTCCATTTCTTTAAGAAAGGAGTGTGTAATATGAAAGTTTCTCATCTCACCCTAATCATAATAGCTGCCTTTGTATGGTTTTCCGGTGGAATAGCTTTGCTGTTTAAAGGCGGTGCACTGATTAAAAGTGCTTATCTGATTGACTCCCAGTCAGTATGGACATTTGCCGCGCTGCTTTTGGGTGTTATCGCCGGTTTGCTAAAGGGGAAATTCCTCTTCAGCAAGAGCTGCAAGAAAAACATCAAGAGGATAAGAGCACTCGCCAGTCCTCGGGTATGGCAGTGTTTCAGACCTGGCATGCTGATATTTCTTGCTCTTATTATCCCCACCGGTGCATGGATGTCAAAAAGTGCTGCTGGAAACTATACATTTCTTTGTCTTGTTGGTGCACTTGATCTATCGATTTCATTTGCTCTTCTCACATCAAGCATAGTCTTCTGGCAGCTCAGGGCATTTTCAGTTTCAAGCAGTTGAGAGGGTTTCCCAATCGATAGTTTTAACCCTCGTGTGAAGGATACCTTAAAGTTTGTTCCCAAGATACAAAAGGCACTTTCCCCGGGGCCAAAAGTACTAGTTTTTACACGGCAACACTTTCAAAAAATAAAGCAAGGAGATACAACCATGAAGAAAGAAAATATTGAGCTTCATATTATGTGGCATATTGATGCTCTGATGCACTCATTTCCCGTAACTATAGTTACCACCATAGATGAGCAGGGTGGAATAAATGCTGCACCTTACTCACTGGTGGTTCCTTTCTGCTCCTCTCCTAAAAATCCACAGATTTTACTGATTGTGAATAAAAACTGGCACACGGCATCAAATATAGAAGCAACCGGTGAGTTTGTGCTCAACTACCCAAAAGCAGATCAGTTCAAAGACATAGTAGAAACCTCGCGACATCATCCACCGGGGGTTAATGAGCTTGATTGCACGCGGTACGCAACTATACCCTCAAATTTTGTTCGTCCCCCCAGAATCGTTGAATGCTATCAGCACATTGAATGCCGTGTTAAGGAGACCATCAGACCGTCACAGGCACAGCTTAATTTTATCGCTGAGGTGCTGGATTTATCACTTGATGAGGGCCTTTATGAAATTCCCCGGGTTGAAAGGGCTAAAAAAGTTAATGCACCCGTTTATTTGGGAGTTGATGAGCAGATGCATCATATTTTCGGAAGGATCAATGGGATAGAATCTGTTCCTGTGGATTTGAAAGTTGGTTGAAAAGATTCATAAAGCAATGCCTCGTTTTTACGTTGTTATAAATATGCAACTATTTAATAAGAAATTCTTCTTATTGACTGAATATGTTTTTTTGTTTATATATGAACGTTACAACCATACATAACCAACAGGCATTACCCGCCTCCGCAGAAGGCCCCGCCCGTAAAGGCGGGGATGAATGCTAAAAATGTAATTAAAACCCTGCTTGAGCGTTGATGGATAAAGCTACGGCGGGTGTCGCCAGAGAAAAGGAAGGTGCCACGGGCGTAAGCCAGTGGGGCTCCACAATAACAGTAACAATAAAATGAAACAATACGCACAGAGAAACTTAAGAAAATATTTGCATTATTACATCTTTCCAAGATGGTCAGCAGATAATAAGTATTTAGTTCTATTATGTTCCATAATAGCAATGACAGGAGGTGCAGGTGGTGCTTTTCTAACTCATATTAAGATTTCCTCAGCAATATTTGTATGGCATATGGGGTTAGCAGCCACTTTAGTTTGCATGATCTACTTCATTAAAGGGACATATCAGAGATATATGGATATGGGATGGGATATTTATTATTAAAAGACATGTAGAGAAGCAGAGAAAAGGGGACAGGCTGCTTTTTTTATAGCGAAAAAAACAGCCTGTCCCCTTTTCTGTCCCAAAAAGGCTGCAAGTCCTGTGGTCACCACAGGCATCCATTTCATCATGCGCTCTGGTATCCACTGCTGGACCAGGTTGTACATGCCAATGAGCGCAATGATTGCACCCACTCACCAGGTGACAATAAATGATGCAATGACTCCCAGCACAATGAGCATTCCATGAAATATTCGTCGGAGTTGTGTTCTCTTGATTTTTGAAGTAAACAAGATGTGCGCAAAAGGAGGTATGACAGCCAATGCGACAATCTATGGTGCAAATACTGATCTCATTAAAAAATAATGTATCTTCAATATATTACATGGATGTATGGCGCCCGCAACAAAAAAACCTTGACAATGCAAGAATTTTGTTATATTAAATTGCTATTATATTAAAGCTCAAAACTTAATAGACCCTATCATGTTCAAAATTAGTAAAAATAAAAGTTTGTTTTTAAACATACGAACAACACGCCTCAAGTATGTGGTGCTGAGTCTGTTTTTTTTGCACCTGTTATCAGCACATTCAATCTGCCAGGGGTATATAATATGTTTTGGTGATGACGGGCATGTTGCCATACAACCCACCCAGGATCATCTGTGCTGTGAATTTCCTGCTTCTGTTCAGACAGACAAAATCAATCCCGATCGTTTAACCGCACCGGTCAATTATGACAACTGCCGGGACATACCCTTTACCTCAATCTGCAATTATGATAACCTTTTAGTAAGAAATACGATTTCATCCCCCCAGGCGCTTTCTTCATCCCTTGTTGTTAGCGCTGCAGATTACTTAACCTCTGATAATACACTCAAAAATGCAGATTGCATTTCAGCACCTCATTTAAACATTCCACTTTTATCTTACCGCTCGGTATCCCTTCTCATTTGATACCCTCATCAACGTTTCAAGCACACTTTTTTTATCACGGCCTGCGTTCGTCCGAACTGAAGGCAGTATATCTGGTTCGGACAAATAAAAACTCTAGTGTTAGCTTTTGATAAGTGTTTATTGTCTTCATGAAAACCCTCGCCTTTGGCTAGGAATCCATGAAGAAGTCAGTAACAGCACTACTGTGCTTATGAAAAATGCCCTTTTAGGGGATTGTCAGGCATCACGCTTTTTTAAGAAGTTATTGACTTGCCGTGTGCATATATATCAATTCCATATAACTTAAAAAACCAAAAGCAAATTCAGGAGAAGCAGTTATGAAAATTCACCTACTCCCGGCCGGGTTTGCTCTTATGTACCTGTTGAGCGGATGTACGACGGCATACCGAACCACCGCCGAATATCCTCCGGCTTCACCATTGGGAAAAACAATTCAACAGTATAAGCCTTATGCTGAAGAAGCATTTCCGGAAACCGAAAGTGCGCAACCAGTTGAGACCATCCAAAAGCTGACATTAGATAAGGCGCTAGAATTAGCGCTCCGGCATAATCCGGATTTAGCCGCCTATTCACTGGAGGTCCGGGCACTGGAAGCAAGCGCCCTGCAAGCCGGTTTAAGGCCCAATCCTGAACTTGAAGTGGAGGTTGAAAATTTTGGAGGTTCAAGGGAGCAAGAAAATCCTGATGGAACGGTAAACAAGCTCAAACGTTTTGATGGATCAGAAACCACTATAACTCTGAGCCAGTTATTTGAATTAGGAGGGAAACGTTCCAAACGAAAGCAAGTTGCTGCTCTTGAGCGAGATCTGCTTGGTTGGGATTATGAGACCAAACGCCTAGATACTATTAGTGAAGTAACCAAGGCTTTTATAGACCTTCTTGCTATGCAAGAAGGTCTATCATTAATGGAAGATTTGGTTCAACTATCTGAGAAAGTCTTTAATACTGTTTCAGAGCGGGTAAAAGCTGGAAAAGTATCACCCGTAGAAGAGACAAAAGCAAAAGTAGCCCTCTCAATAATCAGAATAGAACAGGAGCGAGTAAGGAGGGATCTGGAAGCGGCTCGGAAACGCCTTGCTGCTACTTGGAGAAGTACATCACCTGTCTTCCAAAAGGTTATAGGTAAACTCGAAGTTGTCGCCCCAATTCCTCCCCTTGAAGATTTAATGAATCGTATTTCTCAGAATCCGGATATAGCACGCTGGGCTGCAGAGTTTGAACATCGTCAAGCAGCCTTGGATATGGAAGAGGCTGCTCGATTTCCAGACCTGACCATCGGCGGTGGTGTTAAGTATTTAGATGAATCAGAAGACCAGACCTATGTAATGGGTTTTTCGATACCCCTCCCTCTTTTAGACAGGAATCAAGGAGGAGTACTTGAGGCACGGTACCGTCTTGACAAGGCGAAGCAAGAGAGCAGTGCTACGGAAGTGCGTATCCGTACTGCACTGCACCAAGCCTACCAGGAACTTTCAACCGCCTTTGTCGAGGTATCGACTTTGAGTAACGATGTGATACCAGGAGCTCAAAGTGCATTTGATGCCGAAAACGAAGGTTATCGCGAAGGTAAATTTGGCTATTTAGATGTTTTGGATGCACAACGCACCTTATTTGATGTTAAGGGACAATACATAGAGGCGTTGAAAGGATACCATAAAGCAGTAGCTACTGTTGAGCGTCTCATTTGTGAAAGCCTTGATTTGATACAAAGCAATGTTCAACAAAAGTAAAAGGAGTAAGAAGAGATGAAAGGAAAAAATATCATTATATGGCTTTTTGTAACTGTAGCCGTTGTAGTACTGTTGGTGGCAGGAATCAAGTATTTTAGATCATCGGACAACGATGTTAACATTGTTGATGAACATATCTATGATAAGTCTCAGGAAGAACATGTTCACTATGAACCGGAAATACATGATGACCACATTCATGACGAAAATGAGGTCCATGGTGACCATGAGGAGCCTGCTGAGCACCTGCCTGATCAAGAAAAAGAAAATCTTGTTCACCTCACAGATGAAGCAATGAAAAATATTGGGGTAGAGATTACCACAGCTGGACCTGGAAAACTGAAGGTGGACTTACGCTTCCCCGGTGAAATACGTGTCAATGCTGATAGAATGGCAAATATTGCAGCTCGTTTGATTGGTATTGCGAGAAATGTGAAAAAGAATCTGGGTGATACTGTAAAAAAAGGAGAAGTGTTGGCCGTGATTGAGAGCAGGGAGCTTGCCGACACACGAGCATTTTTCCATGCTGCTCAAGAACGGGTTAACCTGGCACAATCCAACTTTTCACGGGAAGAGAGGCTGTGGAAAAAGAACATATCTTCGGAACAAGAGTACCTTGATGCTAAACGGGCACTCGCAGAAGCGCGTATTGAGCTGAAATCAGCGAAACAAAAGCTTCTCGCTCTTGGCTTTGCAAGCAACTTTCTTGAAGATCTTCCTCATGATCCCAATGAATCGTTAACTGAATATGAGATCACTGCTCCCTTTGATGGAAGAGTAATTAAGAAAGACATTACATTAGGTGAAGAACTTAAGGAGGATTCTGTTGCTTTCGTCATAGCTGATTTGAGTACTGTATGGGTTGATCTCAGTATCTATCAAAAAGACTTACCATTTGTACGGGAGGGACAGCAGGTATTAATATCCGCAGGTAGAGATGTACCAGAAGCAAAAGGGGAAATTTCCTATCTAGGTCCTGTAGTTGAAGAAGGAACACGTACAGTTCTTGCACGTGTGGTGTTACCCAATCCGGAAGGTCACTGGAGACCAGGACTTTTTGTTACAGCAAGTCTTGTTCAGGAAGAGATAAACGTTCCCCTGCTCATTCCTAAATCGGCACTTCAGAATCTGGAGGGAGATATCTGTGTGTTTACCCATTACCCAGAGGGTTTTAAACCTACTCCCGTTACTGTTGGAAAAACAAATAAGACCCATGCAGAGATCATCTCGGGTTTGAAGGTAGGACAGCGCTACGTAACAAAAGGGGCTTTTGATCTCAAGGCCAAAATAGTAACTAGCTCCCTTGGTGGGCATGCAGGGCACGGACACTAATAAGGAGGGGCCATGATAGAAAAACTAATAGAAACTACATTAAAAAACCGGTTGATAGTTGTTCTTTTTATGCTTGGCATTATTGCATTTGGGTCCTATCAATACCGACACTTGCCCACCGATGCTTTTCCTGATATTTCTCCGGTTATGGTTCCTGTATTTGCGGAAGCGCACGGTATGGCCCCGGAAGAAATAGAGCGCCTTATTACCTTTCCTATTGAATCCTCAATGAATGGGCTTCCGGGTGTAACGCAAATTAAATCCACCTCCGCTTTTGGAATGGCAGTCGTATACGTCTATTTCAAAGACAACATAGACATCTATTTCGCCCGGCAGATTGTTTTTGAACGACTCACCAGTGCCTTGGCCGAAATGCCGGAAATGCATGAGCCGCCGGTATTGGGACCCATTTCAACAGGCCTGGGTGAAGTGTTCATGTATTACCTCACCACCGATGGTAATGTTGATACCGAGGGCAAAGACAAAAACACCTGGTTGCGGGAAATCAATGACTGGGTTGTGAAGTTTCAGTTACAGACCGTACCCGGCGTGACTGAGATTCTTTCAATGGGTGGCCACATTCTACAATACCAGGTAAAGATTAATCCATATGCAATGCACAAATATGATCTGGGCCTGGAGGAAATCGTAGAAGCCATAAATGAAAATAATGACAATGCCGGCGGACAGTTTCTTGTGTTAGGTTCCGAAGAATACTTGGTGAGGGGTATTGGACTTGTTGAAAAACTGCAAGACCTGCGCAACATACAACTCAAGGTCCATGACGGAACACCGATCAGGATTCGCGACCTAGCCGAAGTCAACTTTGGCAATGAGGTGCGTCGTGGCGTTGTGTCCCTTAACGGCGAACAGGAAGTTGTAGCTGGAATCGTAATGAAACTGTTTGGTGAGAATACTTCAAATGTTATAAAGCAACTGGAGCAGAAATTCTCTGAAGTGCAGGCATCTTTGCCAGAAGGCGTAACGCTTGTACCCTACTATAATCAAAGCCGACTTGTTGAAAATGCAACCGGCACCGTCAAAAGAGCCCTTCTGGAAGGTGCGGTACTTGTGATAATCACACTCCTCTTCTTTTTGGGCAATGTGAGAACCGCATTTATTGTCGTGTTGGCCCTACCGATATGCGTTATGGTTTCGGTGATTTTCATGGGGCTAACCGGATTGTCAGCCAATCTCATGTCGCTCGGAGGAATTGCCATTGCGATTGGCATGCTTGGCGACGCATCAATCGTCATGGTCGAGAACATTCATCGCAACTTGTCGGATGAGAAGAACCAGGGAAGAAGCAAGACGGAATTGATAATCTATTCAGCGAATGAGGTCGGAAGACCAATCCTGTTTGCAGTTGCGATCATTGTCATTGTTTTCTTGCCGCTTTTTACTCTTGAAGGCGTTGAAGAAAAAATGTTCTCGCCAGTGGCATTTACCATTTCATTTGCACTCCTTGGCTCTATTGTGTCGGCCATCATATTTGCACCGGTGTTGTCATCCTTACTGCTGAAGGCCGAACAGGAAAAGGAGTTTGTCGTGGTAACGGTGCTCAAGAAGATCTACCGCCCTCTTTTGGACAGAGCATTAAGACTGAAAATCTTTGTAGTGTCAGGGGCTGTTATCGCTTTCATCATTTCACTACTTCTCGTTCCCAGGCTTGGCACGGAATTCATACCAGTCCTTGAAGAAGGGGTGATTCAAATTAACATCACGATGGCCCCGTCTATTTCCCTTATAAAGGGAACGGAAACCATCATGCAGTTGGAAAGGAGAATACGAACATACAAGGAAGTTGAATCAACCATTGCAAAGATAGGAAGGCCGGAAGCGGGTAGTCATCCTCATCCTGTTAACTTCGCCCATATCCAGATAACACTTAAGCCAAAGAAAGAGTGGAAGGACTATAAAGCAAAAGAACAATTGATAAGGGCACTTAATCAGGAGCTTTCACAGTATCCTGGGATACAACTCAATTTTACCCAGCCAATCCAGAATCTTTTTGATGAGCTGCTTTCCGGCGTTCGGACCCAGCTTGCAATAAAGCTCTACGGAGATGACTTGTCAGTACTTCGCTCCAAAGCAGAAGAAATCCGTGAGACAATTGAAGGCATTCCAGGGCTTGTTGATTTAGCCACCGAGCAGAGCTTTGGACAACCACAAGTGCAGGTAATTGCGGATCGTGATGCGTGTGCCCGTTATGGAGTGAACGTCTCTGAGATACTTGAAATTGTCGAGTTGGGTATAGGCGGAGAGGTCGTTGACCAAATTTTTCTGAATACCAGACGCTTCGGAGTTCATGTGCGCTATCAGGAACGTTACAGGGACACCCCCGAAGCAATAGAGAATCTCCTTGTACATACATCAGAAGGCTACAAAGTCCCACTCTCTCAGGTGGCGCAGATAAAGAAACTTGTCGGCCCTATTCAGGTAAATCGGGAGAAGAACCAGCGCCGTTGGACGATCACAGCCAATGTACGTGGAAGGGATTTGGGAAGCGTTGTGGCTGATATCCAAGAAGAGGTAGAAGAGAAAATTCAACTACCTTCTGGATATTACCTGGAATACGGCGGCCAGTTCGAAAATCAGCAGCGTGCCATGAAGCGTTTGTTCATTATCCTGCCAACCGCCTTAATGCTGATATTCTTCATGCTGTATCTCGGCTTTAACAGTCTTCGTTATGCACTTTTGATATTTGTCAATGTTCCACTTGCTCTGATAGGTGGTGTTTTTGGCCTGTTTATTACCGGCGAATATTTGTCTGTTCCTGCTTCAGTGGGTTTTATTGCGCTCTTTGGCATAGCGGTACAGGACGGGTTTGTGTTGGTCTCCTTTATAAATCGGCTTCGAGAAGAAGGGGTTGATACTGCCGAAGCTGTGGTTGAGGGAGCAATGCTGCGAATCAGGCCGGTCTGTATGGTCGTGCTTACTACGATACTGGGTCTTGTACCATTGCTGCTTTCGCGTGGAATGGGTTCGGAGGTGCAACGCCCCCTAGCGGTTGTGGTCGTATTTGGGCTGATCACTTCAACGTTTTTGACATTGTTTCTCATACCATCCCTGTACGAATGGTTTTCCGAGCCCCAAGTCAAAGATCGCGTCTGAAATATCCTTAAAAGAGAGGTGTTACAATGAAAGAAGTAAAAGCATACGTCAAAACCCTCAAGCAAGCAGCAGTGATTGAGGAATTGCACAAAATTGAAGGGCTCACTGGCGTGACTATTCTGCCCATGAAAGCCGGATTCGGTAGAGAACGGAATGAAGATGGCCCCATGCGTATTGTAGATAATACCAAGGATTTTGTGCCCCATGTCAAGTTTGAGGTTATCTGCAGAGACGATCTAGTAGAGAAGGTGATAAAGGCCATTCAAGGGGGTGCCCATACAGGGTTACGTGAGGATGGAAAGATCTATATCT
>Ga0114930_10005780_pt1 | contig 10082 bp, 9 predicted proteins | sample AnhtaG_FD_87300 | JGI IMG/M metagenome (GOLD analysis project Ga0114930, IMG submission 87300) | Deep subsurface microbial communities from Anholt, Denmark to uncover new lineages of life (NeLLi) - Anholt_01485 metaG | ecosystem: Environmental > Aquatic > Marine > Oceanic > Sediment | place... | reverse complement strand
TAAACTATTTCATCAGAGAAGAGGGCAAGGAACCGCCGTCTCCTGACCCATTTGGAATTGGTGCAAGAGTAGATGAGATACTATCGGCCTAGCGTGCGAGCGTCCCTCTCCTTTGCGCCCTGAGCTCTTTGTTCGGTTTGTGGGAAGTAGAGAGGGGGCTTCTTCCCATTTTGAATTTCTGTTCTCTGAAACATACTCCCAGTCGATAGCAAAAGACGCAAAATCAGCCAAAATAAAAGGCTTTTGTCGCTTAATGAAGAACCTATCGCTGGTAAGTTTTAAATTTTTCTTTGGCTTCTCTTTACCTTTAAAAGCAGTAATTTATAAGAAGGCTAAGAGGTAAGCAATGAGAATAAAACAAACTGAACAAAAAGAAATAGGAAGGATTGAACTCAGTAATACCAGGGAGCTTGTGGCTTCTATCGTAGACGATGAGAAGCTGGACTTAAGGGTATGGGTTGACAGTAATAATTATAAAGGCTGGACAAAGCAAAGTTAGTACAGCAAGTAGCCGACCAGACAGGAGTAACAAAGAAGGTATGCAGGGAAGCGATTGATGCAATGATCTTAGCAATAACCGACTCCCTGGCCAGAGAAGAAAGAGTAACTTTGGTTGGCTTTGGTACTTTTCAGGTCACGGAGAGAAAAACAAAAAGAAGAGTGAACCCTCAGACAAGAAAAACTATTCAGATACCAGCCAAAAAAGTCCCTAAATTTAAAGCAGGGGAGAGATTGAGAGAAGTAGTGGGGTGAGAATAATAAAACACAGCATATTTTCAAAACTCAGGGGCCTAGCTTAGCAAGCGGCGAGAGGAATGCAGAAAAAGCACCTCATTTACACGAGTCTGTTGTGTCTTTTTATTAGCGTCAACTACGTGGATTTGTGGCATAGATTGTTCAATGAATTTGACGCCACGCTGATGTTCGCAACAGACCCACCAATATTCCTGAGTCTTTCTCAGCTTTGGTTCTTCACCACCGTCGGGATAGGAATAGACGCTATCGTCATAGCCATTGTGGTTGGGATGTTTGCGTACTTCTTTAGAAGTTTCCGGATGTATGTCTACCTCCTTTTCGGGATCTTGATGAGGTATTCTGTGGTGGCGGTCATAGTGGTCCCAGCGCTAGCTGAACAGACTCCTCTCCTTACTCCTGGGGAGATCAGTTGGTCAATCTACGTCACACTAATCCTGCAGTTTCTCGCCACTATCCTAGGTTCATATTTTGGTTACTGGTATGTCAAGGGACAATTCATCAACAAGAAACCAATTCTTCCGGCTGCGGAGCCCATACTACGGCATATGTATCCCGATCCATTGCCGGATCCGAGATACCTCGATGTGCGAGATCGTGATCTGCACTATCTTTATGGGATCCCCAAGAAGATCTGGGTTTTGATCATTATCTCCTTTAATCCCGTCATACAGTTTCTATTCAAATTCTCAATAGTCTACCTATACGGATTCACAGACATGGTCGCTAGCAGAGAATCTTGGAGAAATCCACTTTCGGCTTTTGTTGAAGGGGTCCTTGGTGGAGGATTCATGGCTCTGATCTTCCAGTTGCTCCTGTTGCTCGCAGCTTGGGCACTTGCCGCTGGGGTCTTTTCCTACGGGCTAAAGACCATACGGAATAAGCAGGCGGGGTACAGGTACTTGAGAATAGTCTCAATATTTGTTCTGTTGCCCTTGCTGCTGCTTGTCATCCCACTGGTTAGAAATAGGACTTGGTTCTTCTAGGATCAGTCCTTGACGGAACAGCCGAGCATTTATTTCTATTGCCAAGAAAAAAAGACCTCTATAGAGGCTCATAGAGGGACTTTCTCAGGACAAGACAACCTATAAGACCCAGGTAAAATTAAAATTCTTCTATCAAGAGAATTTTATCAAGCCAGTTGCGGGATAGAGGGATTTTTAGGACAAGGTGCTTCTTTGAGTAGTAGGGAGAGTTAAAAATAAAATTGTCGGAGGGGGAAAATGAAGCAAGTAACGTGGAGGGTGGGCTGGTATAGCAAGGTTGTTCTGACCGTGATGTGCTTGTGCCTTATCGCTTCTGCATATAGTTTTGCACAAACGCCCCGGGATATTGCTCAGAAAAGCTTTCCTTCTGTTGTAATCCTTGTTATGGAAGATACGAACAGTCAACCGACAGCCCTGGGAAGTGGTTTCTTTGTAGGCGAAAATGTAGTTGCTACAAACTTACACGTCATTAGGAATTCTGAACAAGGATATGTCAAAATAGTTGGGGAAAAACCTAAATATGATATCACTGGTATTGTAGGTATGGATACTGAAATGGATTTGGTTTTACTCCAAGTAGCTAATGTAAAGGGCTCAGCATTACCTTTTGGAAATAGCCAACAGGTGGCTGTCGGCGATGAAGTGTATGTTATCGGTAATCCACAAGGTCTCGAAGGAACATTTTCGCAAGGTATAATCAGTGGCATCCGGAACTTCGACACGAAGTATATTCTTCAGATCACTGCACCGATCTCACCGGGTAGCAGTGGCGGTCCGGTTCTTAATCACAAAGGCAGGGTTATAGGCGTAGCAGTTGCTACCTTAAAAGGAGGTCAGAATCTCAATTTTGCAATTCCGACTTTTTACCTTTCTCGATTGTTAACCAAGCTAGAGCCACCCATACCGCTATCTTCTCTGCCAAGCTCTCCAAAAAGTGATCTCTTTAGCAAAAGTTTGGGGGAGAATACCCTTGATGCAGTAGTAGGTGAAAACTTTGCTTGGGAAAAACCTCCTCACTGGGAGGGCTGGGGAGGTGTCTATACTTTTTCTCTAAGAAACGAATTGCGTAATGCTGTTGCAGACGTCTACTGCTACGTTATTTTCTATGACCAAAAGAATAGACCTCTCGATGTGTCTGTTGTTCGCTATTCTGGAGTGATTCCCGGTGGGCTTGCAAAGAGAATAAAAGGTGTGGTTGACGAGAGTGTTAAAAAAATGACAACTAAGTATGACTCTCTTGTGCCTCACACGAAACTTGAATTTAGAATACTTGATTTCAAGATAGTCGATTGAAGCAATAATGAATCCTTTGGGCTACTTCTATCAAGGGGAATATCACCTGTGGGAGAAATAGTACTTCCATCAGATGAAAGAGATTATTCAAGTTCGGACTGAAAAGGTGCCTAAGTTTGTGCCGGGGAAGGGTTTGAGGGAGAAGGTAAAGTAGAGGACATGAGAGAAGTGGAAGAAATACAACGGTTCCAATCTTACATTAATTATGAATTAAAGGATCTTAAAGACTGCATGAAAACTGTAAAAGAAGCGCTGGAGGCAAAAGAAGGGTCTCAGATTCTAACAAAAATGTTAGGAGGGGAAAAAATAGATTACATAGGCGAACTTCTTGGAAATACAGATTTTTCTAAAATCATATTCAAATTTCCAGAGATTCTAGAGTCATCTTTCTTTATTACTTTTTATGCATTCCTCGAGAACAGACTTATTGGTTTATGTGAAATACTCCGTGTAATAAGAAAGTACTCTCTCAAAATTTCTGACATTAAAGGCGGGGGAATAACCGCAGCCCAAATTTATATAAAAAAACTTGCAAAACTCCCTTTTCCCGATCAAAGTTCTTATTGGGATGATATTTGTACTTATCGTCATATTAGGAATTACATTGTCCATCGAGATGGAAAAATTGCTGGTAAAAATAAAGAATTAGAAGAAAAAATTAAGAAATTTAGAAAAAGAGGACTCTTAGTAGATTTGACTTCGGGAAAACATATATCTCTTTCCAAAGGATTTTGCTCTAAATTTGTCAATATAATGGAAGATTTCTTGAAAGAATTATTTAAAGGAATCATAAATGAGACAAATAGGGCCCAAACATAGAGTTAATTTTCTCAATTTTAGTCGTAAGCTTAATTCTAATTATTAGCCTGTCTTTTTTAGATTATATAGGGAAAGAACTAAAGAGAAACAACCCAAAAAATCAGGAATAAAATTTTACCCCTGACAAAAGAACTAATCAAAGTTGTTACATATATGTTGACCTATAGATGCTAAGATGTATACTAAAATGTAGAAATGCTCTTTTGAAAGCAACTTGCCCAATGGCAGAATCTCTTGTTAACACAAGAGAAAACTTGCTGTGGGGGCGTCGCTATTGCTCGGGGAACCAAAGGAGATGACGGCAGAAACAGAGGGTCCTTGATGTTTTGGTTCACCCTAGAGGAAAGTTATAGTATAGACAAACCAGAGAGCATCCCACAGCCTATCTGACAAACACCACAAGATGATAGTTATCATAGCCTTTTAGAGTGAAGGGGAATAAAAAAGCGATAAGGGCGCGTCAAGGGGTAGCGTTGTGAAGAAAGTAATATTGTTATTGTCGGCTATTGAGATAGTTGCTTTCTTTATTATTGTAATAAGGTTTGATTTAGGTTTTGACCAAATAATGTCTTTATTTGGGATATTTATTAATATTTTTGCTCTTTGTTTTTTAAGTTATGGAGTCATACATCACATAGAGCCAGAAGAGCTTGACCTTGCTGACATAGGTGAGGGAGGGGGTGATACCCAACGTAAAAAACATTTAAGAGGAGTACGTTTATATCATTTTATTGGAATTGTTTTTATTGTATTAGGTAGTATTTCACAAAGTGTTGGCGTGATTTTTTCCGGGTGACATGGGTGAGTCATAATAATAATAATAAAAAAAGAGCCCTCTTACTGGTCAATAAGTGGGTAAAAAGGTATAAAATGGCGGAACATTTCTTGTCGTAAAGATAGAAAAGATGAGAGATGCGACAAGAAAATAAAAATGGGGAAATACTATTATTGGCGCAGGAAGTATAAAAGGTTGTAGTAGGATAAACAAATAAATAAGGAACTGATATGAAAAATATCTTATATTATGGAGACAACTTAGATATTCTACGAAGGTATATTAAAGACGACTCTATTGACCTAATCTATCTTGATCCTCCCTTTAAGAGCAACCAAGACTACAATATTCTATTCAAAGAAAGAAATGGAACTAAATCCTCTGCTCAAATAAAAGCTTTTGAGGATACTTGGCATTGGGGTAGGGAAGCAGAAGAAACTTATAGAGAAATAGTAGAAAGTTCACCTAAAAAAGTAGCTGATTTAATTAGATCCTTTAGAAGTTTTTTGGGCGAGAACGACATGATGGCCTACCTTGTTATGATGGCTATAAGGCTTCAGGAGCTGCATAGAGTCCTAAAACCTAGGGGGTCTATCTATCTGCACTGTGACCCCACCGCAAGTCACTATTTGAAGCTGCTCATGGACGCTGTTTTTGGCGGGGCATATTTCAGGAATGAAATTGTCTGGAAGCGAACGACCGCTCATAATGATCCCAAGAGATTTGGACGTATTAATGACATACTACTTTTCTACTCTAAAGGAGATAACCCCACATGGAACGTAGTCTACGGTCCATACGACCCTGACTATGTGAAGACCTACTACCGTTACAAAGACCGGAATGGCAGAAGATTCCTGTCAGACAATCTGACGGCTCCGGCCCACGGAAGCGATAGTGGACAGTATGAATGGAAGGGTAAATATCCTCCTGGAGGACGAATGTGGTCCTATACGAAGGAAAAAATGGAAGAACTTGAAAAAGAAGGGCATATATTCTACACGAGGAACGGTTATCCTCGGCTAAAACGATACCTTGATGACATGCCTGGGATGCCTTTGCAATCAATCTGGACTGATATATTGAATCTACGCTCCTGGCACAGAGAAAGATTGGGCTATCCCACCCAAAAACCAGAAACCCTTCTAGAGAGGATTATAAAGGCAAGCAGCAATGAAGGCGATATTGTTTTAGACCCCTTCTGTGGTTGCGGAACGACTATAGTTGTGGCAGAGAAACTAAGAAGAAAGTGGATAGGCATTGATATAACTCACCTTGCTATATCTTTAATGAGACACAGATTAGAGGATTCCTTTGGTGAAGAGGTAGAATATGAAGTGATTGGTGAGCCTGTAGACTTAAAAGGAGCTGAGGAGCTAGCGAAACAAGACCCTTATCAATTTCAATGGTGGGCCCTGGGATTAGTTGGTGCAAGACCTGCTGAATCTGAGAAGAAGAAAGGAGCTGATAAGGGGATAGACGGCTATATCTATTTTCACGACGAACCCAAAAAAGGCAAAACTAAGGCAATTATTTTGCAAGTTAAGAGTGGCCATGTAAACCGGGGAATGATAGATGCTTTGAAGGGTGTAGTAGAAAGAGAAGAGGCACAAATAGGAGTATTTATCACTCTTACAGATCCTACAAGAGGAATGAAAGAGGAAGCCTTAAAGACAGGATTTTATAAATCACCTTGGGGGCAACATCCTAGAATACAGATATTAACTATTAAAGAGCTATTAGCGGGCAAGAAAATTGATTATCCTCCTAGAAGACAAACAGACGTTACTTTTAAAAAAGCTGAAAGAAAAAGCAAAGGTAAGCCAGTAGAACAAAAAGAGATGTTTTGAAGGATCTATATTCCAAAATTTTACTAGTATGCTAAAAGTAAATATGAAGGACACTACTATTGGTGCGGTAAGTACCTGAACTTGTGGTAGCTAAAGATAGTGGAAATTGAAGTAAATCAACAGTGTGGAGGATCTTGAGAAATTTTATTTATGATAGTGTAAAGCTTACTTGTCGGTAGGAGGAGGCCATGAATAGCAATTTACTCGGCCCTATCTTGGGAACTATCGTGGGTTTGATCCTAGGTCATTATGTTTTGACGCCCCTAAGAGAAAGACGTCAAAAGCCTAAGTTAGAATGGGAAAAGGTTTCAAGTTTGTCATTGCTTTCAATGGCCGAGGAAATTCGTAAAAGAATCACCCTCTTGTGGGATAAGAGGGAGCCGGTTGATAACATTTTTTCATTTAAATTTAGAATCAGAAATGCGGGTAAAAGGGAAATAAAAGAGATTCCTGTTATTGTTGTATTTAAGGATAAAAATACGAAGATTTTAGGTATAAAAGAGACTCTTGGAGTTAAGGGTAAAGAGAGAGAAATCAATCGTGTTGTTGATGAAGCTAACAAATATAGAGAAGAATTTATCGTCCCGGGCTGGGATCCAGGTGAAACAGCTACGTTTGATGTGTTTACTAAAGACAATAAAACTCCAGGACTCGAATCTTTCGATATTAAACTAAGCGGCAAGAAAAGTGTGGGTATACAGTGGACAGAAAAGAAAGAAATAGTTGCTTCTAGGCGGTATATATTAGCAGCAGCATTAACGGCAACAGTGGCAACGGTAATTGTTGCCGCAATAGCTGTATCAGTGCAAAAATTCATTGGAGGAGGGATAGTTGGATCGTCAGTAGGAATATTAGCAGTAATAGGAGGAATATTGGCGGTATTAATAGTATTTTCAAAGCCGCTACGATAAAAACCGAATGAGGGCAAAAAGAAATCCGAGAGAAGCAAAAATAGAACGATTTTATCAGAGTCTTAAAGGCCTGTGGCAGGAGCAGAATAATTTAAATAATAAGATCATCAGGACTTAACTTTAAGAGGAATCCCTAAAAAGGCTTTAGTGGCTATGAAATAAGGAAGAATGTACCTTTTTATTCCCGCCGAGCGTCGCAAAACTCTTCTCACTTTTTCCATTGTAGCCAGCACCCCCAGAGTTTTAAAAGATTCTCTTTTTCCATTCTCAACTTCCTTTTGGCATTAAGTAGCAACTGTATTCCAAGTAAAAACATTAAAGCCATAGCGAGGGCGATCAGTTCCCATTATTTTTCTTTTCTTTTTCTCTCTTTTATGGTAGAATTAAAAGTGTTGATTATAGCCTAAGTTTATTAAAAGACTGATTTGCTGGGCTTTTAATTTAGTAAATTGATGTCATAAAAACGGCCAAACGCAGTTCCGGAATGGGTAAGAAGAACAGTGGAGAGAATGGTACAGAAGATAGCTAACAAAGCTGGAATCTGAAAACCTGTTCCCTCCAAATACTCTAACACACACTTTTCTACCCAACTGCATCAAAAAAAGGAATCTCCACCAGAGCTCTCCAAACTCTTCTAGGCCATGACAGATTGGCAACCACTGAAATTTACCTAAATCTTTCCCCAGAGGACGCTATCAGGGAATTTTTAAATAAGTGGTAGCTTCGTGTATACACTAGTTACACGCAACCAGACTTCAGTGAATAAAAGAATGTAGGAGGTTTAAACTATGGCTAAATTAGAAAGAACTGATAAACCTGTAAACGTACTTCTTGAGGAGGAGACGTTAGGATTGCCTGAGATCCAAAGAGGTTATGTGTGGAATAGGCCACAGGCGAGGGACTTGATAGATTCTCTTTATCGTGAGTATCCCTCAGGGCTTATCCTGCTATGGAAACCCAAGAAACTTCCTGAATTAAGGAATGCCACCCGTGGGCAATATACTAACAGAATACCGAATTATTTAATATTGGATGGTCAGCAAAGGCTAACCTCTCTCAAAAAGGTGTTTGATGGTGAGATAGACGTTTATTTCAATATAGAGGAAGAGGGTTTTCAGATTTATAGCCGAAAATTGAAAGCAAATCCTTTATGGATTTCCGTAAAGGAAGTGGTAGAAAAGGGTGCAGTTGAGGTCTGGGACAAACTAGAGGATAAATTGGCTTCATTTGGGAAACAGGTTGAAAAATCAGAGTTGAAGGAGTATTTGAAAAGACTCTCTCGCCTGGAGAAAATAAAAGAGTATCCTTATCCTGTGATGATTATACACACCGATGATTATGAGGAAGTCACAGAATCATTCATTAGGATTAACAGAAAAGGAACAAGGCTGAGAGAGGCAGAAATGGCAATGGCCAAGCTTGCCTTTCATTGGCCAGGAGCTTTGGTTAAAGAATTTGAGAGTGCTTTGGATGACTATGAACAGGCAAATTATGATTTAGAAGCCCGTTTCCTGATGAGATGTTTTGTTGCAATTGCCACTGGTCAAAGCAGATTTCGATATTTAAGTGCTTTATGGAAAAAAAGTCCTGATGAACTTGAAAGTATATGGATAAGAACTAAGAAAGCCGTTAATCACACCATTAACTTCTTGAGGAACAATGCCGGAATCGAGTCGTCTAACTGGATACCATCTGTAAATGCTCTGGTTCCTCTCGTGGTTTACTTATCAAAAAGGCAGGGACAACTTACAGATAATGAGGTAAAAGGACTTTTATTTTGGTTTTTTGAAGCAACCATCCACGGAAGGTTCTCGGGGAGCCCAGAAACAAAGATTGATCAAGATTTGAAAGCCATAGAATCCGGTGATTCGATTAACAGTATGGTTGCTAATTTAAGAAGAGACGTTTCCCGTTTTGACATAACACCTGAGATGGCAGAAGGAAAATATCAAAGGCATTCATTTCTACCCTTGATATTTGCTATTTCGAGAAAGAATAATGCCAAAGACTGGTTTACAGCAACTGTTTTAAGTTCTACGAATGTAGGGCCCGAACATCAACTTGAGCTACACCACATCTTTCCAAGAGTAATATTGAAAGAAAGTGGAGATTTCAAGACAGATGAGATTGATGATATTGCAAATATCGTATTCCTCTCACAGAAGGCAAATAGAACAATTTTGAAATCCGAGCCTAAGGATTATTTAGACAATGTCGAAGAAGATCGCTTGAAGGCCCAGTATGTTCCTTTAATTAAAGATCTATGGACAGTGGAAAAGTTTAAAGATTTTCTCGTGGAACGAAGAAAACTCATAATAGAGGCTATAAATGAGTATATAAGAGAAATTGGGACAAGTTATTTCAATGTATAACCAGCTCGCCTTCGTCCGGCAACGCATAACACAGCATGCATAACTCTTTTAGAGCTCAAATTTCGGTGTAGTCGGAACTTCGTATATATTGGGGCTCACTACCCAAACACCCGCCAGCCAATAAGTTTAGATAAATCTGGAAATAACCTTTAAAACTTGACATCCTCTCCTATTACACAGAGCATGAAGAAATTTTATAGTCTTCTCTATAGAACCACGCCATTGACTCCTTTCCTCATAAACTAACATCCTTATTTCATCAATATCCTAGATTATAGATTGATGTCTTTTCGCGTCTTTTTTATTTATTGGTGATCACTTAT
>Ga0114930_10005779_pt1 | contig 10082 bp, 9 predicted proteins | sample AnhtaG_FD_87300 | JGI IMG/M metagenome (GOLD analysis project Ga0114930, IMG submission 87300) | Deep subsurface microbial communities from Anholt, Denmark to uncover new lineages of life (NeLLi) - Anholt_01485 metaG | ecosystem: Environmental > Aquatic > Marine > Oceanic > Sediment | place... | reverse complement strand
GATTGAAGCGCATCGCGCCAGGGCGGGCTTTAGGTACTTAAATAGGGAGTTCTTATGGATTATTCAATCAGTCCAGATGGTGAAAAATTTGCTCTTCCCAAACAAGATGATTACAAGAGGGAATACGAAAGACTATCAATGGTTGTAAAAAGAGAGAGGGAAAAGGGGCGGGAGATAGTCGTTGTGATGGGGCTCGGCTTTGTTGGAGCGGTAATGGCAGCAGTTACCGCAGATTGTGTGGATAAAAAGACAGGAGAACCCGGTAAATTTGTGATCGGTATGCAGAGACCAAGCACCCGGAGTTTCTGGAAGATCCCTTTGTTTAACCGGGGCATTTCTCCGCTAAAGGCCGAAGACCCTGCTGTTGAAGAGTTGATTGAGCGCTGTGTCAAGGGCAGAAAGAACTTAACAGCCACCTATACTTATGATGCATTAAAACTCGCAGATGTCCTGGTGCTTGATGTCCAGTGCGACTTTGTAAAAGATGATCTTGGGAATCTTCAAACAGGACACGCTGAAATGGGAGCAATTGAGGAAAGTTTCAAGATAATCGGTGAACTCATTGAACCCAGATGTCTTGTCTTGATTGAAACAACAGTCCCTCCAGGCACAACCGAGTATATTGCATATCCGATTATCAAAAAGGCCTTTAAAAAAAGGAAGATTGAAACCGAACCCCTTTTGGCTCACTCTTTTGAAAGGGTAATGCCTGGGCGGGATTATGTAAGATCCATACGCAATTTCTGGCGGGTCTGTAGTGGTATAAATAAAGAAAGTGAAAAAAAGGTGGTAGCATTCTTGAATGAAGTTATAGATGTTGACAATTTTCCATTAACCGTTCTTGAAAGACCTATTGAGAGTGAGACATGTAAGATTGTAGAAAATAGCTACAGGGCCACAATACTTGCCTTCTTAGATGAATGGAGCCTTTTTGCTGAAACTAACGGAGTTGACCTGATAAAGGTTATTGATGCCATCAAGATCAGACCCACTCACAGCAATATAATATTCCCCGGACCGGGAATTGGTGGTTACTGTCTGCCAAAAGATGGTGGTTTAGGGCTATGGGCCTATAAACACCTGCTCGGTTTTGAAAACGAGATATTCAAGATTACCCCTGAGGCCATAAATATCAATGATACCAGGGCCCTACATGCTGCCCAGTTGGTTAGAGATGCCCTACGCAACATGGGGAAAAAAGTGGCGGCCTCCAAGATAACAATCCTTGGGGCATCATACAGGGAGGATGTAGGAGATACCAGGTACAGTGGTTCGGAGCTGATCGTCAGGAAGCTGACAGAGATGGGTGCTGAAATTAGGGTCCATGATCCCTATGTCGAGCACTGGTGGGAATTTGAGAATCAGGATACCTATCCAGCAGTAGGGGAGAGTCGCTCCAGATTTTTTAGAAATCAGGAACATCTTAAAGAATTGAGGATGTGTCTAACATTGGCTGAGGCCGTTAAAGACTCCGATGCTGTGGTTCTGGCTGTCAGGCACAGGGAATACCTTAAACTCAGGCCAGATGATATTGTTAAGATGACAGGTGGCCCTTTAGCAGTGGTAGACTGTTTTGGTATTCTCGATGATAGAAAGATTGAAAGGCTATTCCAATTAGGCTGCGAGGTCAAGGGGTTAGGCAGAGGGCATATCCAGCGAATAAAGGAGAGGGTCAGGAAGGCATAGAACTTAGGGGGCTTCACCCCAATGGAGTATTGGAGTATTGGAAGAATGGAATACTGGAATGATGGGTTTAGAGGAGAAAATTAAATGTGATTTTTTCGACTTTTATGACCCACTATTCCATCATTCCACTATTCCATCATTCCATGCATATATGATAAATCTATTACCACTAAAAGATCTCTGATTTCAATTAGTTGCAGAATTTCTGAAACGTATAATTACCTTTGCCCCTTTCCCACATTCTGTACCGAGATAATCTGTTGCCCTACCCATATTAATGGATATCTCTAATAAGTTAGAACTACCTATCAGGGCCAGAGGCTGACCCTCTGGCACATCATTATAGGTAGTGCTGATTTTCTTTAAAGTTAGGCTGCCAATCTTAATAATTATACCTTTCGATTTAAGAAATGGGCTGAGGTGCTCCCTGGTGATATTGGTAACGAGATTTCCAAAGTGATCCACCCTTATGATCTCTCCAACAAGATCGTTGTTCTTTTTACGTGGAAGAGGGGAGACTAAAGTAATTGGATTGTCAATTTTTTCACCCATGAGAAAGGGATCAACCCCAAGGGATAAATGGGCAGCAACAGGTGCAAAGATATCTCTCCCGTGAAAGGTGGAACTGATTTTATTCATCCAGTATCTTTTTTCCTTTAGATGAATAATACCCGTGTGCCCTTGTGTCTCTATTATGGGTGAGAACAGGCCGTTATCAGGGCCTACAAAGAAATGGTTGCCCGCCAGTACTGTTATAGGCCTTCTTTTGCCGCCGACCCCGGGGTCAACAACACCTACATGGACTGTGCCTGCTGGAAAGTATTTATATGCCTCCTTGATTATTGAGCCTGCCTTCTGAATTGAACCGGCTGGTACCTGATGGGTTATATCCACAATCCTTGCATCCGGATTGATGGAAAGGATAACCCCTTTCATCATGGCTACATAAGGGTCGATTTCGCCAAAATCAGTTGTTAGGGTAATAATTTCTGATGTTGTCAATCTAAGCCCTCAAAAAGCAGAGTAATCAGTCATTGGGTTGTACCATTAAGCATATTATTTACGGGCAATAAGGCCTTTTCTGGAGTGACTGGTGGGAGGCCGACGTTCTTTTCATGACTTATCAGTGGGGGAAACCGCAGGCCGCCGAAGGTGGCAATGCGGAGGGGGCAAGAATCACCCGCAGATAAGTCATTGAAAAGACCAGGCCGGGAGCCTCGGAACTGAAGGAAAGGACTCATTACCCGATCACTTCTCATAAGTTTCGATCAGCATCGGTAGAATCTCTCCGGCCTTACCAGTTAAAACAAAATCCATCTGCCCTGATTGGGGTGTCATTTCTATATTAATCTCAGCTAAAACAGCCCCTGCTGCCTTGGCCTTAAAGGCAAGGGATGCGGCTGGTTGAACCATGGCAGATGTTCCAACAATAAGCATAAGCTCGCAATTTCTTGCCGCATCAATAGCCTTGCCTAAAATATCAGGGTTGAGGGATTCTCCAAACCAGACAACATTCGGTCTCAGAAGACCCCCACACTTGGCACACTTGGGGAATCGGCCCATATCCTTAGACCTATCCATAGTTAACATGCCGCATTTGGTGCACCTGACCACCCAGAGATTTCCATGAATCTCGAGTAACCTTTTGCTTCCAGCTTCTCTGTGCAGGCCATCAACATTTTGGGTGATAAGAGTAAAGTCATTCACATGATTTTCTAACTCCACTAAGGCCTTGTGTCCGGGATTAAAGGTGACTTTACTAATGAGATTCCTCCTCCAATTATAGAATTCCCAGACTAGCTCTGGATCTTTGGCAAATGCCTGTGGTGTTGCAACATCTGTTACCTGGTAATTCCGCCACATTCCATTGATACCTCTGAAAGTCGGCACTCCACTTTCGGCAGAGATACCTGCACCTGTAAGGACAGTTACCCTATTGGAATTAGTGATGATTTTCTTTAATTCATCAATATCTTTTTCCATGTGATGGAAATTATCCTATATAATCTAAAGGGTCAAGAAGGTAATGCCATAAACTTAAAGGTATAAGTAAGATAGTTTTTTTGTTATTAATTAGCCACAGATTTACGCTGATTATCACTGATATTTTTCTTTTATTATCATACACAAACCTGCCTGTTCATTTCCTGTCTGCATACGGACACGCGCAGGCAGGCAGGGTTCATGGTTGCTTTTGTTTTAGCCTTCACTAACGCCGAACCTCTGAACCCTGAACCCATGAACGGTTACGAATAATATCTGTTTTTTCTTTATATTTAAACCTATCTGCGTTCATCTGTGTGAATCTGTGGCTGAGTAGTTACGTTTTTTAATTTTATGATTTGATATTTAAATCTATTTATGTTATCGAGCTAATCAAATAATTTTCCTAATAAAAGAAGGGTTTGGTATTAATAGTTTATTTGTAGTTACTCAGGTTGTCAGGTTCAAGCCCGCCCTGGCGCGATGGCCGTTATCAAGGAAAGCAACTCCTGACTATTTAAGAGTATCTCTCTTAAATCCAACTTCTTGAAATCAGGTCTGGGCCAGGGGTTCACAGTTCACGGTTGGGCGGATCCAGGGTGACATAGGGCTCACCCCGCCCGCCTCGCCTGAGCGAGAGCGATGGCGGGCAGGTCTGGACTTCCGTGCAAGAACGCTTTGCGTATCGCAAGAACCGGATAAACTTTAGCATTCGGCTCGGAATCGAACCCCTCTTTCATCTGCTTAACCCTGAACCCCGCCTGCCGCCCGCTAGCCGTCAGTCGGGCTAGTCCGGCGGGCAGGCCCGCCAGAGTTACGGCGGGCAAGCGTGAACCCCGGAACTTTGAACCTGATTAGTTACGTTTATTTTAAAGAAAGAAAGGAGATTAAAGATGACTGCTAAAATTGTAAAAGGAACAGAAATCAGAGATGAGATCTTAAAAGAGCTCAAAGCAGAGGTTGACAAGATAAAGGAAGAGCATGGTGTTGTCCCTGGCCTGGTGACCATCCTTGTCGGGCAAGATCCTGCCTCGATTTCCTATGTTACATCCAAGATCAGAACTGCCCAAAATCTTGGATACAAAGAGATCCAAGACAATCAGTCTGTGGAGATCAAAGAAGAAAAGTTGCTTTCTCTTATTGATAAATACAATAAGGATGACTCGATTCATGGCATACTTGTTCAACTGCCACTACCCAAACATATCGATGAAAAGAAGATCCTAAATGCCATTGACCCGGACAAAGATGTGGACGGATTCCATCCGGTTAATGTCGGCAGGTTAATGATAGGTGGTGGTGAGGTTAAATTTCTCCCCTGCACACCTGCTGGCATCCAGGAGCTGATTATCAGATCCGGTGTGGAAATAGAGGGTGCAGAGGTTGTAGTTGTGGGCAGATCTAACATTGTAGGAAAACCCATTGCCAACATTTTATTGCAAAAGGCCAAGGGTGCTAATGCTACGGTAACAGTGGCCCATACAAGGACAAAGGATTTGGCTTTTCATTGCAAGAGGGCCGATATCCTGGTCGTTGCCGCAGGTGTTCCCGGGCTTGTCAAACCCGAATGGATAAAGCCAGGTGCATGCGTTATTGACGTTGGTGTAAACAGGGTTGGTGAGAAGATCAGCGAGAAGACCGGCAAGAAAATTGCAATCCTGAAAGGTGATGTTGACTTTGATAAGGCAAAGGAGATCGCCGGCTATATTACCCCTGTACCCGGGGGTGTTGGACCCATGACAATTACCATGCTGATGAGAAACACCCTGCGTTCCCTAAAATTTCACTTGGGAATTGCATAACTGCTGCTAATGGCGTGCATTTCGGAGAGGAAATGCACGCCATTTCTTTGAGATTTTGGTGCTTTCTTGATATTACAACAACATCCTCCTTCTTAGGCAAATCCACGAGGCCTGATGCCTTCTCTCGATAATCTACCCTGATCTTCAATAAAATGACCTCATAAAATCGTTGAGCTTCAATCAACGGTCATATAAAATTCAACTACATTAGTTTCGGTTATGATTCGGGCAAACGTTACGTTTGGTTGCTAAAAAATGACAAGAACTTACTTTTTGCTGGAAGGAGTGGATGGATATGATAGTAGTGTGTCAAGCCTAAACCAGGCTCATAATATTGTGGGGGTGGAGTTTTCATGCGAGGGCAGTTATGTAGACCAACTAGATGGTAATAGAGTTTTGGGAATTTTCTGATATACATTACAATACGGTGTTGTTGTATGTGGTGGGAGACAAAAAAGTGGAAGGGTACGATATAGAGATCTTGTTTTAAAAGGGTTATGAGGGGAAGAGCATAGTCCGTTAGAGGAAGTAAAGGCAAATACCATATTAAGTTCGGATTGTCTTATTGTTTGGGTCTTGGAGAATATTTTGAAGCCTAGGGAATTGCCGCTAGAAATATTTCAACTTAGAATTTGCAGTTTAGCCCTGTTTCTTCACTTTCTTTATTCAGAATGATTTTTACCATGTTTCGTAGCTCGATGATATTGAATGGTTTCATGATACAGGCGGTGGCGCCACTTTTCAGAAGATCATGTACAGGTCCGTTGCCAGTGACTACAAGAATGGGAGTAGAAGGATATCTCGACCTTATCCTTCGTGTTAATTCAAGCCCATCCATTTTTGGCATCATGTAATCCGTGATAATCAAATCATACGATCTTCTGTCAATATGGTTGATTGCCTCAACCCCATTTTCTACAAAATCTATTTTGTAGTCATAAGGTTTAAGGACCTCAGCCAGTAAAATTCTCACAGCTTTTTCGTCATCTACGATAAGTATCCTCTTCTTTTCCATCTATTCTCCCCCCTTTTCTAATTTGAATACAACTAAAAGGAAACAAAAATCAACAAAAAAATGCAACTGACAGTTGTTAGACATTCCTGATTCTTATGTGTTAGGAATTCATTGAAATTGGAAAAATGAGGATGTGTTGATTGAAGGAAAAACGATTGCTTGACAAAAAGATTGGATTAAAAATTAACCAGATAAGGAAGAGCTGGGGGCTCTCTCAGATTGAATTGGCCGAAAAAATAGGTATCTCTTTTCAGCAAGTTCAAAAATATGAGAAGGGCTCAACCAGGATTTCCGTCATGCGTTTGCAACAGGTCTCAGAGGCGCTTGGCGTTCACATCACTACCTTTTTTGAGGAAGGAAAAAGAGGTCCTCAAGTCTCAGATCTCGCTTTAAGATACACTCCTGGAGGAGATCCCTTTGAAACCATTCAACCCCTCAACAAGGAAGAAATGACTCTCTTGAAACTCTTTCGCAAGACAGGAAATAGAAAGGTAAGAGAGGGTATCATAAAGCAATTGCGAGGGGTTATTGAGCTGGAAAATCAGAAATAGGAACCTACTTGACCGCGCAACGTCAGATGAGGTCAGAGAAGAAAACCGGAAATAACGTTGAGGCATATTAAAGATATTCCCGATTTTGACAGACCGCGAGAGAAACTGGCTGCCAAAGGGCCGGAAGCCCTTTCGGATTCAGAACTTCTCGCTATCCTCCTTGGACGCGGAGTCAAAGGGAAAGATGTCTTTCAAGTAGCTCATGCCGTTCTACGAAAGCTTGACAAAGATAAGGAAAAGATAGGTGTAAAGGCTCTTGTCTCGATAGAAGGTGTTGGCTTTGCTAAGGCATGCCAAATTGTCGCCTCTTTTGAACTTGCAAGGAGGAGATTATTAAAGGAAAGCATTGTTATTCAAAAGGCAGAAGACGTTTTGCCTCTTCTTTCATATATTGCCGACAAAAAGCAGGAATATTTCCTTTGTATATCTTTGAATGGAGCAAATGAGGTCATCGGAAATAGGGTGGTGACTGTTGGTCTTCTTAATACAAACCAGGTTCACCCGCGAGAAGTATTTGTGGATGCTATCTCCGATCGGGCAGCATCCATAATCCTCGCTCACAACCACCCGTCAGGTGTACTCAAACCAAGCCCCGATGATATAGCTACAACTGAACAGTTAGTTGATGCTGGCAAAATCCTTGGAATATCTGTCTTGGACCACATAATTATTACAAAGAAAGGTCATCTATCATTTAAGGAAAGAGGTTTTATGTGATTCTGCCCATCTTCCGGCTTAACTTCAATAAAAACATTATATTAAATAAGTTCACTAATAAGAGATGTCGCATTTAAAGTGGCTATTTAACGGGGTGAACGCTGGGTGTAATGACCCGTGTGAAATCTAACAGGGTTTACTACTCCTTTCTGTTTATAAATATGTCCTAAATAAAAGAAACCTCCTGTCCCCTTTATTAAAAACCACATAATCTTTGTTGACTATAGGTTTTGACCATGGTAACAATAAACAAATAAAATTTTTTTGGGACAAAGATTGCTTATGTTGGAAAAAGTCACAATTTCGAAATTTAAAGCTACCTGCCTACGTCTTTTAGACAACGTAAAAAAGACAGGTCATCCTCTACTGGTTACGCGTAAAGGGGAACCTATTGCGCTGGTCACCCCACCACCGCCGCCAAAGCCCAAGGCATGGCTTGGTTCCTTGAAAGACACTGTAAAAATCACAGGGGATATTATTTCACCTGGCCTGGATGAAAAGGAATGGGAGGCCTTACAAGATTGAAGCTTTTACTTGATACGCACGTTATCCTCTGGAGTGCCGCTGAACCTGAGAGATTCCCTCAAGATATTGCTATGGAACTGGAAAATGAATCAAATGAACTCTGGTTTTCTCCTATCAGTATCTGGGAAATCCTTTTATTAGCTGAAAAGCAGCAAATTATCCTAAGAGCTGATCATGAAAAGAGCATACGAAAGATGTTACAAAAGCTTCCTCTTAGGGAAGCTGTCATTAATCACGAGGTGGCTATCCAAAGCCGTTACGTTGACCTTCCTCACCAGGACCCTGCCGATAGATTTCTTGCGGCAACAGCAATGGTCTACGATCTTACTTTAGTCACGGCCGATAGGCGATTAACTGGTTCCAAGAAATTTTCTGTTCTCCCGATTCTGTAATCGATCATCCAGCATTTGTTCTCAATAAAAAATAATACCAAAAATTAAATTTTATACGCGAAGGCAGTACCATGAAAATTATAGTTTTAAACGGAAGCCCTAAAGGCGATCTAAGCGTCACCATGCAGTATGTGGCATATATCCAGAAGACCTTCCCACAGCATGAATTGAAAATCATAAATATCTCTGAGAGGATCAAAAGAATCGAAAAAGACGAGTCAACTTTTCAGGGAATCATGGATGAAGTCAGGTCATCGGACGTGGTACTCTGGGCCTTTCCGCTCTATCTCTTAATAGTACCCTCTCAGTATAAAAGGTTTATCGAGCTTATCTGGGAAAGGAGGGCCCAGGGTGCATTCAAAGACAAGCACACGGCAGTTCTGACCACCTCCATTCACTTCTTCGATCATACTGCCCACGATTATATGCGTGCCATCTGTGATGACCTGGAGATGAGGTTTGTGGGGGCATTTCCCGCGCACATGCGTGACCTGATGGAAGAAGAGGGAAGGGAAAAATTGTACCTGTTTGCCTCAAGTGTCTTTGAAGCCTTTGAAAAAAAAGCACCAGCGCCAAAAATCTTTAAACCAGTGATCCATGAGAACCTTAATTATGCCCCCTCGCCAGTTAAGGATAAAATTGACGCACAGGGCAAGAAAGTGGTTATTGTCACCGATTCCGAGGACAGCCAGACAAATCTGGGGAGGATGATCCAAAGATTCAAGGACTCTTTTTCCAGTCCGGTTGAGATGATAAATATCAGTGAGATGAACATCATGGGACACTGTTTGGGCTGTCTTCATTGCGGGTTCGACTACGTCTGCCAGTACGAGGGCAAGGATGACTTTAATGAAGTTTACCGGACAAAGGTGCAAACCGCTGATGTCCTCGTTTTTGCCGGCACGATTGTTGACCGGTATTTGTCTTCCGGGTGGCAGATGTTTTTCTGCCGGAGTTTCTTTTTCAATCACACGCCGTCGGTGGTTGGCAAGCAGATCGGGCTCATCATTTCTGGCCCCTTAAGCCAAACGCCCACACTGAGGCAGGTCATGGAGGGTTGGGTTCAGTTCCAGCAAAGTAATCTGGTTGATTTTATCACCGATGAATATGAGGACTCGGCCACACTGGATCTCCTGCTCACCGATCTGGCCAGGCGACTCATAAGTTTTTCTGAAAAAGGCTATATCAGGCCCAGAAATTTCCTTGGAGTGGGCGGGATGAAAATCTTTAGGGATGAGATATACGGGGGTTTGCGAGGAATTTTCCAGGCCGATCATAGATACTACAAAAAACACGGCCTTTATGATTTTCCGCAAAAGAATTATAAAAAAAGGTTTATGGCAGATGTCATGACGCTTTTTACCAAGATACCCCCAATCAGAAAAGAGTTCCCCAGGCGGATAAAAAAGGG
>Ga0114930_10005778_pt1 | contig 10083 bp, 4 predicted proteins | sample AnhtaG_FD_87300 | JGI IMG/M metagenome (GOLD analysis project Ga0114930, IMG submission 87300) | Deep subsurface microbial communities from Anholt, Denmark to uncover new lineages of life (NeLLi) - Anholt_01485 metaG | ecosystem: Environmental > Aquatic > Marine > Oceanic > Sediment | place... | reverse complement strand
TTGCTCCACGCTTCCTTAGAACCCTGCCTCACGGCAACGCTCTTGCGCTTCGCTAACACTTCACCTCCATCAGGTTGTGTAGAGGACTTACACCTCCAAGTTGCCGAACATGCTCGGCACACAAGACGGGGGATTTCGCCCGGAGCGAATCCCGCTACCCGCTCCCCGATCGGAGTCGAAGACAGGCTTCGCGGGCACAGGCAGGGGCGCATCTGGCGACTTCGATTGCGATCCGCCTGTCCTGCTGCGGCAGCGGCCTTTGCCGCGACGAGTTGGTAGTCCGCCCACGGCGTATATCCATATTGATTATTTCGGAGATTCCTGCACTCGGCTTCGCCTCACTCGAAATGACGGGCGAGAGGATGGAGGGAGAATTAGCCGTGGGCCAACGCAGATTTAATTTTAATTGAGTTTGACAATTTCCTTGAGATATGGTATGCTATATTTATAAAAGTGTGTGGAGGGCGTCCGGCTCACGATTACCGGCTTTTCACCATACTAAAAACCAGGCTATTTGGGATATCAAATGAAGCAAGAGGAGGTCTTGTGAACCATTCATATATCCAAAGAAAATTAGCTGCCGTTACATCGATTGGGTTGTGCTTATTTTTCTATTCTGTTCTTTTAGCTGAGCCGGTTAGCCTTGAGCAGGTACAAAAAGCTGCGGAAACGTTTCTCAAGGTGCAGGATGCCCGTCAGGAAAAACAAATAATGTTGTTCTCGGTGCAGGGCGAACAGAAATTGCCTGTCAGAGAATTCACCGCTACGGCTCTAAGGGAAATTCGTGATGATGATGGGATAGTTCTTGCATACGTTACCGAGCTGGAGCCGCGCGGCTTCATAGCAACCTCTGCAGATACAGATATCACTCCGATTATTGCCTATTCTTTCAAAAGCTCTTTCCCGGACGATGAAGACAAAAAAAATCCCCTCTACCGCCTGTTGAAAGAGGACATGAAGCTAAGAACAAAGGCGCTGGTCGAATATGACCAATTCAAGACGATGGAAAACAACAACCTATGGAATCTTTATGCCAACGAAGATACAGGACAACCTGTGAGCCTGACATTCCAGCAGTGGCCCCAAGAGAATACGACTTCCACCGGCGGGTGGCTGGAGACCGCGTGGCACCAGGAGCTACCTTACAATGACCTTTGTCCGCTCGACCCGGTTGATGCCAACAGAACTTATGTGGGCTGTGCGCCGACGGCGATGGCACAGGTCGTTAATTATCACCGGCAATGTAACGTACATTTCGACGAGAATGATTCATATACAACGTTCGCCGGTATTGACTTCGACGGTGACAGCAGCTTGTACGATTTCCCTTCTTTTGAGGAGCTGAATGAGTATCTTGCCGCCTTGAGACTTAAATACAGTCAACAGGCAGAGCTGGATGATACGGATGTCGCCGCACTTAGTTTTGCCTGTGGAATCGCTGTACTTACGGACTACTCCAGTGAGGGCTCAAGTGCTTCAGCCTACGATGTGCAGCACGCGTTGCTTTATAAGTTCGGTTTCTATTCGGCTGAAATGACCGGTGGTTTGTCATGCGAATCGTATCAAATACTGCAGGAGAATATAATTAATCGGCTCCCCGCTCTGTTGAGCATGTGTCCGCCGGATGGTTTCGGCGGGCACGTCGTTGTTTGTGACGGCTACAACACGAACGGTGAGTATCACCTTAATTTCGGCTGGGGTTCCCCCTATCCTGATGAAATAACCGAGGTATGGTATCACCTCCCGGACGGCAGCATCATTGCGGAAGCCATATTGAATATTCAACCTGTTCCAGCGGGTATTGATGTTGACCCAGCTCCTTCAATTTTTTATAGCGTTCCGGGTCAGGAAACCGAACCCACAATTATGTTCATTAAAAACAGCACGGCAGGACGAATGTTTATAAACTCGATATCCAGTCCTGAAGGATTCGTGGTGTCTCGCTCAGATGATGATTACTCGGACTACACAGATTCTTTTGAGATACAGCTTCCGGGACAGGAGGCTTCGATAAATGTGAAGTTCTGCCCGGATGAGGCGCGGGGCTATTATGGAACACTTGCGATTAACTACAGCGATGGGAACACCAAGCACGTGATTCTAAAAGGTTACTCCTTCACGGGTGGGACAGAAATCGAAGAAGGCGAAGTATCCGGAATTTGGTCAGATGCTAATTCACCCTATTTTGTATCCGGGGATATCGAAGTACCGAAGGACGGCGAGCTGATTATTGAACCGGGAGTTAAAGTTTTGTTCGTGGGACCCTATAGTATGACCATCGGCGAAAACGCAAGGCTGCTCGCCGAGGGGAATGAGAATCGACCGATAGAATTTACGGCCTGGAATAGAGACGTGGGCTGGGGCGGGTTGCGATTTATAGACTCGGGTGCCGATGACATATTGAGTTATTGTAAGATTAGTTTCTCGAAGAAACGCTCTGAGCCGAGAGCAGACTATGATTACTTTGCCGAGGACGAGGATAGTTGTGGGGGAGCAGTGTATTGCTACTTTTCGAGCCCGACCATCACGAATTGCAAGATTACCAATAATATAGGAGACATAGGCGGTGCAATCTACTGCATTGAAAGCTATCCCGTGATAAGCAATACCGTAATAGCCAACAACGCTTCGATGGGGGGCCGCCCGCGGTGCGGCGGGATATGCTGTGTTGTGTCGGGCGTGCCTGAAATCATAAACTGTACCATAGTAAACAATTCGCCCGGCGGTATTTTCACGACATCATGGGATGGAATGGAGGTGAAAAACACAATTGTATGGGGCAATGACAGATATCAAATACGCACAGATGAATCTACACCAGAGGTATTATTTTGTGATATTGAAGGCGGCTATCCGGGTAAGGGCAATATAAATTCCGACCCTTGTTTCTTTGATCCCAGCCTGGGCGCTGGGCCGGATTATGACGGAGCATCAGCCAATTGGACGCTGCGGAGCTGTTCACCTTGCATCAACTCCGGAACACAAATATATCTTCCGGAAGCCGACCTGGCGGGCAGTCCAAGGATTTACAGCGATATTGTCGATGTAGGGGCTTATGAGAACCAATCAGACTTGCCTTTGATGACCATCAAGCCTTCCGCTACGGTCGATGCGGGCTTTGTACGCACTGATGTAAATGCGACCATCGGCTTTGATATTAAGAACACAGGCAAGATAGACTTCAAAGTAGAGAGCCTGAGCATTACCGATGGGAACAATGTTTTTTCGATAGCCACTGGGATCGATGATTATCTTCTGGCACCGGGTGATTCGGTCCGGGCGGAGATTGGATTTGCTCCGATAGAAGAGAGGATTTATACCGGCACTGTCCATGTTCATTCAACCAGCAGCAATGCTCCACAGAAACGAATTACTCTTCGTGGAGTGGGGGTATCGGGAACCATCATTTCCGGTGGCGAAGTCAGTGGTACCTGGACGAAGGCTGAGAGTCCCTATACCATTGCAGGAGATATCAGTGTTCCAAGAGGGCGAACGTTGACCATTGAGCCGGGTGTGGTGGTCAAATTCGCAGGTCATTATGGATTGACAGTGGGGTATAGAGCAACTTTGCGTGCGCAAGGTACCCAGGCAGACCATATCGTCTTTACTCCGATAGATACCGAGGAGGGATGGTTTGGCATACGTTTTGTCAATAGTGAGGCCGATGACATATTGAAATATTGCACAATTGAATACTCAAAGAAGCCACGCACCGAAGAAAGCGGTTATCTGAATCTGATGGGCGGAGGCATTCTGTGCTATGGCTCACAGGAGGATGAACCAGGCTACCTCGTTCCTTCCAGCCCAACGATCGACCACTGCTTGATTGCTAATAACCACGCATTCTCCGGTGGCGGGATTATGTGCATGGACGAATCGGAGGCCCAAATTACGAATAACACGATCGTTGATAACTCAGCATTTATAGATGGTGGTGCCATTTACGTCCAAGGTTCCTCCCCCACCATCACCAACAATGTCATTGCTCATAATTCTGCGCTTGACTCCGGGGGCATCCTAACCTGGTACGGAACTCCTTCGATAATAAACAATACTATCGTTCACAATAGGCCAAATGCGATGTATCTGGGACCGACGCCCTGGACCTGGGACCCGGATAGTGGCCCCCCTGTGTCGAATAATATCATCTGGGAGAACGAAATATACTTATCGCCTTCCGTCTCGCCCGAAGATTATGATATTCGCTTCAATAATATTCAAGGCAATTGGAAAATAGAAGACGAAGATGAGGAGGAAGAGGAGGATAAAGAAGAAGATGACAAAAGCGGCAACATCAATGTCAACCCTTGCTTTGCAGACCCCGACAATAGGGACTACCATCTTAAATCACAAGCCGGTCGATGGGACCCCCAGAGCCAGAGTTGGATTCAGGATGAAGTAAACAGCCCTTGTATCGATGCCGGCGACCCAGATTCAGACTGGACCGCTGAACCGTCGCCGAACGGCGAACGCATTAATATGGGAGCCTACGGTGGCACGCCTGAAGCGAGTTTGTCTTTTTCGGCTACAGGCAATAAGGCTGAATAACTCAAGATGTCAAAATTGTAGGCGGATTTAGTTGGAGGATATTCAAATGAAAAAGTGTAGTCAGATCACCTTAATTACGCTATGCGTTCTATTCGTCTTATGTCCTATCAAAATCTTGGCTCAAGAATCCAGCGAGTACATTATTAACGTAGGAACTGAACAGCTTCACTTTGTAGCCCATCCGGGACTCGGATATGTCGTAAAAACCGAAGAAGAAACAGGTGGCATTAGCGCTATGAGCAGCACGATTCGAGTTTTTGGAGCTAAAGACATAAGGCGAGTTGGCGGATTAGGCCGGCGTGGAACCTGGGTTATATATGACCAGCGACCAGCCACTGAAAACGAAAAGACTATCAAGACGCTTAGGAAACACGCCCAGATTAAATATGTCGCGCCGCTGTTTTCATCTAACGGCGAGACCATAGCTATCATACCTGAAATTGTCGTTCGCCTAATGTCCGAAACAGATGCAGAGCAACTTCAAGCTCTTTGCCAGACGATGGACTTGACTATCAAAAAGAGGATGGAGTTCACCGACTGTGAGCATCTTATTGAAGTCCTGGGAAATGATGCAAGTGCTGTATTTTCTGCTGTTGAGCAACTGAACACCGTTGATTGGATTGAATGGGCGGCTCCTAATATTGCATTTCAGCCCAGGCTTTGTGGGCAACTCATACCTAACGATGAATATTTCACCGATCAGTGGCACCTGCACAATACCGGACAAACAGGCGGTACACCTGATGCGGATATCAATGCCCCTGAGGCCTGGGAGATTACCACAGGAGACCCCAACATAGTAGTCGCTGTGTTAGATACAGGAATAGATTATAACCATGAAGATTTAAAAGAAAATATATGGAGGAATCCAATAGAGCAGCCTGGGGATGGAAATGGCGATGGAGCTCCAGGATTGGTGGGGATCGATGATGACGGTGACGGACTAATCGATGAAGACTCAAATAATCTTCAGCCGGGTGAGCCTAACTATACAAATGACTTGGTCAACGATGATGATGAAAACGGATTTGTGGATGATGTGTATGGCTGGGATTTTTACAACGATGACAGTTCGCCGATACCCAATTGGAGATATTATTTTGAGATAGGGGAATCCACTAAAGATGATAATGCTCATGGAACAAAATGTGCTGGGCTGATAGCGGCCAAGGGAAACAATGATATTGGTGTTGCTGGTGTCGCGTGGAACTGTAAAATAATGCCCATCCGTATAGTATCCGTATATTATAAGAGAGTACGGGACCCTTATAATATCTTGAAGCGGGGGTATGTGCTTTTTTTTGACTTCCACACACAAGCAGATATAGCCACAGCAATTCGTTATGCGGCTGAAATGGGTGCTGATGTCCTTTCTAATAGTTGGATTCTCATCCCGCCCCCCGAACCCATAATTAAACAGGCAATTATAGACGTTACAAAACCAGGAGGAATGGGTCGTAATGGCAAAGGATGCGTAGTTCTCGCCTGCTCCGGTAATGATGGTACTGATAGTGTAACAAACCCAGCGAGGTTGCCCGAAGTAATCGCCGTGGGTGCCACAGACCACAATGACCTGCGCTGGTCTTATAGTAATTATGGCTCCGGTTTAGATCTGGTAGCACCGAGTGGCTGCTCATCAGAAGAGGAATGCGATTATATTCTTGAGTTTTTGACTACATCTATAAATTCTTCCTACACGAATGCAGATGGTACCTCGGCAGCATGTCCGGTTGCAGCCGGAGTGGCAGCACTCGTCCTATCTATTGACCCCAGTCTTACTAACACTGAAGTGCGACGTATCTTGTCACGCTCTGCCCACGATCTGGGACCTCCGGGCTGGGATGAAGAATACGGATTCGGCCGTGTGGATGCTTATGCCGCGGTAACTATGGCCTTAAATCCGCCAGAACCTGTGTTATTTGTTGACGACGATGCGCCCAACGACTCAGGTCCGGGTGACCCTAATGTCAGTGATCCTTTGGATGGTTCCGCTGAGCATCCATTTGATACAATACAGGAATCAATAAATAATGCTATTACAGGAGACACGGTCATTGTTATGCCTGGAACTTATACCGGCGAAGGCAATCGCGATATAGATTTTCACGGAAGGATCATTACGGTTCGCAGCATAGATGGGCCTGAAAGTTGTATTATTGATTGCCAGAATTCGGGCTGTGGCTTCTATTTCCATAGTGGTGAAGGAGTAAATTCAGTATTAGAGGGATTCACCATAACCAATGGAAATGCTGATGACGGCGGCGGAATGTATATCTATGACAGCAGCCCAACGATAAACAACTGCATGTTTATTGGCAATTCAGCTGAGGATGACGGCGGCGGGATATATATATGGAGTGGCGACCCTAACATGATTAACTGCATCTTCAGCGGAAACTCCGCTAACTTCGGAGGAGGAATATACAACTCCCATAGCAATCCAAAGGTAACCAACTGTATCTTCAGTGGGAACTCAGCCTACGATGGGGGTGGGGTATATAACTATAAGAGCAACTCAACTTTGACCAACTGCATCTTCAGCGGAAACTCAGCTGGTTCGGGCGGCGGGATGTATAATGACGACAGCAATCCGACGGTGGCCAACTGCACGTTCAAAGGAAACTCGGCGGAGCTGATGGGCGGTGCTATGAGAAATTCCTTCATCAGCAGCCAAATAGTGAACAACTGCATGTTCAGGGAGAATTCGGCGGACAGCGGTGGTGGGATAAGTAATGCCTCTGGCAGCAGTTCAATAGTTACCAATTGCACTTTCAGTGGCAATTCAGCCAGCGACATAGGCGGTGCTATGTATAATCCGACAAAGGTGACCAACTGCATTCTTTGGGGTGATACACCTGACGAGATATATGCTGGAATACCAGAAGTAACTTATAGCGATGTTCAAGGTGGCTGGTCAGGCGAAACGAACATTAATTTTGATCCTCTTTTCGCCGATACGAATAATGGTGATTATCATTTAAAATCTCAGGCAGGAAGATGGGATCCAGTCAGTCAAAGCTGGATTATAGATGATGTAACAAGCCCTTGTATTGATGCAGGCCAGCCAAGTACTTCAATTGGTTCAGAGCCATCACCCAACGGGGACATTATTAATATGGGCGCTTATGGCGGCACTGACCAGGCGAGCAAAAGTCCCGAAAACTGAACACTATTGGTTGATTTGGAGACCATAGCTAAACAACTTCCAAATAAATTGGTAGCTGTTAATAATAATACTTGAACTCTATGTCCACATCCCACATATCGGGCAGGCCCGGCTTTTTGGTAAGTTTGACACGGTTGCACTGCAAGTTCGCCCAGCGGAACTGAATCTTATCGAGAAATTCAGCAAATTTTTTTATATCAATCTGCTTTAGACTTACGCTGGCACTTTGGCTTTTCTGGCCGCTGGTGGTTTGGAGTGTTCCTGAACTGAGCTTGTACTTGCTCGGAGGTATTCCACACGAACGAGCAACATTGTCAATTGCACCGGCGTACGTAAATTCAGCACCGACGTTATTGGAATCAGCAAGCTCCCGCCGGTCTGGGTCAAGAGTTAAAATCTCCATCATCGCCGCTTCGGCTTTCCTATACTGGGCCTGCTGGTCTATCACGCCTTTTTCCGCAGCCGGCAAGTATATCGCCCAGACAAATAACGGCCATAGGATAACTATGACAGGGGTAACTATGTAATACGAAATCGGATTCTTGTATATGTCCTTCATAATCTGTTCTCTGTCCTGAAGTTTTCTGTTCTCAATACTCGATTCCCGACGAGCATCTGGTATCGAGTATCAAGTATCGAGAATTATTTCCTCGGCACAACCGTTATACTGAAACTGTCGCGTCCGCCTTTGAAGCCGACGTTTTCTCGTGAAATTTCCAGCCCGTTGTTTCTGACCGCTTGGAAAAATTTTAGCGTGTTTTGCCCGCTGGATGTATCGCCTATTATAATAATGTCCCTGGCTGTGATGGAGATAGTCTTTATATTTAAGCTCGTCTGGGCGGCACACTTGTTAAACGCTGTCAGCACCATAGTCAGCTTCGATGAAATGGATTTTTCACCCTTAATAGTTATCAGGCCTTTCTTGGCGTCCCTGATGCGCCTTAATTCGCTTTCGAGCTTTCTAACAGCACTAGTAGTACCCGGCGGTTTCTGGCCTAACATAACAGCCGAATAGTCTTCCGCGAATCTATCGCTTAACGCCCTTTGATACTTGTTTATTGTGAATAGCTGTGTTTGAAAATACAGACCGACGAATATTAAAAGACCTGTAACGGATATCGCTGCGAACTTCAGTGCCTTTTGCATTTTAATCTTTTTGCCCTGAAAGGGGCTAAAATCGTCACGGAAATCTACGCGGTGTCCCTTTTCCGAATGAGCCAGGGCCGCCCCGTATGCAATGGCAAAATCAACCGTATCGGCACAATCGGCTGTAGTTCGCGATTCAGCCTCGGCCGCAAGCAAATCAATTCTATCAGCATCAATGCTCAGCTTTTCGCTAAGCTGCTGATGGTCAACTGTTCCAGCGGAGTCGAAGACTTTAAGGCGATTTATCGGCTCGCCACCTCCAACTAAAGCAGTGGTTACAAGCACTTCTCTTGTGAGCAGGGCCCCTCTGTCCTGTGTCGGGCCAACAAGAAACGTTCGAGCTGTGGAGGCCTTCTGCGAGCCGGCACCGGTGGACACGGGCGGTGCAATCAAATAACCGTTGCGGCCCGAAAGTATGCCAAACAAGGTCCCGGGCTGCTGGGATTCAGCCGAGGATGCTTTGGCGGCAATAAATCTCGACAAACAATTAACATCCGGCTCTATGGTTACGGGGTCAAGATTATACTGCTGCAAAGAAAGAAGGACCTCTGATAATATTTTCCGCTGTGCAGTAAAAACGGTTAGTTCCGAGCCGGCCTGGCCGGCTAAAGCTATCTCGAAAGCTAACGCAATGTCGGTTATATCCGTCGCCAGGGCCTCTTCCGTGTCAAACCTCACGGTCGCAGCGATTTTTTTAGGGTCAGTAAACTTGCTGTGCACGCTATGCTGCATAAAAATTGCACAATCCAGGGCCACCGCCACCTCGGAAAATTCCAATTTTCTCTCGGCACAACCACGGACAATAAGACCTGCTAATACCTGCAGTTTTGCTTGCTCTTGCTCTTCAACAGAAACACTAAAACAGCCCAAAACTTTTTCGTGCCTGCCTATCAGCGCCAGACAAACCACCGTCGCTGTGTCCTTGCTTATGTAAATTCCCAAGTAGTTCTGAAATTCCACTGCCGGCAAACTCCTAAAAGATCGTATTGCGTATTGCGTATATCGTATTGCGTGTTTCTCTTCGCGCGATACGCAGCACGCATCACGCACGACGAATATTAGCCGTTGATTACGGCAATTCGTTTTACTTTTGCACCATCTTTAGTTATCGCTATCACGGATGACGCCTTTGCCACTCCGCTTACAGCAGTTACTCTTATCGTGAAAAACCTGCTGACTGTTGTGATATAATTTTCGCACCTGCCTATCGAATCAGAATACCT